>Ga0209945_1000876_pt1 | contig 10967 bp, 6 predicted proteins | sample SalPonR2_A_D2_MG_FD_185703 | JGI IMG/M metagenome (GOLD analysis project Ga0209945, IMG submission 185703) | Salt pond soil microbial communities from South San Francisco under conditions of wetland restoration - Salt Pond MetaG R2_A_D2_MG... ...
ATTTTTTTCATCAGCAATCGCGTTAACCACTTGCACAGGGAGGGAGGGCTTCATTACATTTTATAGTTCTTTTGTTCTAACATATGTGTTTTGGCTATAGATATTTTCATATATCGATACAGGAGTTGTATCGTCGCTACAGGAGCAAACTCTCAATTATTGGGCCGAGCACCAGCAAAATCGTCAATCGGTGTAAGCTAATTACTGTGCTTTGTGAGACAGTACGGTAATCCAACCACTTCAACGGCTTCAACGTCTGGAGCCTTAACTACGGCTTGCCCCTTCTGGAAGTTGGGGAGCGAAGCTTTGAATTCTCCTGGGATTGATGCAACATCATCAACGACATCTTGCTTAAGCCCAAGGAAGATGTTCGTATTGATTTGTTTGATAACATTATCATCAATATCGTCTGGGTTTTGTGTGATAAGAAACAGACCAAGCTTGTACTTTCGGCCCTGCTTGGCCGCCGAGCGCGCTTGATCGAGAATATACTCTTCACGTAGAGTCTCCGGGTTGCCAAAGTAGTTGTGTGCCTCATCAACGGCGACAAGCAGCGGCGTATCCCGGACAGCAGAGTCAACTTGATAGTCATGGATTTTGTTCTCGATGATATATGAAAGGATAGAGAGAACAGTGAGGCTATCTTTGCCGCCGTTGAGGTGGCTTGTCGGAATAACAGTAACCTGCCCTTCACGGAAGACATCTGAGGATATATCCGGTAAAAAGTCGGTCCCATGATCAAACACGGCCCGGAAGGTCCCACGGTCAACACGGCGATTAACAGCACTCCATGTTCCGCCACCAATATCATTCTCTTTGCGAAGCCGACTTTGGTCGTCACTCTGCTCATGAAGGAAGCTGAGAAAGTCCGTATACGTTGGCCGCGTGACACTGCGAGCAGCGTAGCCGCCTCCCTCAAAGCATGAAAAATACGCGTTGATACAGTCTTCAATCGCTCCACGCGTAACCGGCGTCGGCTGATACGGCATCAGCATTTCAGGCCGGCCACGCACAAGTTCAAACGGGATCGTCAACTCCCGGCTCTGCATGGTTGAGGGGGCATTCGTTCCCTGTATTTGTGGGATAAACACCTCGAGATCATCCACACCGCCGTGGTTGATGCCATGCTTGCGTAGCGTCCGCTGAATCGCATCGTCATTGGCGACCGCGTGGTTGTCCTCACGCATTTCCCAGTACTCGTTTTCAGGGTCAAAGATGACGAGATTCAGCCGTCGTTGCTGTCGCTCCCCAGTATCGTGGTGACGCACCGGGTATCGCTTACTAGAGACGAACTGTCGCAGGATATTCTTCGTGAAATGGGTCTTGCCTTTACCCGTTGAACCAGCAACGAGAGTGTGACGAAACACTGCAGGTTCCCCATCTTCTATCTCACCGGAATCAGGATCAACCCCCGGGTTGTAGAGATAGTATGGGAAGTTGTCGCCAGCAACGGTCATAGCTTCACCACCGACTGAGAGCCAGCCAGTAAAGATGCCTGTGTGAGGAATATTGAGTCCGGTCCGGAGGCAGTCCTCATCACGAGCCAGCGTTGTTGAGGCGTTAGGTTTTGGAATGCGATTGACAATACCGCTCTCGATGTCGTCTGTCCCGACGTTTTTGAGAATCGCTAGTGGTTCAAGCTCTGCCAGCTGGACATACTCTGACTCATCAAGATCAGCGTGACTGCTGATCTGATTATGAGCATCAGATTTGTCATCAAGATCGGTGTACGGTTCATACCGGAGCCCATCTGTTACTGCAAAGAGTTCGGTCCTTGCATCAGGGTATGGTATCTGTACGTAGTCACCAAGACGGATCTTTTCACGTGCTTCAGTTCTGATGAACGCAGTAATATGATTATCTCGGCGGCTGACGTGAATTTCCTCGCTCGCGAGGATATGTCCAAGTTCAGCAGCTGTCGACGATGACGCGGTATTCGGTACCGAGCGTTCCGGAACGGTCGCGTGTGGGTCCGTCTCGCCGCTAGATTCTATCTGCTCGCTGCTGTCGTTTGTGACCGGGTCGTTCTCGAGGATGTCGTCGATGTTGTCACTCATAGGTGCGGGAATCTTCTAGGTGGCTCCAGCGGCCGTCGCGGTTGTAGTCAAACGCCGGTTCGATCGTTTGGAGTGTATCACGGATGGTATCGCGGTTGGTTGGGCTAATACGGGCAATCCGGTCTGCGCGGGCGATACTGCGTGGCACATCGCCCTGCCGTGCAATCTCTTTGAGCGCTTTCAACAGGAGCTGTTCGCGCTGGTCCGCGTCTGTTAAGAAGAGCGCCGGAGTCTCAATCCGAAACACATTCCCCGTCTTTGGTGTGCGAACGTAGGCAAACGCTCGACGATAATCATGCGGCTCCCCGTGTGAGAGCTCGTCGGCGACGGCCTCAAGCAGGGCAAACTCCGAACCACGCAGGGTCACCTGTTGTTGGACAAACCACGATGTGTACGTTAGATGTTCAAGGCTTGTGTCACGAAGGACCTCACCAATGAATTGATGATCGCGAAGCCATGGCACGTCGTGATACGTCCCTCGGGGCCCACGAAGGTCGTTGTGGGCAATTTTCTCACGCAGCGACTCAGTAAGGCTGCCCATAGAGGAGGTTTTCACAATCCCAAAAACAGGGAGGCCACGCTCATAGCAGGCATCAACCACGGCGGCGTAGTTGTTGATCACCGTCTTCGGGAGGTCCCAGTTACCAACCGGTGCCCCCTGTCCGGTTTGCTCAAGCAGCGTCAGATAGATGACGCTGAGTGGATAGACTGAGCCATCAAGGAACAGAGGGCCAGTAATAGTATCTACACAGCGCCGGGCATGTTTGCCTTCAGCCAGCCGCTGGACGGTTGAGGTGAGCGTTGAGGTCACATTCGTTCGTTGACGCATCTCTGGGATACGGATGAGCTCACCAGTGACACCTCCGTGCTCAATTGATTCTTGCTGTAAGGTGACGCTGCTGTCTTCGATATACACGCCCGTGACGACTGTGCCTCGACGTTCTGGACTGCGGTCGGCGTCAGAGCCGCTCACCCCCAGTTTTGCGTGTGCTGTATCGACAACAAGTCCGTTGTTGTATTCAAGCGGCCGAGTCGTGCTGGCATCAATACCATACGTTGGGTCCCCCCACGGGTCGTCCGCCCAGGTCCCCAACTCAGCGAGTGGCGTCTTGAAAAACGCCGGATCGCCAAGCGGGTCCACGGTTCCTCCCTCATGGCTGAGAAGATCAAACAACTCGCGCGCATAGGCTGTCTGATCCGCTCGCTCGCGGGGGACACTCGCATCGACGCGGGTAGCGAGTTGGCGGACGACGTTGAACGCACGCTCGTCCATACTAATCGTCACCTACCGCCTGGCCGCCACGTCTGAGTTCAACTTGACTGGCATTTGTTCGCTCATTAATCGAGACCACCATCTCGTGTTCTGCCCCTTGGATGAGCCGTTCATCATGTGAGACGACAAGCACCTGCGGGACGTCCCACTCAGTAATGCTCGCAAGCATCTGTTCAAGGCGGCCAACGTGACCGCTATCCAGGAATGTTGTTGGCTCATCAAGAATAAACGGCGGCAGTCGCCCGCTATTCCCCTCCCGCATCTCGGCGATGAGTTTGTAAATGCCAGCACGAAGAGCGAGGTTCACAATCGCCCGCTCACCGCCACTAGCGTTGCTTGGATGCTCAACGGTTCCATCATCGCGCAGAAGTTGTATCGCGTACGGCGTGCCATCTTCGCCCTCCTCAAGAATGCGCACCTGATGGTAGCTACTGTTTTTATAAATGTCACTGAAGATGTCATTCGTATACTCGTTGATGTATGCGAGATACTGTTCGCGGAGGGCTGATTTGGTACTTTGATATACCTCAATCAGTCGGTTACACTCCTGTTCCCGTTCCGCTGCCCACTCCCGTTTGTTCTCTGCTTGCGCAAGCTTCGATTGGAATCGCTTGAGCCCTGCTAACTCCTCTTCAAGAATCGTACGCTGTTCGCGCTGTGAGGCAAGTTCCTGTTCGAGATCCGTAATTGTCGATTCACGGTGAGCGATTCGTTCATCTACGGTCTCAAGTTTTTCACGTGAGGTTTCGACATCCATCTCACCGAGTTCTGTCTCAAGTTCGGTGATATCCGCCTCGGCGTCAGCGATCTGCCCGTTGAGCGTTTCAATGGTCGTCTGCGCGTGGGTAATCTCTCGTTTGTACCCCTCAATGTCAGTTCGGCGATCGTCAATCTCGTCGTATGCCTCACCGGCATCGGACACGAGCTCTCGCTGCGTCTCTGCCGTTGTAACGGCGTTTTCCGCAGTGGTGACGTCAGCCTCCGCGTCGGCGACCGCTTTGCGTTGCGCTTCAATCGTTGCGGTGAGTTCCTCGAGTTCGGCTTCTATGTCGGCAATCTCGTCAAGCACCTCATCTTGGTCGCCCTCCAACTCCTCCAGTTCAGACTGCTGTGTCTCCAGTCGATCGTCAACGGACGCAACCTGCTCAAACGCGCGTAGCACGGTTGTCCCCTGCTCAAGCTGTGCTTCAAGATCGGCAATCTCTGAATCGAGGGTGTCAATCTCGGCGTCGAGTGAGGCTACCGTTGATTCCGCCTCAGCCAGTTCCGCTTTTGCGTCTTCCAGCGTCGCTGTCACATCAGCGTGGTCGGCCTCAAGCTCACTATGTCGGTCGGCCAACGACTCAACACGCTCTGCTTTAGCCGTAACTGTCTCTTCACGGAATGAGCGGAGGTCAATTGCACGACGTCGCAGAGCGTCTAACTCGTCTCGACGCTCAATGAGATCCTGATGGGTTGTCTCTGCCTCATCGATCTCGCTGTTGATGTCATCTATCTGTCCTTCTATCGTCTCAATTTCACTCTCAATATGCTCAGCTTCGACATCTTGACCACATTTTGGGCATGTCGACACGCCATCGAGCGCCTCCATCTCGGTGAGGTCATCTACGAGTGTGTCTTGACGCGTTTGTAGTGTAGTAACGTCTGTCGCCGCCTCGTCGATAGCAGATTGTAGCTCGCTCTTTGCAGCCGGAATGCGGTCTTCGATGAGTGGCTGCAGATCGTCAACTGAGGCCGATAGCTCAAACGTCGCAAGTTTGCTTGTAAGTGACTTAACGTCACTAGTCAGCTCCGAGCGGGCGTCAGTGAGCGACTCACGAGTCGACTCGAGTTCTGCTTCAATCTCGGCAATCTGGTCGGTAAGCTCTTCACGTGTTTCTTCAGCGGCGTTGATATCCTCGGTTGCCGCCTCAACATCCGCTATTGCCGCTTCGCGCGTGGCCGACCGTTTGGCACGGGTCTGCGAGAGAGAACTCTTCTCGGATTCAAGCTCCTCAATATGTGATTCAACAATCTCTCGTGTCTCTGCTGTAACTGTGTCGGGGTGACGGGCCGCTGGCAAGAACGCGCGGGTAACCTCATCACGCTCGGCTCGTGCTTGCGACAGTTCGTCGGCCGTAGCAGTAACAGCGGCTTCAGCCTCCTCAATGGCAGCCTCAACTTCGTGTAGCTGGTCAGTCAATGCCTCTTTATTTGATACAGCGTCATCACGTGCCTCAATTAGCCGATCGCGTTCATCCTCAGCTTGCCTGAGAGTCCCGGCCGCCTCAGTTTTAGCAACCTTCGTCGTTTCAACAACACCCTGTGCGGCAGCGAGTGTGTCGTTCGTCGCAGCCTGTGAACTGAGGTCGCAGTCAATCGGCTCTGCTGTTACTGGTGGATCAAGTTCATCAAGCGCCGCTGCTATTTCTTCTATCGTTGTCTCACAGTCAGTAATGGCGGCTTCGGCTGTCTCAATGTCTATCTCTGCGGTCTCAATGCGTTGGTGGGTCTCAGCACGCTCTTCAAGCAACTCTTCGCGCTGAGACGTGAGTTCCTCTAACTCTGCTGTAAGTTCGTCATGCGCCTCAATCGTAGCTTCAAGATCATTTTTCGCAGCCACCAGCTCATCAAGATACGTCTCAACATCGGTCAGATCAGATTGTGTCTGACTAATTTTCGCTTCAACAGCACGGATCTCAGCCGCATACCCCTCAACATCATGCTCGTATTCATCTTCAATCGTCTCGTGGTGATTTTGTGCTGCTTGCTCGTTCTCGCTAACGAGTCGTGACGCCGCACGACGAGCACCCTTCATCCGGACCCGGTATCGGTCGATCCGGTCGAGACCGAGCAGGTCGTCAATGAGTTCGGCGCGAGCCTCATCGTTGAACAGTCGGTCAACCTCACCTTGCTGAACGTAGACGGAGCTTGAGAAACTGTCTTCATCCATCCCGATAATCTCGATCACCTGAGATCGTACATCACGGATCCCCGAGACGGGCCCATCAAGCGCCGGCGAAGCCAGCGTGGCTGAATTTGAGCTCTCAGTATCAAGCTCCCACGTTACCGTGTACGGAGTCGCCTCAATCTCAAAAGTGAGCTCAATGCATCCGGTACGTTCTCCACGACGAACGAGATCATCTAAAACAAACTCGTTGGAGCCAACAGTGCGAATCTTCGAGAGAAACAATCCGCCAAAAATAGACAGTAACAGCGTTGATTTGCCGGCCCCATTCTCCCCGTGAACAAGCATGGTACCCTCAGGGAACTCAACGTGTTCATCAGCGTAACTCCGAATATTCTCTAGCTGAAGGCTGGTGATCTTCATTGGTTGCCCTCCGTCGTCGCAACATCGGCTGCTTCTGTGTCCTCTGTATCACTGAACGCCTCCTGCTGGGCATCACGAAGCGGTGCATCCAGTTCATCAGCGACCCGATTGACATTTGTATCCTCTGCGGTGCCCTCACGCACCCGTTGGTCAAGCTCAAGCGCGACGTCGGAAAAGGCCTCATCTGCAAGGCGATTCTCGATTGCTCGGTCAAGACTTTGGAGTGAGATCGACTCAACAGAGTCGAGATCAAGCTCAACTCGTCCACGATTGTCATCGACACTGACAACGGCTGCCCCAGCATCTCGCGCCATCTGGGTTACCTCGTTCGCAGTCACAGCACTTCTGTCGCCAGTAAGTGCGATCTTCGCAACGGCGTCAGCAATGTCGTGTCGCTGGATGACATCGCGAGCGTAGGCTGGGCCGTCACCCTCACCAAAGTCGATCGAGAAGACAGCAAAAGGCCGCGTGTCCAGTTCAACTTGCCGTCGCGTGATGCCAGCGTTGTCGATATCAATAAGCTGCACAACGCCTGTCTCGTCTTGATCTTTACCACCACGTTCGGTGGCACTCGCATACCACGCGTCAGTGCCGTCAACGGTTGCGCTGTCCGGCTGATGCAGGTCGCCAAGCGCAAGCCCATCGATATTGATGCCAACGCGGTCAAGAACATCTGAAACCGGGTACACTCGCCCCATTCCAGACGCCATCGGGGAGAGCAGTTCATGCATACAGAGCAGCGTCCATGACGCCTCTGTAGGCGGGTCCTCAAGTTCGAACTCAACGCTGTCCCAGATACTCGGCCGTACGGCGTCAATCCCGTAAAGAGCCACATTACCGACGACAGTCGGTTGTTTTGTGAGCCGACTGGCAGCACTTGTTCGCCGGAGTAAGTCAAGCCACTGCTCATCATTTTTGCGCTCATGATTCCCTACGATCCCATAAAATGGAATCTCATGCTCTTCAAGCGGGCCTAAAGCGTCTGCGGCACGAACAATCGTCTCAAGTGAGGGCACGGGATCATCAAAAAGATCGCCAGTGTGGAGGACGGCATCAACATCTCGATTAACCGCAACCGCAATGGCTTGTTCAAACGCGTTCGCAAAGTCATCGCGACGAGTGTCTGACCCATACTGTCGGTTTCCAAGGTGTGTATCGCTGATATGCAGAAGGCGGGTTCGGGGCACGATCAAAATATGTTGGCCGTCCTGTATAAGTCTACAGCTATCAGGGTGAAAGTGAAAGAACGGCTGTATTGCCCTATTGGGACGATCTCCTGTGTCGCACAACGCGTATGATACCGATGTTGCCACGAGCGAATGGCGGAGGGGCGTCAACCCAATTAGGGGTAGGTTTGGAAAGTCGCTTACTCACAAGGGATAGAACTAAAATACAGGTGACAAATATGATGATATGGGTGGTAATCAGGTACTTTTGACGACCGTTGGCACGAGTAAGTATGAACCAACGTCCTTTGAATTCACGGATGGCAGACGCGCTAAGGCACACATCTCGCCCATCGCATTAGTTCAATTACTAGATGTACAGTCAGTTTATCTCGCACATACGTGCGCAGTACGTGACGATACCACACACCTTGATTCGGTCCAATCTGCGTGTGCTGAGCACGATGTTGATGTTACGCGTATTGAGATTCCGCTAGCAGAGGGGCAGTCTGAAGTTGACCAGATTCTAGACCGTGTAGAGCGGTATCTGATACAATCATCGGCTGACTCACTGGTACTCGATTTGAGCCATGCATTCAGATCGCTGCAGTTCGCGTTTTATACTACCGCAATACATCTTGATGCGGTTGAAACTGTATCTTTAGATGCAATCTACTATGCGAGAGGCGCAGGCCACGGTGGAGTGGCCCCTATCGTGGACCTCACGTATCTTGCTACCCTGATGGAGTGGCAACACGCGCTTCGAAGTATCAATAGTGAGGGAACACTCGGACCGATTCAGGAGATTGTCGCCACGAAAAAAGACGAGATCTACCGAGCAGGAGAGCGTGATGCCACGTTGCTCAAATTAGATAAAGCACTCAGCAGCGTCGCATTTTCGTTGGATGCTGGATTACCACTTGAGACAGGAATCGCTGCCAGAGACGCGTGTGAATTCTTATCGTCACTTGATGAGTCTGACTTTATTGGCCCAGAAGGGGCGTTCATCGCTCCACTCACAGAGCGGTTGAAGCGATTTGCTGTCCATCAGCCTGATGTGCGGGAGAAAGCGGAGCTTCAGCTTACGATCGAAGAGCTGCACCGACAGCGCCGGCTTGTTGAGTTGTATCTTGATACGCAGCGTGAGTGGATCGCTATAGAGTGCGCACGTGAACTCTTCTTATCACGATACATATACGAGCAACATGGCGGAGAGGTAGCCTGGCTCAATAAGAATGTCAGACACGGTAGTCGAGAGGCACTCACGAAAACAGCGACGCAATATCGGTCAAGTACCACCTCACCCCCTGTAGCACTATCTGTCTGGGAGCGTCTCTCGCAGTTTAGAAACACGTACGCCCATGCCGGCTTCCGAATAGATAGTACGCCTTCACGGCAGAAACTTCAGCCGACGATTCAGATGGTGTGCGACCGGCTTCCAGATGAAACATTTTGGCAACCACTCTGTACGACTGCTCAAGGTGACTGAAGCTCGTGCGATACAGCGAGACGATGCGTGCGTTTGGCTTCGCGTTTCGCATTGACATCCTCCCCGCGCTGAAGCGCGAGGATTCCCACGGCACCGCGCCGCTGGGTTGGGATATTGTGGTTTACGATGTTACCTGTTCTTGAGGTGCGAATGCGCCAGTTTCCTTGTCAAACAGGAACGTCGATGGCTGTGCCAACCAGCCGGTACTCCTATTCACCGAGAGACTCGGTGAACTCGGAGATACTTTCTGTCGAATGTTCTCGGCTCCGTTCACGTCTGCGTTGGCCGTCGTTTCGCACTCGTCGCACACGTACAACCCACGTTCGACACGATTCGCCTTCCGCTTGCGACCGCAACACGAACACGACTTCGACGTATCGCGCTCAGACACCTGCTCAACGGTGATGCCTTCCATCTCGGCCTTGTAGGTGAGTAGCTCCGTGAAACGGTCGAACGCCCACGAGTGAAGATCGAGGTTACCATGCTTACCCCAGTTTTTCGACTCGTCGGTCTCGTCGTCCGTGCGGATGTCAGAGAGATCACCGATCACTATCGTACCAACATCTTCCTCAACACACCGCTGGACGATGTGTTTCGAGAGGGTGTGGAAGTAGTGCGTGCGCCGACTCGATTTCTTTTGATTCAGCCGTGTAGCCTGCTCAGAGTTTGAGTCGTCACACTGCGCGAGCCGCTTGCTGAAGTAGTAGTCATCCTGTTTCAGACAGTTGAGTGGGTACAGCTCGCTGTGGCCGTCTTCGTAGGCGAGTGCGGCGAAGTTTTTGATACCGAGATCGATACCGACGGTCTGCTCGCCAGGTAGCTCAGATACGTCAATCTCAACCTTACAGACGAAGCGAAGTTCCCACTCATCGTCTGTCCAAACCGCCTTCACTTGTTGAACGTTCTCCACAGTGGAGAGGTCAACGTCAGGACGAGTTTGGAATTCACAGAGGATGAAGTCCGACCAATACTCTTTGAGATTCGACCCTTGAGAGAGTCGGAGGCGATTGTACTGGGTGTCGAGCTTGAAGCCAGCGGTTTTGAACGTGACCGTCGAACGTGGGTGTTCGTCACCGTGCTTACGGTAGCCGGGCGGGTTCGCTCTCGTGTCTCCGTTGCGTCGTTTGCCGTACCAGCCATTGAACGCTTCAGCGAGTTCTTGAAGGACTCGCTGACTTGACTGCGAATGCAGGTCATCGTAGCGTTCGTGGTTCTTGAGGTACGCGGTGAGTTCAGTGTGATTTGGGATGTGACCGGTTTCGTCCCAAATCCGGCTGCATGTCCACCGTCCAACGTTCCACAGTTTCGAGGCTGCGAACCCGAGGGCATCAAGGTCGTCCGACACCCGTGACTGATTCCGAATGGAAGCAATATAGGTGCGTGTGACGACCCGTTTTGCCATACGTAACCTATGACAGTAATCCTACTTAATAGTAGCCATTGAGATAGCGTGGAATATCCAGCCACGCCTTCGAGCGGTGGGCTGTGGAGGAGTTGTCGGATTCATCCCCGCGCTGAAGCGCGAGGCTTTCTCCTCGATTCTACGTAAGCGTGACCAACTCATCGTCGCGTTCACCGCCAACATGCTGCTGTTGATCATTGCATCCTCACTGATGTTTTTCGCTGAAACAGCAGCACAGCCAGATGTGTTTGGCTCAATTCCAGAGACGAT
>Ga0209945_1000878_pt1 | contig 10952 bp, 10 predicted proteins | sample SalPonR2_A_D2_MG_FD_185703 | JGI IMG/M metagenome (GOLD analysis project Ga0209945, IMG submission 185703) | Salt pond soil microbial communities from South San Francisco under conditions of wetland restoration - Salt Pond MetaG R2_A_D2_MG... ...
CCCATGGACGACGAAGACGACGAAAGCGCGGACGCCGACGGTGCCGCCGACGGCGATAGTGAGGTCGACGACGAGGACTCCTCGCCGCGCCGCCGACGGGACGATCGGGAAAACCTCGGCAGTCGCGAGAACTTCTGGGGCGGCTAACGCCCCAGCGGGCGGCAGTCGAACCCCGTGGACAGTCGGAACTGTAGCTTTTTCCCCGCCGCCCACAAACCGCCGCGTATGACAGACGGGACCGACACCGAGACCGACCGGGCAGCCGACGCTGACTCCGATCGGATCGACGTCGACGCGGTGCTCGAACGTGCTGGCTTCGATGCGGAGACGAACGTGCTGACACGTCGGCAGGCTGAGGTCCTCGCGCTCCGCGAGCGGGGGATGCGACAGCGGGATATCGCCGAGCGGCTCGGCACCTCACGGGCCAACGTCTCGAACGTCGAGGCCAGTGCCCGGGAGAACGTCACCAGAGCCACTGAAACGATCGCCTTCGCTGAAGCCGTTGGCTCGCCCGTTAGAGTCGACGTTCCAGCCGGAACCGATCTCTTCGACGTGCCGACGCTGGTGTACGACGCCTGTGACGACGCCGATGTCAAAGTTAACCACACCGCGCCGGAGTTGATGACCTACATTAGCGAGGCCGCCGACCGAGCGGTCGAAGGTCGAGCCGTTCACGAACCGTTGCTGATCGGTGTCACCGACGACGGCGAGGTTCGGGTCCGTCGCTCCGGCGAGTAGCCACTGCCTACCCCGTGGGGGCGTCCCACGTTTCGATTACCCCGTCCCGAATATCTTCCACACAGCCAACACAGTCGGTGTGGGCCGAATCGAAACAGGCCGGTTTCCCCTCGGCGTCGACCTCGACGGCCCGCTTTTCGGCGTAGCGTCGACAGACGAGTTTGGCCCGTCCCGCCTCGTCGACCGGGAGCGACCTCTCGTTGGGCGAGCTATCGGATCCGCCTTTCCCCTCGACGTAGGCGCGACGCGTGCGTTCGTACTCCTTCCCGAGTTTCCGGAGGCGGTCGCGCACGAACTGCTCGAAACCCTCGTCCATACCGTCGCTGTCGGTTGCCGACCGTATAGGTTCGTTGGGAGGTTCATTCCCCCACGGCTTTTCGCTCTCGTGTGTCGACCATCCAGCCTACCCCTTCGGTGTCGTGCGGTTTTACATTCACCTTCCGCCCGATACATTTTATATGATTAGGACCCAACTCTCATATGTCTCCCATTGAAAACAGAGCGGAGACAGTGAACCCATGACAGAGTTGCAGACCCACGCAGCCGAGATTGCAGCACAGTTTTCGGACCACATCGACGTCGAGACCGACGAGATCGAACAGCGCCTCGATCAGGTCGTCTCGGAGTACAAGATCCCCATTAATGAGGCGCGGCGCACTGTCACCAACAGTCTGCTCGACGAGGCGGACATCGACCGCGACGCACTGGGCCGCGGCGGCGCGGAGACGGTGCTCGTCGGCGAGATCGATCAGGACGAACAGTGGGTCGACGTGACCGTGAAGGTCGCCGACCTCTGGGAGCCCCGCAGCGACTCGATCTCGCAGGTGGGCCTCGTCGGCGACGAGTCCGGCCGGATCAAGTTCGTCGCCTTCGAGACCTCCGAACTCGACGAGCTCGAAGAGGGCGCGAGCTACAAACTGGGCAACGTCGTCACCGACGAATACCAGGGCGACTACTCGATCAAGCTCAACCGGACGACGACGATCACCGAACTCGACGAGGAGGTCGAAGTCGGCGACAGCACGACCACTGTCGAAGGCGCGTTAGTCGACGTCCAGTCCGGTTCGGGCCTCATCAAGCGCTGCCCCGAGGAGGGCTGTACCCGCGTCCTCCAGAACGGTCGGTGTTCGGAACACGGCGAGGTCGACGGCGAGTTCGACCTCCGGATCAAGGCCGTCCTCGACGACGGCCACGAGGTCCAGGACGTGATCTTCAACCGGGAGGCCACCGAGGAACTCACCGGGATCGGACTCGAAGACGCCAAACAGCAGGCCCAAGACGCCCTCGATACCTCGGTCGTCGCCGACGGCATCCGGACCGACATTCTGGGTCGGTACTACGGGGTGACCGGCCCGACGCTGGGTCGGTATGTGCTTGCCAACGAGTTCGAGCAGCTGGACAGGCCGACGGATACTGATACCGTGCTGACCAAAGCGAGGTCCCTCCAATGAGCGGAGACGATTCTGTTCCGACCCGAGAGGTCTCCCAGCGAGCCTTCGCCGCGGAGTTCAACGACGCCAGCTACACGTTCAAGGAAAGCGACGACGACCGAGCACCGGTGTACGCCCTACTGCCGACCGCCGAAAAAGCCAACCGCGTGTTCTTCGTCGGCACGCTGACCGAGACCGACGACGTCGGCGAGGACAACGAGTACTGGCAGGGTCGGATCGTCGACCCGACGGGGACGTTTTTCGTCTACGCCGGGCAGTACCAGCCCGAGGCTGCCAGCGCGCTCCGCGAGCTCGAACCCCCGGCCTACGTCGCGGTCGTCGGCAAGCCCCGGACCTACGAGACCGACGACGGCTCGATCACGGTCTCCGTACGACCGGAGTCGATTACCACGGTCGACGCCGCCACCCGTGATCGGTGGGTCGCCGAAACCGCCGAGCGAACGCTCGACCGGATCGAGGCCTTCGACGACGAGGCCAACGAGTACGCCCGGATGGCCCACGAGCAGTACGGTGATGACCCTTCGGCGTACGCCGAGACGGTCGCCTCGGCACTCGAAAGCCTCGACGGTGACGGTTCGGTTCCCACCGACGACACTGCAGACGCACCTGTCGACGGCAACCCACAGGCCTAACGGCCAGGATCGTCCCGTCGACCATTTATATACGTTTTATTGGGTACGCACGTCCGGCTGTCTGACAAATAACTAAATACCCAGCGTGTGCAGGTCCTCGTAGAGAGATCTGTAGCGATGGGAAACAAAAACAAGACGATCTCGTTCCGTGTCAACGAGGACGCCTTCGAGACGCTCCGTGAGATCGCGGAGGATCGGGATATCTCGCTGTCGGCGGTGTTTCGGGACTACGTCGACATGCTGGTCGACCACGACGGCCGCATTGAGGTCGTCCCCGAGACCGACCGCCACACCGAGGCCGACACCGACGGGTTCCCGCCGACCGTCGAGGTGCCCAAGAGCTTCATTCGGGAACACGAGCGGCTCGAACTCGAAGCCGAGCACCTCCGCGAACAGTTGGAGGAGCACAAACAGTACGTGAATCACCTGCGCGAGCAGGTCGACGAGGACGACGACGAGGACGTGGTCTACCTCGAAGACCTCGACGGCGACCGCGACGAGCCGTCCTTTCAGATCGGCTAGCGTCTCCTAGATCGGGTAGTCCGCTTGTACTGGCGTTAGTCGTTGGTTAACTCACGCTTTGCGTCGTAGAGTTCCTGACTTCGGTCGGCACCGGCTTCGGTTTTGGCGAGTGCCTCGGCGGCTTCGAGGGTGCGGACCGACTGGTCGAGAAACGAGAGGATGTCGCCCGAGTAGGCATACAGCATGTAGTCGTCGCCCATCACGTCGACGATTGCGTCGGGGCCGAACCCCTGAGCGCGGAGTTCGAGGAGGTACTGGATGAACTTGCGTTCGGCACAGCCACAGTAGGGGTGGGATTTGCAGTCGCAGTCGAGGAAGTCCTCGGCGAAATCCAGCACCCGGTCTTGGGTGGTTGTATCGAGATTCGCGAGGCTGCCGCCGGTAAACAGCAGGTCGAGGGTCGCTCCTGCGAAGGCACTCTTTGGAAAACTCGTCTCCAGCTGGGAGGCGAGCTGTCGGTGGTTTTTGACGTAGATCTTGTCCGTGATGGCCACAGCTACCCGGTCGTAGCAGTGGGAGCCTCAAAAACGTCGCGTTCGGGGGGCTGGGGGTGAGTTGGCGTGGTGTGCGACCCCTCCCCGCGGGGAACCCCGAGTCGTAACGTATTTCTTTCCGAGTAGAGTAGCCATGAGTGCGTGTCCGGGTTGGGGTAGTGGACCATCCTTCAGCCTTGTGGAGGCTGAGACGCGGGTTCGATTCTCGCACCTGGACCTTTCTGCGACGAGCACTCACGCGAGGAGCTGAAAGTCCGTCTAAAGAGATCGAATCCTGCCAGTCGCAGCGACCGAACGCAGTGGGGTCGAGCGTTCATCCGGGAGCTCGTCGTCCATCTGCAGCGCAGACAGTGCGCAGAGCAACTGGGGCTATAATGCTTGGTATCTAACAATATCGCACCCTACTCAGTTAGGGTGAATCATTTAGTATCCCAAACACTTGTCCTAAGATGCAGATACCGGACACAGCGCCATCGGCCCTCCATCTCCATCGGTGCTGTTGTCTCTCGGTCCGTCTGCCCTCCCCACGGGCCGCTGGTGGGCGTTGGCGTGGATGTCCCCACCCTCTCCCGCTGGGCTACGCAGTCCCCCGCTGACGTAGCATCCTCCCAATACACCAGCGGCCGTTTGTTCCTCATCGACGCGTGTTCCACCGCTCGCCGTGCCTTCTCCCCGGACGCCGGCCGTCGACGCCATGCATCTGTTCGTGTATCCGTTGTAGCATTCGTTGTCGCTGTCAAACCGGTCTTCTGCTGTGGCTGCTGTTTCGAGGCAGATCCTCCTTACTCGTCCGTCGACCCACCGTCAGTGGCGGCTTCACCAATGTGGTGGTCTGCAGGATCCGACGGGACCGTCGGCGTCTCGACGGCTGTCGTGCTGTCTTCGGTTCCGTCGTCGTCAGTGGGATTACCTGACGCCTCGACGGCGAACGTATCGAGCGTGTCGCCGAGTCGGCGGGCCTCCGCCGAGAGACTGTCGACGCTCGTCGCGACCTCGGCCATCCGGTCGGCCTGCTGTTGGGCGTCAGTTGCAGCGGCGTCGGCAGCGGTTGCCGTCTCCGTGCTTACCTCCGAGACAGTCACCAGATCGTCCATTACCGACTGGGTGGTGTCGGCCTGCTCGGAGATCGCCCGGTCGATCTCGCCGATCCCGGCGGCGGTTCCGGCGATATCGTCGACGATGCTATCGAAAGCGGTCAGCGCCGCTTCGATCGTTTCGGTGCCGTCGTCGACCTTCTGGCGGGCATCGGCCATCTCGGCGGCGGTCGTGTCGGTCTGTGTCTTCAGCTCGGCGATCGTCGACTCGATGTCGGCGGTCGCCGCTTGGGTCTCCTCAACGAGGCTTTTGACCTCCTGGGCGACCGCACCGAACCCCTCGCTATCGGCGCGAGCGGCCTCGATCCGGGCGTTCAGCGCGAGCGTGTTGGTCTGCTCGGCGATCTCGCCGATGAGGTCGGTGACGGCTTCGATCTCGCCGACCAGTTCGGCCAGTTGGTCGACCTGTTGGGCGGCGGCGTCAGTCCGGCGCTCGATGGCGTCGAGTTCGGCCTTCGCCGCCCGTGCAGCCTCCCGACCCGCCTCACCGTTGTCGAGCACGTCGTCGGCACTCGTGGCCACCTGTGTTGCGGAGGCGGAGGCCTCCTCAACGGTCGCCGACAGCGTTTCGGTTGCCTCCCGGACGCTCCGGATATCGGTCGCCTGCTGTGTCGACTCCGCAGCGATCGTCGCCATCCCGTCGGCCAGCGTCTCGCCCGTCTCGCGTGCCGATTCGACGCTGTCGGTGACTGTCGCCGTCTCCCGTTCGACCGCGTCGCCGAACTGTCGGACCTCCCGGATCGTCGCGGCCCACTCTTCGACCATGGCGTTGAACGCGTCGGCGATCTCGGCCAACGCGTCGCTGTCGGTCTCGGTCGAGAGCCGTTTGGAGAGATCACCCTCGGCGCAGGCGTCCATCGTCGCACCGAACTCGGCGGCGGTCGCTTCCAGCCGTTCGTTTAGCTCGACGGCCTCCTGTCTGGCGGCGTCGGCCCGCTGTCGCTCACGTTCGGCTTGTTCGTGGGCGGCCTCGGCCTCGGCGATCTCCTCGCGCAGCGAGCGCCGCATCGCATCCAACGCGTTGAAGACTTCGCCGAACTCGTCGCGGCGGTCGCTCTCGATTTCGGTCTCCAGATCTCCCGCCCGGAGCGTGTTGGCCCGCTCGGCCAGCTCCGTGACGGCCCCGACCGTGTTGCGACCGAGCGTGAGTCCGATCCCGCCGACCCCGGTGACGAGCACCCCTAACAGTAGCAAAATCAGCACGGAGACGGTGTTTCGGAGGCTGTAGGCCTCGCTCGTCGACAGGTGGTTGGTCGTCTTCCAGCCGTCGACAGCGGTGGCTGCGTAGCCGACCGCCAGCGCGCCGCTGGCGGCTTGCGTGACGCCACTGGCGTTTTCGAGCGACCCATCGGCGACCGGACTCTCGGTGAGCACTGCCGTTCGGTTGCTCGACAGCACGACCGTCCCCGTGGTGTCGACGACCGTGGTGGTCTTCTCGCGGTCGGTCGTCGTGTCGAACAGCTCGCCTGAGAGCTTCATGAGATCGATCACGGAGACGAGCCCCCGCCCGTCTCGGCTTGGGGTGGTGGTCACCGCGACGACGACCGGTCGGCCATCGAGCCGGAACGGTGCCGAGTAGCTCGTCCGCTGGTCGGTGTCGGCTGCCAGCTGTATCGTCCGCTCTCTGAGTGCCGGGCGCAGGCGATCGGTCTCGCCGGTCATCTCGACCGGTCCGGTCTCGACGGTCGTGGCTCCGTTGGAGAGGTCGACCAGCGACGTGCCGACGATTTCGTTCTGCCCGGAGACGCGGGCGAGTTGGTCGTATGCCCCGTAGTTGTCGCCGGATCTGACTGCCGACGACCGCGTCACCCCGACGAACAGGTGCTCGGTCAGCCGTAGCCAGTTGTCGAGTTGGGTTGCGTCGCTGGCCGCACTGGATTCGAGCTGCTGTTCGGTACTCTCGGTGAGCTCCGTGTCGACCGTATGGTAGATGGCGACGCCGACACTGCCGACGATGATCGCCGTCAAAACCAACAGTACCGTGAGTTTCGCTCCATAGTTTTCCCGTATTTCGAACCGACCCATTGACCGATTTCGTCGGCATATACATTAGTAAGTTGATATGATCTCTCCGTAGTCGACCGTACTGCTCCCGTCGGCTCAATGAGTAGACTGTGTACTATATTCTCACATATAGCTAGTACAAATTCCGACGTCACTCAGCACACACTATTCGCCTCATCGTTGGAATCCCTTTATAAGTCGAGTATGAAGAGCCTCCTGCCGCTAACATCCCGTGTGGAGCCGACCCAAGAGGGTACGAACGTGATCTCGATCTCGGAGGCGGCCGCCGCCGAGGTATTCAATACGCTCTCGTCGTCGTGATCCTGTTCATGCGTCGGCGCGACTCACCGGATCGATGGCAGATCGGCTGTCGACCCGCCGGACTGGACGATCGACGTGTCGTCGCCGCGGCTCTGGATCACGTTGAATGCGGTCATCAGATCCGTCCGGGAGATAATTCCCGTCAAGTCACCCCGCTCGTCGACCACGGGCAGCCGACCGACGCCGTGTTCCTGCATCGTCCGCAGGGCGGTGATCGCGTCGGCGTCGGGGGCAATGGACGTCACGTCGCGTTCCATCACCTCTTCGACCCGGTAGGCGTCGCGCTCGATCTCCTTGATCGTCCGGGCGTCGTCCAGCGTCACCATCCCGACGAGCTCGCTGCGAGCATCGACCACCGGATAGCCGGTGTGTCGCTCGGTAAACATCCGACCGAGGAGTTCCGCCACCGTCGTCCCCTCCTCGACGACGTGGAGCTCCTCGCCCGGCGTCATGATGTCCCGGACCGCAACCCCCTGAAAAGCGGCTTTGACCGTCGACTGCTGGGCCTCGCCGGAGGCCGCGATATAGATGAAAAAGGCAAGCAGGATGAAAAGCGGGCTAAAGGCGAACAGTCCCACCATGCCGAGTAGGAAGGCGAAGATCTTGCCCACCTCGGCGGCCAGCTGGGTCGCCTGCGCGTGGGGTCGTTTACGCGCCAGCAGCGCCCGTAGCACTCGGCCGCCGTCCATCGGGAACCCCGGCAGCATGTTGAACGCCGCGAGCGTGAGGTTCATGAGCGCGAGATAGCCGAGGACGAACTGGAGCGGACCGAGGCTTGCAGGTGTCAGTATAAAAGCGATGTAGGAGACGACACCCACGAGTACGCTGACGACGGGGCCAGCGATGGCGATAGTGAACTCTTTGTGCCAGTCTTCGGGCATCTCCCGGAAGCTCGCCACCCCGCCCAAGAGCCACAGTGTGATCGACTCGATTTCGAGGCCGTAGCGCATCGCCACCAGTGAGTGGCCGAACTCGTGGAGCAGCACGCCGAAAAACAGCCCACCAGCGGCCGCAAAGCCGAGCAGCCACGGCACCGAGCCGACCGTGAGTGGCTCGGTTGGGATGGAACTCCCGAGAACGTTGTTGACGAGCTCGGCCAAGGTGATGATATCCGAGCCGATGATCCACGCGAAAATCGGTAGGATAAGCAAGAACGTCCAGTTGAGCTGGATGGGGATGCCGAAGGCGCTCCCGAGACGAATGCCACGCATACCCAAACTAGTCGCCGAGTGGGTATTAATGTGGTCGCCGACTGGGTCCTCGTGCAGTCGCTTCCGCTGTCGACGCCGAGCCGAACGGCTGATATACCCCGATTGCCTACCCTCGGCCGTGTCTCAGCAGGTCGCGCAGGTCGAGACGTTGTTCCTCCACCAAACCGGCGACAGCTACCGCGTCGTCGCCCGGAAGAACGGCTCTCGCGTGTTTCACGGCTCCCTCGACGTCAAGGAGACGAGCGCCGGCCCTCGACCGGGGCGGTTCCGGCGGAACACCGGCTCCAGCGAGGAGCTCCGGGACCCTACCGAATTCATTGACCTCGCGCGCAACGCCTCCAGAATCAGAATCTCTCAGCAGACCTCCAAACAGGGCCGCCGGGAGCTCCAGGAGCTCCTCGACGGCTACCAGTTAGCGGCGGCGGTCGTCCGCACCTGTCGCTACTGTGCTAACGATGGCCGCTACTCGCCGATCACCGACGAAACGGCGATCAAGACCGACCGCGAACACATCTGTCCCGACTGTGCGGTCGAGGAGCTCGAACGCGAGCTCTCTTATAAGGGACAGTTCACCGGCTCCGCGCAGGACCGCCTCGAAGACCTCCTGCTCGAAGTCCAAGACCTCGACCGCATCGTCGACCTCCTGTCCGGGGAACTCGACCCCGATCTCACGCAGTTCGACGTTATTAGTGCTACTGTCGACGACGTCGACCCCGTCAAAACCGCCGACCTCGACCTCCATCCCCGGCTCAAGTCGATGACCGAATCCCGGTTCGACTCCCTGCTGCCGGTCCAGAGCCTCTCGGTTCGGAACGGCCTCTTGGATGGCGAGGACCAACTCGTCGTGAGTGCGACTGCGACCGGAAAGACGCTCGTTGGCGAGATGGCCGGCATCGACCGTGCCCTCAAAGGCAAGGGCAAGATGCTGTTTTTGGTGCCACTCGTCGCCCTCGCCAACCAGAAACACGAGGATTTCAAAGAGCAGTACGGCGAACTCGGCCTCGACGTCACGATCCGTGTCGGTGCGAGCCGGATCGCCGACTCCGGCAGCCAGTTCGATCCGAACGCCGACGTCATCGTCGGCACCTACGAGGGGATCGACCACGCCCTTCGGACGGGCAAGAACCTCGGCGACGTCGGGACCGTCGTCATCGACGAGGTCCACACGCTCAAGGAAGAAGAGCGGGGCCACCGCCTCGATGGGCTGATCTCGCGGCTGAAACACTACTGCGAGCAGCGGGCCGAAAACCACAGTGGCGGCTACAGCGGCGCACAGTGGATCTACCTCTCGGCGACCGTCGGCAACCCCGAGTGGTTGGCCGGTCGACTCGGCGCGCGACTCATCGAGTTCGAGGAGCGGCCGATCCCCATCGAGCGCCACGTCACCTTCGCCGACGAACGGGAGAAACTCCGGCTCGAAAACAAACTCGTCAAACGTGCCTTCGACCAGAAGTCCTCCAAGGGATATCGGGGCCAGACGATCATCTTCACCAACTCCCGGCGGCGCTGTCATACGATCAGCCGCAAGCTCCAGTACGACTCGGCACCCTACCACGCGGGCCTCGACTACAAAAAGCGCAAGAAGGTCGAAAAACAGTTCCTCGATCAGGAACTCTCGGCGGTCGTCACCACCGCCGCCCTCGCGGCGGGTGTCGACTTCCCGGCCTCGCAGGTGATTTTCGACACCCTCGCGATGGGTATCGAGTGGCTCTCGGTCCAGGAGTTCAGCCAGATGCTCGGGCGGGCGGGTCGACCGGATTACCACGACCGTGGCACCGTCTACATGTTGATCGAGCCCGACGTCACCTACCACAACTCGATGGAGATGACCGAAGACGAGGTCGCCTTCAAGCTCTTAAAGGGAGAGATGGAGGACGTCCGCAACGTTTACGATGAGGCTGCCGCCGTCGAGGAGACGCTGGCGAACGTCACCGTCGCAGGCAAACAGGCAAAACGGCTCAACGACCGGATGTTGGGCGAGATCGACACCACACGGTCGGTCGGTCGGCTGCTCGAATGGGAGTTTATCGACGGGCTAGAACCGACACCGCTCGGCCGCGTCGTGACGCGGCACTTCCTCTCGCCGGACGATGCCTTCCGGCTGCTGGATGGGATTCGAGAGGGCCTCACGCCGTACGAGATCGTCGCCGAGCAGGAACTCGCCGACGAAGAACTCTGATCGGTTCCTTTCAGTCCAGCGAGATCGCCCGCCCCTCTTCGGAGGAGCGATAGATGGCGTCGATAACGCGCTGGACGGCCAGCCCCTCCTCGACCGTGTTTCGCTCGGGGGTCGTCTTCGAGCCGATGTGGTCGATGAAGTACCGCTGTTCGGCTTTGTGGGTGTCGCTGGCGCGGGTTTCGATCTCGGCGTCGGTGAGGTGGTCCCGACCGGCCTTGCTGTCCTCGTAGATCGTCAGCTCGTGGCTCGACCGGTCGAACGTCGCCCCAGCTTCGGTGCCTCGGAGGACAAACTCGTCGTCAGTCG
>Ga0209945_1000879_pt1 | contig 10942 bp, 9 predicted proteins | sample SalPonR2_A_D2_MG_FD_185703 | JGI IMG/M metagenome (GOLD analysis project Ga0209945, IMG submission 185703) | Salt pond soil microbial communities from South San Francisco under conditions of wetland restoration - Salt Pond MetaG R2_A_D2_MG... ...
TTTCTACCTAATTACTTTCCCAACTTCTAAGATCACGTTCTATCTCAATATCCGTTATCAAACTCCTGACAAAAAAGCTAGGATCTTTACTTGGTATGATATTAACCCAACTGCCCTAGCTGTTGACAGGCAAGACAATGTTTATATTGGAAAGCCTGGATACCTTGCTCGCTATATTAACTACAGCGACAATGGCGAGCCATATAATATGCAGTTTAAAACGGGTTGGATTTCTGGTGAAGGAGAAGTGGGGACATCAAACAAGATTTTTAAGCAAGCTGTAATTACAATTAAAGGCGGTTATGGGTCAAGAATCACGCTTGATTGGGGATTTGACTTTCTTCCTACAAGTTACGACTCAGAAAACAACGCTGTTGAAATTCTTGTTGACCCATCTGAGTACAATGTAGGTGAATACAGCACAGCAGAGTATTCTAGGATCAACCCTGTCAGTCAGGTTCTTTACAGAATGTCCGGTAGCGGAAAATCTGTACAATTTGGCATTGAAACAGAGATAACAGGCGCTGAACTAAACATACAAAAAGCTGACCTTTATCTTAAAGGTGGCAAGATTGCTCGCAGAGGTAGACGGTAAATGAGTAATTATTCAAAGAGTGTTAACTTTGCTGTTAAGGATACGCTTCAGTCAGGCGATCCTAACAAGATTGTGTCTGGTGCAGAGATTGATACAGAGTTCAATAACATTTCATCTGCATCGACCACTAAGATTGATAAAGTACCTGCGGCACAGACTAATAATGTTGCTAAGTTTACTGCTACCGGGGCTATTGCAGACACAGGCAGTCCCGCGTCTGCTCTTATTCCTTCAGGCGGCATTATCATGTGGTCTGGCCTTATCACATCTATTCCTACGGGATGGGGGCTTTGTGACGGGTCTAACGGGACTCCAGACTTAAGAAACCGTTTTGTTGTAGGCGCAGGCGATCAGTACGATAGGAATGATACTGGTGGTGCTGATTCTGTAACTCTTACAGAAGCACAGATGCCTAGTCACAACCACGGCATGAGCACAGAAGGCAACCATAGCCACAGTGGGTCAACTAGCACAGATGGTGAGCACACTCACAGATATGGTCAAAATAGAACCACAGGGGAAGGCGGTAGTGATGTTATTGCTAGTGCTTACGATTTTGATGATTTTTCTACAAGCAGTGCAGGTTCTCACTCCCACAGCCTTAACATTAACAGCAATGGAGACCACACCCACACCATCAACAACACTGGTGGGGGCGACTCTCACGAAAACCGGCCTCCTTACCTTGCCCTAGCTTTTATTATGAAGTTATGATTCCCAGCAAGGTAGCTGTAGCTAACAAACCTGAGTACACCATTTGGCTAGAAAACTACAAAAACATCGCTACCTTTATCCACGCTGATGTTTACAAATACAACAAGACAATCAGGCAAGAGTTTGGTAAAGATTTAGATTTATTAGCTGATTTGCATAACTCGCCTTTATACGTTTTGACACATAAAGATAACAAAAAGCTAAAAAAGTTTATGAGTATTTACGGGCTAGTTTTAGACCACACACCTCTTTGCGATGATGGTATCGAAAGAGAAGTCTATCGGTTAGATAGGAGACAATAATGGGCGGTGTAGTAGACACAGTAGGCGGACTGTTTGGAGTAGAAGGGGGAGAGTCAGTAGACCCACTCCAGTACAGGCCGTATGATGTTAGGTCTAGTCTAGGCCAAGCTTCTGTAGATGGACGGCAGGTTAACGCTCAACTATCCCCAGAACTTCAAGGGCTTTTTTCTAGTCTAACTGGAAGAGCAGGCCAAGGTTTAGAACAGACACCTTCAGTCAGTTCACTGATGGGTCAAGGCGGTCAGATGCAGCAGGCCGCTAGTGATTTGTATGGCATGGCCCCTCAGTTTCAGCAGCAGGCACAAGGGCTGCTAGGCAGGGCGCAAAACCAGCTAGATATTGCTAGTGACCCTCAATCTGCTCTTGAGTACCAGCAGCGTGTGTTTGGGCCGGAACTAGAGAGGCAAAGGCTTTCTCAGGAATCCCGTCTCTACAATCAGGGGTTGCTAGGCAGCACTACCGGCGCTCTGCAGCAGCAAGCGACTAGAGAGGGTCAGACTCAAGCGCTTCTGCAAGGTGCCCAGCAGCAACAGCAGCAGGCTTTCCAGCAAGGGCAGGGTCTTCTCAGTCAGGCGCTACAGAACCAGCAACTAGGCATGGGCGCTCTTGGACAAGGTGCTCAACAGGATCTTGCTAGGCAGCAGTTTGAGGCTAGTCTGCAGCAGCAAGGACAGAACCAAGCCTTGCAGCAGTTACAAGCAGCGCTTGGACTTGGTAACGCTCCGCTCGGCCTTGCACAGCTTGGCGGTCAGTTTGGCCAGTCAGAATTGCAGGCTCAGGAGGGTACTGCTGGGCTAAGGCAGCAAGCTGAAGCCAATCAGGCTAACTTCTTTAGCAGTCTAGTAGGAGCGGGAGCAACTGCTTTCGCGGGAGGTGGTTAGATGGCCAACGGACTAATGAATCTATCAAATTTACTAGGTCAATCTAGTAATACTCAGTCTGGCGGTTTATTGGGAGGGGGTGTGTTTAGCCAACCAATGAGCCGAGGCCAGCGCCGTTCAAAACTGCTGACTGACGCTATTTCTGGCGCAGGGCAGAACCCTTACGCTCGCCTCGGAGCGTCTTTTGGTGGCCTGCTAGGGATCGGTGGGCGCGCTGCTGCTGAAGGAGCAGGGCTTGTAGATAAGCCGCAGGAAGTCCAGCGTGCAGAGGCTATCCGTCAAGTGCAACAGGAAGTGGCGGAACAGGGCCTAGATCCTATGGCTAACCCAAATGAGTTTGGTGAGTTTGTTACTAGCCGTTTCCAGGAACTTGGTCAAAACGAACTAGCCCTTCGGACTCAGATGCAGATTAGGCAGATGATGCCTGAAGGGTCTGAAACTAGTCGCGTGATTCGTGGCGGGACTGAGTTAGGCAACGCAGCAGGCTTGTCAGAAAACGAGTCAGCTATTGCTACTTTTGATGCTCAAGGGAATCTTGCGGGAATCAAAGACAGGACTCAGACTGAAAGAGACGAAACTACAGTAGGGTCTGCTGATCGCTATATCAACACGCAAACTGGTGATAGAACAACTCTTGTAAGAACTAACAGAGGACTTGCTAGACAAACTGTTGATAGCGAAGGAAACCCAAGTTTTTCCTACGTTAATAGCGGAGACTTTGAGCGCGTAGGCGCAAGAGAGACTGGAGGCCCAGGCGGCTTTTCAGGCGGGGACTTTAGCGAACTCGGTGAACTAAGAAATGTCACGCTTGACTTTGCTAATCAGGCGCAAAGACTCCAAGATGAATTGAGGCCGGGCACTATTGGCATTCCGGGTGCAGTCGCTAGGGGTGTAGAAAGTGCCACTTCTCAACTTCAAGGTGTTCTACAAGAGTCTTTTGGAGTTAATCTTGAAGCGCCAACAAGCGTTAATGCTTACTCAGAAGAATTTGAGAACCTTGGTTTGGCAGAAGCATCTGCTGAAACAAAAAGCGCTCTTGTCAACCTTGGTGTAACAAAAGCCTATCTTGACCAGCGTGGTGGTGGCGACGTAAGAAGAAACGAGGTTGTCAGGGGGCTTGAATCACTCAGGGTAGGGTCTGGATCACCCGATCAAATCAAAGCCGCTTTAGGCAGGACAGTAGAGAGCGCAGTTGATCGTTTTAATATCTCAAGAGAAACGGCAGGAATGGCATCAGGAAATGAGTCTGATATTCCTTTCCCAGCACTTAGAAGAGAAGATTTTGGGCTAAGAAACCCATCGGCAGAGCGTGATCCAGATGTGCTGACTGTTCAGGACATCCAATCAATGAGCAGGGAAGACCTTGCTGCAATTAATCCTGACAAAATCCCCAACGACCCAGATGTTTTAGGTGCGTTGCAAGATAAGCTTAACAGCTTTGACAGTAACAACATCCCTAGATCAGAAAGGCAAAGGGGAGGGGCCACACGATGAGCGCAAGCAGAGAAGATATTTTACGCAGGCTTGAGGGACTACAAAGCCAACAATCTGGCAATCAACAGATGCAGCCTGAAAGACGGGATCAGGGGCAGCAAGAGCAAGCGCCTAGAAACCAGAGAAATACTATTTCCACAAGGGACGTAGTTCAGCCAGGGCTTGATTTAGTTGCAGATTTCAACACAGGCCTAGCTAACCTTGCTGGTATTTTTGGGACTGCTGATGAACTTATTCAGTCTTCCCTCGGCGTACAAAGCCCTGATTCTTTAATGCCAACTATTAAAGAGCTAAGAGAAGTAGGCTCAAACATTGGGGCTACTAGGGCACCCGGCGTGGAAGCAGACAGTGTAGCTGGAAGATTTGTGGAAGAGGTTGGTGCTGGAGCAATACCTTTTATTGGTGCAGCAGCTAAAACAAGTATTCCCCTTATTCGCCTTGCAGGCGCAGAACTTACCTCTGCTGCTGGCGCTACAGGTGGAGGCATTGCCCTTGAAAACTCACCCTCTTTTAAGGAAAATCCTTATATGGGCCGTGCGGTCGGTGAGTTATTAGGCGGCATTTCAGCCGTGTCGTTAACTGACCTTATTGCTAAGGCTCCTAAAACAACGACTGGTCTTACTTACCGTGCAGGGAAGTCTGTTGTAAATACTGTAGCAGACAAAGTAAGGGGTGAAGGTGCAAGAGGTAGAAGTGCCCGGCGTGCTGGAGATGTCTCTCTTTTTCCAGAAACCTCTGCTGGTAGGCTGTCACAGCCCAGTGACGTTGATATTGAAACTAGCATCCAGACACCAGCAACCATGTCTAGCGACCCTGGTATCAATAGGCTAACGGCTGCAGTTATGAACGAAGACCCTGTTTCGGCAGAGCAGCTATCACGCGCTTTTGGAGAAGAGTCTCAGAGGCTACGCGCTGCTGCTTTAGGCTCTGGAGATCCAGATGCAGTAAGAAACTTTCTTAACGCGAAGCTAATGGAGGCTGGCTCTAAACTAGATTCAAGTATTAAGAACATTTCTGGAACAGGTGCGTCTACAGGACAGATTTCAAGAAATGCTAGAAACCTTATTGACAATGCTTATAGTCAGGCTCGCGCCGCAGAAAAAAGAATGTGGCGATCAACACCATCTGACATTACTGTAGAAAACCCTTCTGCTTTTAAAGCTTGGGGCAATATCCTACAAGAAACAACAACAGAAACAGGTCGTAGAAACCTGCCTTCTGTGCTTAAAAGAGAGTTTGGTGATATTAGCAAAGAGACAGGCCAGCTTTCAGGAGGGTCGCTCCCAACAAATCCAACGACAAAGCAGCTTCACGAACTTTACAGCGAGTTAGGGGATTTGGCTAGAAGCGAAGCTGATAAGGCAGGCGGCAGTGCCAAAAAGATTCGTGTATTTAAGGATGTAAGGCGTGCTCTCCTTGATGATCTTTCTTCTGTAGATGGTGGAGATCGTTACAGAAAAGCTGTTAATGTTTCTAGGCAACTCAATGACAGGTTTACAAAGGGGACTGTAGGAAACATTTTAGGCTTTTCTAGCAGAGGCACAGGGGCTAATTCTTCAGAGACACTTGATGTTATTTTGAGGACAAGTGGAGAAGGCAGGTCTAACGCTATTAGAGACTTAATGAAGGCATCCCCACAAGCCTCTAAACAGATGGAAGATTACATGCGTGACCTGTTCGTGACTCGATCAGTTAATGTTGATAACGGAAGAATCAACGTCAACGCAGCTAGAAAGTTTCTTTCAGAAAACAAAGCAGCCCTAGACCAGTTCCCTGATTTAAGGCAAAGGCTCTCTTCTTCAATTACTGACCAGACTGCTGTTGACGATTTAGTAGGTAAAAGCAACGTAGGAAATCTTTCTATTGCCCAAAGGGAAAGGCTGGGCACAGGCGTTTATTTAAAAGCCAACACTGGTGAAGAAATTCAGAGAGTGCTGAATACAACGTCAGGAAGACGCAAATTAATATCAGACCTTGTATCTACTGTTAAAGAAGACGATTCTGGAAAAGCTTTTGAGGGCCTGAAGTCTGCTTTTGTTGATGAACTCTTTAACAAAGCCGGAAGCTCTGGCGTCATTGACGAGTTTTCTCAAACAGAGTTTGTTAACGGGATCAAACTAAAAAACAGAGTTGATGAGTTTGCAGACGATCTGATTGGCGGTGGCGTTTTTACGAATGAGGAGGTTGATAGGTTAAAAACAATATCAGAGAGGCTTTCTAACATTCAAAGAGCCATTGGGTCTAGACCATCGACAGGGGGTGTTATTTCTGATGCGCCCAGTCAAATCCTATCCGCTGTTGCAAGGATTGGTGGTGCTCAAGCAGGCAGAGGTGTTGCTGGTCGCCTTGGCGGTGGGACTGTACAAACTCCAGGTATTCTCTCAGGGCAAGCCCAAAAGATTCTACAAAGAATGACAAACGACGAGGCAAGATCGATTCTAGTAAGGGCTGTTAAAGACAAGGATGTTATGCAAGATTTGTTGACAAACCCACAAAGAATCTCTGGCGACAAGCAAGCGGAAATTATTGATGGCCTTCTTATGCCTATCAGGGACACTGCTGAAATTCTTCCCAGTGCAGCAGCAAGGCCGGCCGCTACTGCTGGTCAAGAAACGGAGTCTCAGCAACAAAGGGAACAAGTTATTCAACAACTTAGAAACCTGCAAAGTGGGGGTCAACAGTAATGACAATTTTTAGAGGTCCAAAAGAAGGCACATTGCCAGACGGCTCAGTGATTGCTACCCAAAGCGATATTGGGGAGGCGCTCACTGCTGCACAAGAGGCTCAGGCTGCTGCTGAGGCGGCACAAGCGGCTGCTGACGCAACGCTCGATAACTTTGACGCTAGATACCTAGGGGCTAAGTCTTCTGACCCTACAGAGGACAATGACGGCAATGCTTTAATTGATGGTGCACTGTACTACAACACAGATGACCAGATGACTAGGGTTTACGATCTATCAGAAGGGACTTGGTTTAACCTGAAGCCTACCTCGACTGAACAGACTAACATTAATGCCCTTGCTCCTTTTGCCTCGCAAGTGGGCACGGTTGGTGACAACATCACAGATGTACAGACAGTCTCTACCGACATCACTGACGTAAACACCACTGCTACTAACATCGCTGATGTGAACACTGTTAGTACTAGCATTACTGACGTAAACACAGTTAGTAGCATTAGTTCAGATGTCACAACAGTCGCTGGTATTTCTCCTGATGTAGAAGTCGTCAGTGGGATTGATTCTGATGTGACTACTGTTTCTAGTATTCAATCAGATATTGCTGCTGTTATCGCAGATCAAGCAGATATTGGTACAGTGGCTACTAATATCACTAGCGTCAATACTGTTGCTGGAATTGATTCTAGCGTTACTGATGTATCACAGTCATCAGATGCAGTTGATATTATTGCTACTGACTTGGCAGGGGCAGGGTTTGACTATGACCTCGGTACGATCACTGCACCTACAGATGGTGTTTTAGGTACTCCTGATGGGTACTTAATATCTGTTTACAACATTAGGAGCGAGATCGAAACTGTTGATGGGATCAGCACGGATGTTACTACACTTGCCCCTATCTCTAGCAACATTACAACCGTTGCCGGAGTATCAAGCGATGTCACTACAGTTTCTGGGGTTGCTGCTGAAGTAACGACTGTTGCAGATATTAGCACCGATGTCACCGCTGTTTCTAGTATCTCATCTGATGTCACTAACGTGTCAGATGCTATTGATGGGGACCCCGCTGGTGCAAGCCTAGTCAGCTACGATAACGCTACATCAGGACTAACAGCTACAGATGTCCAAGATGCTGTTGATGAACTAGAGTCAGAGAAAGCTAGCCTTGCAGGCGGGAATGCCTTTACTGGCACACAAGACGTTACAGGTGATGTCAACATTGACGGCACTGTAGATTGCGGAACTATTGTTTAAAGAGGATTGAAGAATGGCAACAGAACTAAAACTACGCAGAGGCACTACTTCAGACCACACCAGTTTCACTGGTGCTAACGGCGAGGTAACGATTGATACTGATAAGAACACTGTAGTTGTTCACGATGGTACAACTACTGGTGGATTTCCTTTAGCCAGGGAGTTTGATCTTGAGACTTTAATTGGAGGAGATCTTAGCTGGGATTCATCAGGAGACACTTATTCTAGAGAGTACGCTTTTAGCTCTGGAGTTACTAGAATCCACGAAAACATGCGTCGCTGTTTGTTGCTAGATAACGGTACAGTCAATTATTACCTTGATGCTAACGATTCCACGCTAAAGGAAGACGGTACAGCGGCCAACCTTGATGGCACTGATGGCATGGTGATGGTTGAGATCCCTGCTTTTTATTTTAAGCAAGAGTTTGAGGGCGACGTAAGAAAGTGGAAGATTTCTGATCTACCCCTATCTGGCTACCAGCTACACCCTGCATTTATCAAAAATGGTGAGGTTGTAAACCATAGGTACATGGGTGCATACGATGCTTGTGTGTACGACGACTCTGCTGATGCCTACATTGCTGGCCTTAACCTTGATGAGAATATTGGTAACGTAGACTTGTCTAACGATAAGCTGGCCTCTGTGTCTGGCATCTACCCGATGGTCGGACTAGAGCGCGATGAGTTTCGTGCATTGGCTGCTAATCGTGGCACTGGGTGGAGACAGCAAGACTTCTGGCTGACCTCTGCTGTGCAGATGCTTTACCTTGTAGAGTACGGTGACTTTAATTCCCAGGCCAATCTTGGCGACGGTAACACTAATGGCAGTTACATTGGGAGCAGTGCAGACCAGAACGACAGCCCTCATACGGTCGCTGGTGCATCTAACAGTTGGGGTAATGCGTCTACTGACGGAAGCCAGCCCTCGGCTGGTGCAAGCCCCGGCACTGCTTATATGTCTTATCGTGGCATTGAGAACTTTTTTGGTAACTGCGCTGACTGGGTAGATGGATTCAATATCCTTGACAGAGTGCCTTATGTCACAAACGTAGACACTGATTTTGCTGACGATACTTCAAGCAATTACACACAGATTAGTGATGCAATGCCTTCTAGCAACGGATTTGTAACAGACATTAAGAATGTTGATGGAGCATTTCTACCTGATTCTGTGGGAGGGTCGTCAAGTACATTCTTGACAGATGATTACTTTCAGAATAGTGGAAACCGGGTCGCGCGTTTCGGTGGGCATGCTACTCAGGGCCCTGATGCGGGAGCGTTCTTCTGGACTCTGCATACTGATTCGTCTAATGCTGATCGTACTTGCGGTGGGCGTTTGGCTTATTAAGAAAAAAGAATCTTTGACTGCGGGACTGCTTTGCTATCCCGCTTTCTTAGAGGGGGCGCTGTGCCACCGCCGAGTCACACATTTCAGTGGGAATGCTAATCAAGGCACTGATGCAGGAGCATTCTTATGGAATCTGAATAATGATTCATCTAATGATAATCGTAATATCGGTGGACGTTTGACCGTCGCTGCTATAGTAGAGGTACAGGCCCCTCACCCCTTGGTGGAATATGTTGCCATAAAAGCTTAGTAGGGAAACCGAAACGCTTGGCGGGACGGATCAATTATGAAACGATACGGCAACCTTTGGGAAACGATAACGGACTTTGATAACCTTTTGTACGCACACAAGCAAGCTAAAAGGGGTAAGTCACACTACCGTGAAGTCCAAATGGTAGATTCTGATCCAGAGTATTACATAAGGTGGATACAAGAGGAACTTAAAAACAAAACCTTTACCACTAGCGAATACGAAGTGATGGATCGCTGGGACGGCAGAAAGATGAGAGTCATCCATAAACTGCCATACTTCCCAGACAGAATAGTGCAACATGCAGTAGTTCAGGTTTGTGAGCCTTTTTGGAAAGCAAGTTTTATAAGAGACACATTCCAATCTATAATAGGTCGCGGAACACACGACGCTAGAAAGCGAGTAGAGAAAAAGGTCAAAGGCAGTAACGGCATCTATGCCTTGAAGTTTGACATAAGCAAGTACTATCCCAGCATAGACAATGAAATACTGAAAGAAAAGATCAGGAAGAAGATAAAGTGCAAGGACACACTTTGGCTACTTGACGATATTATTGATAGTAACACTGGCGCGCCTATAGGCAATTACACTAGCCAGTACAAAGGCAACATATACCTTAACGACTTTGACTGGTGGGTTAAGCAAAAATTGAGGCCGTATGGTTATTTCAGGTATTGTGATGACATTGTTGTACTTACTGAAAGTTCCTATCAAGCGCATGAGTTAAGAAAGCAGATTTTCGATAAGCTGGAAGAAGATTTTAAGTTATCTGTAAAGAACGATTGGCAAGTGTTTCCTATAGACAAAAGAGGGTTAGATTTTGTTGGCTATGTATTTTGGCCTGACAAGACTGTACTAAGAAAGAGCATAGCAGAAGGGATAAAGACCAAAAAGAACAATATCATCAGAAGCCCTGACAGAATGACAGATTATCAGATAGCTAATGGAGTAGGGTCATACTGGGGATGGTGTAAGAACGTACAAGCTAAGGCTTACTGGTACAACAACATTACCAAAAAAGCCTTGATTGCTGTAGATAAAAGTAAAGAGGCTATTAAGGAGTTGCAAAAATGCGCGTGACATCAAAAGAAAAGCTAGAAGATTATCAAGTCATCGGTGACAAGCTGCGTATTCACTGGGATCACCAAGAGGCCACGGTAGAGGATATTGACGGTGAGCAATCTACACAGTGGCAGTGTGAGGAAGCGGTAGTTAAAAAGACTACTGGCCGCAGTGAGGTTGTAGAAGCTGTTATCCGCACTAAGTATCCCACCTACGGTGCTGAGATTGCCGCCATTCGTAATGGTGGTGTAGATGCAGAAGAGCACGAAACACTGCGACTTAAAGCAAAGGAACTTGCTGATGGATGGTTTGGTTGAGGTGTCTTTTTCTTCTGAATCGTCTGTTCCTTCGCCTTGCGT
>Ga0209945_1000880_pt1 | contig 10942 bp, 11 predicted proteins | sample SalPonR2_A_D2_MG_FD_185703 | JGI IMG/M metagenome (GOLD analysis project Ga0209945, IMG submission 185703) | Salt pond soil microbial communities from South San Francisco under conditions of wetland restoration - Salt Pond MetaG R2_A_D2_MG... ...
CCCATCGACGGCCAGCGTCAGGTCGTCGGTCGCGACGGTCAGCGGGGCCGGCGACTCACTCTTGTTCACGGGTCGTGACTCGCACCGTCCCGTCGAGCCGCCAGTGAGCGTGTTCTGCGTCGTCGCCGGTCCCGCTCGGCACCTCGACGCTCATATCCTCGAAGTCGTAGATGATCTCCGCGTTTCGACCAGTCAGCCGATCGTACAGGCTAATCGCGAGGTCGGGCCAGCTCGTCGTCTCTTCGATCCGCGTCTCGGGGGTGTCGTCGGCACTCATGCAGACTTCTATTTAGCCTCTACCGTCATATAATTTGTCACGGTTTCGACGATTTACCGCCGAAGCGTATTCACCGCCGTGTCAGCCGAACGTCGAGACAGACGTTCTCCTCGTGGGGGGCGTACGACCGGACCACCCGTTCGGTCTCGACGGTGACGTCATACGCCCCATCGGCCGCCTCACTGATCGCTCGTCGACCTGGTGCAAAAGGGTCGGTATCGTGTTGAATATCGTAGTAGTGGAGCACACACTCCTCGCCCGCGAGCGACACGGCCGTCTCGAGAAAATCATCGGCCGAGTGTGGGAGGTTCATCACGAGACGGTCGGCCGTGTCCGCGTACGCGTCGGTCGCCGCACGAACGTCGCCAGCGATCGCCGTCACGCGGTCCTCGACGCCGTTTCGGACCGCGTTTTCCCGGAGGTATGCAACTGCGGTCTCGTTCAGGTCACAGGCGATGACATCGGCCCCACGGTCGGCCATCGGGATCGCATACGGGCCGACGCCAGCGAACATGTCGATCACACACTCGCCCGCAGACACCTGTTTCGTCACCCGGTGTCGCTCGGTGGCGAGCCGCGGCGAGAAGTACACCCGCGCCACATCCAGGGCGAATGCGTGGCCGTACTCGCGGTGGACCGTCTCCGTGCTGTCGCCTGCGAGTACGTCCCACTCGCGGACGCGGTGGTCGCCCTCGATCGGTGATGCTCGGTCGAGCACTGTCGTACACGGGAGATCGGACGCCATCACCGCATCGGCGATAGCGTGGGCGCGCGCTGTGTTGTCCTCGTCGATAATGACGATGTCACCGAGTCGCTCTAAAGACGGCTCGAAGCCGAGCAGGTCGGCGGGCGTCTGCTGGTGGTCTCGCGCCGCGAGATCGCGCTCGACGACCTGGCTGGCGAGACACTCCGGGACCGCAGCCGGGTCCGTGACCGGCAGGTAGATCGTCCCGTCGTCGACGGCAATCTGGTACTCGCCGTTCAACACGTCGGCCTCGGCAAGTTGTGTCCGAACGGTCTCGCCGCGCTCACGCGCGACCGCGACGCAGGGAACGGTCATCGATTGACGAAGACGGTCGGAGCGATAAAGCGTGACGCTTCGGCTGCCACAGCGTGTGACCGCGGCGATTCGACCCGGCAAGCCACCTGCGGTGTCGGCTGTTCCGGTAGCACGGTGGGTCACACACCAGATGCAGACACAGCAGCAACTCGAGCGAGCAGGGCTTCGTCGGTCGGCGGATCCGCTGGATCGACCACGACGTCTGCGCGTTCACGGATTGCCGATGGAACTGTTCCTGATCCATCCGTGACTGCAACGACGACAGCCGCGCGCTGGGCGTGGTCGAGTGCTGCCGCCCGAGCCGGCTCGTCGACACCGGCGAATGGTGGGACTGACACGATCGTCGCGTCGACGTCAGCGGCGACGAGTGCGGCGGCGTCACCGTCGGGGACGACGCCAATCGAGAGGTCGTGTCCGGCCGCACCGAGCCGAGCCACGACTCGGGCCGTCTCGGGTCCCACGCCCGCGACGTGGACCCGGTGGGACGTGACGTCCGTGGGTGGATATGCCGTCACCGTTGGCGAGTCGGTTGCGGGGGCGCGCCCCACAAACGCCTCTGCGTCGAACGCCTCGTGAATGGTATCCGCACGGAGCACGGTATCGGGCGGTCCGGCCGCCCGAACTCGCCCGTTCGCGAGCATCACCACCCGATCGCAGTATCGGGCTGCCATCTCGAGATCGTGGATTGCGGCGATCGCGGCTCGGCCGTCGTCAACGAGTCGCCGGAGCAGGGCCATTGTCTCCACTGCGTGGTTCACATCGAGACTCGCCGTGGGTTCATCACACAGCAGGGCGGGCGTCTCTTGGGCGAGCGCGCGCGCAAGAAGGACACGCCCCCGCTCCCCACCGGACAGTTCGGTGATCGGCCGCTCGGCGAAGGCTGCGGTCCCCGTGCGTGCCAGCGCGCTGTCGACTGCGTCGACGTCGCTTGCGCTCGGTCCCTCGAACCGCCCGCGGTGTGGGGTACGACCCATCTCGACGACTTCTCGAACGGTGAACGCGAACGAAAGTCCCGTTTCTTGGGGAATGCTCGCCACACGACGTCCGACGGCACGCGCAGAGAGTGTCTCAAGTGCGTCACCTGCGAGCCGAATGGAGCCTGCGTCCCGCTCTGTTATTCCTTGGATCGCTTGCAGAACGGTCGTCTTTCCGGCACCGTTTGGCCCGATCAGTCCGACGAGTGAGCCCGACTCGAGTGTCAGATCGACCCCCTCGACGACGGTGACGTCGCCGTACGAGACCGCGAGGTTGCGGACGAAGACGGGACACTCCGCGTTGGTCTCATTTGGGGCACAGTCGACTGTAGCTGACACCTCATCGCTCACAGCTCGTACACCTCGCGGCGGCTGAGCAGGTAGACAAAAAAGGGTGCTCCGACAGCGGCGGTGACGACGCCGACTGGAAGCTCCGTTGCGCCAGCGCGAGCGATCGTATCGGCAGCGACCAGAAAGGTCCCACCGGCGAGTGCGGCTGTCGGAAGCAGTACCCGGTGGTCTGGCCCAACGACGAGTCGGAGCACGTGTGGAACGACGAGCCCGACGAAGCCGACGACCCCGGCGAAAGCGACGCCGGCAGCCGTCACCAGTGCGCTTACCGCGAGTAACACTCGCTTGGTCCGCTCGACGTCGACACCGAGCCCTCGCGCTTCCGCTTCACCGAGGAGCATGACGTTCAGATCACGCGTGTATGCGAGGAGAACGAGAAACAACGGGGGTACGACGAGTCCGACGATGAGAACCTCATTCCAGCTCGCACCGGAGAGGTGGCCCATCAGCCAGGCGACGATCCGTCGGAGCGACTCGCCTGCCTGCAACTGGAGGTACGAGATGACCGCCCCGAGGAACGTTTGGACCGCCACGCCCGCCAGAAGCAGCGTCGCGACCGGTGTCTGCCCCTGTCGGGTTGCGATGGCGTACACGCCGAACGCGGCCACGAGGGCGCCGACGAACGCGAACAGGCTGACCCCTGCGCCGTGTGAAAGACCAACGTCGACCGCGCCGATCACCGGTACCCAGAGCGTTCCAGCGAGTGCGATCGGTGAGACAATGAACGCGACCGCGCCGGCCGCCGCACCCGACGAGACGCCGATAATCGAGGGATCTGCCATCGGATTCCGGAAGAATCCCTGCATCACGGTACCGGCGGCCGCCAGTGCGAATCCGACGAGTGCCGCGAGCAGGATGCGCGGCAGCCGGACCAACACGACGATGCGACGGTGTACGTCGTCCACGGGGAACGCGAACGGTGACCGGTACGCCACGCCGAGCCGCGGCAGCGCAAACGGACCGATTCCGGCGGTACCGAACTCGACGCCGGCCGGGATCACGACCGCGTTCGCCACGACTCGCACGACCGTTGTCGGTGGAATCCGAACGGGCCCGATGCCAGCGCTCACCGTGATCGTGAAAGCGAGTGCTACGGAGAGCGCGAGCGACCAGAGGGTCACACGACGACGGACGCGCATTCGATATCCAACACCGCTTGTAGTAGGTAAATACTTATTGACACAGCGGCCTCGGTGATCCGATGCGAACCCAATTCGCGGTCGTCGCCGGACTGCTCGTGGTGACCGCACTTGTCGGAGGTGCCGCCGGGATGGCGGCAGCCGACGGCTCGGTCGGAGCCAGCGACCGGTCGACCAGTGTAGCGTCGAAAGCGGCGGCCGCCACGCCACAGACCGGTGGCGGAGATGAGACCTGCTCGTTTCCGCTATCGATGACTGATGCGACGGGCCAGACCGTGACGCTTGAGTCGCCACCGGAGCGCATCGTCACGACGAATCCGTCGGCCGCACAGACCCTGTGGGAGCTCGGCGAGCGCGACCGCGTCGTCGGCGTAACCCAGTACGCGTCGTACCTTGAGGGCGCTAAAAACCGGACGAACGTCTCCGCAGAAGGCCTCGGTGTCAGCGTCGAACGAGTGGTCGGAACGAACCCGGATCTCGTGATGGCGCCGAACGCCTCCGCCGACCAGGTCGAGTCGCTCCGTGAGGCCGGACTCACCGTGTACCACTTCCCCGAGGCGACGAGCGTCGCGGACATCGCCGCCAAGACGACGACGACCGGGCGACTCGTCGGCGCCTGTGCGGCCGCTGCCGACGCCAACGCCGAGATGCGCGCGGCCGTCGACGCGACGCGCAATCGAACCGCCGGGATCGACCGGCCGGCTGCACTGTATCCACTCGGCGGCGGCTTCGTCGCCGGCGGCGACACGTTCATCACCGCGGTGATGGAGATCGGCGGACTCGAAAACGTCGCTGCTGAGTACGCTGGCTACCCGCAGCTCTCCGATGAGGTTGTCTTGCAGGCGGACCCAGAAGTGCTGGTGGTGACCGACCCCGACGCCCCGATCCTCGAGACGGAGCCGTACGCAAGCACGACCGCGGGACAGACAGCACGCGTCGTGGTCGTCGAGGTTCAGTGGATGAACCAGCCGGCACCACGGAGCGTTGTTGAGGCGACAGCGACCATCGCCGACGCGGTCACAGAATCCGAGACAACGGCGAGTGGCAGCGATGACGTGTCGTCCGATACGACCGACGGGGAGGCCGATTCGACGGCGTCTGAGACCGGTGCCACAGCACCGGGCTTCGGTGTCCCAGTCGCGGTCCTCGCCGTGCTTCTCGGACTCCTTGGAGCGACTCGGCGCCGATCCTGACTACCGCAACCCGCTCAGATACCCTGGCCCATCAGGTGACTGCGGAGGACGTCGGGCGTTTTGAGCCCGGCGTCGCTGTTGAGCAGGACGACGGTGTCGTCCGGATCGAGCTCGTCGGCTTCAGCGAGCGCCCACGCACCGGCCGGAGCGGCCCCGCCCGTCGCGCCCATCTCGACCACTTCGTTCTGTGCGACCGCGACCGCGCTCGCTAAGATGTCGTCGTCGTCGACGGCCACTGCCGTGCCGCCGCTTTCTGTGACTGCTTCGATAGCCGCTCGCCCCCCCGCTGGGTCGGGCACCTCTAACTCGCCACAGATGGTGTCCGGCGTCGACCACGGCTCCGGCTCAGTGAGTCCTCGCTCAACTGCTGTCGCGACTGGTGCACACCCGCTCGGCTGGGCGGCGACGATCCGGGGGACCGCGTCTATCGCGCCGATCATGGTCAGCTCGGTGAATCCTTTGTACACGCCGGCGATAACCTCACCAGATCCGGTTGGAACGACGACAACGTCGGGAGTCGCTCCGAGGTCGGCCACAACCTCGAACGCGACCGTCTTGGCTCCCTCGTGACGGTACGGCGTGGCGAACGCGGTCAGGTCTGTGTATGTCGTCTCGAGCTGGTCGTCGACGGCGGCCGCGGCGTCTGGATATCGCCCACCGACGACCCGCATGTCCCCGCCGTGGACGTTCGTCATCGCTTTACTCGAGAACGGACACCGCGAGGGGACGAAGGCGTACGAGCGGAGGTCGGCCCGACCCGCGTACGCCGCCATCGACTGCCCGCCGGCACCCGGACTGGCACACGCAAGCGGCTCGACGTCCCGGTCTCCGGTGACGCCGGCGACCGCGGTCATCGCGACGGAGAACCCGCGGTCAAGGACGGTTCCCGTGGGGTTGCGCCCCTCGTCTTTGACGTAGACGGCCGCGACGTCGAGCTCCTCGGCGAGCCGAGCCGTCGACACGAGGGGGGTTCGCCCCTCACTTGCCGAGATCGCCGTCGACGCCGGGAACGGTAACAACGCGTCGTACCGCCAGTGTCCGGGCGTCGGGCCATCGTCACCAGCGGATCCGACGAGAAACGCGTCCGGATCCACGGCGTCGTAGTCGTAGGTCGGTTCGACCGCTCCCACGTCGTCCGGGAGTTCGCCGGGGTCCGCCGTCTCGTACACGCGCCCGGACGACACGCTCTTGAGCCCCTCAAACGCCTCCGTCGTGTCCATACAGCTCCTTGTGGCGGCGGCGACTAAGCGCTTCCCTCTCACGGTTGTGTATGTCGGTGTGAAGCCGACCCGCCGACCATTATACCGGTGCCGGCCCAAACACGATGCATGGATACAGACGCAATCGTTGTCGGCGGCGGCCTCGCCGGGCTCGTCTCGGCAGCTCGTCTCGCCGAGGCCGGTGCGGACGTGACGCTGTTCGAGCGGGCAGACGCGACCGGCGGGCGCGTCGACACCCGCACAGTAGACGGGTTCACGCTTGACCGCGGCTTTCAGGTGTTGTTCACGAGTTACCCGGCCGTATCGCGTGAGCTCGACGTCGACGCACTCGACCTGCAGGCGTTCTCACCCGGGGCCACTATCTGCCGGCCCGGGTCGCGCGCCGTGCTCTCGGATCCGCTGCGCGACCCCACCGCCGCGCTCGAGTCGGCGCTCAATCACGAGGTGCCGTTCGCCGACAAGCTGCGCACCCTCGCGCTCCGGTATGACCTTTCGAAGCGGGATGAAGAGACGTTCTTCACCGGATCGGACGCGTCGATCCGTGAGTACCTTGAGGAGTGGGGCTTCTCGCGTGCGTACATCGAGCACTTCGTCGAACCCTTCTACGGGGGGATCACACTCGACCGGTCGCTGTCGACCTCAAAGCAGGTGTTCGAGTACACCTTCCGGGCGATGAGCCGCGGGTCGATCGCGGTCCCCGCGGCTGGGATGGCAGCAATCGCCGGCCAACTCGAGACCCGCGCCCGCGACGCCGGGGTGACCGTCCGGACCGGCGAGTCGGTCGCGCACGTCGAGTCGGCCGCCGAATCGGGTAGCCGGCTCCCATTCCGCTCTCGAGGTCCGAAAACGGGTGCCAGGGTGATGCTCGCGGACGATTCGACGCTCGACGCGTCGACGGTCGTCGTCGCGGCGACCCCACCGGAGGCCAGACGACTGACCGGCTGTTCGTCGATCCCGACGACAGGGGTTCCCACGACCACCGGCTGGTTCGCTCTCCCCGCCGGAACGACGTTCGAAACCGGCCGGCGTATCCTGCTCAACGCCGCGTCCGACTCGCCGAACGCGGTGGTGCCGATGTCGGAGGTCGCACCGGGATACAGCGACGACGACAGACCGCTGCTTTGTGCGACGTTCCTCGGCGACGCGTCGCTCGACCGCGAGGACGACGCGCTCCGCCGTGACGTCCGAGATGCCCTCGCTGCCTGGTTCCCAGAGCGCGGCTTTGAGGGCCTCGAGACGGTCGCTGTCGACCGGATACCATTTGCGCAGTTCGCCCAGCCACCGGGTGTGTACGACGACCTGCCGCGTCCCGACAACCCCGAGGGATCGGTCGTGCTCGCCGGCGAGTACACCGAGTGGTCAGCAATCCAAGGTGCACTCGAGAGTGGTCGTCGAGCCGCAGCGGCGGCACGTTCACACCTCGAGTGAGCGACTCGTGTGGGTTCGCCCCGGCGGCTCAGTGTACCGGTCCAAAGCCCTCTGTCGTCGTATGTACCTCCCCGCTGAGAGCCGTTTAACACGGATCCAATCGTACAGCTGTATCCGGCTGTGTTGTGCTGTATGCGTACTTATTATCCAATTATTTTATTTGACGCTGCGTAATTTCTACTGCAATGAGTGAATGATCAGCGGACGCTCCGGTGGGAGTGACGACACGTGTACCAACCGGCGAAGCATTCGACGCGGACGACAGCATTGTGCCGCAGACGCGGACCAGTTGAGATTAGTCGTCGTCGGCCGGAGCCGCCCCGGTCGATTCTTCGGATGACTCAAGGCTCGGTGGGTATCGCCCTCGAACGATTTTGAGGTCGGACTGTGGGCGGGCCATACAGGTGAGCGCGTAGTCGTCGGCCTCTTCATCGCTGAGACCACGGGCGGCCGGTTGGGTGACGTCGCCTTCGAGTATCTCGGCCGAGCAGGCGAGACACATGCCGACACGACAGGAGTACTCCTGTGCGATCCCCGCCTCAAGACAGGCGTTGAGGATCGTCTGGGTGTCGGCGACCTCGATCGTCTCGCCGGTGCCGACGAACTCGACGGTGTACTCGGTCATAGGGGCGACTACCTGCCGGGCACACATAAAGCGTTACCATCGCTCGAGAGGCGGTGTCGAGAGACGGTCGACGGATGTGGCGGTCGAACGTTCGAGTGCGCTCGTTCGACAGCCTGGATGACGTCGACGGCCGTTTCGGATCAGTCGTCAGCAGGCGCAGGACTCCCGGTCGAGAGTTCCACGTCGGGAGCGCTGACGCCGAGTTCGTCCAGTGCGACCTGTGCGGCCTCCTTCCCAGAGACGAGCATCGCACCGAAGGTGGGCCCCATCCGCGGGAGTCCGTGGGTCGTCGCCGTCGCCATACCGGTGACGACGAGGCCGTCGTGAGCGAGACCGGTGTTCTCGACCACTGCGTCCTCGCTCTCTCCAACCCACATGGAGTCATGACCCGGCGAGTCGTGGCCCGGTGCGCCGTACGTGTCGTTGCTCGTCTGGTCCATGCCGGTGTCGCCCTCCTCGATACCGTCGGCGTCCAGTACGCCACGTTCATCGAGTTTCTTTACCGCCATGGCATCATGGCCCGTCGCGTCGATGACGAGGTCTGCCTCGACGGCAATCGGATCGACGCAGGTGATTTCGCGAGGAAGGGCGTGGACCGGCGTCCAGTTCATCACGATGCCGCCGACGCGGTGGTCCTCGCGAATGACGATATCCGTGAACTCGGTCATGTTCTGCATCTTCGCGCCGGCGTCACACGCGGCCTTGATCAGACCTGAACACGCTTCCGGCCCGTTGGCCACGTAGAGACCCTCGCTGTCCCGTGACTGTGTGTACTCCACGTCGAGGTCGGTGAGTATCTCCTGTGCGGGGTCGCGCACGGTGACCTTGTTCATGAGGAAGCCGCCGAGCCAGAACCCGCCGCCGAGATAGTTGTTCTTCTCAACGACCATCACCTCGACACCGCGCTTGGAGAGCTCCTTCGCGGCCATCAACCCCGATGGACCGCCGCCGACCACGATGACTTCCGTATCCGAGAAGTCCATGAACTCCTCCGACCACTCCTGTCCGATTGCGCGGGTGACCTCTGCTTCGCCAACGTCGCTGAACTGGTCGAAATCCTGCATACCACCAGGTTATATCTTGCAGTGGTAATAAAACCTTCCGGTGGCTACCACCTCGTGTTGAGACACGCAGAAACGCACGGCTGCGAGCGTATTCGAAACGTCGGTAAACACCACGTACAGTCCCGTTTTACAGTCGTTCGAGCGCCTCGTCGAGGTCGAACTGTTCGGTCCGTGTTTCGAATTCGTCCGACTGGCCGGCACCGTCCTGATCGTCGTCGCGATCGGTATCTGCCGGCGATGAGCGAGACGCACAGATGCGAACGTAGTCGCTCACGACGGCGTCCGTCGTAACGACAGCGTCGAACCGCTCGCGGTCACGCGCCGGCCCCGAAAACGGCTCCACAGAGACGATGCCGTCGACGCGGCATTCGATCGCGGCACACACCGCTGCCCGAAGATCGTCGGTCGTCTCGGCCCATCCGGCTGGCGGGACTCGCGGAAGCTCGCGGTCGCGAAATTCCCACGTCTGCACCTCAATAGTCGCCGTCTCGCTCGACATAGCAGTAGATGCACCGCCACCTGCAAGTGCGTTCCGACCCGCTCCGCCCATCGCAACGACTAATCCCCCGCCGACCGCCTCCCGAAGTATGACCCGAAAGGCCACGGCCCGCGCCCACCCGATACAGGGACTCGTCAAGTACCACGGGATGCGCGACGCCTCGCTCCGACTCCCGTACCACGACAGCATCAGTCTCTGTACCGCGCCCACCGCGACGACGACGACCGTCGAGTGGGAACCGGACGGTCGCGAAGACACCTACGTCATCGGCGGCGAGCCCGTCGAGGGGCGCGCCGCAGAGCGCATCGACGCGGTCGTCGACCACGTGCGGGAGCTCGCCGAAATCGACCACGCGGTCAGACTCGAAAGCGAGAACTCCTTTCCATCGAACATCGGATTCGGCTCATCGTCGTCCGGCTTCGCCGCCGCCGCCCTGGCGCTGACCGACGCTGCCGGCCTCGAGCTGTCGCTTCCGGACGTCTCGACGGTCGCCCGCCGTGGCTCTTCGTCAGCAGCGCGGTCGGTGACCGGTGCGTACTCGGTACTTACGGCGGGGCTGAACGACGCCGATTGCCGGTCGACACGGCTCGATGTCGGCGTCGGCGACGACGGCTTCGACCCCGAATCCGACCTCCGAATCGTCGCCGCCCATGTCCCCGCGTACAAAGAGACCGAAGAGGCCCACCGCGAGGCGGCCGCAAGCCACATGATGCAAGCGCGTACCGCGTACGTCCAAGACCAGCTTGTCGAGATGCGCGACGCGCTCCGTGCCGGCGACTTCGACCGTATCTACGGGACGGCCGAACACGACTCATTATCGCTCACGGCGACGACGATGACGGGGCCTGCAGGCTGGGTGTACTGGCAGCCCGAGACAATCGCCGTCTTCAACGCAGTTCGTGCGCTCCGCGAGGAGGGCGTGCCGGTCTACTTCTCGACCGACACCGGTGCGTCGGTGTATGTCAACACGCGCGCCGAGCACGTCGACACCGTCGAATCGCGGGTCGCCGACACTGGCGTCGACACCGACGTGTGGGAGGTTGGGGGACCGGCGCGAGTCCTCGACGCGAGTGAAGCGCTATTTTGAAGATCGGTTCGACCCGGACGCCGTG
>Ga0209945_1000882_pt1 | contig 10932 bp, 12 predicted proteins | sample SalPonR2_A_D2_MG_FD_185703 | JGI IMG/M metagenome (GOLD analysis project Ga0209945, IMG submission 185703) | Salt pond soil microbial communities from South San Francisco under conditions of wetland restoration - Salt Pond MetaG R2_A_D2_MG... ...
GGCGGGCTCGGGTTCCTCATCGAAGCCGTCGTCGAAGGCGTCGCCGCCCTCATCAAAGGCATCCTCGCCGTCATCGAAGGCGTCACCGCCCTCGTCGAAGGCGTCGCCGTCGTCCTCAAAGGCGTCGCCACCGTCATCAAAGGCGTCACCACCGTCATCAAAGGTGTCCCCGCCGTCATCTAGGCCGTCGTTTTCGTCGTCGAAGCCCTCGTCGAAGGCGTCCTCGCCATCATCGAAGCCCTCATCGAGCCCGTCGGACGTGGACTCCTCTTCGATGTCGGCATCGAGATCCTCCTCGCCACTATCGTCGAGGTCGTCTTCGTCGGCCCATTCGGCATCCCCGGAGTCGTACTCGTTTTTCAGTTCGCTGAATGATTTTTCGCCGGACATATCTTGATCACTTGCATCTCCTTCGAGGTCGTCACCAAAGTCATCTTCGCCGCCAAGGTCGTCCTCGAACCCCTCAGCACCGTCATCGAGGTCGTCTTCGAAGCTCTCCGCCTCGCCGCCATCGAGATCATCGGCGAACTCGTCGCCACCGTCGAGGTCGTCGGCGAAGTCATCGTCGTCGGCATCGAGGTCGTCGGCGAACTCACCGTCGCCCATCTCGTCTAAGCTGTCGTCCATCCCGCCGGCCTCGTCGCCGCCGTCGTCTGCGGGTTCGATCTCTTCTTCGGTCAGCTCGTCATCGAAGAAGCCGTCGGCGTCGGCGTCCATCACCGAGTCATCGACGTCTTCGGCCTCCTCTTCGTCATCGTCGAACAGGCCGAGGCCGCCGCCGTCGCCGCCGCCACCGCCGAAGCCGCCGCCGGCACCGCCACCACCACCGCCGTCATCGACGAAGGGGTTGATGCCGCGGGTTACCATCTCGTAGATGTCAAGCAGGTTGCGGACATCCTCTTCGACCTCCTCGACGCGCTCGCTGATCTCGGTATTTTCCTCGCGGATGGTGCCGACCGTCGAGGAGAGATCGGAGACCTCGGTTTCTAACTCCTCGATCTGGTGGGCGAGTTCGTCGGTGTTGCCGCCGCCACCGCCACCGCCGAAGTCGCCACCACCGCCACCACCGAAGTCATCGTCCATTCCGCCGAAGTCATCATCCATCCCCCCGCCACCGAAATCGTCGTCCATCCCGCCGAGGTCGTCATCCATGCCCCCGCCGAGATCATCGTCCATCCCGCCGCCAAGGTCGTCGTCCATTCCCCCACCGAGGTCGCCGTCCATGCCCCCGTCGCCGCCACCGCCGCCGCCGGCGTCTTCCTCACCTTCGAGGATACGGTCGATGATACTCGCCCCGACCAAGCCGATGGTTGCGGTCGTCACGACCCACGCCGAGAGATCGCCCCCAAGTTGGGCACCGATCTCTAGGGTGGGTACTGCGACGAGGAGTGCGATGCCGAGACCCATTGTAACGGTTTATGACCACCGATACACTTGAAACCACCCATCCAACTCTCAACACTGATATCTAGCGTCAGACACATATCAGGACTGATAGTTCCCGTCAGACGTTAGATCGTCTGCGTCGTGTTGTCCTCGGCCGTCTGAATCGACACCGACTCGTCTGCCGGATCGAAGCGGATCGATCGCCCGTGGCTGCCGCCGACATCGGTGCCGACAACGTCGATCCCGTAGTGTTGGAAGGCTTGTTTGGCGGCGGCGATGTTGCGGCTGCCGATGCTGTCGCCATCCGAGGAAAACGACAGCATCTCGCTGCCACCGACGACCCAGCCCTCCAGCCGCCGTTTACTCGCTCCTGCTTCGACCATCTCCTCGATCAACAGTGGGAGCCCGGTGTCGACGAACTTTGCGGGGTTGCCATCGCGGCTCTCTTCTGCTGTTGGGAGCATCACATGAATCAATCCCGAGACATCGTTGAACGAGTCCCGGAGGACGATCCCAAGACACGAGCCAACCCCGCTGGTCGACAGCACCGTCTCATCAGTTACCACAGCGTACTCGGCGATGCCGACCTGTTTTATTGGCGCGCTCTGTTTCCGCTGCCGATCCCGTGTCACAAACGCCTCCCGCCGATTAGTCCTGTGCCGGCAGTGCCGACAGGGCCCGGGCTAGTTCTCGCTCGTTGGGCAGTGCGTAGATATCACACTTCCCCTCGTTGCCATCGATCTCGATCGTTGAGTCGATGACAAAAGCGTAATCCTGCTGTTGGCCGAGCTTGCCGACGACCGGGCTCATGATCGACTCGCCCATGTCGTGGACGAAGTTCGGTGGGGAATGCTCAATGCTCGTCTGAAGCACGTTCGCCCAGCCGTCGATGAAGCCGCTGGTCATGATGTTGCCGAGCTCCTTGATCGCGCCCTCGGTCATCGAGCCGATCTCATCCTCCGTTGAATCGCCGGGCATCATCGCGTTGGCGATCGTTATCGCGGAGTTCTCGTCAAACAGCACGACCAGATACCCACTTGGCAGCCCCGTCAACTCGAAGACGACGCCGACAAACTGGTCGTTGCCGACCTGCTTTGGGACGCCAGACAGCGGCACGAACCGCAGTCGGCTCACATCGACATTGGTGTCGAGGCCGGTCATCATGCCGATCTGGCCGGCGGCGTTGCCCGCCCCCTCCTTGGCCAACTCCTCGAAGGTGCTGAGTCGGTTGACCGGGATCTGATTGCCTTGGTCGTTGCCCGACAGCAGCTGCACGAACTGGCGGTACTCCGGCAGCATGTACAGCGAGAAATCGAGGTCAACGTCCATCCCCGACAGCTTGCTCTCAAAGAGGAACACGCCGTGGTTTTTCGCCGCCTCGATGGCTTGATCCGGCAGGATGCGTGGCCCGTTGGCCTCGGTGTACCGCGGCGGCGTCATGTTGATTGCTGTATCGAGGTGGTTGGCCCAGCCGTCGATGAAGCCGCCGATCATGATGTTGCCAAGTTCGGTGACGCTGCTTTTCGCGAGCGTACTGCCTTTTGAGGAGTAATCGGTGTCGGTCGCATCCAACAGCAACTCTTGGAGCACGAGCGCGCGCTCGCGTTCAAGCGCTAACACGGTTTCACCCTCCAGCCCACCCTGCAAGCCGAGTTCGACTCCGACAAACGAGCGGTCGGCGAACGTCTCAGCGAGGACGGACTCGGTGACGAGGCTTACGTCGGTGACATCGACATCCATCTCGATACCGGCCAGTGTCGACAGCGATTTGGCGGCCTGTTTGGCCCCTTCGGAAGCGAGATGGTTGAACTGCCCCAACTCCCGGATATCGACTTTCATACTAAGCCGGGATGACGTCGTTGATCTCGTTGAGGACGTTTGGTTTCTGGAACGGTTTGGTAATGTATCCCGACGCGCCGGCCTTAATCGCCTGTTTCATCTTCTCCTCTTGGCCGACACTGGTACACATGATCACCTTCGCGTCGGGATCATTGTTCGTGATCTCGTTTGTCGCCTCGATCCCACTGCGGATCGGCATGACGATATCCATCATGGCGATGTCGGGATCCTCCTCTTCGTAGAGGTTTACGGCCTCGACACCGTTTTCAGCTTCCCCAACGATTTCGAAGTCGTCTTCGAGTATCTCTCGGAGCAGGTTCCGCATGAACTCCGAGTCGTCAGCGATCATCACACGCTTTGCCATATATCGAACATAGGACACCCGAGGTAATATAAACACTCCCCTATAGCTATCAGCCCTGAGAGTAACTGCGGCTCACCACGGGGTGACTGACGATGCCAGGGCACGCACTGACCGGCTGTCGGTGACAGGCTGCTCACCGATTCTCTGACGGCGGCACGGTGAACGACCCCTCCTCGCGGATCGCTGACAGCAGATCGCTGATCGAATCATCCGGTTGGAGTTCATACCGCTTGAGCATGGCGTAGACGCTCTGCACCGGGTACTCGACTTCGAGTGTGCTGCCGGCGAGGATGATCCCAAGAGCGGCTTCCGGCTCCATTTCGTCGGTTGTCTGGGAGGCGTACCATCGCAACAGCCCCTCTAAGGTTTCGGCAACATCGTCTGAGCTCATCCGCCCGCGCTTGACACTCCCCTCGATGTTGACTGTCGCGTCGAACCCGTAGGCTGTCTCTGTTGAGGTGAGCGATTCAGCGAGAAACTGGCTGACAGTCTGTTGGGTCAACTCGACGGCTGGCGGCTCGGTTGCGTCCTCGCTCTCGTCGTCTGTGTCGGCTGGTGGTTCTTCTTGTGTGTCGTCATCGTCACCGGCACTACCGCCTCTGCGGGGTGCTTGCTCGGTGTCGTCATCAGCATCTTCCGCGCTCTTGTTAGTATCGTCGTCCGCGTCGTCTGACTTTTCGTCGCTGCCGGGGAGTTGTGACTCAGTCGAACGCGACTGTCCCCGTTGGTCAGGCTCTGGATCAACAGGTGTATCGTCGGGTGAGACGACGTACCGTCCCTCGGAGAGTGATTCCACTTTCGGATGATCGGTGATATCGAGCTCATCGGGCGCGAGGATCCCCTTTTCTTGTGGGTCGTCCTCAGGATCATCCGAACTCATAGGGGTAGTTTCTGTCGTTGCGATAAAGAGTGTTGTCCCCGCGTCGATTGACCTTCTCGTTGAGGTTCCAACCACATACTGTACGACACACCACCATCACGGCCAACTCCCTACGTGCAGCTATGCGTTGAGCGTCTCAGCATCAGGGCCGAACCACTTGTAATCCGCTTCTGAAGGGCTCTCATCGGGCATAATGAGTGCGGCTTCAATATTGTTGCTGAGACGGCTGATAGTATAGACGCCGGGGATCGGCAAAAGAATCGCCCCGCCAGTGTCTCCCGGTGGAATTCCATTATACGTCTGTGAGAGTGTCTCTTCAGGACTCTGCTCACGCAGGGCACTCACCTCTTCGGGTTCCGAATAGATCCGCGCATACACGCTTCGACTGATCTCTTCGTCGGTTGGATTTGTGATCTGACCGGTAACTTGCCCTTCGCCGCCATTGGTTTCGATCCCAATGCGAGCGATCTCCGGCTCCGTTGGGCCTTCTTCTTCATTACCTCCGCCGAGCAAGCCACTACATCCAGCTAGTCCAACTGACATCGCTGTGCCACCGGCCATCAAGAGTCGCCGCCTGTCCATACGATGTTCAACTAGTACAATAGTAATAATTGTTGCCTTGAGTTACCGCAGAAAGTAATCGATCGCAAGCTAGGCAGTATGCGCTCAGTCGCGACTACTTCAAATTGAGCTGAAAAATAGTGAGGTGAACTGCTATGACCTTAGAGGATGTAGGAGTCGTCTTCGAAGATCCGTCGTGGTGTCTTCAGCTCTGTGTACGTTTGGCCGCCAGCCGGAGCTTGTGCGACAATCGTCACTCGCTCAGATGCGTTGAGCGGTTCAATATTATCTTGCTCCTCAAGATCAAACTGCACGATCATGAGGTCGTCCTGCTCCGACAGAATATTTGTCTCCCTCTCTAAGCCCTGCTTCTGGTAATGCTTGATCGCAGGGTTCGTGTAGTTATTACCGTTCACCACGGTTGCATTTCCAGTCGGACTTGAGATTGTGTATGATGCTTCACTCAGATTGATCGGACTCGAACCTGACGCAAGCCGAACTGAAGCATTAAGAAGCTCGATACTGTTATCACTGTCATTTTCGTACCCGACTACCTTACCGATTTGAACAACATCGCTCACTTCGGCAGTCGTTTCCTCACCTGTTTGCTGTGCCTGTGCTTGTAGGAGGCCTGCAGTGTTGATCAGAACACCAGCCGCAATTGCTGCGACCAGCACCATCGCGATGAACACGATGAGGGTTCCGATCCCCACCTGACCTCGGTCGTCTGTGTTGAACATGGTTTGGTACGCCTGAGCCCGTATCGGACCAGACGGTATCTGGGATGTGACAGTCGGTAGTGATAAAAATGACTATCAAATTATCTGTACTGATAACAGTGCAATTAGAATAGAATATCGTTTCTATCGACATGAATATCACAACCAGACGTACTGTGTCTCACAGACACGTCGCTACTCTCGGCAGTAGCCGTTTCAGTGTTGCACATCGAAAAGGCACTGAACGAATGTTCAGGCGCAGGCGTACCAAACCTACACAGTACTCGGCAGTAGCAACGCCGAAGCTACTGTGATAAGATGCTATCCACGTAAACGTGGCAGCTGTAACCGACAAGTGACGTTAGAGGATGTACGAGTCACCCTCGTTGATTCGCCGTGGTGCTGAGAGTTGTTTGTATGTGTTTCCACCCGCTGGTGCTTGGGCAACGAACGTCACCTCGTCGTTACCCTCCAGTTCGTTAAGATTGTCTGATTTACTTACGTTGAATGTAACGATAACTAGATCTTCTTGGTCTGAGAGTATGTATGTGTTATCTTCTATACCCTGTTTCTGGGTGATGTTCATAACAACGTTGCTCGAATTTGGATTGCCGTTAATAACGGAGGCGTTCCCGTTCGTGGATATTGTATATGAAGCCTTGCTCACATTGATCGGATCCGATCCTGACGCAAGACGGATACTTGCGTTGAGTGTGTCTATCTTGCCGTTAGTGTTGTTGTCTTTTCCAACAACTTCTCCGACCTGAATAACATTACTGACCTCGGCGGTCGTCTCTTCGCCTGTCTGTTGTGCCTGTGCTTGTAGGAGGCCAGCGGTATTGATAAGCACACCCGCAGCTATCGCTGCGACGAGCACCATCGCGATGAACACGATAAGTGTACCTATCCCTACCTGACCGCGGCGTTCTGTGCTGAACATGGTTTTGACCCCGCCTGAACCCACGAAAGGTCAGACGTTATGAGAGTTTTATTATTCCAGAATAATAAATATGGTGGTGAGATAGCGACTATCGGAGACTTGCGCGTCTCTTCTCTCTTCGTTCATAGATATCGGGTGGAGCGTAGCGGAGACACGCGTTGCGACGAACTACGGTACAAGCTAGCACGGTGACTCCCGCGGCACATTCACACGGCGAAGCTGTGGTTAGAGGATGTATGCATTGCCATCTTTGATCCGACGAGGAGCTTGGAGTTGTTTATATGTACTTCCGCCTGCGGGGGCTTGCGTGACGAGGGTGATCTTATCCGACTCTCCGAGTGGATCCAACGCAGCCGTCTTTGTGAGATCGAACTGGACAACCATTAGATCGTCTTGGTCTGAGAGGATGGTTGTCTCGTCGTCAAGTCCCTGTGCTTGGAACAACGAGATGGCATCGTTCGTCCGATTGTTTCCGTTGATAACGGTCGCACTGCCGTTTGTTTCAACTGTATAGGAGACTTCGCTCACGTTGACTGGATCGGAGCCTGATGCGAGGCGAACGCTTGCGTTGAGGATATCGATTCGGCCATCGCTGGTGTTGTCCTCACCAACGACTTGGTTTATTTGGACGATGTTGCTGACTTCGGCGGTTGTCTCTTCACCGGTCTGCTGGGCTTGTGCTTGGAGGAGGCCGGCCGTGTTGATGAGGACGCCAGCCGCGATCGCCGCAACGAGCACCATCGCGATGAACACGATGAGCGTCCCGATGCCGACCTGGCCTCGGGTGGTGATTCAAACATAATTTGACTTCGCCTGATCCGGAACAGAATAGGCGTTACCTGAATACCGACTGAGAAATCACATAAAAATGATGTTCAGATATCACCTTCTCAGATAATGCAGACAAAGTCACATTAAATAAAAAACACCCCGCGATTGCTGCAATATCCACAACGACGATGAACGACAGGTGGAGTGCTAGAAGAGCATGAAGACATCTATGTGACTACTACGATCAAAGCCAGTCGGGAATAAGACTATGATAAGATGTAGGAGTCACCCGCGGTGATCCGACCCGGTGCTCGAAGCTGTGTGTAGGTGCTCCCGCCTGCTGGGGCTTGTGAGATCACAGTCATATCGTCTCCAGCCTCGAGCACATATTTATCTCCATTGCCTTCGTCTGAGCCTATTGCTGTGAGATTAATGGAAACTATCATTGTATCCTGTTTGTCAGCTATAATTGTCGGACTGGATCGATCATCATCAAATCCCTGCAACTGTGTGAGATTAACAAAAGAACCAGCCGTAGCGTTGTTTCCATTTATCACGGTGGCGTTACCCGATGTTTCGATCGTGTAACTTGCCTGACTCACATTAATCGGATCGGCACCCGATGCGAGGCTAATACTCATATTTACTCTAGTAATGTTTTCATTACCCTCGGTGAGACCAACTACTTGTGTAACTGCTAAGCGGTCGCTAACCTGTGCTGTCGTTTCTTCACCCGTGGACTGTGCTTGCGCCTGTAGGAGGCCAGCAGTGTTGATGAGCACCCCGGCAGCGATAGCTGCCACTAGAACCATCGCGATGAACACGATGAGGGTACCGATCCCCACTTGACCCCGGCTTGCTGTGCTGAACATGGTGTGTTCCCCCGACTGGATACCGACTGCACTCCAGTCTGTTACCAACACATTATGAGCATATTGTGTTAAATCTAACGCCGAGTTATTTCACAGCAATTCGACAGCAACACTCGGAGAGCTGCTCTTGTCTCCGAAACGCCGACTTTCGTTCGCGACTGCTCTATCGCCCCGTTGGTCGTTGCGTGACGTGGTATTACGATCGACACGTTAGCACTACGCTACTTTTCTTGTTCTCCCCATCGTCGTCGACGAACTAATTCACTATCCTCTCGATGATATCTCGATAGGGGCTATTAGTTTTGATACTCACGGCTGTAGGACGGTAATAAACCCACCACCGATACGCTTTTTGCCCAGTCGTTGGTAGCTATCACAGAATGGCATCGGAGGAGCTTATCGAGGTGCTTGGCAACAAGTACAACACGGATATCCTGTCGGCGACGACAGAGCCGAAGTCAGCCCAAGACCTCAGCGACGAACTCGACGTGCCGATCGCCACCTGTTACCGGCGGATCGACGAACTCACCGACGCTGATCTGTTGACGTTGCATGATCGGCCGTTGTCGGATGAACACCGCCGGATCAAGGTTTATCGCCGGAACGTTGACAAGGTCGAGGTCAGCTTCGAGGGCGGCGTCTCCATCGATATCGCCGAACGCTCGGCGGTCAAAAACAAACTCGACGATGTCTGGCGGACGATGTCAAACTGACAGTAGCTGTCAGAACGACGGCCCATCGCCGCCGGGGCCGGATTCCCCAGCCATCATCGAGAAGCCGCTGGCTTTCTCGTAGACGGTGATTCCGCCGTCGCTGATCTCCATCGGGAAGATGTCGGTGTTGATATCCTGTTTTCGCATCTTGGCCACCCAGACGTAGCGGTTGACGCCGGAATCAGTCGGCGTCTGGATGAAGTAGATGTTGCCGTCGGTGAGGAAGTTTTCCAAGCCGATCTCGGTGTCCGGGAACACCGCGCCCTGTTCGTTGATCAACAGCGAGGTTAGGCCGTGTTGTTTGAGAATATCCGAGAACTTCAGCAGATAGGTGCGTTTCTCGCGTTCATCCTCGAAAAACAGCTGGAACATCGTCAGCGAATCCAAGACGAGTCGATCGTACTCCGATTCGGTAAACACCTCCAGCAGTCGATCCATCGTTTCGGTGAAGTTGCCGTCTTGGAGCATCTCGCGTTTGTCGTAGATCTTGATCTCATCATCGTCGACAAGCTCACTGAAGCGATCGAAGCCGATCGACTCGGCGGCCATCTTGATATCCTCCGCGTTTTCCTCAAAGGAGATGTAGATCCCGCGTTCGCCATGATCGACAACACCCGAATACAGGTAGTTGATCCCAAAGAGACTCTTCCCTGTCCCGGGGTTTCCGCTGACGAGGACGGTCGCGTTGTTGACGATCCCACCGCCGAGAATCGAATCGAGGCCGTCGACGCCGGTCTGCACTGTCTCTGGCATGCGGGGTCGTACGACCGCCCCCTAAATGAGCCCACCGGCTCCGGCGGCTGTGGCCGCCCGCATGCATACCTTTATTTCTCTCAAACGTGCATTGTTGTCCAAGGCCGTCCGACGGCCGTCTGACACGGATTTATGCTGCGTCATGACTCCAATAACACACATGCGGGTGGCTAGCGTCCGACCGGTCGAACACACCGGGGTGCAACCGCGGGTGGGTCGTCGATGAGCGACGAGACCATTCTTGTTGTTGAGGACGATCCGACCGTTACTCATCTCTACAACAAGTTCCTCGAACCGGAGTACACCGTTGTCACAACGACGACTGCCGCGGACGCGATCGATGTGCTTCACGGTGAGGCCGCCCCGGACGGCGAGAAGCTCCCGGACTCGATCGATGCCGTCCTCTTGGATCGGCGACTCCCGGACGACCCTGGAGAAGTCGTGCTTGACGTGATTGAAGCGGAGGAGATGGAGTGCCGGGTGGCGATGGTCACCGGTGTTGAGCCTGACTTCGATATCATCGATATGGGCTTCGATCTCTACATCCTCAAACCCGTCACGCGGGATGAACTGATGGAGGCCGTCGACACACTGTTTACTCGGTCGGAGTACGGCGATCTGCTCCAGGAGGCGGCGTCGCTGGCCTCAAAACGCGCGCTGCTCGAATCGCAGAAATCTGATGCCGAACTTACGGCCAGCGACGAGTACGACGAACTACTCGATCGACTCGAAGCGCTTGACGACGAGCTTCTTGATCTCGCCGACACGCTATCAGCCGATGACTACCGCGTAATGTTCCGAGATATCGGCGGTCAGTAACTCCCTTACGACGACAGTTGTTCACCAACAAGCTCGTCAGCAACAGCGACGAACGCTGATTGTTCCCCGGCTGGGATCGTTGCTCCGGCAGCGACGTCATGACCGCCGCCGTCGCCGTCGACCGCGCGGGCGGCCTCTCGCATGACGACCGAGAGATCTAGCCCCTCGGCGGTGAGCCCGTGGTTCCCGCGTGCGGAGACCTTGATCTCCTCGGTGGATTTCTCGGCGAACCCGATGATCGGCAGATCCCGGCGGATTCCTGATTCGCCGATGGCCATGCCGGCGATGATGCCGATGATCGTCGCTCGGATCTCG
>Ga0209945_1000887_pt1 | contig 10894 bp, 10 predicted proteins | sample SalPonR2_A_D2_MG_FD_185703 | JGI IMG/M metagenome (GOLD analysis project Ga0209945, IMG submission 185703) | Salt pond soil microbial communities from South San Francisco under conditions of wetland restoration - Salt Pond MetaG R2_A_D2_MG... ...
CCGCCCGCTCCGGACCGCGGGGCACCCTCGACGTGGACGAGTTCTTCAAGCGGGGGTTGAAGCGCCACCTCGCCACCGACTTCGACGAGGCGTACGTCCGGGAGGGCCTGTTCGTCGACGGGGCCGACGTGGACGACGTCTTCGCGTGGGCGCGCGACCAGGGGACGCCCGTCTCCCGGGCGTGGATCGCCGACGCCGCCGCGACCGTCGCGGACGAGGCGGGCGAGCCGGTCGCCGCGCTCGACCGGTGGGAGAGCTTCGAGGCGCTCGACGACGGGGTCGACCGCGAGCCCGTCACGCACCGGATCCGGCGCGAAGGGCTCGACAGCGTCCCGTTCCGCAGCGAGGACGAGCGGTTCCGCCACCCGGAGGTGATCGAGAAGCGCGAGCGCAACGTCGTGGTGATCAACGTCCGCGACGCCTCCGGCTCGATGCGCGAGACGAAGCGGGAGCTCGTCGAGCGGGTGTTCACGCCGATGGACTGGTACCTGACCGGGAAGTACGACGCCGCCGAGTTCCGGTACGTCGTCCACGACGCGGAGGCCTGGGAGGTCGACCGCGAGGAGTTCTTCGGGATCCAGTCCGGCGGCGGCACCCGGATCTCCAGCGCGTACGACCTCGTCGAGGAGCTGTTGACGGAGTACCCGTACAGCGAGTGGAACCGGTACGTGTTCGCCGCGGGCGACTCGGAGAACGCCGGCAGCGACACCAGAGACAACGTGATCCCGGCGATGGAGTCGATCGACGCCAATCTCCAGGCGTACGTCGAGACCCAGCCCGGCGACGGCGCGGCGAACGCCCGCCACGCCGACGAGGTCGAGTCCGCGTTCGGCGACGCCGACGACGTGGCCGTCGCGCGCGTCTCCGAGCCCGACGACGTCACCGACGCCATCTACGAGATCCTCAGCACGGAGTCTGGCGGCGGGGGAGGCGCCCCCGACGGGGCGACCGTCGCCCGCCGGACCGACGGAGGTGAACACAGATGAGAGACGACAGGATCGAGGCGAAACGCGAGGCCGACGCCCTCGACGAGCCGGCGCGCGAAGCGCGCGAACTCGCCGAGCGGCTCGGCTTGGAGCCGTACCCGGTGCGGTACTGGGTTGTCGACCACGACCAGATGAACGAGCTGATCGCCTACGGCGGCTTCCAGCGCCGGTACCCGCACTGGCGGTGGGGCATGAACTACGAGCGGCAGCGCAAGAAGGACCGCCACGGGCTCGGGAAGGCGTTCGAGATCGTCAACAACGACGACCCGTCCCACGCGTTCCTCCAAGAGTCGAACGCGCCGGCCGACCAGAAGGCCGTCATCACGCACGTCGAGGCGCACGCGGACTTCTTCGCGAACAACGAGTGGTTCGGGCTGTACGCCGACCGCGGCGAGGGCGGCCCGAACGCCGCCGCGAGGCTGGAGCGCAACGCCGACCGGATCGCGTCGATCGCGAAGCGGGGCGACGTCGACCGCGACGAGGTCGAGCGGCTCGTCGACGCCGTGAGCGCGTTGGAGGACACGATCGACCAGCACAGCCCGGTCGACGCCGCCCGGTCCGTCGAGGAGCCGGGGATCGCGGCCGACGTCAGCGACGGCGACGAGGACCCGGTCGCGGCGATCGAAGCCCGGATCGACGACCTCGACCTCTCCGAGGAGGTGCGCCGCGACGTGTTCGACGACGAGTGGCTCGAGGCGCGCGGCGAGGGCGTCGAGCCGGAGACGCCGCGCCCGGACGTGCTCGCCTTCCTGCGCGACCACGGGAAGCGGTACGACCCGGAGAGCGGGAAGGCGATCGACCGCGAGCCGTGGGAGACGACCGTCATCGACGCGATCCGCGAGGAGGCGTACTACTTCGCCGGCCAGAAGCAGACGAAGGTGATGAACGAGGGGTGGGCGACGTACTGGGAGGCGACGATGATGGGCGGCGAGGGGTTCGCCGGCCCCGACGAGTTCCTCACGTACGCGGACCACATGGCCCGGGTGCTCGGCTCGCCCGGACTCAACCCCTACAAGCTCGGGTTCGAGCTGTGGACGCACGTGGAGCTCCGCGCCGCGCGCCGGGAGGTGATCGACAAGCTGCTCCGCGTCGAGGGAGTGACGCCGGAGAACTTCCACTCGCGGATCGACTTGGACGAGGTCGCGGACCTGCTCGAACCGCACCCGGCGATCGCGGCCGCGGGACCGGCGACGCTCGACGAACTCGCCGACCTCGCGGCCGCGGGCGACTCGCGGGTCGACGCCGAGGCGGTCGACCGGGCGCTGTCCGCCCGGGACGGCGACGACGAGGCGAGCGACGACATCGACGTCGAGCGCTACCCGTGGAAGCTCCTCACGCGCGAGGGGCTCGCGGAGCGACACTACGTCCTCTCGCGGCCGGAACACCGCGGCGCGCTCCGCAACGTCTCGCGGGAGGCGCTCGAGGAGCAGGCGCGGTACCTCTTCGACGTCGACCGGTACGAGACCGTCGAGGAGGCGATCGCCGACGTCGACCGCGCGGCCGGCTGGGAGCGCATGTTCTCGGTCCGCGAGAGCCACAACGACGTGACGTTCGTCGACGCGTTCCTCACGGACGAGTTCGTGCGGGAGGGGAACTACTTCACCTACGAGTACAGTCAGGCCGCCGAGGAGCACCGCGTCGCCAGCGTCGACGCCGAGGACGTGCGGAAGAAGCTGCTCCTCCGGTTCACGAACTTCGGGAAGCCGACGATCGTCGTGCTGGACGGGAACTTCCGGAACCGGGGCGAGCTCCTCTTAGGCCACCGGTACAACGGGGTCGCGCTCGACGAGGAGCGCGCGAAGGCGACGCTGAAGCGCGCCTTCGAGCTGTGGGGCCGCCCGGTGAACCTGGCGACGATCCGCGTCGAGTACGACGACGGGGCCGTCCGGCGCGCAAAGCGCCGGGGCGAGGAGCCGGACGGCACCGAGGTCGGCGTGCGCCTCCAGTACGACGGGGGCGAGGTGACGGAGCACGACCTCGACGAGTCTGTCCGAGAGCGGATCACCGCCGACGAGGTCGACTACGACACGAAGCCCGACGACTGGCTGGCGTGAGCCGAGCCGCCGGTCCGGCCGTCCGACGACCCGGACCGTTCGGACCGACACTTATGACCGTCGAATGACAACGACACGCATGGACGCTCCGGAGACGGAGGACGGCGAGTACGCGGCCGAGCGGGCGGAATCACCACCAGAGGAGACGCCGCTCTCCTTCGCGGAGCGCGACCCCGCGGCACTCGACGACGCGACAGAGCTGTACCTGCTGGATCGACACGCCACCGGCGACGGCACGGTTCGGGTCCAGCTGCTCGGGTGGGACCGCGACGGCGACACGGTCCGGGTCGCGTACGCGCTCCCGACGGGCGAGCGGCTCCGCGACCGGTATCGGTGGCCGACCGCGGGGCGGTACGACGAGAGCGACTTCCTCGACCTCGTCCGCGGGCTCGGCTATCCGCCCGGGGCCGCCGACCTCGTCGCCGGCGAGTTCGCTCGCGCTCGCAACGAGTACGGCCGCTGGCGGATCGTGACGGGACGGCGGTCGGAGGGCGACCGCGGTGCGAGCGGGAAGGCCGACGGAGCGGGTCGCGACCGAACGGGCGACGACCGAACGAGGGCGTTCCCGGACCTCCGGCGCGGCGTCGGGGACGCCGACCCGATGGCCTTGGGGCTCGTCTCGGTGGCGCTCATCGGCGCGGCGGTCGGCGTGCCGGCCTCGGTGGCGACGGTGACGGGCGGGCTCTCGGCGTCGCTGACGGCGGTGGGCGGGGTCCTGTTCCTCACGGCGCTGGCGACGCTGGGGCTCTCGATCGCGGCGGTGTCGTGACGAAGCACGCCGGCGAGGGGACCTACGAAAGCGACGCGACCAGTTCCGCCACCGCCGCGACCTCTTCCTCGTTGATCCCGTGTCCCATCCCCTCGTAGATCCGCTCGTCCGCGTCGGCCCCGAGCGCCTCCAGCACCGCGGTCGTCTCGTGGACGCGCTCCTCGGGAATGTGCGGGTCGACGTCGCTACACCCGAGGAACGCGGGCGTGCCCGCGAGGGGACCCTCGGAGCCGTCGCTCGGTTCCGACTCGTCGCCTCCGGTCGCGCCCTCGACGTAGTCGTCGACGCCGACCGCCTCGCCGATCAGTCCGCCGCTGAACACCGCGAGCCCGCCGTACCGGGTCGGGTTGCGGGCGACGAACTCGCTCGCGAGGCACGCGCCCTGCGAGAACCCCCCGACGACGACGCGTTCGCGAGGGATCCCCGCCTCGACCGCCTGCTCGACCGCCGCGCCGACGGCGCGGAGGCCCGAGCTCCGTCCCGGCTCGTTGTCGGCGACCGGCGCGAGGAACGGGTTCGGATACCAAGTGTTGCCGGCGGCCGCCGGCGCGAGGATCGCGACGTCGCGGTCCCCCGCGAGCCGTTCGCCGAGGTCGACGACGCTGCGTGCGGTCGCGCCCCGACCGTGGACGAGCACGAGCGCCGCGTCCGCGTCGACGAGCGGCGTCCCGGCCGTGACTAACGGTTCGTCGCCGTGCGGGTCGTCCCCGCCGTGCGGCCCCGGCGACCGGGCGGGCATCTCACATCCCGACGCCGGCGTCGGCGTCGGGCAGGTCGTGTTTGTTCACCGGCAGGCCGAGCTCCTCGAGCGCGCCCTCCATGTGTCGGTCCTGGGCGAAGTCCGCGCCGTCCTCCTCCCGGAGCCGCTGCGCGGTCGCGAGCACCTCGCCCTTCCGGTCGCTGGGCATCTCGTACTTGTCGGCGGAGAGCTCGATCACGAGCCCGTTGTTGTCCTGCGTGTAGATCGAGTGGAAGACGCCGCGGTCGAACACGTTGTACCCCTTCCCCGCGTCTTCGAGCGCGGCCATGATATCCTCGTAGTCGTCGGGGTCGACGCTGAAACACAGGTGGTGAACGGCTCCCGTGTTGACGCGCTGCCCGCGCGCGGACGCCCGCTCGTCGCTCACGAACACCGTGAGGATCCGCCCGTCGCCGGTGTCGAAGAACAGGTGCGTCTGCGAGGGGTCGTCGAGGTTGGGCTGCCGCAAGACGAGCGGCATCCCGAGCAGGTCGCGGTAGAACGCGAGCGTGTCCTCCTCGTTGCTGCCCCAGACCGTGACGTGGTCGGTGCCGCTGGTGTGAAACGGTGCGTCCGGGCGCTCCGACGTGACCGGAGCCGGCTTCTCGTCGCTCATACCGATCCGACGCGACCGAGGCGTATAAAATCGAGAGGGACGGGACCGTGACCGGCTGACACCGGTGTTATCGGTCGGTGAATCGCACGCCGAAACGTTCCGTCCCGCTCCACGCTGGGCAGGAATCCGGCGCGGCCGGCGGTCGGGCCCGACTCCCAGTGGTCGGACGGACGGTGGCGGGCCGTCGAGCGCTCACCGTCCGAGCCCCTCCGGATCGCCCACACGACGGGGACGCGCCCGCACGGACCGAGCCGCCGTCCCGGCCGGCACCCTCACCGTTGCCAGACGGGCGGGGCGACGCCGAGCGCGCGGACGGCGAGGGGGTAAGCGAAGGCGATGACCAACACGATCACCAGCGACAGAGCGAGCCCGAGTTCGCCGGCGGCGCGCTCGACGAGCGCCAGCGCGGCGAACATGACGACGAACATCACCGCCCAGTGCGGAGCGAGCTGTCGGACCTTCTCCGCTGTCGATGTCATGCTCGAGGTACACGTGCCGCGGGCTAGTGGCTGTCGGTGAAAGCGAGTGAGGTGAAACCGAATCCGGTCCGACCGCCGATCAGTATCGCGACGGGATGAACGCCATCCCGGTGAGCATGACCGACGACAGGACCGCGAGGATGAACACGCGCGAGAGCCCGCTGTTGTACTGCTTGTACTGGTCGATCTCGGAGACCTGCGCCTCGTACGCCTCGATGTCCGACGACATCTGAAGCGTCGACGTGTCCTCGAAGTGCGCGACGTAGTCCGTGCCGCCGAGCGTCACCACCGAGTGCTGCCCGACCTCGACGCTCTGCGTCTCGGTGGTCTCCCACACGAGGACCGCGCCGCCGGCGGTCACCCCGTCGACCGTCACCGTCTGTCCGTCGTACTCGAGGGTCTCTCCCGTCGCGTACGACCGCCGCTCGGGCGCGGGGAAGTACTCCTCGACGGGCACCAGGGTGCGCTCGCCGGAGTCGTCCGTCACGGCGACGTACTCGCCGTCGTCGAGCGTGACCGTCTCGTTTTCGGCCGCGTCGTCGGCCTCGAGGATCGCCTGCCGATCGAGCACCTCAACGAGCGTGAACTCGGTGGCGTTCTCGCCGGCAATCTCGACGCGCCACTCGCGGTCATCGACCGAGACGGTCGACCCGTTCGCCCACGTCTCGGAGGTCTCCGCGGTGAACTCGCGTTCGAGCGTCCCGGTGATAGTGGTCGTCGCCGACCCGCCGTGACCGCCTCCACCCTCTTCCGTCTCGGAGATGTCGGCCACCACGTACGACTGGCCACCGGCGTCGATCGTGTCGCCTTGCGAGGCGTCGATCTCCGGATTCTCGAGCGCGATCTCCGGACTATCGGCCGTCGCGGTCAGCGCGCCCGCCACGCCCGCGACGGCGAGGAACAGCGCGACAAACACGGCCACAGCGCGTCGTTGCATAGTTGACGCATGGGTCACCCGGTGTTTAACGGTTACTAAGCGGGTCAGTTCAGGGGACCGGTCTCGCGGCGCGTCGCGACCGAAATAGAAAGCCAAGGGCCGGCTTTAGGGCTAAGGGTTAAAGCCCAGTAAATAAAATATATAAGTATAGATGGGAACTAGAGACCAAATCGAGAACCTCCAAGAACGCATCAAGAAACGGTCAGGTATGGCCGATGAGGAGCCTGACGAGGACGCGCCATCGATCTCCGAGGACGACGCCGAGGCGCTCCTCGAATTCAGTCGGCAGCTCGACCTACTGAGTTCGAAGTACACCGACTATAGGCACCTCAAACTCCTTCGCCACTGCGTAATCATGGCAGAGCAGGTCGGCGGACTCGCGGACGCGCTCGAAAGTCGAGACGCTGCTGAAGAAGTCGTCGTGTGGATCAACCGGGAACGTGGCGTCCCGGAGTTCAGCGAAGAAACGAACCAGGACTACCGAGTCGCACTTCGAATCTTCGGGAAACGGACGCTCAAGATGGCTGATGATGAGGTGCCGGACTCGTTAGCGTGGGTTCCCACTGGCACAAGCAACTCCTACGATCCCTCACCTAGCCGGTCGGACATGCTGGACTGGGAGGAAGCCAAAAAGATGGCCGTCGAGGGAACTACTAACCACCGTGACAAGGCCCTCATCGCCGTCTCCCACGAACTTGGTCCCCGAGGAGAGGAGAACCACGACGTCCTGATGGGACAGGTGAACGATGCTGACCACGGAATTCAGATCAGTCTCGACGGGAAACAGGGGGAACACTCGGTTACCCTGATCAACAGCGTGCCCTACTTACAACAGTGGCTCAGCGAGCACCCCGCACCGGACGACGACGAGGCGTACCTATGGTGTAACCTCGACGACGCATACGACAACGCGAGCTACCAGACGTTCCTCGGCCGGTTCAAAGGCGCAGGACGTCGTGCCGACGTCGACAAGCCCGTCACACCGACGAACTTCCGGAAGTCGAATACGTACTGGCTCGCCAAACAGGGCGCGAACGAGTCGTTCATCAACGACCGGCAAGGCAGAACAGCGACTTCCGACCACGCGCGGCGATACATCGCTGAATTCGGGCCCGAGAACGAGAACAATCAGTATGCGGAGCTCCAAGGCCTTGATGTGGAGACGGCTAAGACCGAGGATCGGACTCCGCTTACGTGTCCTCGATGCGACAAGCAGACTCCACGTGACGAACCGTTCTGCGTCTGGTGTCACCAAGCAATGGAACCCGACGCCGTCAACGAACTCGAAAAAGAGGAATCCAAGCAACGGCGAGAACTGCTCCGGCTGGCGAAGGAAAACCCAGAACTGCTGGACGCGGTTGAAGACATCGAACCATTGATCGAAACGCTCGGTGGGGATGCAAAAGTCATGGAGACAGCGCGAGAGTTTGTTGAAGCGACTGAGTAACCCTCGTTGGTTACTCTGTTATTTATAGAAGTGGCTAGTGTATCGTCTGGCATCGAAAAAGAGTATTTGGAAGCTGATTCGCCAGTTTGTCACAAATGGCGGTTTGTCAGTTACCGGCTTCGCACCAGAGGCACGGTTGTTCTGGCGGAGTCCATGCCCCACAATTTGGACACTGGATGGGGGGGCGTGGTCTGAGATCTTCGTTGAGACCTTCATCTTCGAATGTGTCAGCGAAATCCTTGTCCTTGTGAGGTCCCCATCCGAATCGCTCTCGAAGGACGGGATTCCTCAATCCGAGTTGATTGGCCAGCAGTTTCGCTCGTGACCGCCGGATATCGTACAACGTGAATTCCGTCGAGACATTAGCGTACTTACAGGCCCGCCTCATGATCCTCCGGAACATAGCCCGGGAGATGCCCTTGATCGAGTGTGTCTGTGTCCAAAGGGGTACCTCCGGGTCGGCTTCTTTTATGGGGGTACCGTCCCCAGAGAGTAGTTCAGCTACCGGATGTCCTGCTTGTACCCATTTTTTAAGATACGGTATCGATCCGCAGAGCATGAGCGTTCGTTTACCGCCATCTCGATGGTGGAGTGTTATCGCTAAGTAATCGCCTCTTTCTTCCACGTCACCGAAACTGAGTTGGTGGAGTTCATATGGACGTGCGTGTAACTCCCACTGAACTGCGATGAGAGCCTTGTCTCGAATGTGGATGTTCGGATGTTCAAGGATCGGTACGATGTGCTCCTCCCAGCGGAGTGTCGTCCCCTGGTTGTCGTTCGGTTCTGTCATAACGCATCCCATCGTTCAAACCGGGAGGTATTGTCTCGGTCGTGAGTAAAACCACTTCATCCACAAAAACTTTATATAGTGTGTTTATTTTTCAGACAATAAATGATTATAAAGAAGACTATTAACAGTCAGTGGACCTTGTTTAGACGTTCCTAAAAGGTCGGTTAGTAGCTATGACGAGTGGACGAACCAGTCTGTGAGTGCTTCTTGATCCGATCTCGTTTCTGAATAATGCTGTAAGGACTAATCTACACCGCGTCTAAACAAGGCCCAGTCAGTGGATTCTATGATAAGCTAGAATCCGTGTGATTCGACCCGTAATAGTCTCTCCTTGATGAATCCATATGTGTCTTGGTCGTACTGTTTCTAGATCGGATTCTGTTGATTTGGGATGAAGATAACTGTCCAAGACATATTCGCCATCGTTTTTTCCCATCATGGAGATAGTGTTCAGCAATCCCAGCATCTTCTGCTACAGAAAGTAGCGAGCTTAATGAAGCAGGAGAGTAGTCTTCTTCATGAGACGCTTCTTTGGCACCTCGTGAGTCGTCCGCAGCGATCGCATTGACCTCCTTTCGAAGCGCACTAAACGTGTAACCGTTCTCTTCTGCATTTAGCAGCTCATTCAGTACAATCTGTGCATATTTCCGACGAAGTATTTGTTCGAACTCAGTATCGTTCATTGTAAGACACATTATTAGTCTGTATATAAATAACATAGCCAAGGATAGACTATTGAATCTGATAATGATTTTGTACTGCTTTTAGGTAGATGGATATGCTGTAGAATATTCTTATTGAGTTCCGTTGTTAAAGTAGGTGGATACTGAGGTTTCCAATCACACATAAATAATTTTCTTCGGTGAAGTTACTTATTTCAGATAAGATAGTTTATATTCCCCACTCTAATTCGGGTATGCCTGAATACGAGGGTGACGATCTCCCACCCGAGGAGTATGTGCGGGAAAACAAAAACCAACTCCAACGGTTGATCAAACACAGCAACAACGATTTCGTTCGAGCGCTGGCGATATCAGCATTTGTCGAATACGGAGAAGACGCATCAATAGAATCAATCACAGAAGATTTGGAGCGAATCAAAGAGTTAGAGGAGGTACAGTAAAAGATGCGGCTGGTCCCTCACTCCAACTCAGATAACTATCGAGTCTTCCTAGAACCGCATGAGTACGAGACGATGATTGAAAGCGCACCGCGTGATCGAGCAGAGATTGCATTCCAACTTGGTGGAGAATGCTCTCTGAGAAAGAATGAGGTACTTGTGGTAACTCCTGGGGCAATTCAGAAATCCCGAAGCCCTGACGTAGATATCTATTTCATGCGCGTGTGGGGAAAGGAAACACGAAAAGAAAATAGCAAGAAGCCGCGTAAACCCTGGGTTCCCAACTCGTTGCTAAAAGAGATCGAACGATACAGCGAACGGAAAAATATCAGGCCATCAGCCCCACTCTATCCGAGATCCTCAGGAACGCTTCAAAACGATGTCGAGGATGCACGGAAACGGGCAGCCGAGAAAACTGGTGATGATGATTTTCTCAAAGTGACGTTTCACGATTTTCGACGATATTTTGCGACTAACCTGTTTTACAGAGAGGGAGTCAACATCGAATTCATCGCAGCCCTGGGTGGATGGGAGGACCCAGATTATATGAAAGAAGAGTATCTTGACCCTTACTTCGATGATGTTATTGAGCAACACCTAGCCAAGCAAGGGATGCTCGACATCGAGACCAACCACCAGTCTGACTTCGAGAGAGTACTCAACAAAATGAACCAACTGGGAAACCGTATTGACGCTCTTGAGGGAACTGTTGCGGCAGACACTGGGGAGTCCGAATCTAAAGAACCCAAAACCGAAGAGAGCGATGAGGACCACTCGTTAGAAAAGTTCCTGTGACTCTTTTTTGGGTGTATCAGATACACCCGCTACCAACAAAGGAGCTTCTAGAGATTAGAAGCTAGAGGCTCTGTTGAAATCATCAGCAAGTGACACGTTCTGATCTAATTCTGGTCAATACAAGGTTTCTACTTTTCAGATTCCGACGAAGTAAGTCCGTAG
>Ga0209945_1000890_pt1 | contig 10891 bp, 11 predicted proteins | sample SalPonR2_A_D2_MG_FD_185703 | JGI IMG/M metagenome (GOLD analysis project Ga0209945, IMG submission 185703) | Salt pond soil microbial communities from South San Francisco under conditions of wetland restoration - Salt Pond MetaG R2_A_D2_MG... ...
GCTGTTCCCGTCGGTGAGGCTGTCACCGCCGGCGTGGGTCACCGTGACCGTCCCCGTCGCGCTGTCGTAACTCCCCTCGAAGTCGGCTGTGGGCGACGCGGTCCGGAAGTCGGCTCCCGGCCCGACGACGAGGACGGCCAGCGCGGCGACGACCAGCACCGCGGCTCCCCAGACGGTGATGCGCTCGACGGTCACAGCGGCGCGGGCGTCCGACCTGGCTCTCATTGGGCGGACTATCTCCCGGGGCGAAAATAAGCGCCCCGGTCCCAGGAAAGCCGGAGAGCCGGCCATAGCCGCGACGGGCGTGACGACGGGGTGGCCAGCGTCAGCGACCCGTTCTTTTCAAGTATCTCAATCCAGTACCACTCACATAACGAATGAGCCAAGATTTCTACGAGATACTGGGGGTCTCCCGAGACGCCTCCGAGGATGAGATACAGGAGGCCTATCGGCAGAAGGCCCGGGAGTACCACCCGGACGTCAGCGACGACCCGAACGCCGAGGAGAAGTTCAAGCAGGCAAAGAAGGCCAAGGAGGTACTGACCGACGAAGAGAAGCGCCAGATGTACGACCAGATGGGTCACGACCGCTTCGAGCAGGCCGAGAAGCGCGGCGGCGCGGGCGGCGGCGCTGGCGGTGGAATGGGCGGAGACCCCTTCGGCGGCGCGGGCGGCGGCTTCGATATGCAGGACATCTTCGACCAGTTCTTCGGCGGTGGCGGCGGTCGCGGCGGCCGCGGTGGCTCCCGGCGCCGACAGGGCCAGGACCTCCAGACCCGGCTCAGCATCGATCTGGAAGAGGCCTACAGCGGCGCGAGCAAGCAGTTGACCGTCACGCGGCCCGAGACCTGTGACGACTGCGACGGGAAGGGGCACCCGCCCGACGCCGACTCGGAGACCTGCCCGGAATGTAACGGACAGGGCCAGACCACGCGCGTCCAGCAGACGCCGATGGGACGCGTCCAGCAGACCGCGACGTGCCGGCGCTGTGAGGGCGAGGGGACGCTGTACGACGAGACCTGTTCGACTTGTCGCGGCGACGGCACCGTCCGGAACGAGGCGACCCTGGAAGTGGACGTTCCCGCCGGCATCGCGGACGGCCAGACGCTACGGATGGAACGTGAGGGCGCCCCCGGCGAGAACGGCGGCCCCAACGGCGACCTGCTCATCCAGGTGTCCGTTCGGGACCACCCCGACTTCGAGCGCGACGGCGACGACCTCTCGTACAACCACGCCGTCTCCTTCCCCCAGGCGGTCTTTGGCGACACTATCACCGTGCCCACCCTCGAGGGCGACGTCGAGGTCGACGTGCCAAGCGGCACCCAGAGCGGCGAGATATTCCGCCTGGAGGGCAAGGGGATGCCCCGTCTGCGCCGACGCGGCAGCGGCGACCTCTACGTCCAGGTGCAGGTCGTCACGCCCGACGACCTGAACGCGGAACAGAAGGAGGCGCTGGAGGCCTTCGCCGAGGCCGGCGGCGAAGAGGTAGACGTCGATGAAGGCTTCTTCGAGAAACTGAAGAACTCACTGTAAGCCGGTCGGCCCGGGGAGCAAGCGTGTGACCGCGCCGTCGGCGGGAGTGGTGTTCCGGGCCGGACCCCGGTGCTGGTAAAAGTTCGACTGGGAGCTACAGCACAAACACGAACAGCGGGTACGAACAGACGACGGAGAGCGTCGGCGTCAGCACCCACATCGCCACGATGCGACTCACGGCCGCCGGGTCGAAGAGGCTCCGCTCGTCGAGGTCGGCGGGGCCCTCCGCGCCGATGTCGGGGACCCCCGGCGCACCGCCGTCGGTCTGGCCGACGTTCTCGTCGCCGCGTGCCAGTTCACCGACCGTCGGACTCGTGGGCACGTCGTCGCTTCTGGACGTTGCGAGCGCCCCGGTCGATATCTCGACGTCCGGCCGGGCTTTGGGGACGAGCGTCGCGAGCTCGGCGACCGTCGCCGCTCTGCTGGCCCGCCCCCAGCCCAGCCCGATGATGCAGCAGGTGGTGCTCACGGCCAGACTGGCCGGGATACCGAGCTGAGACAGCACCGTGATTATCGTCCCGCCGACGATAGAGACGACGAGCGAGGCCAGGATGGGGAGCTCCGTGATGTCGTCGCTGACCGTCTCGAGAGTCCGTCGCGCGATGGTGAACCCGCCGAGTCCGAACGCAAACACCGCAATCAAAACGCCCTGTTCGACCGTCAGCGGACCCTGTGCCCCGACCAGGGGCGCCACCGCGTTCGCGGCGTTGGACGCGCCGGCGGAGAACGCCATGTAGCAGGCGATGACGAGTACCATCGCGGAGCCGACGATGTCTTTCGGCGCAGCGTTGTCGTTGACCCGTGGTCTGGGAACCGTCCCGGAGCGGTCGAGCTGTACCAGATGGGTATCGAACTGGGTGAACGCGACGTAGCGGTCGAGGTAGGGATAGACGTACCGGCCGATGAGCGCCCCGCTCGCGAAGCCGACGAGCGGTGCGACGATCCAGGCCGAGAGTATCGTGAACATGAGTGCCTCGTTGAGCGTCCCCGTCGCGAGGCCGAGACCGACGATCGCTCCCACCGCCGTCATCGACGTCGAGGCCGGGACGCCATAGAGGTTCGAGATGAGCAGCGACAGGCCGGTGAAAAAGAGGACACCGACACTCGCGACCGGCGTGAACTGCGTGGCCGGGACGATACTGCTACTCATCGTGTCGATGACGTTCCGACCGACGGTCCAGGCGCCGACGAGTGCGAAGGTCGTGAACAACCCCGCGGCGGTCACCTTCCGTATCAGCCGGCTTCCGACGGCGGGCCCGAACGCCACGCCCGTCGAGGAGCCACCGATGTTGAAGCCCACGAAGACAGCCACTACCACGCCGGCGGCAGCGAGTAGCGTGACCATATGTGCACACGCTTGGCGACAGCGGGGAAAGAGGCTGTGATATCTCCCGGCGGGACGGCCGTCCGGGAACCGCCCGCTGTCTCTCTCAGGGAGCGGGGACATCGGTCGCCGGACTGGGACACAGCCGCGCGGATACTCGGCCGAATATGACTGCTTTTGTCCGACCACACCCAAGCCCATCACATGCAGCTACTGAGCGAGCTGGTCGCGGCTGGTCGCGAGCGCGACGGCGTCCTGTTTACGACGCCGGAACGCTCCGCGCCGTACAGCTACCGGGACTTCTGTACGAACGTCTGGAAGGGAGGGAATCTCATGCGTCACTACGGAGTCCGTGAGGGGATGACCGTCGCTGTCGTCGCGGGCCCGAAGCACCCGACCGATACGGACGAGCCGGGCTATCTCCGAGACTGCCCCGACGGATTGCTCGCGATACTGGCCGGCACGCTCGACGGCGCAGTGGCCGACGTAGCGCCGGGCCCCGAAATCGACGGGACCGCCCTCGTGGCGCCGGCAGCGTGGCTCGACCGCTACGAGCTGGCGCCGGGGACGAAGGCGCTGGCCTACGGCGGCCCGAGCGACGACCCGACGGTCGCCGGCTTCGAGCGAGAGCTGTGGAGCGAGAACCCGCTCCAGCCGCCGGGCGAACGGGGCCCCGACGACCCCGCACTGCGAGACGCCGAGGGAACCTACAGTCACGGTGAGTTGCTCGCGGCGAGCGAGCGCGTCGTCGAGGAGTACAGTATCGACGCGGAGACGACCCTGGCGTTCCGGGCGCCGGTCACCTCCGCCGAAGCAGTCGTCGCGGGGCTGCTCGCCCCGATGCGGGCGGGTGCGACGGTCCGCTTTGGGGACGACGCGGCGAGTGATCTAGCGGTGGCTGGAGCCGACGTGGACGTTCCGGAGAAAACGGTGCTTCGACCGGACGCAATCTCAGTGTGAGGCGCGGTGCTCGCCGTTCCTGACGCCCAACAGTAGCGTCACGACACCGAACACGGGCAGGCCACCGAGCACCAGCATCACGGTACCCACTTACGTCGGACCCAGTGTCGTCCCGACTGCGAGGACGCCAAACAGACCGAGGAAGCCAACAGCCGTCTTCAGCGTGTTTAGTTCCATGGCAGCCCCGAGCTGGGAGCGACGGCTCGAAGCCGTTACTCTGTGGGCCTGACGAGGTCGGCCAGCGCGACGAGCGTCCCCAGCACCCAGCCGATGGGAAACGAGATGGCCAGCCACATGATGACATACCCCAGGCCTTCGAGTTCGAACGTCCGTGAGAACGTCTCGGCGAGGCCGATGGGCGCGAGCGCGTTGGCGAGCAGCCACCGGGCCAGCGCGGTGCTGTTCGGGAGGACGATAGCGGCCAGCGTCTTCGAGAACAGCGCGGCCACGACCGGCGGGAGGAAGATGGCGGTCATGGCGAACGGGTAGGCGAGCAGGACCGTCGTGGCTCGGCCGCCGATCGACTTCGCTCCGACAGCGAGCGCGGCCGCGAGGGTCGCGACGAAGCCCGCCAGCGCGATAGCGATGACACCGCCGGCGGCGAGGTCGAGTTCGAACCGGGCCAGTGCGGCGAGGCTGCCCCAGACAAGCAGCGAGAGCGCGACGACGCCGATCAGGCCGAGGCTGGCCGCGGTGCGGCCGATACGGCGGGTCTGAAACCGGATGAACGCCCCCAGCAACACCAGTGGGTAGAGCAGGGCGATAACCGGGACTCCCAACACCGACCAGAGGCGGTACAGCACCATACCCAGCCGACTGTCCGGCTGCCACGTCCCCAGCACTGTGTCGCTCGCACCCCGCTGTCGGGGGTAGACCAGCTCCATCCACGTCTCGTGTAACCGGCGGAGGTCGATTCGGAGACCGGCGATCACGCCGTCGTTCCCGACTGACATACGTTCCAGTTTACCCGCCCCGTGCTAAAGCTTTCAGGCTACGTCAGCGGGAGTCCGTATCGACGGCCGATACCGGCGCGACCGTGCCGCTATCAGTCCCAGGCGTCGGGACCGAAATCCGGGTCGACCTTCCGGTCTTCGCGCTCGATGTCGTCGATACGGGCGAGTTCCTCGTCGCTGAGTTCGAGATCGAGACTTCGCCAGTTGTCCGCAATGTGGTCGCGACCCGTCGCTTTGGGGATCGCAGTGACACCCGCCTCCCCGAGCCACGCCAGGCTGACCTGGGCGGCGCTGGCGTCGTGGTCGTCGGCGATATCGGTCAGCACGTCGCTCTCGAAGACGTCGCCGCGGGCCAGCGGCGAGTAAGCGACGAGCTCGTAACCGTGTTCGTCGGCGTGGGCGCGCAGTTCCTCCTGCTGGAGGAACGGGTGGACCTCGACCTGATTGGCAAAGATGGGGGCGTCGAGGATATCCATGGCTTCTTCGACGTGGTGGGGCTCGAAGTTCGAGACGCCCACGTTGTGAATCTTGCCCTGGTCGTAGAGTTCGTCGAAGGCGCCGAGCGTCGCCTCAGGGTCGTACGCGCCGGCGGGCCAGTGGACGTACAGCAGATCGACGGCGTCGACGCCGAGGTCGTCGAGGCTCTGCTGGGTCGTCGCGTGGACGTCGTCGGCGGCGAGGTTCGCGTTCCAGACCTTCGTCGCGAGGAAGACGTCGTCGCGGGCGACGTCGGCGGCAGCTAATCCCTCACCCACGGCGTCTTCGTTGCCGTAGGCCTGTGCGGTGTCGACGTGGCGATAGCCCATTTCGAGGGCTGTCTCGACGCTGTCGGCACACTCGGTGGGGTCGTCGTTCTGCCAGGTTCCGAGCCCGAGCATCGGCATGCCGCTAGCGCGTGGGACACTGTCGGCTGTCGGCAGCTGTTGTGACATCACCGGAACTGTGGTGGCCACGGCTGAAAAGGGGCCGGGAATCGGTGGCTCGGGCCAAGTGGAAACCGACATATTCAGGACAGACCGGTCCAAACGACGACCCATGACAGACGGTAGTAGGGACGTGTCTCGTCGGGCCTTTATGCGGACCGCTACGGGGGCGACGGCCGCCGTAGCCGCGACCGGTACCGCCGCCGCACAGACGGAGACGGCAACGGAGCCCGGAACCGCGACCGGCACCGCCAGCGGAACCGAGTCGGGAACCGAAGCCGGGACCGAAAGCGGTGGCAGCAGTGGCGGTGGTGGGGCGCCTGCCGGCCCGCCGGACTTCGGCGGCTTCCTCGACGCGGTCGGCAACTTCAGCGGCAGCGTCGTCGACGCCACGGGGCAAGACACCGCGACGGTGGAAGTCGGCGTAGAGGCAAACGGCGGTGCCTACGGGTTCGGTCCGGCCGCCATCCACGTGGACAACGGCGCGACGGTCCAGTTCGAGTGGACCGGCAACGGCGGCGGTCACAACGTCGTCTCGAACGGCGAGGGACCGCTGGACTCGGGCAGTGCCGTGTCGAGTTCGGGTGTCAACTACGAGCACACGTTCGAGGAAGACGGCATCTACAACTACGTCTGTGCCCCTCACCAGAGCCTCGGCATGAAGGGGTCAGTCGTCGTCGGGAGCGACTACCCGACCAAGAGCACCGGCGGCGGCAGCGAAAGTGCCGGCCCGCTGGGCGTCCCCGGGGGCGCGAAGATGCTGGGCGTCGCCACCTCCGTCGTGATGGTCGCGACGCTCGGGATGGCCTACGTGTTCATGCGCTACGGCGGCAACTACGAGACGCCGGGCGACCAGTAACTACCCGGTTCTGATCTCGACCTCGGCGTCCCGCGGCTCGCCCTCGATTGTGTCGACGACGCGCCGGACGATTCTCGTCGCTTCCTTGCGAACGAGCGGCTTGACTTTCTCGATGACCCAGCCGATGGAGACGAGTTTCGGCAGATCGACGGCGCTGGCCGAAGCGGAACTGGCGTCGTACTCGATGTGGAGGACCACCTCCGTGGCCGCCTCGACACCGTCGGGCGGTTCGGTCGGCGTTATCCCCCAGTACCCCTCGGCGTCGATGTCCTTGATTATCCGCCAGTCGATACGCTCGGGCGGGTCGACGGCGGTCACCTCCGACCGAGCCGTATAGGAGAGCTTCCACCAGGAGAACTCCAGAGCGTATCCCGTCCCGACCGTGCCGTCACCGTCCTGTGTCACCCGGTCGAGATACTCAGAGTAGCGCGCATAGCCCGGAAAGTCGAGGAGGAAGTCGTACAACTCCTCGGGCGGCGCGTAGACGACCGTGCGAGCCTCGATTTCGTCCACACGAATCAAGGGGTCGGTTCCCACTGTAAGCTTTCGGCCCTCGCGACGACGAGAAATTGCCGGAAGATTCCCACAGTGCATGAGATAGAACAAGAAATATTATTATGCTGTATGCGATACGGTGTTGTATATGAGTGCATCCGACGTCACGCACGCCGAGACCGAGGAGAACGACACGGGATGGGAGGCCGTCGCGGATCTGCCCCCCAGCGCGAAACTCGTCGCGAAGGTCCTGGAGTACAACGGCAGTCTGACACAGAGCCAGCTCGCCGAAGAGACGCTGTTGCCGCCCCGGACCGTCCGGTACGCGTTGACTCGCCTCGAGGAGGTCGACGTCGTCGGCTCTCGGTTCTCCTTCTCGGACGCCCGCAAGCGCATCTACACGCTCGCTATGGAATAGTATCGCTATACCGGGGCGGCCACACAGGGGGCCGGCACCGACAGTCGGGCCGTCTACAGCGGCCCCGACGACACCGCAGTCACAGTCGGGGCAACGTTGATTAGTTCCCGGAGTTAGACGTTTCGTATGAAAGTCGTCCTGATAGGTGTCGGTCAAGCCGGGGGGAAGGTCACACAGTCCCTCGCGGAGTTCGACTACGACATGGGGTTCAACGCCGTCCGCGGTGCCCTCGCGGTCAACTCCGCGGAGGCCGACCTCCAGAATCTCGACATCGATACCGTTCTGATCGGCCAGGACAGCGTGAAAGGCCACGGCGTCGGCGGAGACAACGAACTCGGCGCCGAGATCATGCAACAGAGCGCGCGAGAAGTGCTCGAAAACGTCGAGGGGCGAATCACCAGCGAGGCCGAAGCCGTCGTGGTGGTCGCCGGGCTGGGCGGCGGCACCGGCTCCGGCGGCGCGCCGATGCTCGTCAGGGAACTCCAGCGCATCTACGAGATACCGGTCTACACTCTCGGCATCCTCCCCGGCGACGACGAGGGCGGGCTCTATCAGGCCAACGCCGGCCGCTCGCTGAAGACCGCGATTCGGGAGTCCGACTCGGTCATGCTCGTGGACAACGACGCCTGGCGCGGCTCCGGCGACAGCGTCGCCGAGGGGTACAAACGCATCAACGACGCCATCGCCCAGCGCATCGGCCTGCTGCTCGCCTCCGGGGAAGCCATCGAGGGCGTCGGTGAGAGCGTGGTCGACTCCTCCGAGATTATCAACACCCTCCGCAGCGGCGGTATCTCCGCCGTCGGCTACGCTGCCGCCGAGGCCAGCGAGGACGCCGAAGAGAACGTCAACACCATCACCAGTGTCACTCGCAACGCCCTCCTGACCAGTATGAGCCTCCCCAACGCCATCGACGCCGAATCCGCGCTCTTGGTCATCGCCGGCGACCCCGAGCGACTCTCGCGCAAGGGCGTCGAACGCGCCCGCCGCTGGGTCGAAGACGAGACGGGGAGCATGGAGGTCCGCGGCGGGGACTTCCCGCTCGACTCGGACAAGGTCGCCGCGCTGGTCGTCCTCTCGGGCGTCGAACGCTCCGAGAAGGTAGACGACTTCATGGAGAAAGCGAAACTGGCGGCGAAGTCACAGGGTAACGACACCGACCCCGACGAGTACGTGAGCGACGACTTGGATTCACTGATGTGAGGGCCGGGAGCGACCGACGGGTCGCAACCCGGGGACGGGCAGGCGGTCTCGCGGAGCGTCCCGCTCCCCGCCGGTGAGGGAGTTCACTTCACGCGAACGAAGTGAGCGGGAAGAACGGTTTTCGCGTGGCTTTTTCGAAGCGAGGGTACCCAGAGGGCCGGAGGCCCGAAGATACCCCCACAGTAAAAACGTACTATACGAGACTGGAACCGTCGAACTCGGTGCGGTCGTAGTCGTGGTCCATCAGGTCCAGAATGGTCGGGGCGATGTCGTAGAGGTCGGCGTCCGCGATGCGGGCCTCGGCGTCGTCGACGAACAGCGTGGCGTTGTCGAAAGAGTGCATCCCGTTTCGCGGGCCGACGTCGAAGACCTCCTCACTGCCCTTGAAGCCGGCTTTGAGGTCGAAGCCGTGGTTCGGAACGACGACGAGGTCGGGGGCGATGTCGGAGTGGTCGCCACGGAAGGCGTCCTCACGGGTGACGACGCGCTCTGCGACCGGGTTGCCGTTGGGGCCCTCCAGATTCTCCAGTTTCTCTTTCAGGTCGTCGCGAACGTCCTCGTAGTCGTCCTCGCTGACGCCGCCATTTGGCTCGCGGCCGTCGAGATTGATGTAGAACCGGCCGGGGATGAGCGAGTAGGCCGTCGCGTCTTCGCTGATGTCGCCCAGTTCGGAGTGGTCGTCGGTCGAAAAGTCGAGCCAGCCTTCCTGTTCGAGCCACTCGTTGAAGTGGACCTCGTACTCCAGCGTGGTGAAGCCGTGGTCGGAGGCGACGACCATCGTCACGTCGTCCGCGAGTTGGTCGCGGAGCTTCCCGAGGTACTCGTCGACTTTGCTGTAGAAGTCGAAGAACTCCTGTTGGTACTCGCCGTCCTGTTCGTAGTCCTCGAACAGGAAGTGGTTGACCCGGTCAGTGGTCATGAAGACGCCGAAAAAGAGGTCCCAGTCGTCCTGCTCGACGTAGTGGGAGAAGGCCTCGTAGCGGCGTTCGAGCGTCTTGTGGGCGTCCTCGACGAAGTCGGTCTTGTCGTCGTCGTGGCCCAGTTTGGCGTTGACGTCGATGCGGTAGTTGTTCGCCTGGAGGTGGTCACGCAGGTCGTCGGGGTAGGCGGCCTTGTCGACGCCCGGCGAGAGGAAGCCCGAGACCATCCGCTGGACGTTGCGCTGTGGCGGGAAGGTGACGGGGACGTTCAGCACGGTGGCGTCACGGCCCTCGTCAGTGATGCGGTCCCAGAGCCGAGTCGCCTGGACGTCCCGGCCCATCGGAACGTAGGTGTCGTACGAGCCGACTTCGCGGTCCTGGAAGCCATAGACACCGGTCTCTCCGGGGTTGACCCCGGTCGTCAGCGCCGGCCAGCAGGCGCTCGACTCCGGCGGTACGATGCTGTCGATGGGGCCGGCAGCGCCCGACTTCTTGAGCTCGGTGAGGTTCGGAAACACGTCCGGGTGCTCGTCGATGAGGCTGTACGGCACCCCGTCGATGCCGAAGAAGGCGACCCGCGGTGCGTCGTCGCCTTTCAGACGGTCGAATAGTCCCATGGGACCGTGTAGACAGGTCGGGGACAAGAAGCTTCTTTTCGCAACCGTGTTGTAGAAAGCGGCAAGGTGGCGCGGGTATCGGGGCAGACCGGCCGGTCTGTGCTCTCGGAGCGCCGGAGTCGCGGTATCAGGACGACCGGTCCGCGTTCGCCGGCACGACTGTGAGATGTTCGATTCCCGGCGGCGGAGGTGCCTCGCTGTCGCTTTCGTGGCCGAGGTCGTCCGTCGATGGAGCGGATTGGTCGGTCGCCATACGTACCGATGCAACGGGCCGGCGGCTGAAAACATTACCCATGCTCATAAATTATCGGCAATCGCGTCCGGTATTACCGGCAGAAATAGCCGGACAGGAGCGCACCGGGGACAGCGCGACAGCGACAGCCGAACGCGACCGGCGTCGTCCAGCGGTGCGACCGATCGGACGGGGGCAGAGCGGTGAAGTGCTAGTTGAAGTGCTCGTCGTAGAGGTCCTGGGCGTGCTCGATGGCGTCCATCGCGGCCTGCTTGTCTTCCCAGCCCAGCGTCTCGACTTCCTTGCCCTCCTCCAGGTTCTTGTAGGTCGAGAAGAACTCGTCGATCTCGTCCTGGGTCTGCTGTGGGATGTCCTCGAGGTCCTCGATGTGGTCGTAGCGGGGGTCCTCAGTCGGGACGGCGATGACCTTGTCGTCTTGCTCGCCGTCGTCGTCCATC
>Ga0209945_1000891_pt1 | contig 10888 bp, 11 predicted proteins | sample SalPonR2_A_D2_MG_FD_185703 | JGI IMG/M metagenome (GOLD analysis project Ga0209945, IMG submission 185703) | Salt pond soil microbial communities from South San Francisco under conditions of wetland restoration - Salt Pond MetaG R2_A_D2_MG... ...
CGAGCATCGCACACAGGCATATCGATATCGAGCCCTCCTCGAATGGGCCGGCACATGGACGGGCAGCGACGACCAAGCCACGCTCCGCGATGGATTCGGTGCAGCCTGCGAGGATGCTGCTCGGGCCTACCCCGACCTGGAGCTTACGCCGGCGCTCCACATCGAACCGCGTGACTACCAGCAGGCCGCCCTCGACGCCTGGATCAACCACGGGCGGCGAGGGAGCGTCGTCCTCCCGACGGGCAGCGGGAAAACGTTCCTTGGGCTGCAGGCCATCGCCGACGCCGGCGTGAGTGCGCTCGTCGTGACGCCGACGATCGACCTGATGAATCAGTGGCACGCCACGCTCACCAACGCCTTCGGCGACCAACTTACAGAGCCGGTCGGCGTCCTCGGTGGCGGTAGCCACGACGTCACCGCGATCACCGTCACCACCTACGACAGCGCCTACCGCTACGTCAACGAGTACGGCGACCGGTTCGGCCTGCTCGTCGTCGACGAGGAACACCACTTGCCAGCCCCGACCTACCGGCAGATCCCCGAGATGATGATCGCGCCATATCGCCTCGGGTTGACTGCAACCTACGAGCGGCCCGACGGCAAACACGAACTGCTCGAGGACCTCATCGGGCCGGTCGTCTACCGCGAGGACGTCGACGAGCTCGCCGGCGAGTACCTTAGTGAGTACGAGACGATCCACATGTCGGTCGAGCTCATGGTTGATGAGCGCCAACAGTACGACGAGGAGTATCAGATCTATCGCGACTACGTCGACAGCCACGAGTTCGACCTCTGGAAAGAGGAGGGTTATGCGGAGTTTCTCAAACGCACGTCCTACGACCCGCAAGGCCGGCGGGCACTCATCGCCAAGCAACGGGCCGAACGAATCGCCCGCACCGCCGAGAAGAAACTCGACACGCTCGACAATCTCATCAAGCGCCATCACGACGACCGCGCCATCATTTTCACCGCCAACAACGACTTTGCCTACGACATCTCCCAGGAGTTCATCGTCCCCTGTATCACCCACCAGACGAAGACAGACGAACGCACCGAGATCCTCGAGCGGTTTCGCACGGGCGACTACTCGATGCTCGTGACGTCCCAAGTCCTCGACGAAGGCATCGACGTCCCGGCGGCAAACGTTGGTATCATCCTTTCCGGGAGCGCCTCGAAACGCCAGTACGCGCAACGGCTCGGGCGCATCCTGCGGCCCACTGACGACCGCCAGCCCGCCCGTCTCTACGAAATCATCACCGAGGATACGATAGAGACCTACGTCTCCCAGCGTCGCCGCGAAGGGGTGAGTGCCAGTGCTGACGGCTAACCTCGCGCGCTCACGCACGGGTGACAAGACGGTTACGCCGCTGTTCATCGATCCTGATGAGGAGCGCTACCGAAAGACTGCTCGGGAATTGCTCCAGTTGTTCGAGGCCCATCTCGGCGAGCCGAAAGGCGATCTTGAGGACGCGATTGACGAGCTCACCGTCGCGGATACCGACTACAAGATCGTTCAGGGCCTCGCGAAGCTCCTCAAAGACGAGTGCGAATTCGAGGTCGTGGCCTCCGTCGAACCGCGCGAGATCCGCCAGCAACTCTTCGAGAAAGCTAACGAGCGCTATCCGATCGTCCGCCAGCCCACCCTCGGCGAGGATACACAGAAACTGGAGGTGTACAGCGCGGTCGCCGACGACCTCGGACTGTCGCTCGAAGAGTGTTATCGCGCGATGTACGCCGATCTCGAGGATAACAAGCGACTCGTCCGAATCGGGACGCGGACGGCCGACCAGTACGCCAGTGATGATGATACATCGACGTCGACGACCAACCTGACCGGCAGCAGCGACGCGGAGTACGAACACACGGATCTCACCGTGGACTGGTTGTTGACCCGGTACAACCTCGCGCTGGCCCAAGCGGTGCTCTACGATGCGACGGAGATGCGAATTCGCGTCTGGGATCACTTTGGGACGGTGTTCAGCTACGTGAAGCTGTTCGGATTGATGCACCGGATCTATCCGATCGACGCCGACGGTGAACGCGTCCCGAGTACCGACCAAGCCGCCGGCTACGAGGCCGTGCTGGACGGGCCCGCATCGCTGTTCTCCCAATCGCAGAAGTACGGGATTCGCATGGCGAACTTCCTGCCGGCGTTACCGCTCTGTGACCGGTGGGAGATGACTGCGACGATTCTTGTCGACGAAACCTCCGGTGAGACACGTCAGTTCATGCTCGACCATACCGAGGGCCTCGATTCCAATTACAGCGCTGGCAACCGCTTCGATAGCGACGTCGAGCGGACGCTCGCCAACAAGTGGGAGCGAGCGAATACGGAGTGGGAACTTGTCCGAGAAGACGATGTCTTCGATCTCGGTGCCGAAGTGATGATCCCCGACTTCGCGATCGAACATCCGGACGGACGACGAGCAATCTTCGAAATCGTGGGCTTCTGGACACCCAAGTACCTCAACGAGAAGCTGGCGAAAATTCGGGGGGCCGATCTCGACCACTTGCTTGTCGCAGTGTCGGAGCGGTTAGAGTGCTCAGCGGACGACTTTGAGGAGGCGAGTGACCGCGTTCTCTGGTTCAAATCAGGGATTCACGTCTACGATGTGGTGGAGTTGGCAGAGGCGCACGCCATCGACGGACGCGCCCCTGATCACCAACACTGACGGGGGCCGCTTCGCTCCAGATATTCTCAGGATGACTACCAGCCTTCGCTGGGTGGCGGATACTGCTCGACAGGCTCGCCTTTCTCTCTCACGACTTCCGGCTCTGTATCGCTGGTTCCGCCCTCGTTGATCTCCTTGAGGATGGCATAGAAGCGCCACTCGTCACCGTAGTCGAAGAGGTAGCAGATCCGGTCGCGTTCGTCCAAGTCCAACTGACGGGCCATCTGACCGACTGTCGTCTCGCCCGCGTCATACTCCTCGCCACCGCGCAACATTCCGTCTGGGGATTGTTCGATCTCTCCAGGGCGCTTGTACTGGACGTCGCTGTCCCAGTAGTCCTGGTCAGTTCCGAAGAACCAGAGGTGGTCCTGGTTCAGTCCGACCGCGCTGTTGAGCACCGACTGGAACTCGTCCAGGGTTCGGTCCGTCCCGACGACGATGTCCCGCCACAGCGACCGGGGATCGTGCTCGTACTTGACGCGGAAACGGTAGGTCGCCATATTTGTGGAGTTCTTTTATATCGACGCTGGTGACGTTATCGGTCGAGCCAGTAGTGCCAGTCCGAAACGGCCTGCTCAGTGTCATCACTGGCTTCAACCGGCTCCAGTTGGCTCAGTGAGACACCGAACTCCCGGTCCATCCACTCGATGGTCACGAACTGCTGGCGGAGCGACGGCTCCGATGACGGTTTGCCGACCACACGAACCGTCTCCCCTTCCTCCAGCGGTGATACTTCCTGCTCTTCGATACAGCGTGCCTCGAAGGGAACGTCCATCGTCTCCTCCAGATAGATGTGCCACCCCATCGCCTGCTCGTCCTGGGTGTAGGCATCGACAATAATCTCCATCTTGATGCGCTCTTCTCGCTCCTCGTCTCGCTCAGTCATGGTTCACCACCAGCCCGCGTGTGGAACTGTGAGCCCGACTTGAACTCCGTGAGTTCCTCGATCCGGCCTTCGAGTTCCTCGATCTCCCTGCGCAGTTCGTCAGGTTCGTCACCTTCGGCGGCCGCAAGCTGGTCTTTGAGTCCCTGGAGGCGTGTCTCCTTGCGTTCTTCGTCCACCTCGGCCTTACGGACGTACTCGGACTCCCCGATCTCGTATACGTCGCCCTCCGAGAGTTCAGTCACGTTGAGGGCATCGTCTACTTTCTGACGGTCTACACCCATTACACGCTCCGGGTCGATCCCGGCGTCTTCGAGCGTCTCCAGCACCTCGTTCTCGTCTTTCAGCGAGCGGTTACGTCTAGTTGTGCGCTGGACCGAACCGAACGAGCCACTGACGGGACGGTCATGATGGAGTCGGTTGAGCAACACGTCGGCAACGTCCTGACGGAGGTCGTTGGCGTTGCGTTGCACGTCCGAGAGCAGGGTGTAAAGGTTCACTAGCGCGCCCGTCTCTATGTCCTCCAGGACCTCGACCTCGTGGCGTTCGAGCGCGTCGATGAGCAACAGTGCGTCAGCATACACGTCCAGATCCGGCTCGGTCCGTTCCTCCTCAGGTGTCTCAGCTTCGTCTCCCGAGTCAAGAAGTTGGTTGGTGGTCGGAGCCTTCGTCTCACTGATTACCCCCCGATCCTCGTCGATCTCGAAGCGCGGGTGAAGCGACAGGACAGCTGGATACGGATCGGCGTCGGGCGGGAGTCTATCGAGGTCGAAGCCGTCCGGCTCATCGGTGATCCGTCGGTACAGCGTCTCGAACTGGTCGCGCTGAAGCGGGCGTGTCTCGTCGATGTCACGGTCCGGAAACTCGATGATGACCCGTTGCTTCTGTACGTCGGAGACATGGAATCGGTCGTGTGACAGCGGCGTGACGAGCGTCGCGCTATCCGGGAGATCGTCAAGTTCGTCGAGAAGCGTGTGCCAGCTGACGGTGAAAGACATATGTCGTGGTTGTGTCCCATTCAGACTAAACCTTATTCTCGATCCGGCCGCTGGTGGGTTCAGGACCGCATCTTCGCGCCATTCGATCAGGCATACACATAGCGTCACAACCAGCGCTCAATGGCCAAGGCAGTGAACTCGGCCGTGAAGTGCTCGCTCGGGTCGCCGTACGAGAGTGTTCTTGATTCGGTGAATTTAGAGAAATCGCTCTGATGGGTGCCGCCTACAACACCAAACAGGCCCTGAGGCAGTGCATGCAACCGCAGTAAGGTGACTCAATACAGACAGCCTGAGGGGATGAATGGCTACTACTGGCCTTCAGTAGTGATATCCAATGCTCCTTCTTCTGCTGTCTGTGCCTCACACCACCAGACTAACTCAAACTCGATACTCTGTTTTGCCTCGGTATCCCCTTCGGACCAGTCTGACTCGCCTTCCAGCTTGAACGTCACCGGGTCTGTCGGGTCCAACTGAACCTGCTTCCCGCCGAGTTCGAGCGTCACAGCGCCTTCGCCGTCGAGTTGCTCGGCCAGTTCGCGAAGGTACGATGCAATTTCGGACCGCGTTTTCTCGGCTTCAGTTTCGAGTTCTCCCATACGTACGAGTACGTGAGAAGTCACGATAACCGAAGGGGAGATTCTATACCCGGAGGAATCACTCACCGTTGCTAGGTCAGAAATGCGCTGCATGAGACCGGTTGATGAGTCATTTCAGTCTTCTTCCGAGCAACAATTCCAACGCGTATGCATTGAGAGCCCCAGTCTCAACTTCTGTTTCTGTTTGGAAGTTGAGACTACAGATGGTTTAGCAAGGCTGTGATGCGTGAATTTGACCGATGCGATCGTAGGAACTACCTCAGATCACTCTCCAAGCGGCCATTCTTGTCACACTTCCGATCGTATGGGTGAATATTCGAGACTTCCAATAGTGTAGCCACTCAGACGGCGCGGTAACCCAGACAGAGTGCCTCTCTACCCAATCCCGGTTTCCTTCTTCAACAGCGTCAGCGTATTATCCTCCGTCACTATCGGCGAGTGGGTGTACTCACCAGTTAATTCGAGCAGGGAGGATGTCAACGGCGGAGTTTGGACACGTCGCGGATTCGACTGCGGAGCGTCTCGACAACCGTCTTGCGATTGTCGTTGCGGCGTTCTGCAAGGAGTACCGCCCGGAGCTCTGTAGCAGTATTGATGCTCTCTACCTTGGACTCAATCTCCGCTGGGGTACGACCGCTCGGGTCGAACGGGATGGCCGACGTAATATCGATGCGGTCTGAGTGCTGGGGCGGTCGCTTGCGGTCGGTGTCGTCAGTTGTCTTCTCGTGGGGTTCGTCGAGTTTGACGACGATTCGTGCTTCTGTCTCCACGATGAAACTGACGCCGCGACCGGGATCCATCTCGATCTCAACCGGCTCGAACCCGTCGTCAGTCACGGTGACGACGATAGCGTCCTGATTCGCCGCTCCGGACTGGCCGTCAGGATAATTGACGGTCAGTTCAGCCGACGCGTCTCCTAGCGTGTTCTTCGCCACGTACGAACCTGGTCGTAACAGGAGGGCAGAGAACACGTCGTCTTCTACGAGTTCGTCGCTGTCGAACTCGCGTCGCTCGCGGCGTTCGCCGACGGGATCGACGGTCACTGCGTACCCGCCTGGACCGGATCCAACGTGAAAGACTGCGACACCGTCTTCGCGGATGCAGTCGAAGTCATCCTCACACGAACACGTCGGCCCGCAGTCGCACTCAGTGGTGTCACCGAACGCCGAAAGATCGTATGTCGCTTGGAGGGTGTGATAGTCGTCACTTACAGCGAGCAGTCGAGTGCCGACCACGGCGTCCCCTTGCCGGACCTCGATCATATAGTCTCCCTCGTCTGGGAACCGGTGGATGAGGGTTCCGAGGACGTTCAGTTCGGCGCTGTCCGTGCCAGTCGCTTCGAATAGGTCGTAGTTCAGTCTGGATGTGCTCATTGGTACGCTCCAATTGATGCCGTCAGGACGACTTCCGTCTCCTGCAGGTCGATGTCTAACTCCTCGATGGGGACTTTCACCGGTATGAGGCGTGGGTCACCTCCTGTCGTCGGACTGCCGAGTGGTGGCGACCAATCAAGAACCGGATAGGGATCTTCGATTCGGAAGACCGGGTAGTCGATGAGATAGTCATCGAGTATCTCGAGGATGATGCCAGGTACGTCGAGGCTGACGCCGATGATGTCCGAGAGCCACTCAGCGAGGTCATCACCGATGTCGAGGGCGTTACGGAGGAACCTCACGAGTGACCCCGCCAGCGACTCTAGGACATCAATAGCCCAGTCAGGCAGGACCCCGACGAGCATATCGATGATTCGGTCGAGCAAGTCTTGGACGATGTCGGCGATCATATCCGCGGTGTCGAAAATGTCAATATCGAACGTATCTGGGTGAAGGCTCACGTCCCACGTGTTCACTAACGGCGGGTCAATCGGTCCGGACTCGCCAGCGGCCTCAAGAGCTTCGAGTGCCTCGTGTTCGTCCACCTGTGCCTGTAGATAATCTGTCGTTCGGTTCGTGCTGTAGCCGACGAGGAGGTCGGCAAGGACCGACACCTCTGAGCGAATCCAGTCGAGCGCAAGCGTCAGTTCGACGTCCGGGTCCGACGAGAAGAAGCACTTCTCGGGCGCGCGAATGCAGTCACCGAACCACCCCGGCGTGAGGCAGAACCCGCCGATACACAGTTCGGGGATGTCGAGTTCGAAGTCCAAGTCGAACGTGTCCCACACGATATCGAGTTCATCGAGTTTGACCTGATCGGGCGTGTCCCGGAAGTCAATGAGAGTTGGCCCGTGTTCGAAGTGCGCGTCAATGTCCGCCTCAACGGTGAAGGCCCCGGGGTCGTAGCGAGGTGCTGCCTGGACTCGGGCTACCGAGGGGTCCAGCAATGTGCTCACGATGTCGTTGACACCGGCCTCCGAGACGGCAAGGGTCAGGTCGCTCATTTTAGCTCCCTCCCGGTGCTGCTACGTCGATGTCTACATACATCCGCAGTTCGTCTTCCTCTATGGCCGGGTTATGCGGGACACTGCTAGAAGTAGGCAGCTCGATAGTCGCGGTGACGCCGGCGAGTGTCAGCACGGGATTTTGCATTGAGAGGACCTGCTGGACGGTGCGTTCGACGCTCTCGGCCACCGACGGGAAGACGCTGAGCCGGAGGAATACCTCGATGTAGCATTCAAGCGAGGAGACGAGCCCCTGCGGTAACGGGAACTCTTCTATGGCCTCAGGGTCGGTAATGCGGATATCGTCAATGTGAAATTTCGGCGATTGAGGGATGGTGAGTGGCCCCTCAACGGTCGGTCGGTCGACCATTGTCACGCGACCGATGACCGAGATCTCGAGGCAGAAACAGTGCAGGCTGTCAGCCAGCGGGACAACCGGCAGACCGAACTCCTGCAGGAGATTCTCATCCTCAAGCCCCTCGGCAAGAGACAGGTCTTCCCGGTCGTTCACGTAGCCGCGGAACTGCTCGATTGCGTTGAGGGCGTCGTCGAACGCCTCGTCTGTCGGGCAGCCGAGTCCAGCACAGACGGTGACGTCGGCGGCGTACTGGTTTTCTTTGAACGCCTCATCGCCTGATGGCGGAGCGAAGTCTATCCCCATGTCGGTGACCTGAACGGCGAAGTCAAGGCCGACGAGGCCGTCAGTGCCGATGACCGGAAGTGGGTCCTCCTCGGTCATCAGTGGGTTGTTCCAGCGCCTGTCACGGACTTCGGGGGCGTACGCGATCTCCTCGCACGGTGTGAGCGACTGGACTCGTCGTGGTCGGTGTGTGAGCGGAGTGTCGGAGCCTCGACGGAAGCGGTGTGTCCCTGCGACGACGCGGGCCGTTCCATAGTTGAAGAGCGACGGTCGCTTGTGTCGAAGGTGGTCGATGACGTTGTTGATGCCATCCTCGTGAAGGGCACCGTAGACGTCGATATTATCTGTGTATGGCATGCTATAGACGTATCAGAGGACTCATCGCCTGACATCGATCCCGAACAGATGACCAATGGCGGTCAACCGATACGATCGCAAAAATGATAGAAGACGTATTAAGTATATCTCCACCAGCTTGTCATATGAGGATGACTTCATGAGAATCCTGCTAAAGCCCCTGGAGCGTGAAGTACGTCATGGAGTCCCCAAAGGTCGATTTATAGCACGCGCTTCCGAGCACGGGAGGGTGACCATGGATCCGAAGGAACAGGAGAATTGGGAGCACAGCCCGGCTGACCCGCGGCCATCCGAGGCTGCAAGCCCGCAGTGATGTCGTTCCGCTTCACGCATTCAGACTCCAAGAGTGACCAACGGCGAAGCATGAGATCCTGATCAGGATATGCAATCGAATTGATGTGGTGATCGTTCTATGACACCCTCAGAGTTAGTCAGAAGCTTGTTGTAAAATCTGTTGAAATGGAGAAAACAGAAGGCACGCATCATTCTCATCCTCCGGGGTTGTGCGGCCCGTAGCAAGGATATTTGTATAACGCAGACGGATTCAAACGAGATGTCAAAGCAGCCCTCCAAACGGTCATCTGGCCTGGTCAGTACAGAGACCAAGATTACAGCCGCTTTCATCGTCGTCGCTCTCGTATCGGTATACGGTACGACGACTGTCACCGACAGCCAGTGGGTCCACTTCACGGTGCTCATCGGGGTTGGCGTTATTGCCCCGACACTCGTCAACGAGTGGCGTACCTGATCGAGGCCCGAACGCGATCTCGTACGTACAGCATCGTGCGAACGGTTCCGTGACGCGCTGTTCGTAGTTCGTGTGCCAGTTGTTGGTGATACGGGGTCGTTGTGCGGCTTGGACCACCCAACAAACGCGGTCTACGTGTACGCACGTATGGAACAGTCGATACACCCGTCGTGTTTTCGACTACCGATATGGCTGGGATCGTAGTCGTCCGGGTGGTACAAAATTTGAATAGCGACTGTTCACAAAGGCGAAATATGCCCGATATGCGCACCAAACTGCGGGCTCGCCTCCTGTCGTCGGATTTTGGCGCGTGGAACCACCCGCGCCGGGCGAAGCTGTTCCTCCCCGTTTTTATTCTCGTCGGAGGTGGACTCGGGCTTTTCATCAAGTCGTACGGGATGTTGAACGACATCCCACTGCCCGTCCTCTGGACGCTCTTTGCGATGCTCGGGGTCACCGTTCTGGCGGTCGTCGATTGATTCGGACGGAGGGTCGGTCGACACCCACGCCCGCCTGTCGGAGCCGATCGTTTATTTCGCGCTATGCCGAGCAGTCCTCACTCGGCCGGTTCGAGTGAACTGTCTCGGGATCGCGTGGTTTTCGAGGGGTCGTCTCTCCTCATCGCGGAACGCTCCGATTGCCGTGGCGGACGCGATGTTTCACTCAGATCCGACCAGTCCGGGAGGACGGAGATCGTTGAGAGTTGGCTGTGAGGCCATTCAGTTGTTACACTGTGGCCGGCCAGCGTGAAACCCCCCGGTGCCTGATAGGCGAACTGTTCGTTCCTATCTGACTATCTCACGATTAGTACGAGGGAAGCGACGCGGTGAGGTGGTGTCGTGTCTGCAGCCCGGCTTTGTACCGGCCGATGATGTCGTCCTGATGGGCCGGACAGGCAAGCATCCCAACAGCGCCGGTGCCGACCGGGAGGACGGGGTGTTGATGCTGGTGGGAAGCGTGCCGACAGCCCGGACACCGGATCCCGCCGGCCGGATGATGTTCCAACATCGTTGCGCTCTCTTCAGTGGTCAACCCACAGACCGTGCTGAACTGGTCTCGGTGCTCGGGACACCCGACGAGCGGGATCGTGAGCTGATCGACTAGCAGGAACGAGACCGTGTCTCTCCCCGGCGACCGAAGCGCTGCATCGCACGCCGTACAGCGAATCGACTGAGGGCTGTCCGCCGGGCCCACCGGCGAGTCGTCGAACTCTACAGTATCCATTATACGAGGTGCCTGTTTTCCGTCCCGGAGACGGATACATTACTGGGACAGCTCGAACAACTGGCCGCTTTGGGCTTTTATTACAAACTGATCATCAGCTGATCGTCGAGGCTCTCGATCGTCTCTGCCGGAATCCGGAGGTAGCCGTCGTCGGTCGTGTCGAACCGCTCGACTCCGTCGCCGTTCGGATCGACGAGCAACGTGTCTAGCTTGCCAGTCCGCTGCTCCATCGTGAGGTTGTAGACGGTTCCAAGCTCCCATCCGTCCGTGCTCAACACCGGCTTCTCGTGGAGGGCGCTTGCGAGGATCTCGGGCATATGTGTCGTGTCTCCGCCAGTGCGTTTCAATCGTGGCTTTGCTGAAATACCCATTTCAGCTAGTGCGTTACCAATA
>Ga0209945_1000893_pt1 | contig 10883 bp, 7 predicted proteins | sample SalPonR2_A_D2_MG_FD_185703 | JGI IMG/M metagenome (GOLD analysis project Ga0209945, IMG submission 185703) | Salt pond soil microbial communities from South San Francisco under conditions of wetland restoration - Salt Pond MetaG R2_A_D2_MG... ...
TAGTCGCCGACACGTCGGCTCTCATAAGTATCGGGACGGTAGCGGGGGGCTCACTGGATCCACTCGACCTCCTCCTCGATTCACACACCGTGGTCGTCCCGGAGCGGGTCATCGACGAACTCACCGAGACGGCGTCCTACGACGACGCATCCGGTGCGGCGGCACAGGCGGTTCTCGACCGTAGCTCTGCGTTCGAGACTCGTTCCGTCGAACTGGACGAGACGTTCCCCCTGGACGATGGCGAGAACGCGGCGGTCACGCTGGCGAACGATATCGACGCCGTGCAACTGCTCTGTGACGAGTTCAATCGACTTGCGCTCGTCCACGCCTCGCTGGCCGAGACCCGCCTCGTCACGACGCCCATCCTCCTCACCGCGCTGGTTCGCAACGGCACAATCTCGCCTGACGCTGCCAACGAGTTTTTGGCCGAGATGAGTGACGCCCGCAGTTGGTCGTCAAACACCTACGTCGAGCGGGCGCAGTCCACGCTTCGACAGCAACGCCATAACGAGCAACCCGATCCGAAGTGATCGGCCCGTTAGACACGCGATAGCCGATCGGACCGACTCTCCGTATAGCAGGGCACCTCTCTTAAATATGGCACCGGTATACGCCCTCTGTATCCTGAGTTCTATCGTATCGGGCGTGTGGTTGGACACTGTTTCCCGAGAATCAAGTATTGATTTCAGCGACCGGAACAAGGTCGAACAACGGGAGAGGCGCTGAGCGGAGGCGGCTCAGTTCACGCTCTTCGAGAGCTCCGCTCCCGCCTTGAATTTCACCTCGTTCGACGCGCTTCCCGCGTCCACCAAATGAAGGACCGGTGCGTCCAACGGACAGTGTGTCACCACGACGTCGTCGCTCTCCACACAGGAACCGGAGCCGTCCCTCCCCCAACAGTACAGATCACCACCACCGTCCTCGGCGGCTCGTCCAGGCCGCTTCCGCAGTAGAAGGTCGTCGCCGTCCGACAGCACGCCAGACGCAACCAGCGCATCGACCGACCCGGTCTCCACGCGGGCACCTCGCCGAGCCCGCTCGGCCGAAACCGACCGCTCCACCGCGTCGCCGAGCCCGTCACCGTCCACGTCACCGTCGAGCGCACCGATACCGACGGGAACCACCTGCGTCTCCCCAGCCACCGTCAACATCGTCACCGCCCCACCGTACACGCCAGCCGCATCGAGGACCCACCCACCCGTGTAGACGAGCTGGTCGTCGCTCCGACACCGCTTCGCGTACAGCAACGCGGGAACCGGGTACGGACACTCCGGCGGCTGCACCCACACCTGACAGACGACGGTCGGCGTCTCGGAACTCGCCCCCGACTCCGAGCCCCACTCGCTCAAGTCGGACGGCTCGTACGCCTCGCCGTCTACCGGGCAGACGAGGACCGACGACCCACCTTCCGCCTGTGGCGGCGTATTGACAACCGTCACTCTCGCATCGCTCGTACGGGACGATTCGAGCCCGCCACCGGTCGCAACCGGCGCAGATACGGCGGAGTCCAAATGCCTCGGTGTACACACGTCACCCGGACGGATTCTGGTATCCCTATCGTCACAGTCGCCGCCGCCGTTACCGGAGGCTGTCCTCGTGTTGTCCCCCCACGCATACACCTTCCCGTCGGCATCGGAGGCCGCCCGGCCGGTGACGTAATCGATGAGCCGCCGTGGAGTCACTTCCTCGGCGAGGCTCCCGTTCCCACCGGGCACTTCGGCGTCGGGCAGACACACCGTGAACCGCTCGCCCACGACCGGCGCGTCGTCGAAATACCGGATGATCTCGTCGGCTTCGTCGTCCGTACGAACGCCGTCCGGGGCTGCAATGGTTCGGTTGCTCCGGGGGCTGTTGTAGTCTTCGAGCCGTTCGACGTCCCCCTCGACGACGTCCCGAACCTCGCCGACGGCGGCTGCCGCGTCGTCCCACTCGCCGCTCTCGGCGTGGCCCTGTGCCCGTCGGACGAGTCCCTCCCGGTGGTCGGCGTGCTCCCGTACCGTCGCACAGACGTCGTCGGAGCAACTCTCCAACGTCGCCCGTATCGCGTCGATGGTATCCACCATCCCCTCGAGATGTTCCGTGATGGGGTCGTTGGTCTCCGGGTTCCGGCCGGTTCGTGCACTGCGCTTGCTGATGGATTCTGCGGCCTCGTTCGTCTGCGAGAGAAGCGTTCTCTCGAGTTCCAGCGCAGTCTCCCCAACGTCGGCGTCTACGCCGTCGTCGTCCGAATCCAAGTCGTCCGGATCGGCGGCTGACCGGTTACTCCGGGGCGTATTGTAGTTTTCCATCGCGACGGCCGTGACCCACGCTTCGAGCGCTACGTCTCCGGAGAGCGGCCCGGACGAAGCCGACACCGTCGGGGTCAGCCGACTCACGTGCGGTTCAGTGAGCGCCGCACCGAACGAGACGTCCGTGTCGTCGTTCCCATCGATACCCGCGAATACCGCCGCGGGTGAAGACCCGGTGTTCGTGGCGGCCGACGCCACTCGGCTCAGACAACCGCTCAATCCACTGATTGCGACAACCCCGCCCATCGCGAGGAGGTGACGACGGCTCGTCCTACCGGCCGGACTCCCCCGATTCGAACGGTGTGCTCCTTTCGAGTCCATCTCCGTGTGGTAGATGTCACCACTCTATATAACTATTCTTATAAAAATACTCTAACAAGTTTGGGGAGCGTCGTGCGCTCGCCGGCGGGTCTCACAGGGACCACCGACTCCTCGGAGACTACGGATGCAATGGCGCCTCATCTCGCTCGAGGAACGGTTACAGCTCCTTCGGGACGCCGAACGTCGCGAATCGCTCCTCCCCGGTATCTGTAGGTTCCAGGGATCTCCGTCGTCGCGTTTCGGCGCGCGGAGTCCTTTTGTGTTTAGAATCCGTCGAGAACGCGGCCGTCGGGCTACTCGTATTTGACGCCGAAGTGGTGACCCTCCGAGCACGTTCCCTCGGAGAGTTTCGCGTCGCCCCAGACGCCGGTCCGGTAGGACTGGTCGACGTCTTTAATGCTTGATCCATCCGGGATCGAGACCGCGCTCTCGGCGCTGCAGTACGGGCACTCGACAGTCGTTGACGACATACGTCGTGGTATACTCCAACACGATATGAAGATTGTGGTCGACCGGGACCGCCCTCGGCACGACCGAACACGTAAACCGCTGCCGTCCGACAGCCACCGGTATGCGTGACACTTACGTCACCGACGCGGCGCTCCAGGATCATCCGGCCGCCGACATCGATTCGGTCGTCGCCGATCCGGACGACATCGTCGAGACGTTCGAGCGCGACGCCGCCTCCGAGAGCCGCCTCGAGACGCACGTACTGCGCCTCGTACCGCCGTTCGACGGGGACGTACGGGCCGAACCGTTCCTCGAGGACGGCCCGAAGCGCTACCCGCCGGACCGGACCCCCGAACCCATCCACCTCACGCCGGGCACGTTCGTCGAAAACGAGGACGGTCCCCACCCCGGGGAGACGCACCTGAGCGTCCCCACCCTCGAGGACGCACGCAGCGCCGTCGAGGAAGGCGACGGATCGGCCGACGACGCGACGGTCGAGACGCATCACGAACGGCTCCTCGACGAGTGGGCCTCGGAGGTGCGCGCCTCGCTGACGGATCGGGTCCGGATCGTCTTCGACCCGCCGACCGGAAACGAGGTCTGGACCGACGCCCGCTACGAGAGCCGGTAGGGTCGGGCGACGCGACCGCAACCCGTCGGGACGCCGCCCTCACCTCGTCCCGGTGGCTCGCCGACAGATCAGAGGTCGTCCCGAAGCTCCCAGCCCGCCTTTTGTGCCGCCGTCTCGATCGGGACGAACTCCCAGTCGGCCTCCTCGGCGATCCACTCGTCGGCGTCGGTTCCCACGAGGACCATTCGGTCCGCATAGAACATCGACTCCCGGTCGATCTCCTGGAGCCGCGCCTCCGGCCCCGACTCCGAACCCCCGAAGAAGTCCAGTTCGATCCGGTTGTCGCGCTGGAACTTCCGGATGACCGGCGTCGACACCTCCCCCACGATACCGATCCAGTCGGCCCACCCGTTGGCGTCCGACAGCACCGCGGCGGGGTCGGTCACGTAGTGGGCCGCCTTGTACGTGAGCGCCATCGTCATGTCGTCGGGCTCCGCCGCGTCGTGCGTCTCGGCGGTGCCCGCGCCGGCCGTCGCCTCTGCGCCCCCGACGTCGCCCGCCTGATCGCCCCCGCGCCCGGAGCCGTTCCCCGTACCGTCGGAACGCCCCGCGTTGCCGGGAACCCCGACCGGGTCCTTCGAAGCCGCCGGCACACCGGGGGCCGGTCCGCCGGCGACGTCGGCGGCCGAGACGGATCCGCCGTCGTCCGCCTCCTCATCGTCGCCCGTCCCACCGTCGTCCGCGTCGGGCGTTGCGGGCTCCGTCGCCGCGTCCGCCCCGTCGTCGTCGCGCCACAACCAGTCGCCCTCGTTCCCGGACTGCTCGTCGGCTTCCTCCTCGGTCGCGATCTCGTCCAGATCGATGCTGTCAGTCATGCGTTGGTGTCTCCTGTGAACTCCGTCCCGTTCCGTCGGCGACCGGCGTCCGCCGGTCGGGGAGCGATTCGATGCCGAGCCGGCGCAGCAGCGCCGACGTCGGGCGTCCCCGCCTGTCCCAGCCTCGGTGCTCGTAATACCGGTTCAAAAGCGTCCCGAAGGCCGCCGGGTCGAGGCCCCCGTCCGGGTCGCCGTCCGTACCGGCGGCCAACGTCGCCGGCAGTTCGTCGTCGTCGCGCCCGAACCCCTCCCGGAGGTTGAACAGGCGGACGAGCGTCCAGATCCGCTCGCCGGTCTCGGCGAGCTGTTCGCTCGAACGGTCGTGGCCGGCCGCGGCGAGCCACTCGGCTCCGGCGTCGGCCCGGAACACCTCCTCGAGGAAGTCGTCGGCGATCAGGCTCCAGAGCAGCGCGCGCCGGTCCTGTTCGTCCGCGACGACCGCGGCCTGCCGTTCGGGGGACCAGCCGGTGTCGGTGATCGCCTCTATCTCCACCGGACGCGCCCGACGGTGACACCCCCCTCGGTCGCTCGTCGCGTAGGCGAGCGCCATCGTTTCGGCCCCCCGGGGGTCATAGGAGGACAGCTCCATGTCCTTGACCGTCGGGATCAGATCCTCGCCACCGAACCGCTCGACTGCACCGGAGACGCCGTCGGCGAGCGCGTCACCGAGCGGCGTCGCCCGCGAGGCGATCTCCTCGATCAACTCGCGGGCGACCGCCTCGTCGCCGAACGAGAACTCGCGGTCGATCAGCCCGCGCTCGCTGGCCCGGACGGCCCACGCGACCGCGTTCCCGGCGGTGATCACGTCCATCGCGAGGCGGTCACACACCGCCCCGAGCGCCGCGACGGCGTCGAAGTCGTCGATGCCGAGGCCGGCGCCGAGGACGATGGGCGTCGCCCCGCGCGGGACGCTCTCGCCGGCGTCGCCCTCGACGCGGAAGCCGCCCGGGACCGGATCGGCCTCGCGCTCGCGTCCGGACGCCCGCTCGCGAGCGCTCTCGATGCCGATGTCGTCGGCCCCCTCGAAGCTTCGCTCCTGCCAGCCGCGGGTCGGGAGCACGCCGGCCTCGTTGGCGAAGTCGACGGTCTCGAGCGTGTCGCTCGCGGCGAGCCACCGGCCGGTGTCGCTTCCGGCGAAGCGCTCCTCGTAGCGCTCCCGGAGGTCCTCGAGGCCGTCGACGGCGGAGCCGCGGGCGACGACCGCTTTCAGGTTCTTCGCTCCCATCACCGTCCCGGCGCCGCCGCGACCGGCGTGGTGTTCGCCCGAATCGGACGCGATCGTCGCGTACTGCACCCCGTGTTCGCCCGCGGGGCCGATGCAGGCGACGGCCGAACCGGGGAACCGTTCGCACGTCGTCTCGGCGTCGAGCCCCCACAACTCGACAGCCGGTTCGATGGTCGCTTCGCCGTCGTCGACCGAGAGGACCACCGGCTCCTCGGCCGCCCCGGTGACGTGGATGCCGAGGTGTCGCCCGAGCGATCCTGCCAACCGCCCGGGGAACGATCCGCCGCTGTAGGAATCGAGAAAGGCCCCGGTGAGCGGCGATTTCGTGATCGCGGCGTAGCGCTGCTCGCCCGGGGTGTACCCCGTCAGCGGCCCGAGCATGAACAACAGGACGTTCTCCGGCGACGTCGGCGGGGTCCCGGGGGCCATCTCGTAGAGGTACCGCGCGCCGATCCCCTTTCCGCCGATGTACTTGTCCAGCCACGCCTCGGGAATCCGCTCGCTGTCGACGCGTCCCGTCGAGAGGTCGACCCGAAGGATGCGGTCTGCGATGGGCACTACCTACCATGATAGTCTGCCGGGATTAAATCCCACGGTCGGGGCGGGACGCCGCTCGGTCCGCGGCCCGATCTAGCTTTTATCGTTTATCATCCCCGCACTAAATCGGATTTTGTTAGATGATATAACCTGTATAACTTAATTTGGTATGTTATATTGTGAACCATAGCTATTAATATAACGCGATACAGATGGACAACGTATGTCACGGTCAATGATCGATTTGGATCGCAGGGACTTCCTGAAGACGGGTGCGGCAGGGACCCTTGCGGCCGCCGTCGGGGGACGGACACTCCTCGAACGGGGCGAAGCACAGGAGGAAGGAGCCGACGACGGGCCACCGTACACCGGCGACGAACTCGTAAAGACGGTCTGTACGCACTGCTCGGTCGGGTGTGGGCTCCATTTGGCCGTCGAGGACGACAACGTCGTCGGCCAGGAGACGTGGGACGACAACCCGATCAACAACGGCGGGCTCTGCTCGAAGGGCGCGTCGCTCGGGCACACGATCAACGCCGAGGGTCGGCTGAAGGAGCCCATGAAACTCGTCGACGGCGAGTGGGTCCGGATGGACTGGGACGAGATCCTCCCGGAGATCGCCGGGCGGCTCGAGGACATCCGCGAGGAGACCGGGCCGCACGCCACGTACTGGTGTGGATCGGCGAAGCACTCGAACGAGGCGGCCTACCTCATGCGAAAGCTCCCGTCGATCTTCGGGACGAACAACATCGACCACCAGGCGCGGATCTGTCACTCGACGACGGTGACGGGGATCGCGAACACCTGGGGCGTCGGCGCGATGACCAACAACAACAACGACATGCGCCACGTCGACGTCAACCTCATCATCGGGCACAACCCGATCGAGAGCCACCCCGTCGCCTGGCAGCACTTCCAGGTGGCCCAACAGCGCGGGGGCCAACACATCGTCGCCGAACCCCGGTACACGGAGACGGCCGCCGCCGCGGACGATCACTACCAGTTCCGGTCCGGGACGGACGTGGCGTTCATCTACGGGCTCATCTACCACATCGTCGAGAACCTCGGCGCGCACGACGAGGAGTTCATCGAGGGGCGCGTCGACGGCTTCGACGAGTTCCGCGAGGACGTCCTCCCCGAGTACGACCTCGAGAACGTCTCCGACATCACGGGGACGCCGGTCGAGGACCTCCAGAGCCTCGCCGAGACGCTCGCCGACGCCGACGTGAGTTGCGTCGAGTGGGCGATGGGCGGCACCCAGCACAACAACGGGACGGGCAACACTCGCGCGTACGCGATGTTGAACCTCGTGTTGGGACACGCCGCACAGTCGGCCGGCGGGACGCCGATCTACCGCGGCCACGACAACGTCCAGGGGGCGACCGACCTCGGCGTCGACGCGAGCACGCTCCCCGGTTACTACGGCCTCGACGAGGGCGCGTGGAGCCACTGGGCGAGCGTCTGGAGCCAGACGGACGGCACCTCCGGCGAGATCACCTACGAGGAGTTGCTCGAGGACCGGTTCCAGGGTCGCCAGGAGTTGATGGAGAAGGACGGCATCACCGTGGCACGGTGGTTCGAGGCCGTCCTCGACGACGAGTGGGAACTCTACCAGCCCGACCCCGTCCGGGCGGCGATCTGGTGGGGGCACGGCATGGCCTCGCTCAGCGAGTACAAGAAGGTCAGACAGGCCATCGAGGAACTCGAGTTCATCGTCAACATCGACATCCATCCGAACCAGATTTCCGAACTCATCGACCTCGACGGCGATACGGACGTGTACATGCTGCCCGCCGCGACCAACTTCGAGGAGGGCGGCAGCGTCACGAACACCGGCCGACAGATCCAGTGGCGTCACCAGGCCGTCACGCCGCGGCACAACTCCAAGAAGGACTGGGTCATCATGCAGGAGTTGGCCGAGGAGCTCGGTTTCGGGGAGCACTTCGACTACGACGAGGTCGAGGACATCACCCGCGAGATCAACCTCGGCACCCGGACGATCGGCTACACCGGACAGACGCCGGAGCGGATCAAAGCCCACATGCAGAACGGCGACCTCTTCGGCGTCGAGCACTGCGAGGCCGACCTCGACAGCGAGGAGGTAAACGGCGTCATGGACGGCGACTACTACGGGATGCCGTGGCCCTCGTGGCACGACGAACACCCCGGCACCCCGGTGCTGTACGACGCCTCGAAACCGCCCGCGGAGGGCGGAATGGACTTCCGTGCCCGGTGGGGCACCGAGGGGCCGGAGGGCCAGAACATGCTCCGGGACCCGTACGAGCCCGACTGGTACGACGGCGGCGAAATCGAGGGCGTCCCGCAGTACCCGGCGTTCCACACCGTACTGCCCGAGGACAACCCGGCGGGCAAGACGATCCCGGTCGAGTACGCCGAACGGGACGACGTCTCCGTCCACGACACCGCACAGGCGCTGGCCGAGGCGGGCCACGACATCGATCCCTCGGAGTACGCCGAGTACAACAACCCACAGCCGGATTCGCCGTGGGGCCGCGGCCGCGCCCGCATGAAGGCCTGGAACCTCACCGACGAGTATCCGGCCCACCGGGAACCGGCCGTCACCCCGCGTCCGGACCTCGTCGAGAACGGCTACCCGTGTAACGACCGCGTCGAGGACCACTGGCGGCTCGAACTCGACAACGCGAAAGTCCAACAGGACAACATCGACGCCGTGGAGAACCTCGTCGACGATGAGGGGCGCACGCCGTTCGTGTTGACCTCCGGACGGCAGGTCGAACACACCGGCGCCGGCGGCGAGACCCGGATGAACGAGAGCCTCGCCTACCGATCGCCGATGATGTACGTCCAGATCCACCCCGAGAAGGCCGCCGAACGGGGTCTCGAGAGCGGCGACTGGGCGACCGTCGAAACGCCGCACGCCGAGATGGTGATGCAGGCGAACGTCACCGAACGCGTCCCGCAGGACCACCTCTTCGCGCCGTTCCACTGGAGCGGCGTCCTCGAAGGGGAAGTGCTCACGGACGAGTTGCCCGAGGAGTGGACGCCGTTCGTGATCGGCGAGACGGTCAACTCCGGCACGGCACCGGCCTACGACCGAGAGACACAGATGCAGGAGACCAAGGTGACGCTCGCGAGCGTCACACCGGCATCGAGCGACGAAATCCCCGAGTTGTCCGACCAACAGCAATCCTGGCAGGAGGCCTTCCTGAACCGGGATCGGAGGTCATAAACCATGAGCACAAACCAAGCGAGCGGCCCCGCGCGGGTCGTCCCGAACTGGGAATCGTGTATCGACTGCGGCGCCTGCGAGGTCGCCTGCAAGCGGACGTGGGAGCTCCCACAGGAGAGCAACCGGATCAGCGTCGTTCGGATGGCCCACGGGACCGAGGCGGAAAAGCAAAAGCCGATGCAGTGTTACAACTGCACCGAAGCGCCCTGCGTCGACGTCTGTCCGACCGACGCGCTCCGGTTCCGCGAGGACGGGACCGTCCGCGTCTCCGGCAACCGGTGTATCGGGTGTCACTACTGCGGGGTCGCCTGCCCGTTCGGCGCGCCGCAGTACCCCGATGCCTCGGTGCCCGAGGCCGACGAAATGAACCCCCTCGGGGCGCGCGGCAACGGGCTGATGGACAAGTGCACGACCTGCGAACCCCGACAGGAGCGCGACCTCGAACCGGCCTGTGCCTCGGAGTGCCCGACCGACGCGTTGCTCTTCGGGACGCCGGACGAACTCTCCGAGGAACTGGCCAAGGAGAACCGCTCGACCCCGTTCAACGACGAGGCCGCCTCGGTCGTCTTCGGGGACGACGCGGATCGGGTCATGCCGGAGTGATTCACCATGGCTACTGAGATAATCTTCACCGAGCCCTACACGCAGTGGGACTGGCGGATCGCACAGTACGTCGCGTTGATCGGCATCGCCGGCGGCGCGTACCTCACCGGCTACGTCGCCGACGTGTACTCGAGCCGAACCGGCGCGAACGAACACACACGGATCGCGAAGTACGGCTACATCGCGGGACTGCTCATCGTGGGTATCGCCCCGCCGATCATGCTCACACACCTCGGCGCCCCGCTCCGGGCGATGGCGCTGCCGCTGACGATGACGAACCTCGCCTCGTGGATGGCGAGGGGATCGTACATACTCGGCGTCTTCGCCCCCGGGATCATCCTCATGTTCGGCTGGATGGTCTTCGGTAGGGAACGACCGGGGGCCCGAGCGGGCGGAATCGCGGCCGACGGCGGGACAGTCACCGACGGCGGAACCGCCAAAGCCGCGACCGGAACCGCCGGGCGGGCCGGCGCGTTCCGCGGCGTGGCGGACAAAGTCGGCCTGCTCGGGACCCTCGATACGATCGCGGACAGGACCCGGCCGTCGGATCCGATCCGGCTCGGGATCGGCGCCATCGTCGCCGTCTTCGCCGCCGGAGTGCTGTTGTACTCCGCGATGGCGCTTGGCTCCGGGAAGACCTTCCGCGTCCCGCTGTGGGACAAGACCTTCCTGATCCCCATCCAGATCCTCGGCGGCCTCGCCGGCGGCGTCACGGTCACCATCGGCCTCGCCTCGCTCGCCGAACGCGACGTCGCCGAGACCGCCGGCCGATACGCCCTTGCCGGGGCGGCGCTGCTCGTGG
>Ga0209945_1000894_pt1 | contig 10871 bp, 14 predicted proteins | sample SalPonR2_A_D2_MG_FD_185703 | JGI IMG/M metagenome (GOLD analysis project Ga0209945, IMG submission 185703) | Salt pond soil microbial communities from South San Francisco under conditions of wetland restoration - Salt Pond MetaG R2_A_D2_MG... ...
AGGACAACGGCTACCAGCCGGCGTACGGGACCCTCGAGTCGCGCTACCGGGCGGCCGCCGAACGGCTCGTCGACGCGTACGCGCTCGATTCGGGGTTCAACGGCCTCGAATACGACCGCGAGGACGAGCTGTCGCAGATCGATGCCTACGCAGACACGGTCGGGCGACCGGGACCCGACACCCGCCTCCCGGCGTGGGACGAGGCCGAACTCTCGCCCGCGTCGGTCGCCGCTGCGGCCGTCGAGGACCTCGCCGACGAGACGGGGATCGAGACGGCGGCCCCGGCCGTTCGGCCGACGTAGCGTCCGGAACGTTCAGGTCGGTCTCGCTCGAGGGACGCGGTATGAAACAGGCCATCGTCGCGCGGACCGACATCGGGATGGGGACGGGAAAACTCGCCGCGCAGGTCGCACACGCGTCGCTGAAAGCGTACGAGGACGCCGACCCGGACGCCCGGCGCGAGTGGAAAACGGGGGGGCAAAAGAAGATCGTTCTGAAGGGCTCCGGGGAGAAACAACTGCGCCGACTCGCCGACCGGGCGCGTCAGGAACGGCTCCCTCACGCGGTCGTCAGCGACGCCGGCCACACGCAACTCGACCCCGGGACGGTGACGACGCTCGCCGTCGGCCCCGGCCCGGAGAACATCGTCGACAAGGTGACCGGCGATCTGAGCCTCTACTGACCGCTATCCGGTCACTGGAACCCGCGGGTGTACTGTCTCGGGACGGGCGCGTCGTGATCCAGCGCCCCCGCCGCCCGGACCGCGAAGTACGGGTCCCGGAGGTGCTCGCGGCCGACGACCGCGAGGTCGGCGCGGCCGTTCCGGATCACCTCGTCGGCGCCCTCCGCCGTCGTGATCCCGCCGACGGCCCCGACCGGGAGGTCGCTCTCCCCGACGCGTTCGGCGTAGGGGACCTGGTAGTGCGGTCCGGTGTCGGGGACCCGCTGGTCGGGGTGGATCCCGCCGGCGCTCACGTCGACGAGGTCGACGCCGAGCGGCCGGAGTCTCTCCGCGAGGCGGGCCGAGGACTCGACGGTCCAGGAGCGCCGGTCGGCGAGCCAGTCGGTCGCCGAGATCCGAACGAAGACGGGCGTCCCCTCGGGGATCGCCGCCCGAACGTCGGAGACGACCTCCTCGAGCAGCCGGGTCCGGCCGTCGAAGTCGCCGCCGTACTCGTCCTCGCGGGTGTTCGTCACCGGCGAGAGGAACTCGTGGAGGAGGTAGCCGTGCGCCGCGTGTATCTCGAGGACGTCGAAGCCCGCCTCGACCGCCCGAACGGCGGCGTCGACGAACGCCTCTTTGACGCGCTCGATGCCCGCCGAATCGAGCCGTTCGGTCGCGAGCGGTTCGTCGTGGGGCCACGGCTCCTCCGTGGGGCCGACGGGGGTCCACCCGGACTCGCCGTGGACGGGATCGCCCCCCGCCGACGGCCGGAACGTCGAGGCCTTCCGGCCGGCGTGGGCCAGTTGGATCCCCGAGAGCGCGCCCTGGGAGGCGATGAACTCCGTGACCGGTTCGAGCGCCTCGGCGTGGTCGTCGCTCCAGATGCCGAGGTCCTGCGGGGAGATGCGCCCGCGCGGGGTGACGGCGGTCGCCTCGGTCATCACGATGCCGGCCCCGCCCGAGGCCCGACTACCGAGGTGGACGAGGTGCCAGTCGGTCGCGAGACCGTCCTCGTCCTCACAGGAGTACTGACACATCGGCGAGACCATCACGCGGTTTCTCGCCGTCACGTCGCGGCACTCGAACGGCGTAAACAGGTGCATAGCGGCGCTTCGAGGCGAACAAAAAAGACGCTTGGTATTCGGGTATCGGCCATCCGGGAGAGCTCCGAATACAAAGTGGCTTGTCGAGGGACGCACACACCCGACGTATGCGCGAGGCCCATCCCATCGAGGCGGCCGTCGGAATCGAGTACTACGTCTCCGAGACCGACGGCACCGGCGGCCACCTCAGGGATCGCCCCGGGGACTTCCGGGTCGAGGAGCGGGAAGCCTTCGGGGCCGACCTCCGCGGGCTCGACGCCGAGGTCGGCTCCTACCCCCATCTGGTCTTCCGGGCGACGCTGCGGGGGTGGGACACGAACGACTTCGCGTCGACGCTCTCGAAGCGACTCGGGGTCAGCCGCGAGCGCGTCTCCTGGGCGGGGACGAAGGACAAACACGCCGTCACGACGCAGTTGTTCTCGATCAAACACCCCGACGACGAGTTGCCGTCGATCGACGGGGCGACGATCGAACCGCTCGGGCGGGCGGGGCGTCCGGTGCTGTTCGGCGACCTCGCGGGCAACGACTTCGAGGTGGTCGTCCGCGGCGCGGAGCGTCCGGAGAACGCCGACCCGATCGCCGGGGAACTCGGCCGGTTCGGGGGCGGCGGGGGCGGGGACGGAGACAGCAACGGCGATGGCGACCGAGACAGCGACGACGCCATCGCCGTTCCGAACTACTTCGGCCAACAGCGCTTCGGCTCGATGCGGCCGATCACCCACCGCGTCGGCCTCGATGTCGTCCGCGGCGAGTGGGCGTCCGCCGCGGTCCGCTACGTCTGCGAGTCCAGCGACCGCGAGCCCGAACGAACCCGGACGGCGCGACAGCGACTCGACGAGGAACGCGAGTGGGAACGGGCGAACGAGATCCTCCCCGGCGGCCTCCGGTTCGAGCGGGCGATCGCCGGGCGGTTGGCCGAGGGTGCGGACGAACCGGCAGACTACCGCGAGGCCCTCGAGACGCTGCCGACGAACCTCCAGGCGATGTTCACGAACGCCGCCCAGTCGTACGTCTTCAACCGGGTCCTCTCCGAGCGGCTCCGCAGGGGGCTCCCGTTCGGGACGCCCGTCGCCGGCGACGTCGTCTGCTTCGCCGACGGCGACGGCCTCCCCGATCCGGATCGAACGCAGGTCGTCGAGGCCGGGCAGGTCGGGACGATCCGGCGGCACTGCGGGCGGGGCCGGGCGTTCGTCACGGCCCCGCTCGTCGGCACCGAGACCGACTTCGGTTCCGGGGAGCCCGCCGAGATCGTCCGGGAGGTGCTGGACGACCTCGGCCTCCAGCGGGGCGATTTCGACCGGCCGGGGGAGTTCGGCTCGGAGGGAACGCGGCGGGCGATCCTGCTTCGGACCGACCTCGGTCTCGGCTTCGATCCCCTCACGCTCCGGTTCTCGCTGCCGAAGGGGAGCTACGCGACGGTGCTGGCGCGGGAGTTCCTGAAGGCCCACCCGGACGACCTCTCTTGAGCCGTTCCGGGTCCGAGGACGCGTTCCCACGAGGCGTCCGTATCCGGCGGAAACCGCCCCGCTTATCGGGCTCGATCGCCTCTCCCCCGGTATGGAGTGTCGGTGTTGTGCGTCGCCGCTCGACCGACCGGGCGATTACTGTCTGGTCTGTCGAACCCCGAACGCCGACACCGTCGTGATCGAGTGCGACCGAGAGCGCGCAACGGTGACCGCGCTGTTCGACGACGGGATCGTCGGGCAACGGACGGTAACGACGAAGCGCGAAACCGACGAACGGTGGGCCCCGACCGAACTCCGGAACTTCGCCGGGCGGGTCGCCGACGAGACGCGCCGAAAGCGCCCGGAGGAGGTGTACGCGACCGGCGACCGCGAGGTGATCGCCGCCGTTCGCGGGGAGCTGCATCACCCTTTTTATCGGGTCGAGGACGACGACCCGATCGAGGCGGTTCGCAGAAAGCGGGGCGACCCCGCACTGGAGGTCGTCGAGGCGACGGTCGCGGAGAAACTCGGCGGCAGCCACAGCACCCTCATCGGCGGCCGCGACGGCCGCCGAGCGCTCGAGACCGTCGCCGATCACCCCCACGTCAAGAAGATCATCCCGGGGCCGATCGACGCCGGCGGCTCCGGGTCACGGACCGGCGTCCGGGCGAAGGCGACCCGAGCGGACCAACACGGCAACGTCCGACTGTTGATCCGCGACGGCTCGAGCGTCCAGGAGAACCGGATCGTCACGACGGCCGGCGACCGGGAACTCGGCGAGCACGTCCGCGACGACCTCAACGACGCGCTCTCGGAGTCGGAACTGAGGAACTGAGCGACCGGCAGCCTGCGGGCCTCGGTCCCGGACGCGCCGCCGACAAAACGAGGGGTTTATCAGTTCGCTGCGGCGATATACGCACACTATGGCCAACAGTGATACGACGGGGAGCGCCGGTCGGTTCGGCGCGCGCTACGGACGGGTCGCACGCCGTCGCGTCGCGGAGATCGAAGGTGACACGCAGAACGCGAGCGTCGACGGCGACGACGTCAAACGCGTCGGCACCGGAATCTGGGTCAACGAGGAGACCGGCGAGACGTTCACCGGCGGGGCGTACCGCCCCGAGACGCCGGCCGGCAAGACCGTCAAACGATCCATCCGGGCCGCGATCGGCGACGACGAATAGATGAGCTACAAGTGTTCCCGCTGTAAGCGAGACGTCGAACTCGACGAGTACGGCGGCGTCCGCTGTCCGTACTGCGGCCACCGCGTGCTGTTGAAGGAGCGGAGCCGCGACATCAAAGAGATCGACGTCCAGTAGCGTGCACAGCGCTGACCTGTGTTTCCAGTATCGCTCCCCGGAAGCGGCCGCGCTGGTCGCCGACGCCGTCGCGGGCGAACTCGGCGAGATCGACGGCGACCGGGCGACGGCCACGCTGACGGTCGCGGACGCGACCGTACGGATCGACATCGACGCGGCCGACCTCGTCTCCCTCCGGGCCGGCTTGAACACCTGGGAGGGGCTGCTCGAGGTCGCCGAACGATCCGCCGAGGTCGGGCGGTCGGGCGAGATTTTATAAGCGATAGCGGGACCACCCGGCGTATGCGCTGACGGATGGCCGGCGGTCCGCAAGCGACAGTGCGGCGGACGGATCGCCGGAGGAAAGCCCGCCGCCTGTTCGAAGATGTGGTTACTCCCGGCGGACCGCGTAGACGACGGTCTGGTCGCCCTCGAACGCCGGCTCGAGCCGCGGGTGCGACTCGATGGTGAGGTCGTATCGCGCCCGCTCGGCCGGACCGACGTAGACGTACTCGACGCCGTAGCGATCGAGCAGTTCCGACTGTCGGTCGGGGTCGCCCTCGTAGATCGCGGTCACGTCCCCGAGCCGCGCCTCGTAGGGGTCGTTGCCGCGATACTGCTCCTCGTGCATCCAGCCGAGCACGGTCGGAACCCCCGTCAAACTCGCCGGCGCGGCGGCTCCCTCGCCCTCCGTCGGCTCCCACCGGTAGCCACCGGGAGCGGCGGTGACGACCGTCGGCTGTCCCTCGCGGTCGTCGAGCCACGCGATCGCCGCCGCCTCCTCGGGATACGTCGCGTCGACGTAGGCTGTTCCGTCGAGTGTCGGGCCGTCGGCTCCGACCGGTTCGTTCCCGAGGTGTGCCGGCACGGCGAAGCCGGCGTAGAGCCCGGTTGCCACGATGGCGACGCCGACGAGGACGGTTCCGGCCCACCGCCACCGCGGCGTGTCGACGGCCTCGAGCGCCCCGGCGGGGTCGAGCAATCGGGCGGCGACGACGCCGGCCGCCGGTGCCCAGAGGATCCACACCTGCGAGTACACCTTGAACACCGTGTTCAACCGCTCCAACCCCGTCCCCTGCTGTTGGGGCTCGACGACGTAGGCGAGTTCGACGACGAGGGCGAGGCCGAGCCCCGCGATCACCAACAGCGTCTCGAACCCCACGTCGTCGCGCCGCCGTAGCGCCAGCCACGCGGCCATCAAGAGCGGGCCGAACAACGCGAGGGCGGCGAAGCCGACGATCCACGCTACGGCTCCGCCCCCCACGACGGTCGCAGCGACGGCGATCGAGCGCTTCCTGCGGTCGCCGTCGCCACTCCCAGCCAGGCGCCCGCCGACGTACGGCACGAAAAGCGACAGGAACCCGCCGTGGACGACGACGAGCGGCCACAGGTCGCTCCTCGGCGGAAACAGGCCGAGGCTTCGGGTGCTCGCGCTCGAGAGCCAGAAGGGAGCGACGAGCAACGCCCCGACGGCGAGCACCGCAACCGCTGCGAGGAGCGCTAGCCCGTCTCGGTGGAGTTCCGCGCCGAGGCGGCTATCCGTCGGCGCCGGGACGCGCCGTCGGATCGCTCCCGGGAGCAGCGTCGCCGGATCGGCCGGCGCGAACGCGACCGTCAGAAAGACGAGCCCGCCGGCAACGGGGAAATCCCACGTGTTCGTGATCGCGAGCACGCCGGCAACCGGAGCCGTCGCGAGCACGAGCCCCCGTCTGCGGGTGCTCTCGTCCCGAGGGGTTCGCCAGTACGCGTAACACAGCCCGGCGACGAGCAGCGTGAACGGTGTCGTCATCATGTGGGCGTGGAGGTCGCCGTTGAGCCACGCGAACAGCGGGAACTCGTTGATCGTCCCCTCGACGATCCGGCTCGAATCCCAGTAGGAAAAGGCCGCCGGCGTCCACGAACCGAGCTCGTGTTCGGGCCCGACGCCCGGGAGCGTAGCGAGGGCCTCGGAGGGGAGCGCCCAGGCCGCGACCCGAACCGCCGTGTCGAGGTTGCCGGCGATCCCGACGAAGAAGGCCGCGACGACCGCCGCGAAGCGCCGCGGCGCGCCGTGATCCGCCGCAATCGCGCCCGCGAGCCCGTACGCGGCGGTGACGAGCGTGGCGTAGAAGCCGGCCAACGCGAGGTTGTACGCGAACCGCGGGGCCGTGTCGGTCAGCGTCGCCAGCAACGCGGTCAGCATCTGGCCGCCGTAGTAGTACTGGACGGCCTCGCCGGCGAACCACATGTCCTCCGGCGGCAGCGCCGGACTCCGGAGCAGCGACCGAAGCAACCCGTAGTCGAGGAACTTCTCGCCGGCGGCGATCGGTAACGGCGCGATGGCCGGCGAGACAGCCCGGAGCGAGACGGCGAACAGGAACGCGACCGCAAAGACGACCGAGATCTCGACGGCGTGTCGCCAGAGCCGGCGCTCGAAATCCCCGAACCGGACGCTCGCGGCGGCGAGGACGGCCAGTCCAGCGAGCAGCGCCGGCAGCCCGAAGGCGAGGTGTCCGACGATGTAGCCGACGGCGGCGATCGTGACGAGCCCGATCGGGATCGCGAAGGCGACACCACGGCCCCGAACCGTCGAGAACGCCGCCCCGGCGAGCGGGAGCGAAAGCGCCCCGATCGACAGGTAGGTGGCGAGCCAGAGGGCGACGAGCCCGTACTCCATCAGGCGTATCCCCGGCGTGGGGGCGTATATCGCTTGTGGGTCGACGGCGTCCGAGCCCCTTCGGCATCGGCGCGAGCCGAATCGTTTTTGCGCACAGCGGGGGGAGAAAGCCGTATGACCAGCCTCGGGATCGTGGTGCCGGCGTTCCGACCCGACGCCGAACGGTTGGCGTCGTATCTCCGCGATCTGGACGCCGAACTCGGTCCCGAGACGATCCGCGTCGAACTCGACGCCCCGGACGAGGGCATCGAGCGGACCCTCTCCGCGCTCGATGTACCTCCCCTCGAAGTGAACGCCGTCGCCCACCGCCGCGGGAAGGGGGCCGCCATCACGGCGGGATTCGAAGCGTTGTCGACCGACCGGCTCGCCTTCGCCGACGCCGACGGGAGCACCGCCGCCGCCGAACTCGCCCGGGTCGTCGGGGCGCTCGACGGGGCCGACGTCGCTGCCGGGTCGAGACGCCACCCCGACTCGACCGTCGTCGGCCACCGGACGCTCGTCCGGCGACTGCTCGGCGACGGCTTCGCGTGGGTCGCCCGGCGGGCGCTCGACTCGTCGCTGTACGACTACCAGTGCGGCGCGAAGGCACTCACCGCCGGCGCGTGGACGACCGTCCGTGGGCACCTCTACGAACCCGGCTTCGCGTGGGACATCGAACTCCTCGCGGTCGCCGGGGCGCTCGGGCTGTCGGTTCGGGAAGTGCCGATCGCCTGGACGGACCGACCCGGTTCGACCGTCGACCCGATCCGGACGACGCTCTCGATGGGGAAGGCCCTCCTCGTGACCCGCCACCGCGCGAAGCGCCTCCAGAACAGCCCGCTTCACCGCGCCATCGCACGGTCGGACGAGCCGACGGCACTCGTCGACCGCCATCGACAATGACGGTCGAGAACGTCCGCCCATGACGCTTCGGGAACTCGGCGAAACGCTGTACGCCCCGTTTCGGTTCGGGCGGTTCGCCAGCGTCGGCGTCGTCGGGGCGATCTGTGACAACGCCGTGTTGCTCGCGTTCGCGACGGCCGGACTTACCCCGGAGGCGGCGAAGTTCCTCGGCATCGAGACGGCGGTCGTCGTCATGTTCGTCCTCAACGAGCGCTGGACGTTCGCCGGATCGGGCCGCGCCGGGGTGACGCCCAAACTCCGACGGCTGGCCACCTCGAACGTCGTCCGCGTGGGCGGCATCGCGGTCCAACTCGTCGTGTTCTCGGCGGTCTATCGGCGGCTTCACGTCGACCTCTCGGCGCTCGGGGTCGACCTGTGGTTGCTCGTCGCCAGCGGCGCGGGTATCTGCTGTGGGATGGTCGTCAACTACGTCACCGAGAGCCTGCTGACGTGGCGCGTCCACGAACCATGAGAGGGGCGTGCTACCACGGGACGATTCCACGGACGGGAGGTCAATCACAACCCTTAATTGCCGCACCGGGCTACGTGATAGTAGCGGGATGGGATAGCCAGGAGATTCCGCCGGGCTCATAACCCGGAGATCGGACGTTCAAATCGTCCTCCCGCTATGTTTCTCCGCCGACCCGGCTTCGGAACGTGACCGACCCCGTAGCCTCCGGGGTCGACTCCATATACCGCTCTCCCGGACGCGTCGATTTATATTACTCTCCCCGCCGTCGAGAGCCCCCTCCTCCGACGGTACCCCGTCCCGATTCGCGGCTGTCGGGCCACCGTGGGATGGTTCAGTTCCGCTCGCTGCCGATCCGGTAGCGGTAGGGTTGATCCCTGATGACCTCGACGTCGGCCGCGTCCGCGTCGGCCTCGCGTCCGAGCACCGTCGCGATCCGGTGGGCGCTGTCGAACTCCTCGCCGTGGTCCTCGAGCAGTTCGAGGATCTCGCGGGCGGTCAGCGGCCCCTCGGGGTCGGCCTCCGAGATGACGGATCGGATGCGCTCGAACTCGCCGCGACGTATGCGCATGTGCATACACAAGGCCTCTCATACCATAAGCATCCGTCAGACAAATGTCATACGCGAGCGACGGTCGATCCGGCCGACTGGGGGCGGTTCGGACGTCAGACGATCGCGCGCCCGCCGGTCAGACCGGCTCGTCGAACTCCGAATCGAACGACCGCTCGCGGCGGTACTGCTCGACGAACGCTGTCACGTCGAACTCGTGCATCTGTTCCTCGAAGCGCTCGGCGGTCGCCGAGTCGCCGTGGCTGGCGGCGTGTTCCATCATCTCGACGAGGAGTTCGACGACGACCTCGTGGAGCCGACGGGCGTCGAACTCAAAGACCCAAAGCAGCGCGTAGCCGACCCGGCCGTCGTCGGCGACGTCGGCGACGGCTACGTCCTCGGGGAACTCCTCCAGGACCATCCCCATGACGTGTGGCGTGCCGAACTCCGGGAACTCGTCGTCGGTCTCGACGGTTTCGGACAACACCTCGACGATCGACTCGGGGACGAACCGCGAGATCGGGTGCGCGTCGACCACGAGGGCGTGGCGCTCGCCGCACGCACACCCGAGTTCCCGGATTCCCATGTCGAGGTCGACGGGGCGGACCGTCTCGCCGCAGGGGAGTTCGAGCCGGTCGTCGTCGCCGGGGACACGCGGCGTTGGCATTGGTCGATGTGGGCGTCCGAAGCGATTAAATCCAGCGTTCGGCCCCATCCGGTCGACGGCTCGATCCCGACCGGCGGCGGCGAGAACGGGGCGATCACCGCGAGAGGTCGTCGGGGCCGAGCGCCGCGTCGTAGGGATCCTCGAACTCCTCGTCGGGGTCGGATTCGACCGCGTCCCCGGTCCCGTCGAGCTGGACGTAGGCCCGTGTCGCGACCGCCGCGCCGAACACAGTCAATAAACCTCCCACGAGTGCCGCGACAACAACACCACCAATCGTTGAGATTGAATTAACAATCGCCGATGCAGCAGGTTCGAGTTGGGAAACAAAAACTAAGACAGCCCCGATAAGGAAAATCTCGATCCGAGAACCTTTGCTTATTCGCCACGAATCCGCCATAGCCTGGATGAAATTCTTATTATTTAATGCAATTTCCTGCCTCATGAAATAGAACGCTACTGCTACGAATACTGCAGGGAGTATCAAAAGAGGAAATGTTACTATTATTAATCCCCAAACAATAATTTTTCCTATAAATCCATTCAATGTGGTCATTAGTATATTATTTATAACCAGATCACGCGAAATAGTATCCGAACCGCCTTCTGAGAATACTCTCACAGAAACAATCGAGACCGCTTCTGAAATGAATGCTGTAACGACTATACCAGTGAGCGCGACACTTATTGGAATACCAATAGCTGTCGGTCCAGTTAGTGATGATCTCAGTTCGTCCAACAATTGTACCTGCTGTTCATACTCTTGTTGAGACACGCCAAGCTCCTCTGGGGAAGTAGACTGTATCAATTCTAAGAAAAACTCAACCAACCCAACAAAGAAACTATTCGCCAACACCGTGGTCAGGAGGGCGATTCCGGCGAAAACGGCAGCCAAGATGAGACCGTTTTTGCCGGTTGTGCGGGACGCTCCTTCACGGAGCGCTTGACCGATGTCGATACCCATACTCGCGTCCGCGTCCGCCGCCCTCTTAAACGTAGCCGAATCGGCTCCCGTCCTCGAGGACCGGTTCGCTCCGCCGGCGAGACGACCCTCTCAGGGCCAGTCGTCCCGACGTTCGACGTCCGCCGCCTCGTCTTCTTCTTCCTCCGTCGCGAGCGACCAACCGGCCGCCTCGGCGG
>Ga0209945_1000896_pt1 | contig 10852 bp, 10 predicted proteins | sample SalPonR2_A_D2_MG_FD_185703 | JGI IMG/M metagenome (GOLD analysis project Ga0209945, IMG submission 185703) | Salt pond soil microbial communities from South San Francisco under conditions of wetland restoration - Salt Pond MetaG R2_A_D2_MG... ...
GGGATGACCGCAATCTCGTGTGTCATGTCCCCCGAGATGCGGGCGTCCGGTGAAAATGGTTCGGTTCGGGGTCGTCCGACGCGGTACGTGGGATGGCCAACTGCCCATGAGCGACCGCTGCCTGGCTCCGGCCGGACCGGGCTGTAGCACCTGCTACCGCTCTCTGGCCAGCGCGACAGCGATATCGTGTTCGACGAGGAGTATGACCGCCAGCGCCGCCAGCCCGACGGCTGCCGGGTCGACCCCGCTCAGCCCGACCGTCGCGAGCAGCCCGCTGAACTGGGCACCCTCGAAGGCGAGCAGGAGCCACACCGTCGCACCGACGGCCTCGACGAGGCTGAATCCGGCCGTTCCGAGGTCGAGAACCGAATTGAAAGGGCCCACGCCTCGCAAGACGTTGTCCTCGACGGTGTGCTGGGGCACCAGCAGTACCGCGAACAACCCGCCAGCGGCGAGGACGCCGTCCACCCCGCCCAGGCGCTCCGCGACGCCGAGCCAGAGCACCCACAGCAGCGCTTCGGAGACGCTCACCGCGAGGATCTGTCTGTCGGGCAGTATCGAGACCGAGATCCCGTTGACCGTCGCGTCGGTGAGGACGTGTTCGAGCACCAGCCCCACGACGAGCACGGCCAGCCCGACTGCGGAGGCGCCCGAGATGACCGGCGCGCCGCCGACGAGGGTCAGCCAGAACCCGAGCGCGAGCGTCTCGACCAGTGTGAACCCGACCATCAGCAACGTCTGTCCGGTGACGCGAACGCCAGCGAGCGTCGAGCGGTCGCCGGAGTCGATGGTGGCCATACCGCTGTTTGAGGAACCGTCCGGATAGTTAGGCTGTGGTTATCGGCATCGCTCGGGCAGACGCCGTCGCCGCAACTGGTTGCACGTCTCGGCCTGAAAAATCGAAACGGCCCTGTCCGACTGGCGTTTAATCGTCGGATTCGACGTAGGGGAGCCCCCCGACCGTCTGTTCGACCTTGCTCATGTTGGAGTACATCAGCTGAGTCGTGTCCCAGATACCCTCGACGAGGGCCTCCTGCATCGCGTCGTCGATGTCCACCTCGACGGTCGTCTCGCCGTAGATAACCGTTTCCGCTTCGACGTCGATCTCGATGTCGCCGTCGGGGTTTGCCTCGATCCACTCCTGAATCTCGGAGACGGTCTCGTAGTCCGTCGTCGCCGCCGGGATACCGAGCGACTTGCAGTTGTCCGCGAAGATCTCCGCGAAGGACTCGCCGATGACGCCGTCGATACCCCAGCGCATCATGGCCTGGGGGGCGTGCTCGCGGGAGGAGCCACAGCCGAAGTTCTTGTTCGTGACAGCGATGTTGGCGCCGGTGTAGACGTTCAGCGGGTGCTCGTTGAACTCGCCGTCGTCGTCCCGGCGGGCGTCATAAAAGAGGTAGTCCGCCATGTTGTCGAACGTGACCTCTTTCATGAACCGCGCCGGCAGTATCTGGTCGGTGTCGATGTCGTCGCCGGGCAGCGGGACGCCGGTGCCCGAGACGTCGGTGATGTGGTTCTCACCCGCCATCAGTCTGCCACCTCCGAGACGTCGTCGGCGGTAACCGCGTCGGCTTGGCCGTCGTCGAAGTAGCTGCGCACGTCGGTGACTTCGCCCTCGACGGCGGCGGCTGCGACCATCGCCGGGGACATCAGGACGGTGCGGCCGTCCTTGCTCCCCTGACGGCCGATGAAGTTCCGGTTCGACGAGGAGGCACAGACCTCGTCGCCCTCCAGCGCGTCATCGTTCATCGCCAGACACATCGAACAGCCGGCACGGCGCCACTGGAAGCCAGCGTCGATGAATATCTCGTCCAGCCCGCGGGCCTCACACTGCTCGCGAACCGTCTCGGAGCCCGGCACCGCAAGCGCGCGAACGTCGTCGTCGACGTTGTTGCCCTCCAGAATCTCGGCGGCGACCTCGAAGTCGCTCACGCGGCCGTTCGTACAGGTGCCCAGGAAGGCGACGTCCACGTCGTAGCCCAGCATGGACTCTCCGGCTTCGAGCTCCATGTGGTCCAGCGCCTGTCGCGCCGCCTCCTGCTCGGATCGACCCTCGAAGGAGTCCGGCGACGGGATCGGCTCGGACACTTCGACGACCTGGCCGGGGTTGATACCCCAGGTCACGAGCGGGTCCAGCCCGTCGACGTCGATGGTGACGACGTCGTCGTACTCGGCGTCCTCGCCGGAGGCGATGGTCTCCCAGTACGCTTTCAGCTCCTCGAACGCTTCGCCCTCGGGGACGTATTCACGGCCCTCCAGGTAGTCGTAGGTGGTCTGGTCGGGGTTGATGTAGCCAGCGCGGGCGCCGCCCTCGATGGACATGTTACAGACCGCCAGCCGGCCCTCCATGTCGAGTTCCTCGATGGCGGGACCGCCGTACTCGTAGACGTGGCCGACGCCGCCGTCGACGCCGAGGTCCTTGATTATCTTGAGGATGATGTCTTTCGCGTAGACACCCTCGCCCAGCGAGCCCTCGACGTTGATACGTCGGACCTTCTGCTTCTCGGCGGCGATACAGCCCGTCGCCAGTACGTCCCGAATCTGGGAGGTGCCGATGCCGACGCCGATAGAGCCGAAGGCGCCGTGTGTCGCCGTGTGGGAGTCACCGCAGGCGACGGTCATCCCGGGCTGGGAGAGGCCCAGCTCCGGGGCGACGACGTGGGTGATACCCTGCTTGCCCGACTCGAAGCCGAAGAAGGTGATACCGTTCTCGGAGACGTTTCGCTCCAGCGCCGACAGCATCTCTTCGGACTGCTGGTCTGTGAGCGGCCGCTGTCGCTTTTCGGCCTCCGTCGGCGCGATGTGATCGGTCGTCGCGAACGTCTGATCCGGGTAGGCGACATCGATGTCGCGCTCCCGGAGCATCCCGAACGCCTGCGGGCTCGTCACCTCGTGGACGAGGTGCAGCCCGATGAACAGCTGGTCCTGCCCGTTAGGTAACTCCGCTACTTTGTGCTTCTCCCATACCGTGTCGTACAGCGTATTCTGACTCATACAGTTTCGTCTCGTCCTTCAGTGCCGCGCTCGTAGGCGCGGTCGACGCCTTCGTCCGCCGACTCGTGGTCGACGTCCGCCATCGTCTCTGTCGTCTCGTCGGCCTCCCGTCCACCGTCGGAGCGCTGCTCCGGCGAGGCGTGCCGTCTCTCGGACGGCTCACCACCGTCAGCGGCCACTGCCGGGCCGCGCGTGAACGCAGAGCCGAACGTGTCGTTCGTGTGTGGATGCGTGTGATCCACGTCTCTCATTCGGTCGCTCATACTCTCAGTCGTCCGCGGGCGCTTCCGCCGCGTCCTCCTGTTCGCCCCACGAGAACAGCTCGCGCAGGCCGGCGCCGACCTGCTCGATCTCGTGGTCCTGTTCGGCCTGCCGGTACTGCCTGTAGCTCGGTCGGCCGGCCTGGTTCTCCAGGATCCACTCGCGGGTGAACTCGCCGTTCTGGATCTCCTCGAGGATCTTCTCCATTCCCTCGCGGTTGATGACCTCCTCACCGCGGGTCAGCCCGCCGTACTCCGCAGTGTCGGAGACCGAGTTCCACATCTCCATGTGGCCGCCCTCGTACATCAGGTCGACGATGAGCTTGAGCTCGTTCAGACACTCGAAGTAGGCCATCTCCGGGGCGTATCCGGCGTCGACGAGCGTCTCGAAGCCGACCTTCACCATCTCGGTGACGCCGCCACAGAGCACCGCCTGCTCGCCGAAGAGGTCCGTCTCGACCTCTTCCTGGAAGGTGGTCTCGATGACGCCCGCTCGCGTGCAGCCGATTGCCTTGGCGTAGCTGAGTGCGCCCTCCTTGGCGTCGCCGGTGGCGTCCTGGTAGACGGCGATGAGGCCGGGCGTCCCCTCGCCGCGGTCGTAGGTCCGGCGCACGAGGTGGCCGGGCGACTTGGGGGCGACCATCGTCACGTCGACGCCTTCCTGGGGCTCGATCTGGCCGTAGTGGATGTTGAGCCCGTGGGCGAACTGCAGCGTGTCGCCCGGCTCCAAGCCGTCCGAAATGGCTTCGTACACCGCAGGCTGGACGGTGTCGGGGACCAGCATGACGACGCGGTCCGCCTCGGCGGCCGCCACGTCGGGGGTCTTGACCGTGAGCCCCGACGCGTCGGCGTCCGCACGGGAGGACGACCCCTCGCGGAGGCCGACGATGACGTCGACCCCCGAGTCGTGGAGGTTCAGCGCGTGGGCGTGGCCCTGTGAGCCGTAGCCCAGCACGGCTACTGTCTCGTCGGTTACGTGCGATACGTCGGCGTCGTCGTCGTAGTAGACTGTTGTGTTGAGTTCGTCAGTCATGTTTATCCAGTGTCGTTGGGCCTCGTTCCAGCGCGGCGGCCCCCGTCCGCACGACCTCCTGCACGTCGAACTGTTTGAACGCCTCGACGGCGGCGTCGATTTTCTGCTTGCTGCCCGTGATCTCGACCGTCACCGAGTCCGTGGAGGCGTCGACGGCCTGGCCGTCGTACATCTCGGCCACGGCGTTGACGTCGTCCGGTTTCTCCCCACCGACTTTGACCAGCGCGAGTTCACGGCGGACCGAGGTCGGGTCCAGTTCCGTCACTTCGATGACGGGGACCAGCTTCCGAAGCTGTTTTTTGGCCTGGTCGATGCCGGGCTCGGGCTCCTCGATGAGGATGGTCATCCGGGCCGTATCGGAGTCGACCGTCGGGCCGACGGTGAGACTTTCGATGTTGAACTGCCGGCGCGAGAAGAGCGCAGAGACTTCCGACAGCACGCCGGGCTTGTGTTTGACGAGCGCCGACAGGACCGCCTGCCGGGGCTCGTGGGTCACTTCCGCCTCGGGGTCGATGCGGATACCCTGGGTATTTCGTCGTCCACTCGGCTGCATCCGTTCCGGCGGGGCTGGGCCGGGCATTCCTCCAGTCATTATAGTAGCTCCAGGTGGTCTTCTTTCAGCGCGAACTGGCCGTTGTCACCGCCACTCGGGACCATCGGGAAGACGTTCTCCCCGGGGTCGATGTGGGCGTCGATGACGCTCGGGCCGTCGTATTCGCGAGCGGCTTCGATGGTTTCCTCGACGTCTTCCTGTGCCTCCAGTCGGAACCCGCGGGCGCCGAAGGCCTCGGCGAGCTTGTCGAACTGCGGAATCCACGGGTACTCCGAGGCCATCCGGCGACCCTCGTAGAAGCCGTCCTGCCACTGGCGGACCATCCCGACCGCCTCGTTGTTCAGGACGACGTAGGTGATGTCCAGTTGCTCACGGACCGCGACCGAGAGACCCTGCACCGTCATCAGGAACGAGCCGTCGCCGTCGAAGCAGACGACTTCCTGGTCCGGGGCGGCGAGTTTCGCACCGATAGCGGCGGGGACGCCGTAGCCCATCGTCCCCAGCCCGTGCGAGGAGACCCAGGTGCGGGGCTCGGTGTACTCCCAGAACTGGGAGGCCCACATCTGGTGCTGGCCGACGCCGGTACAGACGATGGTGTCGTCCGGAGTTGCGTCGCTGAACTTCTCGACGACGTATTGGGGCTTCAGCGGCTCGTCGTCGGGCGTATCGTAGCTCATCGGGTACTCGTCCTTCCAGGTCTGGCACTGCTCGCGCCACTCGTCCACGTCGGGGACGCGGGGCATGGCGTCGAACAGCTGGCGCAGGACCTTCCGGGCGTCGCCGATGAGCGGGTAGTCCGCGTAGATGTTCTTGCTTATCTCCGCGGGGTCAATGTCGATGTGGATGACCTCCGCGTCCGGCGCGAAGGAGTCGACGCCGCCAGTCAGGCGGTCGTCGAAGCGGGTCCCGATGGCCAGCAGGCAGTCCGTGTTCGAGATGGCCATGTTGGCGTAGCCGGTGCCGTGCATCCCGGCCCACTCCAGTGAGAGCTCGTGGTCCTCGGGGAACGACCCGATGCCGGGCATCGTCGTGATGACCGGGATCTCGTACTCCATGGCGAACTCCCGCAGTGCGCTGGAGGCGTCGGCCTTGATCACGCCGCCGCCTGAGAGGATAACGGGCCGGTCCGCGGCCGCGAGCGTCTCAGCGGCTTCCTGGACGTCTGCGTCGTCGGCCTCCTCCTGCACGTTGTACGTGTCCGGGGTCGTCGGGGCGGCCGGTTCGACGTCGGTCTCGCCCTGCGTGACGTCTTTCGGGAGGTCGACAAGCGTCGGCCCCTGTCGGCCGGCGTCGGCGAGCGCGAACGCCTCGCTGACGTTGTCGCCGACGGTGTCCGAATCGGCGGCGAAGTAGCTCTCCTTGGTGACCGGCTGGGTGATGCCAACCGTGTCGGTCTCCTGGAAGGCGTCGTTGCCAACGAAATCCGTGGGCACCTGTCCCGTCAGCGCGATCATCGGGTCGGAGTCCATGTTGGCGTCGGCGATGCCGGTGACGAGATTCGTCGCGCCCGGCCCCGAGGTGGCGAAACAGACACCGGGCTTGCCACTGACGATGCCGTAGGCGTCGGCAGCGTGAGAGGCCCCTTGTTCGTGGGCCATCGTCACGTGGTTGAGTTCGTCGGAGTCGTACAGCGCGTCGTAGACGGGCATGATGGCGCCGCCCTGGACGCCGAAAATGTACTCCGCGCCGGCGTTTTCCAGCGCGCGGACGACGGACTGGGCGCCGGTGGTGACCGGCGCCTGCTCGCTGTCTGTCGCTGTCTGCTCATCGGCTGTCTCCTCGTCGGCGGGCACTTTGGCGTGTTCGCTCATGCTCGCCCTCCTGTGTGTCGGTACGGTCGTCGTGTGGGTGCTGTGTGCATAGCTGGGGTCTCTGGTGGGTGGTGGAGAGTCGGTACGGGTCGGGACGGGAGTGGTGTGTGCGGGGCTAGAAGGCCCCTACAATACCTACGCTGCGAAGAACAAGCGCACCGCTGGCGGTGGGTCGACCGTGACTGCCAGTGGGCGCTTTCATTGTATCCTGAGACTGTTCGCGATAGGTAATAAACGTTCTGTGATAGATTTTGGCGAACCCGGGTCACAGGGTGGACTGGGCGCGGCTGTCGGCGTATCGCAGCGACCGGAGCCGAGGTCATCGGCCTACGCCCGGACCTCCTCGCTCTCCTCGTCGACGCCGACCTCCTGGGCGAACCGTTCGAGTTCGCTCATGGTGACCTGTTGTTTCTCCGCGCCGAACTCCTTGACGCGGCGGGTCACCTCCCGCACTTCGGCGTCTGTCGGGGCGTAGCCCGCGTCGATCAGGCGCTCCCGCACGGAGTGGGCGCCGGTGTGTTTGCCAAGCACCAGTTCGCGCTCGGCGCCGACCATCTCCGGGGTCATGACCCCGGGCTCGAACGTGTCGGAGTTCTCGATGACGCCCGCGGCGTGGATGCCGCTCTCGTGAGAGAAGGCGTTGCGCCCGACGATAGGCTTGTTCGCCGGCACCGGGATATCCGACTTCTCCTCGACCAGCCGCGACAGCTCGGTGATACGGGTCGTGTCGATGCCCGTGTTCACGTCGTAGAGCGATTCGAGCGCCATCACGACCTCTTCGTAGGCCGCGTTGCCCGCTCGCTCACCGATGCCGTTGACCGACACCTGCGACTGGCTCGCGCCCGCCTCGAAGCCCGAGATCGCGTTCGCCGAGGCGAATCCGAAGTCGTCGTGGGTGTGGACGTCGATGCGCGCGTCCGTGTGCGAGTCGACGATTTCGATCAGGTCGTAGAACCGTCGCGGCGTCGCGACTCCACAGGTGTCGGGGATGTTGATCCAGTCCGCTCCCGCGTCCGATGTCGCCTCGATGACCTCGATGAGGAAGTCCTCCGAGGTCCGGGTGGCGTCCATCGGTGAGAACATGCACTCGGCGCCCGCCTCCGTGATGCGCTCGACGGACTCGACGGCCGAGTCCAGCGCCTCTTGCCGGGTCGCGTGCATGGAGTCTTGTAGCTGTACGTCGGACGTCGAGACGAAGGTGTGGACCATGTCCACACCCGAGTCCAGAGCCGCCTCGATATCCTTCTCGACCACACGCGCGAGCCCACACGTCGTGACGTGCGTGGACTCGGCGATGTCGCGGACGGCCTCGAACTCCGCGTCGGAGTTGACTGGGAACCCGGCCTCGATGACGTGGGTACCCATATCGTCGAGTACGGCCGCTATCTCGCGTTTGTCCTCGTAGTTGAACGACGTGCGTGGCGACTGCTCACCGTCGCGCAGTGTGGTGTCGAATATGCGTGCGTCTGTTATCTCAGACGTGGAATCCAGTGTGCCCTGGAAGAACTCGATCCGCCGGAGATCCCGACGTGCCCTCATTGTTGGACATAAGCAAATTACAGTCGTCACTTCCAGTACTTATAGCTGTCCATCGGACCGGCGCTGCGGTAGCGACTCCGGCAAGACACGCGCTATTCCGCAGACACACCCCACGTTTCCGACGTCCGCCGATAGCTATGGCCCATCCCACGTTTCCGAGATCCGCCAATCGCTCTGACCCACCCCACGTTTCCGACGTTGCGAACGGGACTCACACCCACCCCACGTTTCCGTCGTATCTGCCAGTGCCGTGGGGGACTACTCTGTAGCCCACTCTTGCATGCGGGTGTCTTCGAGGATCGTCTCACGGACGATATGTGCGTCCTCGATGAGACGGTTCTGTAGGTGGATGCCACCCGCACTCCCCTTGTTGATCTTCTCGATCTCTACGATACCGAGAAACGCCTGTTCTTTCAGTAAATCACGGAACCGGCGGACGGACAGAACGTCCAGGTCGATATGTGCACAGATGCGCTCGTACTGGTCGTACACCTGACTCGTCAGAAACGAGTCGTCGGTCGAGTTGAGACTGAGTTCTGTCAGTGCCAGGAGCGCGGTCTTCGCCTGCGTTGGTGACCCGCTGACGAGCTCTCGGAATCGGTCCTTCTCGGCGTGTTGCTGTGCCTGCCGGACGTGTTCTTCACGGACAGTATCGGCGCCGCTCTCGCTCGCGACCTCACCCGCGTGACGGAGGATATCGATTGCCTTCCGAGCGTCACCGTGTTCCTGGGCAGCGAACGCAGCAGCGAGCGGGATGACGTCGTCGGTCAGCACGCCGTCTTGGAACGCGTCCGTCCGATTGTGCATGATCTCACGGAGCTGGTTCGCGTCGTACGGTTTGAAAAAGAGCTCCTTGTGCTGGAAGCTGCTTTTGACTCGCTCGTTGAGCTGGTCTATATACTGGACCTTGTTGCTAATCGCGATGATGCCGATGCTACACGTGATCTTTCCGGCCTCTTCGGCCCGAGAGAGCTTCATCAGCAGACTGTCCTCGTCCATCAGATCGATCTCGTCGAGAATGACGATGACCGAGTCGAACCGCGCGTCCAGAATTCGCCAGAGCAACTTGTAATACTTCGACGTGCTGAGACCGGTGTGGGGAACAGAGACAGTCGTGGCTCCCTCGTCGTTTAGCTTCATCGCGAGCGACGAGACGACCTGTGTCTCGGTGGTGTCCTCGGCGCAGTCGATGTACGCCGTCCCGATGTCGACGCCGTCGCCGGCGGCGTTTTTCGCACGTTGACAGAGGTGCCTCGAAACGAGTGATTTCCCTGCACCCGTCTTCCCGTAGATCATGACGTTCTCCGGGGAGTAGCCGTGAACCGCCCCGTTCAATCGCTTTGCCAGCTTCGAAATCTCTTCGTCGCGGCCGACGATGCGGTCCGCTTCCGGGACGTGCCCGATCTTCAGGAGGTCTTTGTTTTTGAAAATCCGGTGGCCGGACGTAAAGAGCGGGTCGTCTATATCGCTCGATGATGAGTTGGAGGGCATCTACTATAAAATTGTGAGAAAAGCGGAGACATAAAACCAAGGGATTCTAGTTCACCATGTTTCCGACGTTTGAACCTATATTACCGGCTCGAAAAGACTTGAAACCCTACTATAGAATTTCTAATATGTCTGCCGCATTTCCGACGTAGCTTGACAGAATCGCCCCACGGCGATTAGATGCCTGGTAAGCGCGCCGACGTAGTACACCCCACGTTTCCGACGTACCTTTGGGCTCCGATCCGTGGGTTCACACCGGTTTCCCGAAATCTTCCCGGCGTTTTCTGTCGATACGACGGAAACGTGGGGTGGGTGTGCCGAAACCTTCTCACACCGGTCGTCTCGAATTAGACGGCTGTCTGGCGCACGACAGGCGTCAGACGCGGGGAGCAGATTTTTGCTGGTCGCTCGCGTTCGTTCTCATCATGAGCGATTTCGAGGGGCTGGATCTGCAGGCCGTCGAGGACCAGATGGCGGCTGACGAGGAGACCGGCGGGAGCCACCGGGTCGTCCTGGGCGTTCTGGACGGCACGACGGACGACGACGAATGGGTCGAGGCCATCGAAGAGGGACAGGTGCTCGTCCTGAACATCGACGGCGACCTCAACACCCTCGCGTCGGGCTTTGCCCGTCCAGTCAAAGAGGCCGGCGGGGACCTGATGCACTTCCGGGGCTTTCTCATCGTGACCCCAGCGGGCGTCTCAATCGACAAACGACGGTTGGAATCGACGCATTGAGCGCCCTCACGCCACGAGCGTCAGGTAGTGGCCGTCCGGGTCTCGGATTCGCACACCGCCTTCGATCGACGTGACCGCCAGTGCGTCGTCGGCAACCTCGCGGGCGATGCCGCCCGGGTCGTCCGCGGCGACGCCGAAGTCCACGTGGACGCCCCCGCGGGCGTCGGCGATCCCCAGCCGCGGCGCCCAGAGTTCCAGGTCGAACGCCCCGGTGGTCAGCCGCACGCGGCCGTCCTCACGACCATCGTCGACGATATCGAAGCCGAGACGTTCGTAGAAGGAGACAGCCGCGTTCAGGTCCTCGACCTCGAGGACCAACTCGAAGAGGTCACCGACGCCGCTCCCGTCTTCCTCTCGGGAGCGCTCGCCCAGTTCGACGCAGTTGCCTTCGGGGTCGTAGAAGTACAGTGACCGGGCGTCGCCGAAGGTGTGTT
>Ga0209945_1000900_pt1 | contig 10828 bp, 11 predicted proteins | sample SalPonR2_A_D2_MG_FD_185703 | JGI IMG/M metagenome (GOLD analysis project Ga0209945, IMG submission 185703) | Salt pond soil microbial communities from South San Francisco under conditions of wetland restoration - Salt Pond MetaG R2_A_D2_MG... ...
TCCACGGCGAATTGCAGTGAGCTCAGGTACGTCTGTGGCCGCCCTTCGAACGTCCCCATTCCCCACCGGTAGGCGGCCGCAGTGCCGAACAAGGCGAGTAAAAGCAGCGAGAAGTACCCGACGACACGACGCTGCCAGCCGTTCATATCCGTTTCGAGCGGGAGAGTAAATAAAAACGTGCGTGTCTCATGATTAGCATGGCTGGTTGCCATTGATTCTCAGGTCCAAGAACGAGTAACTTTACCTCGCGAGTCGACAACGCGCTCTATGACTGAGACGGAGGTCCCAGAGGACCACCCGCGGTACACCTCGCTCGTCACCCGACACCGAATCGAGGACGGCGTCGACCGCGGGATCACCTCACGACAGGGGCTAATAGCGCAGGGACGCGGCGAGGCGTTCGACTATCTCCTCGGCGAACAGACGCTGCCGAGTGCCGACAACGCCGAACGCGCCGCGGCCGCAGCGCTGCTGGACGCGACCGATCCAGTGCTCTCGGTAAACGGGAACGTCGCCGCGCTGGTACCCTCTGCGATCGTCGAATTGGCTGACAGCGTCGACGCCGCGCTCGAGGTGAACCTGTTTAATCGAACCGACAAACGGATGCGCGCAATCGCCGAGCACCTCCGTGAGCACGGGGCTGCGGACGTGAAGGGGCTGACCGGCGACGGCGAGATTCCTGGCCTCTCACACGCCCGGGGGACCGTCGACGCCAATGGGATCGGCGCGGCGGACGTAGTCGTGGTTCCGCTCGAAGACGGCGACCGCGCAGAGGCGCTTGCCACAGCCGGGAAAACGGAGATTGTGATCGACCTCAATCCGGGGAGCCGCTCCGCCCAGGCAGCTGCGATCCCGATCATCGACAACGTGGTTCGGGCCGTTCCAAACGTCACGGAGCACGCACGCGAGCTCGCGGACGCAGAGCCGTCAACGCTCGCAGCCATCGTCGACGAGTTCGACCCGGAAGCGGCACTCGATGCCGCAGAAGCGGCGATCCGCGGCGGCGACTTCGGGCGCGCGACAACCGAGTGAGCGACGAACGACTGGGCGACCGATTGAGCCAATACCCACGGCCGAGGTGGTCGCGTAGCTTCAAATCCCTCCGGCGACTAGCGGCGATATGGACCTCGACGAGACGGACAGAGCTATCCTCCGGATCCTTACCCGCGACGCGCGGACCCCGTTTTCGGAGATCGCCAGACGGATCGACATGTCGAGTGCGACGGTCCACGACCGCGTCGGGCGCATGGAGGACGCAGGCATCATCGAGGGATATCACGCGTCCGTGGACGAGCGTGCCGTGGGCTACGATGTTCGTGCGCTCGTCGGTCTCCGAGTTGAGCAGGGTCGCGAGGAGGACGCGCTTGCACGGCTGCGTGAGATCGAACCCGTCCAGGCGATACACCTGACGACCGGCGAGTGGGACGTAATACTCCACGTGATAGCCGAAGACACTGACCACCTCCGCGAGTTGATGTTCGACCGTATTGCCGAGATGGACGGCTTCGCGCGCTCACAGACGATGATCGTGCTCGGAACTGACTACGAGACCGACGGCCCGCCGGTGTGAACGGGAGTCGTCGGAATGGACCGGAACGCTCAACTCGTGAACCCACAGATTCGGAGCCATGAGCGTACGGGCTGTCGACCAAAGCGACCTCTCGCCGGAGCGTGTCTGGGCGGCCGCGGTCGCCGCGGTGACCGGAGTCCTCGTCGTCGGATCGATCGTCTTCCCGCGAGCCGTCTACGACCGGTTCCTCTGGCGGTACTTCTGGGGCCCCGTGGCGGCCGACGGACAGGTTGCACAGTGTGCCGTCCGACCCGCAGACGGCGGAACCCAGCTCCTCGAGAGCGCGTCGGCGTGTTCGGCGGCAGTAGCCGCGGGAGAGGTGGTCGCGTTCCCAGGGTACACGACGGTCTCGACGGTGAGCTATATTGTCGTCTTACTCGGGATGTTGATCGGGGTAGTGTTCTTACTCCGCCGGCTCGCAATCGCGACCGAGTTCCGCTTTTTTTACGCGCTGTTCCCGTTCATGTTGTTCGGCGGGGCATTGCGGACCGTCGAAGACGCCGGAATCGCCGCTCTCCGAGTCGGGACCGACCCACTTGTCGCGTTTCCGTGGAGTGCACTCATTATCAGCCCGTTCATTTACTTCACGGTATTCGCCGCGACACTCGGCTGCGTGGTCGGCGCGTACGCACTCGCTGAGCGAGGACTTGTCGACGACTACGCCCGACCATTGTTTGCGGCCGGCTTGATCGCACTTGCGGCCGCGGTCGGCTACCTCGTGGTCCTCGCGGCGACAACCGAGTACGTCGTCTTCTACCCACAGGTCGTCGGATCGATACTCGTCATCGCGACGGTCTCCGCAGTCGCGACGTGGAAGCTCGCACGGGCGCTTGTCCCCTCGATAGACCAGGGAACCGGATTTGCTGGGTTCGTGATCATCTGGGGTCACGCCGTCGACGGCGTCGCGAACGTGATCGGGTTAGACTGGATGCCAGCACTGACCGGCTCTGCGAACCTGGTTCCCAAACACGTCGTCAACGAGTTGGTCGTGACGTGGACCGGCCGGCTGCTTCCTGAGTCGGTCCTCGCGGTTACCGGCGACGCGTGGCCGTTCCTCTTCGTCAAGCTTGCGGCCGCAGCCGGCGTCGTCTGGGTGTTCAACGGCGAGCTCTATGAGGAGTCGCCGCGGTACACGCTCCTGCTTCTCATCACCGTGCTCGCGGTCGGACTCGGCCCCGGTACGCGTGACATGCTCCGGGCGACGTTCGGTGTGTGACCGGCGTTAAGATCTGACCGACATCGACGTCTGACCGGCATCGACCCGTGGAGTCACGTTCGAACGACAGTTTATATCACATTGCGGCGGAAACGGTTTCCATAATGCTCAACGGGGTCAACGTCGCCCTCGGCGTGTCGGGCAGCATCGCGGCGGTGAAAGTCGTCGAGCTCGCCCACGAGCTCCGCCGCCACGGAGCGAGCGTCCGCGCGGTGATGTCGTCGGCTGCGACCTCCATCGTTCACCCGTGGGCGGTCGACTTCGCCACCGACGAGCCGGTGATCACGGAGATCACTGGCGCAGTCGAGCACGTCGAACTCTGCGGTCGCGACGGCTGGGCGGACGTGCTGCTGCTTGCACCAGCCACTGCGAATACCGCTGGAAAAATCGCCGCCGCCGTCGACGACACACCGGTAACGACATGTGCAACGACCGCGCTCGGGGCGGACGTTCCCGTCGTCATGGCACCAGCGATGCACGAACCGATGTACGATCACCCCGGTGTGCTCGACGCGCTCTCTCGGATCGAGTCGTGGGGCGTCTCACTCGTCGATCCGCGGATCGACGAGGGGAAAGCGAAGATTGCGACGGAGTCGGCCATCGTGACCGAGGTAGCTCGCGCGACGACGCCGGACCCCCTCGCAGGTGCACACGTTGTCGTCACGGCGGGCGCGACGAAAGAGCGGCTTGACCCGATACGGGTACTAACGAACCGCGCGTCGGGAAAGACCGGTCGCGCTGTCGCCAGGGCGTGTTACCACCGCGGTGCCGACGTGACACTCGTCCACGACGGACCGGCGGTCCCGTATGCTGACGTGGTTGCCGTCGAGACGGCCGACGAGATGATCGACGCCTGTCGGGCGGCGGCGTCGAGCGCCGACGCGCTCGTCTCGGCGGCCGCGATAGCCGACTTTGCCACGGAGCCGGCAGACGAGAAGATCCGGTCGGGTGAGCCGCTGTCGGTGGAACTCTGGCCGACCCCCAAGCTGCTTGACGCGGTGCGAGAGCGACATCCCTCGTTGCCGCTCGTGGGGTTCAAAGCCGAGACCGACGGCGACGACGCGGCGGTGGTTGCGGAGGCGGAGCAGCTCCGGGACCGCGTGGGACTCGCGTTCGTGGTCGCCAACGATGCGAGCGTGATGGGCGACGACGATACGCGCGTGCTACTTGTTGACGACGACTCATCAGAGCCGGAGGTGACATCCGGCACGAAAGACACGGTTGCCGGCCGAATCGCCGACCGGCTTGCAGCGACGCTTGCGGATCGATGAGGGCCCATCCGACGGAGTTACCGTGCAACCGGACGAGCCTCCTGCCCGACCGCGAGACGGAACGATCACACGAGCGATACGGGTCGTGCCGTCGGGGATACAAACTGTTTTGGGCCGGTAGGGCAAGGGCTCGGATAGAAAGGACCATGTGTCTAGACACGTCCGCCGGCGGTAGGTCTGGAGGTGATGGGAGTGGCTGACGCCCCCGAGCCGCCGACCGACGGAGATGCCGTGGTGGTTCCCGTTGAGTCGACCTCGACGCTCCGGGCGACGGTCACACACCTCGCCGAGTCGGCGGCGACCGGCGAGTTCTCGTCGATCCACTTCGTCGTTTTTCCAGCGTGGCGCCGGCCCGACCCCGAGACAGCCGACGATCGGGACGCCGTCGACCGGCTCCTCGAACGGGTCCAGACGTGGGTCGAGGCTGACCTCGAAGATGCCGACGGCATCGGCGTCGACGACGTGCCGATCGTGACGGCCGTCGTCGGCGACGACGAGTACCTCTTTGGCCCGGACGACTACGCCCGACGGCTTGTCGGGTACGCCGAAGCAAACGGAGTCGGAACGGTCGTGCTCGACCCAGAGTACACGCCGGTAGGAAACACGACGCTGCTCCAGCCGCTGGAGTTCGCGCTCGCCGACACCTCACTCGCCGTTCGAGAGGCGCCGGTCTCCCGGCCGAGTCGCGGCGAGCGGCTCAGACGGGAGGCGACGGGGCCGCGGTTCGCGGCCATCTTCGCGCTGTCGTTCGGGTTCTATCTCACGCTCGGCGACCCAACGTACTGGTTCGACCTCGTGACTGGCGTCGCGAGCGCGACGATTGTGGCCATCACACTCTCACAGATCAGTCTCGACGCCGACCCCGTTGTGCCACGAACTCCGATGCGGATCCTCCGCGGACTCGTCTACGTCCCAGTACTCCTCTTTGAGATTGTGAAGTCGAACGTCGTCGTCGCGCGCGTGATCCTCGATCCCCGGCTGCCGATCGACCCGACATTGAACCGAATGCACGTCATTGTCGGCCGTGGGCTGCCGCTGACGACGCTCGCGAACTCGATCACGTTGACGCCGGGCACACTAACGGTTCGTGCCCGCGATGGCAACCTCTACGTCCACTCACTCATCCCGTGGGCTCGTGAGGGGCTCTTCGATGGCTCACTAGAGCGGTGGACTCGGTTCGTGTTCTACGGCCGGGGGGCAGCCAGACTGCCGACACCGCGTGAACGTGACGACGTCGACGTCTTTCAGGGCCCGGAGGCGACGGCTCCGTACCCGACGGCGCGGGGCGATGGCGGCGATGAAGACAGGGGCTCGAAAAGCGTGGTTGACGTCGACTCATCAACCCCCGAGGTGACAGCCGAGTGAGTCTCGTTGACGCCACGCTCGTGTCGGGATACACACTGGGAGAGTTTCTCCTCGTCGTGGCCGCGGCGTTCGTCGCACTGGCGATCGGGATGCTCTACCGCGCGGTCCGTGGGCCGACGATGCAAGACCGCGTGCTCGCAGTGAACGTGCTCGGGACGAACACCGTCGTGATCCTCGCGCTGCTCGGGGCTGCCCTCGCGGAGCCGACGTTCCTTGACATCGCCTTGGTGTACGCGTTGTTGAACTTCCTCGTGGCAATAGCCATCTCGAAGTTTACCGTCGAGCGGGGTGGGGTGTTGTGATGGACGCTGTCGGACCGATCCGGCTCGCCGCGATCATCGTCTGCAGCCTGCTCGGGCTGTTTTTCACCTTCGTCTCGATGGCCGGCGTGCTCCGGCTGCCGGACGTGTACGCGCGAGCACACACAGCCTCGCAGGCTGACACGCTCGGTGCGGGGTTCGCGCTCGCGGCGGTCGCACTCGTACTCGGGCCGGGCGGAGCGGGATACAAGTCCGTGCTGTTGTTGTTCTTCATCTTCGTTACCAACCCGACGGCGGCACACGCCATCGCGCGGGCGGCCTACGAGGAGGGGATCGTGCCGTGGACGAAGGGGGACGAGCGCCGATGATCGGCGCGACCGCCACGTCGGCCATCGCCGCCGCGGGCGTCCCCGTCACGCCGACCGTCGCACAGGTGACCCCTATCGAGGCGAGCCTGCTCGTCTTCGTCGTGCTCACGGCGCTCGCGACGGCGCTCGCTCGCGACGTGCTCGCCGCAGTCATCGTCTTCGGGGCGTACAGTCTCGGGATGGCGGCGCTGTACGTCTTCTATCGGGCACCGGACGTCGCACTGACCGAGGCGGCGATCTCCGCGGGCGTGACGACGGTCCTCCTGTTGCTCACGCTTGCGAAGACGACGCGAATCGAACACGAGGCCGCCTTCGAGTCTGTCAACTACCCGGCGGCCGCGGCGGCCGGGCTGCTCTTCGTTGGGCTCGCGCTTACGACAGCCGATATCCCGGCGGTTGGTTCGCCGGATGCACCAGTGTGGAGTAATCCCGACGTCACCCAGTGGTACCTCTCGGAGACATATGCCGTCACGGGTGTCGAAAACACCGTGATGGCGGTGCTGGCTGCGTTCCGCGGGTTCGATACATTCGGGGAAGCGGTCGTCGTCTTCGCAGCGGGAATCGCCGCGCTCATCGTCCTCCGCCAGGAGGTATTCACATGAGCGACGCGTCGGAGCCTGATGGAAGACGCGAAACGATCGACTCGGAAGATCGCGTCGATGGGACGTCACCGACGAGCCCGACGTCTAGAAGCGATCGGCTCGGAACGACCCCCCAGCAGGGGACCCCGTACACGGAGAGTCAGGTTATCATGTCGACCGTAAAGTTCGTGTCGCCGTTCGCGCTCACCTATGGACTGTTCGTCACCTTCCATGGAGGCGGGTCACCAGGGGGCGGGTTCCAAGGAGGTGCGATCGCGGCCGCGGTCGTCTTCATGATCGCATTTGCGTTCGGGATCGACGCGACGCGACGGTGGCTGGCGAACGCGGTCGTCGTCGGCCTCGCCGTTGGCGGCGCGCTCGTCTTCGCTGCCATCGGACTCGTTCCGGTCGCACTCGGCGGCGCATTCTTACAGTACGATCTGCTGCCCGTGCCCCTACTCGACCCGGTGAAGTACGGGATGGAGGCCGTCGAGATTCTTGGCATCGCGACCATCGTGAGCGGTGTGCTTACCGGGCTCTTCTTCGTGCTGGCGAGCGGGTTCAACCGCGATGGGCTCGACGAGTCGGTCGTCAGCCGGCAGGTAAACGGCGACACAGACGCCGACCGGGGAGCCCACGAGCGAGGTGAGTCATGATACCGATCTCGGCTGTCGACGGTACCACCGCAGTTGGCGTCCTTGCCTCGACGACCGCGTTCGACGTCATCACCACGCGACACGCGTACGTCGCGTTCGCGCTGCTCTTGTGTACCGGCCTCTACGTGCTCATTGCGAGTCCGAACCTAGTAAAGAAGATAATCGGGCTCAACCTGTTTCAGACGGCTATCTTCCTGTTGTTCGTCACGTCGGGGTACGTCGAGGGCGGGTCGATTCCGATTGTCTATCCCGACGCTGCAGGTGGTCCGTACGTTAGTCCGCTCCCGCACGTGATCGTGCTTACGGCTATCGTCGTCGGCGTGAGCCTCACGGCCGTCGGTCTCGCGCTCTGTCTCCGGATCTACGACGAGTACGGAACGCTCCGGGTTGATACGCTTCGTGAGCTGCTCCGCGAGGAGGGGACTCTCCCAGCCGGCCCGGAAGCGGGTGGGCGGACCTCGGACGCGAACGGAGGTGAGTCCCGTGAGTGAGATCCTGTTGCCGTTGGCCGTCGCCGTGCCGATTGTGGCGGCAACGCTGCCGATCGCCGCCGGACGCCGCTTCGACGCCATCGGCTGGCCGGTCGCCGCCCTGACCACGACAGCGGTCGTTGCGATGGCCGGAACGGTCGCACGCGAGGTGTATGGAACCGGTCCGTTCGACCACGAGCTCGGTGGGTACGCGCCGCCAATTGGGATTGAGCTCGTCGCAGACGAGTTCTCGGCAGCGGTGTTCTTACTCGTCGCGCTCGTCTCGGCGGCGACGCTGGTGTTCGCGCGTGTCGTCGGTCCCCACCGAAACACGTTCTACAGCGCGTACCTGCTTTTAACCGGCGGGCTCGTTGGGGTCTCGCTTACCGGAGACTTGTTCAACTTATTCGTCTTCTTAGAGATCGTCGGACTGACGACGTACGCGCTCATTGCAGCCGACCGGTCGGGAGTGAGTGCGTATGCGTCGTTGAAGTATCTCGTCGTAGGGACCGTTGGCGCGTCGCTGTACCTCACAGGCGTCGGGTACGTATTCCTGGCCACGGGAACGCTAAACATGGCCGACGTGAGCACACAGCTCCAAGCGGTCGGGTACACCGACCCGCTCGTGCAGACAGGGTACGCCTTGATCGCCGTTGGCTTCGCGCTGAAGATGGCGCTGTTTCCAGTCCACACCTGGCAGCCGGACGCCTATCAGCGGGCACCGGATGCCGTCACGGCGGTTGTCGCGGCACTCGTCTCTACGGTTAGCGCGTACGCACTGCTCCGGGTGAGCTACTCGGTATTCACCGTTGATTTTCTCGCCGCGAACGACGCGATCACCACGGGGATACTCGTGGTCTCGGGCGTCTCGATCCTCGCCGGTTCGGCGCTCGCGGCGATGCAGTCGGACCTGAAGCGGATGTTCGCGTACTCGTCTGTCGCACAGTTCGGGTTGATCGCCGCGACCGTTGGGATCGCCACTGAAACGGCATTACTCGGTGGGATCGTTCACCTGATCGGTCATGGGCTATTGAAGTTCGGGCTGTTTTTGGGCATCGGATTACTCGCGGCCGGCTACGGCACACGACATGTCGCCGACCTCGCGAGTCTGGCCAGAGACGCTCCAATCGCCGCCGGGTCGCTCGCGGTGCTTTCGCTCGCCCTCGTCGGGATCCCGCCGTCGATCGGCTTCCTCGGTAAGTGGTACGTGGCTCTTGGTGCGGTCCAAGCAGGCGGGACGACCGGCGGTATCGCTGGGATCGCAATCGCGGCGGTCGTGTTCGTGAGTACGTTGTTCACGCTCGCGTACGTCGCCCGCGTCCTCGAACGACTTTACTTCGCCGGCGTGGACCGGTCAATTCCCGTCGTCCACGAGATCGGAGCCGTTCCCGACGGCGGCCGTTCCGGGAGACTCCCCGTGGCCCCGTTGGTCGTGCTCGTCGTCACGGCGATCGCGGCAGTTGGACTCGGCTTTGCGGGGGCCGGGTTCGAATCGCTTCTCGACCCGTTCCTCACAGAGGTGTTCACATGACTGACGCACTCATTCAGGACCCACGTCCGCTGCTCGCTGTGCTCGTCTCGCTCGTCGCGAGTGGCTTCATCGTCGCGTCGTACCGGTCGCCAAATATCCGCGAGGCGTGGACGCTACTCGCGGCGGTTGTGAAGTTCGCTGTCGTCGCCTCGATGCTCCCGCGGGTGCTAGAGGGGACCGTCTTCGAGTGGACAGTAATTGAGTTGGTGTCGGGGGTGCCGTTTGTGCTCAGAGCGGATGCACTCGGCATGCTCTTTGCGGTGCTTGCGTCGGGGTTGTGGATCATCACCTCCCTGTACAGCATCGGGTATATGCGCGGGAACAACGAGACGAACCAGACGCGGTACTTCGCGGCGTTCGCCGTCTCGCTTTCAGCAACCATGGGGATCGCGTTCGCGGGCAACCTCGTGACGATCTTCGTCTTCTACGAGTTGTTATCGATCGCGACGTACCCGCTCGTCGCTCACGACGAGACCGACGAGGCACGGTCGGCCGGCCGGAAGTACCTCGCGTACACGTTGTTCGGCGGTGGTGTCCTCGTGCTCGCCGGTACCGTGCTCGTGTACTGGCTCACCGGCACGGTGTCGTTCACCGCTGGCGGGATAGACGAGCTGGCCGCCGCCGATCCCGGGCTTGCGATGCTCGCATTCTTCTTGTTGGCGATCGGGTTCGGTGTCAAAGCGGGAATCATGCCGTTACACCAGTGGCTTCCCGAGGCGATGGTCGCACCGACGCCTGTCTCCGGGCTGTTACACGCGGTCGCGGTCGTAAAATCTGGCGCGTTCGGTGTCTCGCGGGTGGTCCTCGACGTATTCGGACCAGAGCTCGTGTTCGACCTCTCGTTACCGTTCGGCTTCTCTGCCGGGCTCGTGCTCTCGACGATCGGTGCAATTACGCTCACGGCTGCATCGTTTATCGCGTTGCGGAAAGACCATCTAAAACAGCGACTCGCGTACTCAACGGTGAGCCAGTTAAGCTATATCGTCTTGGGGCTCGGGCTCTTCGGCTGGTACGGGCTTGTTGGGGCGCTGTTACACATCCCGGCACACGCGTTCATGAAACTCACTCTGTTCTTTTGTGCGGGTAACATCCACGTTTCGACGCACACAGACTACATCTCTGAGATGGCTGGGATCGGCAAGCGGATGCCGCTAACGATGGGTGCGTTCACCGTCGCCTCGCTTGGCATGGCGGGCATTCCGCTCGTCGCTGGGTTTGTAAGCAAGTACTACATGTTGCTCGGCGGGATCCAGATGGGTGCGGAGTTGACTCCGGTCGCGTACTACCTCGTCGGCGCGCTGTTGCTCTCTGGTGTGTTGAACATCGCGTACTTCTGGCCGGTAATCTACACCGCGTTCTTCGAGGCCGAAGAGGACCACGACGCCAAGCCACTCGTCGACTTCCGGATTGGCGGTGAGTCGCGCTCGACACTGGGAACCGGTGAGCACAACGCAGGTGATGACGTGGTGACCGACGGGCGCCACGCAGGTGATGACGTGGTGACCGACGGGCGCCACGCAGGTGACGACGTGGTGACCGA
>Ga0209945_1000902_pt1 | contig 10810 bp, 12 predicted proteins | sample SalPonR2_A_D2_MG_FD_185703 | JGI IMG/M metagenome (GOLD analysis project Ga0209945, IMG submission 185703) | Salt pond soil microbial communities from South San Francisco under conditions of wetland restoration - Salt Pond MetaG R2_A_D2_MG... ...
TTAAGTTTTTTTGGTACTCCTGTATTGACCACGACTGATCAAGATATATCACTTTCTAAGGATTTCAACAGAGCCACGTTCTTCTGCTTAGCCCATCCGTCTTTAGTTAAGCCTCACACCTCGGTTGTGTAGCGGTAGCGAGTGTCTCTTGTAAGATTGGTCGCTGCTTGTGGATCTTTTGAGCGTCTTCGATCAACCGTTCGAGCAGCGGCGGTGGTGAGTAGCCGAGGTACTCACCGAGTTCGTGGAGAATGAGCTGGGCGTGCGACCGGAAGGTCGCCGCCCAGCGCTCTGTCGGAAAGACAAGCTCATCATCCGCCTGCTCGGTGACGAGATCCAACAGATCACGGCTCACAAGCAGCGAGAGCAACGCTGCGTACAGTAAGATCCTCACCACGTGTTCGTCGCTCGTGTCAAACTCATCCAGTTCGTACTGCGTCTTCAGCTCGCGGAACAGCAACTCAACTTCCCACCGACAGCGGTAGATCTCCGCTAAATCTGCCGGAAAGAACTCCTCTCTCGCCAAATTCGTCATGTACAGGTGGTAGTCGTCGGCGTCCTCGTCGCGGACGCCGACGACGCGAAATTGCTTCGTATCCAGCGATCGTGTCCCGTTGTACGGCCCTCGTTTGAACTCTACTTCGACCTCTACATCGATGTACTTCCGGTCGAGATCGTCGAGAACAGCTCGGAGCTGCTTGCCCTCTAAGGGAATGGCGCGGCCGCGCCATTCCCGTAATTCCGCCGTAATCACCGGATTTGCGTTCTGCTTCAACCGACTCACGAAGTAGCCGTCGTTCTCGTCGATCAGCGCAAACCGGCGGTACTTGAAATAGGCGAGATCGAACAACACAAGCCGGTTCTCAAGCCACGGCCCTGTTTTGAACAGGGTGCTGTCGTGCGTTTTTTCATTAGCAGTATCGAGCCGTTCAATCGTCTGCTCTGTGGCATTGTGGAGCAGGTGGAGCTTCGCTCCAGCCTGCTCCTCATGGCGGGCTTCGAACTGGTCTGAGAGAAATTCGTGTAACCGCAACACCGTTCCATCAGCGATCATCACATCTCTAAATCGGTCGACATCAGCGTCAGAAGCGTTAGGAACAGCGACCTCGTCGAGCGCGGTCTCGACGAGGTCGCGGAAGTACTTCGCAAGCGTCGGAGTCAACCGCTGATAGAATCCACTTGGAGAGATCGTCTCATCGGCAGTAGAGTTGTAACAGCGTCTAAATCCGGCGAGTGTTCGGCTTTCGCCTGCGGCGAAGCCGAACACGAATGCCCAGACGAAGGCAGGGATCTGGAGCTTGCGGTCGCGTTCGACCACGCCGAGTTCCTCGGCGTGCTCTTCGAGGAACTCAGAAGGAAACAGTGTAGTGAGCCGACGCATAATTCGAGTTGAGGAGTCGTCGTTGTACACAGACACGACTTCCTCATTCCTTCCGAAAGATGCCTCGATAAGCCGCCGCTGTCACGCGGTTTCTCGCTTAACTAAAGACGGATGAAGGCCGTTATTGAGTACGCAATTGACGACCTCAAAGAGGCAGGCATCACCGAAATTGGTGTCATTCTCGGCCACAAAGGCCGAGAAGAAATCCAAGAGCAGCTAGGCGATGGATCAAAATACGGCGTTGAAATCACATACATCATACAGGGAAATCCAATAGGATTGGCTCATGCCGTAGGGTGTGCCCGTGACTTCGTCGGAGAGAGCAATTTTGTTGTGTATCTTGGCGACAATATGCTTCGACACGGCGTTGCAAGTCTCATCGAGAGTTTCCAAGCCGGCGATTATGGGGCCGGCATCGCGCTGCAGGAAGTCTCGAATCCGGAGAGCTTTGGAGTCGCAGATATCGATCAACACGGTGCCGTAACACAGCTTGTCGAGAAGCCCGACGACCCGCCAAGCAACTTAGCGCTCATCGGGATGTACGTCTTCTCACCTGCCGTCTTCGACGTAATCGATGGCCTGGAGCCGTCGTGGCGTGGAGAACTCGAAATCACTGATGCGATTCAACGACTCCTTGACGACGGACACGCCATCGACTCACACGTAGTCACAGGCTGGTGGAAGGATACTGGGAAGCCGGAGGATATCCTCGAAGCAAATCGCCTCGTACTTGAGGACAAAAAACTGGAGACAGCAGGCATCATTGAGGAGGGAGCGACGACTGACGGTCGCATCGAACTCGCAGAATCGTCGGTCCTCGAAGACGGTGCAGTCGTCCGTGGGCCAGTCTCAGTCGCCGAGAACACGACAATCAAGCAGGGAACCTACGTCGGTCCGTACACGTCAATCGGTCCAGATTCGAGATTAGAGGCGATTCACATCGAGAATAGCGTCGTTATCGGTGACTCAGAGATTACAGCTAGTGGCCGTATCGTCGACAGCCTTCTCGGACAGAGCGCAAACGTCGAGAGCGCAGATCACCTGCTCCCAGAAGGACGCCGACTCGTCGTCGGTGAGAACTCCAATCTCAAACTCTAACGATGCACATTATTACCTACACCTGTTCGTCCTGTGGGACCGTCGTTGCAGCGAACGAACTCGAATCGAATCGCGTGATGAAGTGTCCGGGCCTTGACTGTCAGGAGGTACTCCGCTTCGATGACCTCACCGAGGAAGAACAGGAGTTCTTCACTACCCATCACGAGCAGTATCGAATGTAGAGAGTTCTCCATCCAGTGAGGGAGGGAAACGATGAATAATCGGTGTAGCCTGCGTTCTGATAATGCAAATACTTGTGACGGGCGGGGCCGGGTTTATTGGATCAAATTTTGTTGAGTATCTGCTTGAGACGACCGATACCGACGTTATAACACTTGACGCCCTCACCTACGCCGGCGACCGCTCGAATCTCCCCGACCACGACCGCCACGAATTCATCGAGGGCGATATCACGAATCGTGAGCTCGTCAACGACCTCGTCGCCGACGCCGACCAAATCGTGAACTTCGCAGCCGAATCCCACGTTGACCGCTCTATCGACGGCGCGGCGACGTTCGTCCAGAGCAACGTCGAAGGCGTCGCCACGCTCCTCGATGCCTGTGTCAAGCACGGCATCGACCGCTTCGTCCAAATCTCGACGGACGAGGTGTACGGCGAAATCGCCGAGGGCGAGTTCGAGGAAGGCGACAAGCTCACGCCACGAAACCCCTACGCCGCGACGAAGGCCGGCGCTGATCTCCTCGCACGGAGCTACCACGTCACCCACGACGTGCCGGTCGTCATCACCCGGTCGTCGAACAACTACGGGCCGCGTCAACACACGGAGAAACTCATCCCGAAACTCATCCGGCGAGCGTCGAACGGTGACTCGCTGCCCATCTACGGCGACGGCTCGAACGTTCGTGAGTGGACCTACGTCACGGACAACTGCCGGGCCGTCGAAACTGTCCGACAAAACGGCCAGGCAGGCGAAATATACAACATCGGTTTCGGCGACGAGCAGACCAACCTGGAGATTGCACGCGCCGTCTGTGCGGCAGTCGACGCCTCCGAAGACCTCATCGAATTCGTTGAGGACCGTCCCGGTCACGATCAGCGCTATGCGCTCGACACACAGCGTGTGCGAGCCTTGGGATGGGAACCAACCGTCTCGTTCGATGACGGACTCGCAAAGACCGTCGCGTACTACCGTGAGTGACGAATCAGAGCATCCGATCCCCGACGACGAGTGGCGCACTATCGTCGCGAACGTCCCGCTCGTCTCGGTCGATCTCGTGGTGAAATACGACGGTGGCATCCTCTTGGGCAAACGCGAGAACGAACCGGCGAAGGGCGAGTGGTTCATGCCTGGCGGGACCGTCCTGAAGAACGAACAGCTGACTGAGGCTGTCCACCGCGTTGCAAACGAAGAGTTGGGCTGTGCGGTCGAAATCACCGAGTCACTGGGTGCCTTCGAACACTTCTATGATACCTCCGAGATACCAGACGTCAACAGCAAACACTACGTCGCAAACGGGTTCGTCGTTACGCCACACGGAGAACCCACCGTGGTAGACGGCCAACATGGAGCATTGCGTGTTATCACTGAACCGTATCCAGAACTCCATCCCTACGTAGAGCGATATCTAAATGCGATGGGTTAGAATCGCTGAGCTATGGTTGAAACGACATCAGTCACAACCAACCATAACTGCCGAATGACGATCTTCACATCAAACCAAATCGATTGCCGTCGAATATACTCTGTATCGTAGCGGAGTTTCGTCTCGGGGTCGGTACTTCCCACACCGTTGACTTGTGCCAAGCCAGTTAGCCCCGGCTTCACGAACCATCGCCGCCGCCATCTATCGGTTGCAGCCTCCAGCAGTTCCTCTTCAGTGGTCCATGCTGCTCGGGGCCCGACAACACTCATATCACCGCGCAAGATGGGCCACAACTGAGGAATCTCATCAAGATGCGTCCGTCGAAGTACACGCCCCACGCGTGTAATTCGGTCGTTCTCGGCATCCTCTGTCGGCGTGGCGTCTTCACTCTTAGGGGCCATGCTGCGGAATTTCGCAATCGTAAACGTATCGCCGAACGCCGCGGTTCGGGTTTGCCGATACAGGATTGGTCCGGCACTATCGAGCTTGATCGCTAATGCGATGACAACCACAAGTGGACTCAACACGAGCAACGCGGTCCCAGCAAAGGTGACATCAAAGAGCCGCTTGGTCACATGGTCAAGCCAATCCCACGGCTCAAGCTCAATGTCGATGAGCTCACCATCCATCGATCCGCGCGTCAACACCACGTCAGCGTGGGACCGGTGGACCTTCGCGGCAACGCCGTGCTCGTAACAGGTATCAAGCGTGCCAAAAAACTCCGCGCGGTCCGGCTGCGTGAACGCAAGCACCGCCGTCCCAACGTCATACTCGACGAGCACATCATCGAGCCGTGATAACCCACCAAGATTCGGGATCCCATCGAGAGTATCCGTCACGCCCCCATCAGTCAGTTGGGCGGTCAACGCCGCGGGCCCGTCAGCCGCTGGCGACGGCGGCGACACGTATCCAAGCACGGGCCCGTCAATCGCCCTCAACACCTCGGCGATCTGTTCGGGATCGTCGCCGACGAGAATCGTTCGCTCACCGTCAGCGCGTGGCCGCCGCCGAATCACCACGAACCACACCGGCACGGTCACGACGAGCACCAGCCCGGTGACGAGTAACGTCGCCCGCGGCAGCGCATACGTCGCATCAGCATACCCAATCGTCGCCATCGCGAGCAGTGCAACGACCACCCGCTTGAGCGCATAGAACCATGTATCGAGAATTCGGCGCGGCCGTGGCTTGTACAGCGGGAACAACGCCCCAAGCACGACAGCGGCGGCAATTCCAGCTTCGTACGCGAACTCGGCACCGGCAGCCCCGTCAAAGGGAAGCGGACCGACGACCGGCAAGAGCGAAAAGAGCTGCTGGACTATGACGACGTTTGCAATCCCAACAGCACCGACGGTGAGGGCGGCGACACCGGCGACGCTCACCACCCGGTATCGCCACCCCCCGTTCATTATATAATTCCAACTCGACCAACGGCTTAACTGTGGCGTCCGAGGGCTCGTTTGATGAGACCTTGGCGAGTGGTCCCACGAGAGCCACTTCGACTGAAGGCTAAACGCTGCACTGTTTGTCTGCGACAGATAGCAGCAGAAGAGTATGCTTCTAACTCACCCCCTGTCGTATAACTGAGACTGCCGGTTTGTCTTCTCACACTGGTGGGAAGGGGCCACAGCTACGTCAGAACAAGCGGAGAGACAGTACGTTTCGTCTGTCTTTCGATGTCTATCACCGTGTGAGAATTAATGTCGATACTCGCTCGTCGAGGGCGTAAGGGAGGGAGAGTACATTTCGTTTGTCTCGTCTACAGTCACACGAGAGCGCGGCGAGACGAAACAGCGGCAAGACAGACGAAACAGACAAAAGCAGGTTTTATATTACTCAAATCCCGATACGAAGTATACCAATGACTGGCCCGTTCAGTGATGTCGAGCGTTCAATCTTCGCCGCCAAGGAGGCTCTCTCTGAAGACTATCAGCCAAGCCGAATACGAGAGCGTGACGACGAGATTGCGGAGTATCGCCGCGCCCTCGAAGATATTCTCTTCGGTCGAACGCCACAAAACATTATGCTGTATGGACGAGCCGGACTCGGCAAAACCGCGGTAACGACGTATATGATGGAGGCACTTCGTGATGAGGCTACAACACGATCCGACGCCGACGAGCTGTTCGTTCATGAGCTAAACTGTAATGGCAAAACGGTCTATTCGGTTGTCCGGACCCTCGTTAACGACCTGCTTCCTGAGACTGCAAGCGAGTTTCCGAAACGGGGACTCAGTACGGCAGACGCGTTTGAGGAACTGTACGCACAACTTGATCGACGGGGAGGAACACATCTGGTTGTATTCGATGAGATCGATCATCTCACCGATGTTAATACACTGCTGTATGAATTCCCCCGGGCACGCTCAATTGGCCACATTACAGACGCCAAAGTGGGCGTCATCGGCATCAGCAACAACTACACGTTCCGACAGGACCTCTCGCCGAAGGTCAAAGACACGCTGATGGAAACTGAAATCTCATTCAGCCCGTACGACGCGAGCGAACTGCAGACAATCCTTGCAGACCGTGCGGAGTACGCATTCGTAGATGGCGTGTGTGATGACTCAGCTGTGGCGAGGGCAGCGGCGATTGCAGCAAAGGACCGGGGAAACGCCCGGCAAGCGATTGACCTCCTCAGAGTTGGTGGCGAAGTGGCCAAGAAACGTGGCGATGACCACGTTACCGATTCACATATCGTTGAAGCACAAGAGCTGGTACAACGCGGTCGGTTGCGCAACCGCATTCGAGATCAGACGCAACATGCCCAACTACTGCTTGAAACGCTCGCGTATCTCGAAGCCCACGGCCAGACCCCCGCTCGTTCAAAAAGCATCAAAACCCAATATGAGAGTGTTGTGGAGTCGCATTCCGTGGAGCCGCTCACGACGCTGAAGAGCATTCAAAATCATCTTTCTGATCTGCATATGCTTGGGTTCCTGCATCGGTCCAACCGGAACCGCGGTGAAAGCGGTGGTCGATACTACGAGTACAGTCTGGATCTTGATCCGGAGATTGTTCTTGAGATCAGACGTGAAATCGAAGCGGAGCGTGACCACTGAGCCTACAGGAGAAGACAGACGAAACGTACTCTCTCACTCGCACGGCAATACCCGCTCCCAAGCGTAGGTAACACCCTTCCCGTCATTTACCACGGGGGGATGTCACGAGGAGATGTAATCGCGTACCCGACGCACCACGTCCTCGGTGCGGTCGTCCACGAGTGATGTCAGGTACTGGTCAACGTCGGCAACACTGGTGAGCGTTGCAAGCGACCACGGGAGCACGTGACTTCGTTCCCCGAGTGGGTCGCCCTCGTAGTCGTCGTCCCGGAGTGTGAGTGCCTCCTCGTGATACGGCCTTGTGGAAATCAGGGTCGTACTGAGTTGCACACCGTGGTTCGGGAATCGGGGCGTTCCTAGCACGAGCATCGGGCGACCGTTCTCCGAAAGCGGATCGGCTGCCCAGACGATGTCACCGCGTTCTATGTCTTCGAACGCAGTCACTGTACCTCTTCCATCCCCTCGGTTTGGAGGGCTTCGAGACACTCGCCACCGTACTGCTCGGTTGCCGTCTCGTGCTGTCGGTGGAGCTGGTAGGCCGACTGGAGCCGTTCGTCATCGTCTGTGATTGCCCAGTACAGGCGCTTGTGGCGCACGAGCTCACGTTCCTTCAACCGCGAGAGAATCGCACTGACAGCGTCGGTCTCCAGCCCAAGCCGTTCGGCAACCGTCGCCACCTTCCACGCCCGGTCGTCGTTCTCGTCGAGGAACCGTACGATTCGCTCGGTGTCGGTTTGGTCCTCGAATTCGTCGGCGTCAGCGTTTTCGAACTCGTCGATATCGATGGTTCCACCCGACATAGCGTGGTGTTGGGACTATTGAGACATAGCTGTTCGGCGTGTTTCTTGTTCCACACCGGAGAAGCCCTCCCGCTTTAGCGCGGGGAGGATGGTGAACATCGAGGGGAGCCAAGATCACAGTCGTTCCAGAGGATGTCGTTGAACGCCGACGTGAACTCAAAGCGAAACGTGACCGCTGGACCCACAGGAGAAGACAGACGAAACGTACTCTCTCACTCGCACGGCAGTATCCATCTCCAAGCCCAGATGGCCCATATCAAGACTTGGTGGATCGCCTCGGCGTCAAGCCTCGGGACACTCGACCGGTCTCATGTCGCAGAACGTCGTGCAAGTACCTCGATCAACGCACCTCCACAGACAGACGAAACGGGGGGTGTCCCACCGTCGAAGTGGCTATGTCACCAGAATTCTTCGCTCAAGCGAGTGAACGGCGTTCGGTTCCACGTCTGGGAAATACCGGTGCTGCTGGGTCGTCGCCAACGGGGAGTGATTCCGAGCAAGAACACGTGACACAGTGGGGTGTGTCTGCAGTGCGTATGGAGTGGCATCTTTTCCTGGACACTCTAACAACCGCAAGAACACATGACACAGTGGGGTGTGGGGGACATGATATCGTCGACGCTCAACAAGCGAGGCCATGCTCAACCTGACGCGGCGGCGCGGCAGCACGACGCCGGTGCCGACCGAAGAGACGCCTGACGAACGCCAGCGAGAGGTGAAGTAACTCGGGAGCAATCTCCGAGGTATCACCCAAGCGACCGAAAACGCTTAGTCTATAGTCCACGTACTATAGACTATGTCAAACCCCCCCGCCTCCGTTCAGCCACCGGACACAGGACACACTGCCCACCGGTTTTTCGTCATCCAGGAGCTATTGGGCACCCCAGAACTCGCACGGTTTTACACGGATCTCCTGATCAACTCCCCCACGACAATCACGGCAGCCCGTGAGCGTCAGGACTTCTCCAAGAGTACCGCGTATAAGTACGCCAATATGCTGGAGGAGCTGGGCGTCGCGGAGGAGCTTGACGAGCACCAAGACGGCTCAGCACTCTGGCGTGCCGACCCTGTGAGTGGTGACTGGACCGATGAGATCACTCTTGAATTCGGGCCCGCCCTCATCGCCGTCTACGGCGCAACAACCGTTGACGACGATCTTGAACTCTACGTTGACCGTCACGGAAAGGCAGCGCTAGCACCGGCAGTGATGGGCACAATCACTCATCTGGAGGGTGAGACGACCCGCCGCGGTGTTGCCGACAATCTCGACATTCCCGCAGTCGAAGCCATCGCAGTCACGCAAGCAATTGAGCGAGTCCTTGTCGTCGTAAAGGACTTTGCTCCGACGCTCCGCGACGTTACCTTCGAGGTGGACGTTCACGAGCGAGTAATCGAGCAGAGTCCGTACCAACGCGCCGATGAGTGAGACCCATCCGTCGCCGTTCCCAACAGCGCTTCTCTTGGATACAAGCTTTCTCCGGACCGTCGGTGGCACTGAGAGTGACGCCTATCAGAGCTTCATTCAATACGTCAAAACGGAGGGGGTCCAGTTGTATCTGACCCCCGGTGTCGTAGAGGAGGTTTCGGAACAACGGGGATACATCAGTATCGACTGGGTGGACCGGGCAGACACGACGGAGTGGATCACTCTCCTTGATGCTGTACAGCCGGGAGTCCGGGTTCATGATGGGCCGCGTGCTGGGGAGGTCATGGATCGTGTCCACGAGCGACTGGCAGAGTTCGAGCAGACGCCCCCAGATGAATTACGGAAAACAGATTCGGAGCTCCCAGCAGCGGCGGTAATGCTTCTTGCGTCAACCTCTCATGAGTCTGTCGGGGTTTTGATTGACGACCGAAACGCCGAACGAGCAATTTCTGGTGTAATTGATAATACGTTCTATGATGGACGAGTTCGAATAATTAGCATCTGGGATGCCGTAGAGCATATGCAGTCTTGATACGACAAGCAAGTGTCCTTGGGTGCTTCTCTACAGGCGGAGCGGGCCGAGTGCCTGGGGGCTTGACCTCGAGACGGTTCACAGGAGACTGGGAAACTGTTACGAGAGATATGTTAGGCCGTGAAAGGTGATGGGGAGCAGCCGCCGGGGCGAGTGACACTTGCAGTCATTGTGATATGGTGGGGCGCAGTGAAAATAGCGATAAACATCTTGTCAATACACGGAACAGATTACCGTAGCCAATCGGTACAAGAGATGTACTCATCAAAAGAGCACTATTGACGCTTCTGTGAGAGCCAGTATCGAGGTCCTCACGAAGGTGTGTAGCCTGTTTGGCTACGCGACTACCGGCTGAACAACCGCGTCAATAGCCCCGGTGACTGCTCCTCCATGGCCGTCTCCAACTCCTCTCTGCGCTGTCGTTCGGCGGCTAATTCCTCGCGCAACCGCTCGTTTTCTGCTTCCAGTTCGTCCAACCGCTCGCGAAGGTCCGCCAGCGTTGCATCAGCAACAGCCGGCTCGTCGGATGGCGTCGCGTCCTCGGTCGAGGGGGCCGACCCAGCCGACTCCCCGCTCGGGAGCGTCCACGACGCTCCCTCGCCAGTGTAAAAGTCATCTGTGCCTGCAATCGCCCGCTCAATCGTCCGTTCACCGTAGGTTGCGCCATCAGCAAAATGCACCTCGTCCCACTTCTCGCGCATCAATCCCGAGTCACGGAAGAGTCGATCCATCTGCGGTGCATCACCGCCGGTCCAGAACGCCAGCAGTGAACACAGCGCCATATCTGCCTCCGACTGGCTTGGATAGCCCGCCGTCGAGCCTCGATACAGTCGCGTGAACTTCGCACCGTTAGCGGCCGCTTTCGCGTGCTCAAGCAGCTCGGTGTCGGTCAGGTCGTTCCCCTCGTG
>Ga0209945_1000904_pt1 | contig 10798 bp, 8 predicted proteins | sample SalPonR2_A_D2_MG_FD_185703 | JGI IMG/M metagenome (GOLD analysis project Ga0209945, IMG submission 185703) | Salt pond soil microbial communities from South San Francisco under conditions of wetland restoration - Salt Pond MetaG R2_A_D2_MG... ...
GTCGGGGGTATCGGGGGGACAATACTCTTGATTGCGCAACTAGCAGCGATAAGGCGTATTTCTGTCCCCAAACAACGAAGATATCACGTTGGGGTCGCGATGTCTCTTCAACAAAGCTATGATATGCTCACGAGGCGAAGCCTTCCTGCAAAGTTCACGCTGTTGTTGCTCATCGTTGGCATTATACTTTCAACTGGTGCAGTCGGACTGACAGTCTCGAGTCCTCCCGATGGGTACGAGTTTACACAATTCTATGTCGGCACAGAGGAACAAAACGGTAACATAAGCACGGTAGAATACCCCGATGAATTGACGAATGAGACTTCGCTCACGTTTGTCGTCGAAAATCACGAACAGATGACAGAAGAATATGTCGTCGTTGTCCAGCTTCAGCGAGTCAGCGATGCTGGGGTCGTCCGCCAAAGCGAAGAATTAGCCCGGTATCGGAACACAGTCAGCCAAGGGGGAACGTGGAAACAATCGCACGAACTCTCTTCAGAGCTGTCTGGTGAGAATGTGAGACTGCAATACTTGCTCTACCGCAATGACGTCCCTGCCACACCAACCAAAGAGAACTCATACCGTAACCTACATATTTGGGTGACATCCTCCCCGCGGTAAGCGGAGAGGGACTACGTCCCTCAGGCAGTCGAGCTACGCCCGACGACGGCGAGGATTCCCGGTAGCGTTAGGATATTAGCGTATAGGACTGCCGACAATGCTGATTATGCAATTCATAATAAAGTCCGTATGAGTGAATAGAGCTCATATGACGGGTCTGGGTCAGCCGTTTTCGAACCCGCTGGAGCATCTATAGCATGAAGAATAAAGCATTCGTACTCGGCCTTGATGGCGTTCCGTGGCGATTGATAGAGCAGTGGACAGAGCAGGGAGAGCTACCCAATTTCGAACGTGTCATGCGGGAGGGTGCGGCAGGACCATTTGATAGCACGCGGCCCGCGACTACACCAGTAGCTTGGCCCTCAATCTCTAGGGGAGTCCGGGCTGATAAACATGGCCTCTACGGGTTCCACAAACTGAAAGAGAACTACAGCCACAAGATGAACACCAGTAACGATATCGATACACCCCCGCTCTGGGAGATGGTGTCGCCGTCCATTGTGGCGAATGTTCCAATGACATACCCCGCGAGTGAAATCGATGGGACAATGGTAACTGGGATGATCGCACCGCAAAAAAATGATCAGTTCACGTACCCACCTGAATTCAACTCAGAGCTTGAAGAGGAAATCCCTGAGTATCAAATAAGTATCCCATGGGGAGAGTACGCAGATAACAAACAAGAGTTTCTCGCAGAGTTCGGCCGACTCATCGATGCACGGCGAAAGCTCATGCGTCTATTGATGAACCGGTCGACCGATTGGGAGCTATTCTTTTTTGTCTACACTGGCCCAGACCGTCTCCAACACCTCTTCTGGGGGGAGGATGTGATACTTGAGCATTACCGAGAACTGGACGACATTCTCGGAGAAACAATGAACTATGTTTCAGAGGTTGGTGGCAACCTCTACATCGTTTCCGACCACGGGTTTGGGAAAACCGACCGTCAAATACACGTCAACCGCTTACTCCAAGATGCAGGCTACCTCGCAGAGAAGGAGCTATCCGGGACGCGTGGACTGCTTGCGCGACTTGGTGTTGAGCGATCAGACATCACAAAGGGACTCGCAAAGTTCGGCCTCGAAGAGGATCGGATGCTCTCACTGTTTCCTCGTGGGTTGGTTGACAGCGTCGCACAAAAAATGCCGGGTGATCACGCGCTGTACGATGTGGATTTCGAGAACACGGCTGCATTCCTCCACTTCTCCGGGGCGGTCTATATCAACGACACCGAGAGATTCGAGGATGGTATCATTGACCCTGCTGACGCACCAGCGCTCAAGCGTGAGTTGATTACGCTGTTTGAGACTGCTACTGACCCAGAAACAGGCGAAAAACCACTGGAAGTATACGACGGCGATGAGCGGTTCCCGACAGATGCGGCTTCTCCAGACTTGATCCTCTCCGGGAAACAGTATTACATGCTGAACAATCAACTGGACGGTCAAAGGTTCTCTAACATTGTGGGCTGTGCAGCAGGGCATGAAAGCGAGGGCATTTTCCTCGCATGGGGATCCGCTATTGAAAGCGGCGCCACCCCGAATGATGCGACGGTGTATGACTTCGCACCGACGGTTCTCCATAGCCTCGGTAGGCCGGTTCCCGAGATTTCTGATGGGCGCGTACTCAGCGAAATATTCGCCACAGGCTCCAAGCCAGCAACGGAATCCGTCGAAACGAAACGCTACTCAGGCGGGGACTCTGCCGTCGACATTGATGACAACTTCGATGATGTCGAGGATCGACTGAAAGAGCTGGGATACCTGAATTAATAGAAGCCCCGCAAAATGCACGTACTCAATCTTGTTAATGTGGAGAAGCCATTTATCGAGTATCAGCTGCAGGCGCTACAAGAAGAGGGAGTCGACTGCACGACACTGATGGTTCCTGGAAGAGAAGGTCAGGGAGACACGCGTTCGATGATGGATTATCTTCGGTTCTGGCCTCGCGTCTACCGAGAAATTGACGACAAATATGATCTTATCCATGCAAATTATGGCCTATTGGGGCCGATGGCAGTCACTCAGACCGACCTCCCTGTGGTTATGACGCTCTGGGGTACTGATCTCTTTGGGCCGTATGGTTGGGTTAGCAAAGCCGTTGCGCCCTACTGTGACGCTGTCATCGTCATGTCCGAGGGCATGGCTGCCGGGATCGATCGGGATTGTGATGTTATCCCTCACTGTGTCAATTTCGACCGCTTCCAGCCCAAATCTCAACTGGAGGCTCAGCAAGAGGTTGGGTGGGATGATGATGCCTATCATGTGATTTTTCCCTACAAGGCTGACCGGGAAGAAAAAAACTATACGCTAGCAAACCGTGTTGTCGAGACCGTTGATAATATCCTTGATAAACGTGTTACTCTGGAAGTCGTCTGGGGCGTCTCCCATGATACCTTCCCAGACTATCTGAACGCGGCGGACTGTCTGATCATGACTTCGGAATATGAAGGTTCTCCAAACGTAATCAAAGAAGCACTGGCTTGTAATCTGCCCGTTGTGAGTACCGACGTTGGCGATGTGAGCGAACGACTCGATGGCGTATCTCAATCCTCGATATGCACTTCTGAGGCAGAACTCGTTGGCGAACTCGTCTCGATACTCAGGCAAGGCGACCGGTCGAATGGCAGAGCGGCAGTCGAAAACCTCTCGTTAGAGTGGATGAGCCAAGAGATACTCAATGTGTACGAACGCGTGCTTGATACTTCCACTAGCGAAGGGGGTTCCTCGGTCGGCCTGATGCAGGGATGAATTCACGAACATAACCGCAGTAAACATGGATAGTACCAATCTGCTGGTTGGCGATCACTCGACGTCTTCACTTGAGACATAGTACAGATTGAACTCCCCATTAGAGAGCACTCGATTAGATTGGTAACTGGTATCGAAACGCCGTATTCCAGATTCCTGATAATTTATTTCATCGTAAACCTGTGTTTGCTTGACGACATCCCGTTTTGAGAATGCGGCGTGGAACTCGCTATCTGGGTAAGTCGCTGATGGCTGCCCGTCGTTTACTGCTGATGAATTAAGCGTCCCGCCCCCGGCACCGACGAAATCATATGTCGTACTCTCGGCGGTACCATACTTTGCATCACCGTATCGGGATGCCTGGGAACTAAGGGCAGCAAGCGGGAAGCCATCGGCTCGCGTTTCGAGTGCTGTATTGTAACCTTGAATCTCCTGCTGTGACACATCTGGCGTAGCGATATAGATAAACGGTGATCCAAACGCTGTCAACACCGACAGCACAAGACAGACCGCGAGTACTGTCCCGATCGCTGGCCTCCCAAATGGAACACCTTTGTCGATCCAATATGAGAATCGTGCGATTGCCATCGCTCCGAGTATCGTTAACAGGACATACATGAAGCCGAGCTGCCGGAAGGACATCTTCGGCTTCCCGAGGAAATAGAGTCCAAATAGGGTTACCAGTGGCACGAACGCGATCCCAAAATACAACAATATTTTCCGTATATCTCGGTTCACCCGCAGCCGGTCAGAGCGTACTAAGACGAAGTACACAAACGCAACAGCTCCAATAATTGCACTCACGAGGAACATCTTCACAAAGAGTTCGCTTAGGCTGCCGCCGACGGCTGTGAGCGACCCTCCTCGTTGTGCGACTGTCGAGGTTGCACCGATGTCGCTACGGTACAGGTTCTGTACTGTCAGCGACGCTTCGCGAGCAACGATATCATGTGCGAAGACCCACGTGGTGACGAGAAGACCCAGAATTGCTGTCTGAAAATACAGTGGTTGGTGGGTATCCACCCAACTACGCGAATCAAACCGCCGCGTGATGAATTGTGCCCCACAAATACCACCGAACAACAAAACCACGTTCACCGCATGCTGGATGTGGAATAAGACGATACCCATACTCAGAATAGACAGCATGACTGCAGTTGACTTCGTCCTCAATAGAGTCTCATCTTCTGAACTCCGCAAAAAGAGCACAAGTGAAAACAGCAATACAGGGATATAAAATAATGCCAGTGAGTTTGTGTGTGGAAGGAGGTGCGTAGCGACATTGTTGATCGGCAAAACGAACCAGGACACGATTGCTCCGAATCCCATAGCACGTACATCTCCCGTAATAAGACCGGCTGTAAGCGGAACAAATACCAGAAAGGCAGCGAATAGGCCAACTGTCGTCACTAGCAGTGATAATCTAATCGAGATACCAGTAAACCGTCCAACTGCTAGTGATAACGAATGATATCCTGGGTAAAAAAGCGAGTGCGGATCCATCGCCCCGCTTGCGATATCTCTCGTCCAACCCAGGTGCGTGAGCGAGTCAGCGGCACCGAAAAAGTTGTACCCGCGAAGTATCGGCATAGCTACAATAGTCATCATCGCCATTCCACCAAGTACCATTGCTATCGTGGTTAGATTTCCGCTGGTTCGCATAACGATAACTACCGTTGCAATCAACAGTGCTCCACCCAACAGTGCCCAAACTAAGACCGGGGTTCCCCTATATATTGACACCTCGTAGCCAGTCGCCGGGGCTGAACGAGCGATGACCACCGCAGCCGCGACTGCGAGGCACCCCAGTGCTAGTAGAAACTCAAGCCCCCGACTGTCAGTTCGAACTGTGGACTCGCGCATTTTCTATATCACGGCTATCGGCTAGCAATATTGCTATACACCAACTAATCGCTAGAGCCTTCGTTAATACGGCTACACCCCTGCAAGCATCAAGTGAGGTCTTCGATACTCTCAGTTTGTAGAGCTGCCGAAGTAGCCTTTAGTTGACTCGTCATGGGGTACTCTGGGAGTGTGAATTACTCCACCCTACCCGTTCACGGCTTGGGACGTTCGCTGCTTGATGATGTCGTCAGAACTTGGAGAGTTCTGCGTGCTAACCAGACGTCTGCGACTTCGGGTGCTGGGACTTCCTGTTTCTACGACGCACGTTGCAGATACAGGTGTATCCGCAGGGAGCGCAATCTCCATCGGCGGTAATGCGGATTAAAATTAGGTTATGTGTGTATGACGCTGCTTCCAGAGTATTACAGAGAACATAACTAATGGGATAATCAAGCTTACATTTTGTATGGTAGGATGGTGCTGCAGATGGGCTCAGTTGTGATCTCGGTAGATGCAGAATTGGGATGGGGATTTCACGATCTTGAAAACCCGCCCACAGACCGGGTGGAAGCTGGACGGGAGGGATGGAACCATTTGCTCAATTTATTTGATGAGTATGATGTTTCGGCCACCTGGGGCGTTGTCGGACACCTATTTTTAGACGAGTGTGATGGCGAACATCCGCACCACCCAACACCAGCGGATTGGTTCATACGCGAGCGGGAAGACTGGGCGTCCCGTCGAACCCTCCTCTTTGGGGATCAATTGATAGATCGACTCTTGAATGCCGATGCCGACCATGATGTGGGGTGTCATATGCACTCACACGTCGTTTTGGATAAAGAGTGGATTACACCAGAAATAGTCCGTGCAGAACTCGAAGCCGCGATCGAAGCCGGCAAAAAAAGGGGAGTCGAATATGAATCATTTATTTTTCCGCGTAACGTCGTTGGCTATCGAAAGTTGCTAGCGGAGTATGGCTTTACTACCTACAGAAGCCAGCCGCCCAGTGGATTAGGCTGGTCGATTTCGAAACTTGTCGCACTCGCTGCCGCTGACCGGGTTCGACTTGTCGAACCATCGGTAGACGAATATGGGTTAATCAAAATACCACCCTCACTATTTCTATTTGGGATCCAAGGGCCCATTTCTTCAGCTTTCGAATCAGTTTGGACTGATCCGATAGTTAGACTGACAAAAATTGGCATCGACCGAGCAATCCGCGAAGACAGTCTCTTTCATATCTGGCTTCATCCGAATAACCTCAGCACGTCCCAAGATGTAAAACGGATGCGGGCGATTCTCAAATATATTAGCAGGCGTCGGTCTGATTCGGAACTGGCTGTCGAGACGATGGCCGATGTTGCCAACCGGATCAGGCAATCGAAGAAACTCAAAATGAGTGGCTCACACTAGATTGATTCGCTACATACATTAAGCCGCGCAAACTTTTGAGTGGCCCCACCCTCTACTAAACGAATGTATCCACATGGCCATTTCCTTACCGTTGCCCTCCCTCTTTGCGTATACTCGATAATCCGGTATCAGCGGCTTCCACGTGGACATACACTGGTAGTAATTTTAGTTGCAACACAATTGCCAGATGTAATAGATAAGCCTCTCGCCTGGACTTTTGATGTGCTTCCAAGCGGCCGGATGTTTGCTCATTCGCTTGTTATTGCGATTCCCGTTCTCACAGTTGTCTGTCTGGTTGCTACCTACCGTGGGTTTGGCCGTTCAGCTGGACTCTTTTCGGTGGCGTATCTCTCACATATCGCAGGGGATTTTTATCCAGTTATCTGGCTGGGAACTGATTACTATTCCTTCCCAAACCTCTTTTGGCCATTGCTTGCTGCAACCCCAGACGAGAAGACTTCACTCGCCGCGTATTTACCATCTGACGTTACCTCATTCGTGCTTCCGCTCAGTGTTTTCGTCCTTATTATGGGCTATATTGCGGTTGATTTTGTCCGCTATCCTCCACAATTTCTCAGAGAGATCCTGGCTAGCGACTCATCGTAATACCCCTGTCTGGAAAATTTGAATCCTTCCTCTCGTCATACTTTGATTCTGGCATGGTGTGTTGAAGCGGGCGGGCTTGTCTTACTGTTGAAGCGGGCGGGCTTGTCTTACTAGACAGCCGCCCGCGTCAGTATAAAGCCGATCCTACCGACCAACAGCGGTGGCGTGCAGCATTCAAAAAAGGGAACGCTGAAAACAACTGGCTATCGGATCGTCGTGATTGATCAGAATACGCAGGTGATCAAAACGAACCAGAAGGGTGTTGATTCCCGGTGAATGCCTGCCCGAGACCCCCAGTCTCGGGCGGACGAACCTCGATTACTCTGTTAGGCGCGATCACCGACGACGGTGACCGCTTCAGTTCTTTCGTGGAAGAACGATTTACCGCCAGGGTGGCGGCGCATTTTCTGCGTGCGCTTCAACAAGAGTTCGGGGAGACATTGGTGATATCTTGGATAACGCGCCGTATTTCCCAGCGAAGCATCTCAAGAAACAGGCCGACATTCGCGGCCTGCTTGTTGAATATCTCCCGCCGTACGCACCGGGAATGAATCCAGTCGAACAGTGCTGGCGTCAATTGAACGATGGACGCCCCAATCGACTCTATCACACTCTTCCCGGGCTAAAAGCGTATCTCACAGCAATCCCTACGCTCACCTCAGCAAAACTCTACGAGTATCTCTGCTGCTCCCAATCTGTTCCACGCTGCTGTTGGCACTGTTGCTCCTGTGGTGGTATCGGCGCTGTCTCAAACCCGGCACGGTCGGATAGCCGACTGGTCAGTACACCGACCACATGGCGTCATATGCTATAGGTTGGTGTGACCACTCAGTTCGATCATGAGCGATCCGCTCCGATTTACCGACCGGATCGATGCGGGCCGACAGCTCGCCAACGCCCTCCGAGATCAGGGGATCGATCCGGATATGGTGTTGGCGATCCCGCGCGGCGGGCTCCCGCTGGGTCGGATCGTCGCCGACGCCTTCGGCGTTCCACTGGATGTCGCCGTCGCCTCCAAGATCGGTGCCCCGAACAACCCCGAACTGGCGCTCGGTGCCGTCGCCAGCGATGGGAGCGTCTGGCGGAACTCGGCGGCCTTCCATGGCACCCGCGCCGACGAGGAGTACTTCGAACGGCAACGCCGACGGGAAGCCGAGGCTGCCAGACAGAAGGCCGCCCGCTACCGTGGCGATCGTCCGGAACCGGATCTCGCCGGGAAAACCGTCATCGTCGTCGACGACGGTGTCGCCACAGGGGCGACCGTCAGAGCGTGTCTCGAGGGGTTGCGGCGAACCGACGCTGCCCGAATCGTGGTGGCGATCCCCGTCGGCCCGCCGGAGACCGTCGCCGAGCTTCGTCAGCTGGCCGATGATGTGGTCTGTCTCACCGTTTCGCGGCCGTTCGGTGCGGTCGGCCAGTTCTATGAGGATTTTGGACAGGTCGCCGACGACACGGCGATGGCGTTTCTCGACCCGTCGGACTGAACCGTGGTTCCGTCCGCTGATGATGTCCGCTCGCTGTGGTGAGATCGGTCGACCTTGGTCGATACGCTGTGGTGGACACCGTCGACCGTGATCGATGCCGCATCGGTAGCTTATAAGTGGTCGTTTTATACGTTCGGGGCATCCATACTGGTAGCAATGAGCGCGCCGGCTGACTCCATCGAGATTCAAAACGTTGTCGCATCAACGGGGATCGGGCAGGAGCTTGACCTCGAAGCACTCGCAACCGACCTCCCGGGAGCGGATTTCAACCCCGACAATTTCCCGGGGCTCGTCTACCGCACCCAGGAACCGAAGGCTGCCGCGTTGATCTTCCGATCGGGGAAGATCGTCTGTACCGGCGCGAAAAGCATCGCCGACGTCCACGACGCCCTCGATATCATCTTCGGGAAGCTTCGGGATCTAGGTATCCCGGTCGAAGACGCCCCCGAGGTTACCGTCCAGAATATCGTTTCCAGCGCGGATCTGGGCCACAGTCTCAATCTCAACGCGCTTGCGATCGGACTCGGGCTCGAAGATGTCGAGTACGAACCCGAGCAGTTCCCCGGACTGGTCTACCGGATGGACGAGCCCGAGGTCGTGATCCTGTTGTTCGGCAGCGGGAAGGTCGTCATCACCGGCGGCAAAACCGTCGACGACGCGAGTGCGGCTGTCGAGCGGATCGTTGAGCGGATCGACGACCTGGGCCTGCTCGGCTAACCTCTCGGAAGGACGGTCGGGGCCACCCGATTTGCATGAAAACTTATATTCTTCCATGTGATACGTTCTCGTAGTGGCATCCAGACAGCCCAGTCCGGGTGTCGAGGAGACGCCCGGCGGTAGGTCGCTTCCCGAACCGACGGCGTACGCCGACGCGGTCGGCCGCGCCGAACCGAGTGCCGCCACGCCGAGCCGGCACCGTTCTCCCGAGGATCCCCCACCGCGAACGCCCGCGGTGTATGCCCACACAGATCATTTCCGGCAGCGACTGCACCAGCAGGGCCGGTATGTCTCTGTGCCGATCGTCGCCGAGGCGATCAAACAGGGCCAACTCCGGTGGAACACGACCGACGGCTGGCGATTCGCGCTCGTGAAACACGGCGTCAGATACGTGATCGTTGTCAGCGACACCGAAACCCAGTCACCGGTTGTCGTCACCGGCTGGACGGCGATCGACGACTGGGACACCGCGCATGCGGAGGCCAGATGGAACGAGACGGATCTCCAGACCATCCGGCTGCGAGCTGATCTCAGCAGTCACCGCGACGAGCAGATCCCTGACCGGATTCGCCCCCGCGATGTCGATCGCGCCTTCGAGATCGGCGGCCACCGCGTTGTCACCGCGGCCGGTGAGCGGTCTGTCAGCTGTGTCGACTGCGACGGGCAGTTTCGATCGAAAGACGACCTGAAACGGCGACACTGCCGACGGTAGTTCGTCGACCTTCGGCCGTCCACCGTCGGTCACAACGGGTTTGTGGCTCGACAGCCTTGCTCACCTAATGAGCGATCCCGACCGCGATATCGACGACAGCGAGTCGTCTCCCGATAGCGATTCTTCGACTACCCCTGTCGATGTTGACGCTGCTTCTGACGGTGATTTCTCGGATGACGCCGACGCAGCCGACCGCTCGTCGTCGCTCTCGCTGGATGACTTCTATGAGGTTGTCGACGCCGAGGAGCGACCGGTGCTCACGGCCAGTCAAGTCGCTCGCCGCCTCGACTGCAGCCGCGAAGAAGCCAAACGCGGCCTCGACGCGCTTGAAACCGCCGGCAAGCTCGACAGTGCTGATGTCGAACACGATCCCGTTGTCTGGTATCCGTCGACCGTCGGCGATCTCGCGGGACGGGAGCGCGTCGTTCTCTTTCCGACTCGCCGGGAGATCGTTGTCGACGAGCCGACCCAGTACACCCGCGCACAACTCGCCCAGTTCGCCCATCTCGTCGATTCGACCGGCACCGAGCCCGGCACACGGGGGTATCTCTACCGCATCCGACAGGAAGACATCTGGGCCGCGCCGTACGACGATCTCGACGAGCTGCTGGCGGCGATGCACTCGGTGTTGCCGCGGGAGTCGCCAC
>Ga0209945_1000905_pt1 | contig 10794 bp, 12 predicted proteins | sample SalPonR2_A_D2_MG_FD_185703 | JGI IMG/M metagenome (GOLD analysis project Ga0209945, IMG submission 185703) | Salt pond soil microbial communities from South San Francisco under conditions of wetland restoration - Salt Pond MetaG R2_A_D2_MG... ...
GCCGCGATAGCGAACGGCGTAGCCGTGAGCGAAGCGTCCCGTGGAGGAGTAGCGAGGTCGGCGCAGTTTGCCGACCTCGTACCGGAGCGGGGAGGGTGAGGCGTGACCGGAGGGAACGCCTCGATAGCGAACGGCGTAGCCGTGAGCGAGGCGACCCGTGGAGGAGTAGCGGGGAAGCGACCGAGGGAGCTTCCTCAGGAATTGCGAGCGGTGAGCCGCGGAGCCGTTATTACGTTAGGAATCCAATATATCGTATGAGCGACCAACCGTCCCTCCTCGTCCGCGCCGCCTGGTTCCTCCTGATCGGCTGGTGGCTGACCGGCCTGTGGCTCTCTATCGCGTGGCTGCTGAACGTCACTATCATCGGCATCCCGATCGGTATCAAGATGATAAACTGGGTCCCGTACGTCCTCTCGCTGAAGAAGCGCGAGCGGTACGTCAGCGCGGGTGAGGGCACGTCCCAGTACTCGATTCCGATCCGGGCGCTGTGGTTCCTTCTCGTGGGCTGGTGGGCCAGCGGTATCTGGACCGGCGTCGCCTACACGTTCACACTCTCCATCGTCGGCATCCCCATCGCCATCTGGATGTACGGCAAGCTCCCGTTCGTGGTGTCGCTGTACAACTACTAACTTCGCCGAAGGGTTCTCTTCGGTACAGGTCTTTGACAGCCTATGGCACTCGGCCAGCTCGAACTCGCAGCGCGCGTCCTCGCGGGCCTGTTCGTCATCGTCACGCCGACACTCCTGTTTCTCGGGCTCTGGCACGGGTTGCAGTCGATGCGGGACGACGTGCTCGTCCAGCGTGTCACACAGCGAGTCGAGGGCGACGAGCCGCCGGGGCGCTCACTCTCACCGACACCCGACTCGCCGGCCGTGACCTGCCCGACGTGTGGCGCGGGCAACCGCGACGGTGTCGCGTACTGCCGGCAGTGCTTCTCGCGGCTCTAGTCGGCTCGCTCGTCCTCGCCCACGGCGACCAGCAGCGTCGGCGCCGACCGCTCGGCGTCGCAGTCGCTGCCGCGCTCGACGGCGTAGGTGACTGGCGCTGTCGCGTTGCGGTCGACCGGGAAGTCCGCGACGATGGGGAACTCGCGTGTCGCGCCGCCGCCGATGGTGTCGGGCTGGGCGTAGCCGGGGTACTCGTACGAGATGTACGCGTCGGCCCGCGCGCTCGCGTTGACTCCGACCAGACAGCCACGGAGCGCCGGCAGGGAGAGCGCCCGGGTGAGGACGAACTCGTTGCTCGCGGTCAGCGTCCCCACTCGCCGCTGCCGTTGACTGTACGGTGTCGGCCCGTCGCCCGGCGGTTCGACGGTGACCGACGATTCGGTCGTCACGTCGTAGGTGACGCCGCCGCCGACGGCGTCGACGCCGACCAGCGCGGCGCTGACCAGCACCAGCCCCGCTGTGACGCCGATGACCTGCCGCCGTGAGACGGAAATCTCGCCCACCCGGAGCAGGTAGCCAAGCGCGACGAACAGGCCCGCCGAAAAGGCAAGCAGGAGGAAGGTACCAGTCTCGCTGGCGCCGTATCGGAGGACGACGTAGCCCACGAAGACGATGTATGTGACGCCAGCCAGCCCGAAGGCCACGACGTCCAGCACGTCGCGCTGGGCCGTGAGCCCGGCGAGAAAGAGACCGACGAACAGCAGGAACAACAGCGCCGCCTTGACCGTAATCGAGAGGCCGAACACGACGTCACGGGAGAAATACAGCAGCGCGGCCGCGGCGAAGCCCACGCCGAGCGCGTACAGCAGTTTGCCGCTGTCGATTGCGAATCTCATTGCGGATATGGAAAACTAAAGACAGGTGAATATATCAAGGCCCGGGGTCAGCCGACTGCGCGCCGCGTGGTCCCGTGGGTCGGTTCCCTGCAGCGACCGACGGCTCAGTCGTCCGCTGTGGCCCGGCCGCCACTTGCCGCGCTCGACAGCGGCGTCCGCTCGACGACCGTCCCATCGTAGGTCGGGTACTGCTCGACGATTTCGCCCTTGGGCACGTCGCCCTCCTCGACCATCTCCTCTAGGAGCCACCAGGCGAGTTCGACGTGTTCGGACTTTGCGACGTAGAAATCTGCGGGGACACCCAGTTCTTCCAGTCGGGCCTCGCTGACCCACGCCTTCCCGTAGACGAGCGTGCCGTCCTCGGTGACGTCGTCGAACTCCCGCCGGATGTTGCGGGCCATCCGCTTGAGCCGGGAGCGGTGCTGGGCGGCGTCCTTGAAGACGCTGGTACAGAAGTACACCTTCTCGTGGTCACCCATCTGGTCGAGGATGTCGTGGCTCCCCTCGACGGCGCTCATGTGGTCCTCCTTGAGTTCGAAGCCCTCCTCCTGCATCCGGCGGTAGTTGCCGTCGGACATCTCGAACTCGTTGATGTTACAGAAATCGGCGGCGCCCTCGTCCAGAAACTCCAGAAACTCCGGCTCGGCGCGGATGCCGGGGATCTCGAAGGCCGGGGTCAGTCCCTCCTCGCGGGCGATGTAGAGAATCTCCTCCCACTCGGTGCCGTGCATGTCGCCCCACAGCTCCAGGGGCGGGTGGAAGCGAATCTCGTCCAGACCCGCCTCGCTCAGCCGGCGCATGTTTTCGCGACCGCCGGTGATGCCGGTGTACAGGTGCGTGTGGTGGTCCTCGCCGAACTCGTCTTTGAGCAGTTCGAGGTAGTGACACGTCCGGTCGAGTACTTCCTGTGGTTCGCCGCCCGTAATGGAGGTCCCCAGCGCGCTCATGCGCTTTGCCTCCTCGATGACGTCGCTGTCGTCCTCGACGGGACGCTCGTTGGCGTACATCTGGGTGACGTTCTTGCGGTTTTCCCCGAGGGGGCAGTAAAAGCAGTCCCGCTGGTCGCAGTAGCCGTAGACGAACAGCACCATCTTCCCGCCCTTGGCGCACTGTTCGCAGCCCTCGGAGATCATCGTATACGGCTAGAACCGCGTCCAGCGGGAAAAAGCGTGCGCATCGCCGTCGGTGTGGTGTGAGTCGGCATGGGACACCGCTGACGCTCGGCCAGCCGATCCGGGCCACGTCAGGTAGGCACGTCGCTGATATGTCTTGCCCGACAACTACGGCCATGGACGAGGAGTCCGACCCCCTCGGCGGGTCAATTCAGCGGGAGGGCTCACTCGACGAGCGGGTGCTGGCGGTCAGCGAGGAACTCATCCGCTACGTCGAGGTGGTCGCCGCGCTGGTCATCGTGTTACTGTTCGGCATCGGCGTCTTCGACCTCGGCCTCCAGATCTTCATGAGCGCCCTCAGCGGCCGCATCACCGACCCGCTGGTCGTCGTCGGCTTCATCGACACCGCCCTGCTCCTGTTCATTATCGTCGAGGTGTACCAGACCGTCGTCGCCTACACCCAGGAGAGCGACACGCGCCGCATCGTCCGTTTGGTCATCTACACCGGAGTCATCGCGATGGTCCGGAAGGCTATCATCTTCAGAACCGGCGAGTACGCCGACGAGGGGGCGGCGTTGATGGCCGCCGGGTCGTACACGCTCATCATCCTCGGTCTCGCCGTGTTGCTCGTCGTGGAACGCCGCACGTAGGCCATGCGGCGTTGCCGGCCGTCGAGCGACACACCACGAAGTGTGGGGCCACGTGACACGCCCGAAGACAGTTAAACACCGCTGGCATACCACCGCACAATGCTGCTGGTGCTGTGCGTGGATCTGGACGACGACCTCGGGCGCAAGACCGACGTCGAGACGCCCGTCGTCGGCCGGGACAACGTCGTCGACGCAGCCGTCGCGCTGGCCAGCGCCGACCCCGAAGACTCGGACGTGAACGTCCTCTTCGAAGGGGTTCACATCGCCGACGAGATCGACGACGAACCCGTCGAGGTCGCGGCGGTCACGGGCGTCGACGCCGGCGACGTGGCTGCCAACCGCGCCGTCGGCGAAGAGGTCGACACCGTCCTGGCTTCTCTGACGGCGAGCGAGGACGTCCGGGCGCTGGTCGTCACCGACGGCGCCCAGGACGAGTCGGTGGTGCCGGTCATCCGCTCGCGCATCCGCATCGACGGGGTCCGGCGCGTCGTCGTCCGACAGGCTCAGGACCTCGAATCGATGTACTACACGATCAAGCAGGTGCTCAACGACCCCGAGACCAGAGGGACCATCCTCGTCCCCCTGGGCATCCTGCTGCTCATCTACCCGATGACTATCGCCGTCGAGTCGCTCGGCTATCCCGGGTCGGCGCTGGGCATCATCTCCGGATTACTGGGCCTGTACGTGCTGGGGCGCGGGCTCGGCGTCGAAGGCATCCTCGACAGGGCCGTCGACCGCGCGACCTCCGGGTTCTACGGCGGCCGCATCACGATTATCACGTACGTCGTCGCCGCCGCCCTGCTGGCCATCGGCGGCCTCAGCGGCGCCACCGCCTACGAGGTCCGACCGAAGCCGCTCTCCGCCGTCGAAGTGCTCGCGGCGCTGGTCAACGGCGCCGTCCAGTGGTTCGCCGCCGCGGGGATCACTTCCAGCCTCGGGCGAGTCACCGACGAGTATCTCAACGGCGACTTCGAGTGGCGCTACCTCAACGCGCCCTTCTACGTACTGGCTATCGGCGGCGTGTTGCACGGACTCAGCGCCTTCCTGCTCGGCAGCCGCACGCTGGAGTATCTCGCCGTCGTTCTCACCGGCGGCACACTGCTAGGGCTGGCGAGCACGCTCGCCTTTGCCATCGCCGAGTCGCGGCTCGATGGCGCCGAACGGCACAACCAAGGCCCCGGCGGTCCCTCCTCGGAGTGATGTACGTCTCCCACGCCGTCAAGAGCATCCGCGAGGACCCGATCGAGGGCGAGTCGGTCGCCCTCGCGCTGACGACGGCCGACGACGCCGACCCCGACGCCGTCGCCGCGGCCGCCGAGGCCGCCGGTGCGACCGTCGAGCGCCGCCTCCAGTTCGACGACCTCGCGGTCTCTATCGCGCAGGACCGCGTCGCCGCCGTCTGTGCCATCGACGGACTCGACGCCGTCGAGACGACCGACGCCATCGCTATCACGACTACCGACGCCACCGATGAGGATGTCGAACTCGACGGCTGACCCCACAGTCAGCTTCGTCGTGCCCGCCAGAAACGAGGCCGACGTGCTCCCGGCGACGCTGTCGTCTATCGAGATCGCCGCCGCGTCGGTCGACCACGAGTGTCTCGTCGTCGACGGCGACAGCGACGACGCCACGCGCACCCTCGCCCGCGACCACGGCGCTCGGGTGGTACGTGCCCGTCCGACCGGCCAGGGCGACGCCAGACACCGCGGCGCGCGCCACGCCAGCGGCCGGTGGCTCGCCTTCGTCGACGCCGACACCAGGCTCCGATCCGACTACGTCGAGACGATGCTCGCGTTCGTCCGCGACCGCGACCTCGCCGGCGCTAACTCCCGGTGTCGGGTCACCGGCGGCTGGCGCACCACCCCCTTCGAACTCCTCTTCAACCACGTCCTTCCCCGACTGTCGCCGCCGCCGTTCCCGGGGTTCAACATCTTCGTCTCCCGGCCGGCGTACTTCGATGTCGGGGGCTTCGCCAGCGGCCCCAACGAGGACGTGAGCTTCAGCCGCCGACTGGGACGCGCGTACCCCACCGCCACCTGTCCACGGCCCCTCGTCGAGACGTCTGGCCGGCGGATAACGGGCGACGGGTTTCTCCACACGGTCGGCCACTACACGGCACTCGAGTACCGCCGACTGTTTCACGCTCGACGAAAGCCATAACTAGTTCATAATACCTGAATTATAATGTGGTATGAGCGCACTCACCCATCCCGTCGTCGTGCTCGGGATACTCTCGACAGTGCTCGCTGTCCTCATCGCGGGGATCACGTGGCAACAGCGACAGACTGCCGGGGCGCGCACCTACACTATCCTGATGCTCACGCTCGCCGTGTGGTCGTCGCTGTACGTCGGCCAGCTACTCGCCCCGACGGTGGCGACCAAGCGGCCGTGGTTCGTCGTCCGTCACGCTATGAGCCCCCTGTTTGCCATCTCTTTTTGGGTGTTTGCCGCCCAGTACACCGACCGCCACGAACTGCTCGACCGCCGGTTGCTGGGTCCCATCGTCGGCGCCGGCCTCGGCTTTATCGCCGTGGTCCTGCTCAACCCCGGTGAGCTGTACTGGTCGGCGCTCGCACTCGACTCCATGGGGTCGTTGCTGCTGCTCGAACTCTCTCTGGGCCTGTTATTCTGGCTCAACTCCATCTATATCTTCGGACTCGTCGGCGTTGCCCACGTCGTCATCGTCTCGATGTGGAAACGCACCTTCGCCAGCTACCGCTCCCCGCTCCTCGTGTTGGCCGTCGTCGGCACGATCGAGTTCTCGCTGTCCTTGCTCTTCCTCTCGGAACACACGCCGCTGCTTCCGGCGCTGAACCCCTGGCCCAACGTCCAGCTCATCACCTACGGCGCGACCATCGCTGCCCTTCCGATCGGCTGGTCATACGTCAACGACTTTCTCTTCGACATCCAGCCGCTGGCCCGCCAGGCCGTCATCGAGAGCATGGACGACGCCGTCTACATCGTCGACCAGGCGGGGGCGATCCGCTATGCGAACCCGCCGGGGAACCGACTGCTGGGCCGCCCCCCCGACGCCGATCCCCCGACCGACCCCGTCGCGGACGTGTTCGCCGTCCACCCGACGCTGCTGTCCTGCTACGAGCAGTTCGTCGCCGGTGCCGCCATCGACGACGACACCATCCTCGACTGCGAGATCGACGGCGAGCAGCGCTTCTACGACATCGGCGTCTCGACCATCACCAACACCACACAGGAGTACGCCGGCGTCGTCGTGGTCGGTCGCGACATCACCGAGGAGCGCCGTCAGCGCGCCCAACTCCAGGACCGCACCGCCCAGCTCGAACGGCAAAACGAGCGTCTCGACCAGTTCGGCCAGTACGTCTCGCACGATTTGCGCAACCCCATCCAAGTCGCCTCCGGCTACGTCGAACTCGCTCGCGAGACCGAGGACCTCTCCCGCCTCGACGACATCGACCGCGCCATCCGCCGGATGAGCGAGATGGTCGAGGACCTCCGGGAACTCACCACCGTCGACCGCGACACCCTCGACGTGGAACGGGTCACCATCGCCACTGCGGCCCAGACCGCCTGGGCGCACGTCGACACCGGCGAGGCAACGCTGGCGGTCCCCGAGAACGCCACTATCCTGGCCGACCCCGACTACCTGCTGCACGTCTTCGAGAACCTCTTTCGCAACGCTATCGAGCACGGTTCCCCCGACGGCGCCACCGAGGCCGCGATCAGCGACGGCGGCGCCAGCTCCCTCACCGTCACCGTCGGCCCGCTCGACGGCGGCTTCTTCATCGCCGACGACGGCGTCGGCATCCCCGAAGACGAACGCGACTCCGTTCTCGACCACGGCTACACCACCACCGAGGAGGGCACCGGCCTCGGGATGTCGATCGTCCGGACCATCGCCGACGCCCACGAGTGGGCCGTTTCCGTCACCGAGAGCGAGGGCGGCGGCGCCCGATTCGAGTTCCGGAACGTGGACATGCCTGATGAGTGACGCTCCGGGTGACGGCGATTTCGGGCAGTTTTTGACGCTGCCCGTTTTCTGTCCCCCGTGTGGGCACGTAGCTCAGCCCGGATAGAGCGTCGGACTTCTAATCCGACGGTCGTGGGTTCGAATCCCACCGTGCCCGCTTCTGCGACGAACCCGAGACGTGACCCGCGGGAACGTCTCGCATGCGCGGTTCACTTGATTGCGAGGCGAAGCCGAGCAGTCAGTGAACCGCGCTCGCTTCGCTCGCGCGGACAGCAACAACAATGTTCAAGATTCGCCTGGCCCTCACTCAGTCAGCCGCTTCACTGTCTGGGAGACCTCGTCGATAGTCGCGGCCTGCTCCTCGTTGGCGGCGGCGATCTGTTCGGCCTCGGCGGCGACGGTGTTGGCCTGTGCGACGAGTTCGTCGAGCATGCTCGCGACTTCCTCGGTGCTTGCGGCCTGTTCGTCGGTGGCGTCGGACACTTCGCGGATGCCCTGGGCGGTCTCCTGGACGGCGTCGGCGATGTCGTCGAGCAGCTCCATCGCTTCGGAGACGCGCTCGATGCCGGCTTCGATCTGCTCGGTCGTCTCATCGAGGCTCTCGACGGTGTCCTCGGTGTCGGCCTCGATGGCGGAGACGAGCGTCTCGATCTCCTGGGCGCGCTCCTGTGAATCGCCGGCCAGCGATTTGACCTCGTCGGCGACGACGGCGAACCCGCTCCCGGCCTCGCCGGCGCGGGCGGCTTCGATGGAGGCGTTCAGCGCCAGGATGTTGGTCTGTTCGGCGATGTCGTTGATGACCTCGACGACGGCGTCGATCTCGCCGACGCGGTCCTGTAGCTCGTCCACGTCCTCTGAGACATCGTCGACGGCGTCGCCCACGTCGTCCATCACGCCCATGGCGTCGTCGGCGACGTCCTGCCCGTCCTCGGCGAGGTCGCGGGCCCGCTGGCTGTTGCCCTCGACCTCGCTGGCGCTGGCCGCGACTTCCTCGACGGTGGCGCTCATGTTCGAGACTTCGCTGGCGATGGACTGGACGCGCTCGGACTGATCGCCGGTCAGGTCAGATATCTGCTGGGAGGAGTTAGCGACCCCGTCGGCGGCGTCTCGCAGCTCCGTCATCGGCGCTTCGAGGTCGTTCTCGACCTCGGCGGCGAGCTGTTCGCGACGGTCGATCTCGTCTTCGAGCTTCTGGCTGTAGGAGTGGATGTACGTGTCGGCGACGACCTGCATGTCGAGGTTGATGATGCGCAGGATCGAGGTGATGTCCTCGCGGAGGTCGGCGATCTCCTCGGTGACGATGTCGTTGACGGCGTCGATGGTCGGTCCCTCGGCCCCGGCGTCGGCGGTCACGGTGCCGCCGTCGGTTGCCGCCTCGGCGGCGAGTCGCTCCGTGATACGCTCGTTCGCCTGCTCGGTGAGCAACGGGAGGATGAGGTCGTAATAGACGCCGTACTGGCCGATGTACTGTTTCATCGGCATCTCGAGGATGTCGTGGAGCTTGCCGATGCGGGCGCGGTTCTTGAAGTACTCCTGGTCGTACTCGCCGTCGGCCAGCGTGACGAAGTACGCCTGCTGGGTCTGTTTCAGGGCGTCGACGGCCTTTGGCGACCGACTGATGACTTCGACCGTCTCGTCGTACTGCGTGAGGTTCTCGTAGAACCGGTCGCCGATCTCCTCGGCGTGTTCCTCGAACAGCGACCCGAGGGCTTCGAGGCGCTGCTCGTCCTCGGCGTCGAAGTTGATGTACTCTTTGCGCCAATCTATCTCACTCCGGTCCAGTCCGATCTCTTGGACGAGGGCGTCGACATCTACCTGGTCGTTCAGTCCCCCCTGTCCGAACATCGCCGCGTAGTCGCTCATGAGGTCACTGACCGTACACGGATATTTATACGTTCGTCACGGATATTCACGATTGATACCGGCTGGGTCCCGGGCGACGGGCCGCGGTGGCGGCGATATCCGTCGCGTCTGGCAGGTCGCAAGCGTTTTGCCGGCGGCCACTGTACCCCGAGGCATGCCCGACTGTCCGCTCGCCGACGACTGCCCTAGCTTCACAGAACGCATCGAGGGGATGGGCTGTACGCACTACGGCGACCGAGGGGGTGCCGAGTGGTGCAACCACTACAACCAACCCATCTCGGACCTGAAGAGCCAGCCCGTCAAGCTGGGCCAGGAAGTCGTCGTCGAGGTGGACGACATCCACGAGAGCGGCGCCGGCGTCGGCCGGACCGAGGACGGCTTCATCGTCATGGTCGACGGCGTCCTGCCGCCGGCCAAGTCGCTGGTCCAGATAACCAAGGTCCGGTCGAACCACGCGCGAGCGGACGAACTCGAACGGCTCGAACGAGAGGAGGAAGACGCGGACGACGAAGCGGACGACGAGGGCGGCTACCAGGGCGACGACGGCGACGAGGAGGACGAGCGCCTGGGCAGCCGCGACAACTTCTGGGGCAGTTAGGGCACGGACTTTTTGCGTCACTCGCCCGTCTGGTCGGGTATGGATCTGGAACTTGCCGGCAACGCTGTACTGTGTACCGCCGCGACGAGCGGACTGGGACGGGCGAGCGCCGAGCGATTCGCTCGCGAGGGGAGCGACGTTGCTGTCTGTGGGACGACACCGGCCCACGTCGAGGAGACGCGCGAGGCGCTCTCCGACCTCGGCGACGGCGATGTCCTGGCCGTCGAGGCCGATATCACCGACCCCGACGAAGTCGAAGCCTTCGTCGAGGAGACCGTCGAGACCTTCGGCGGACTGGACCACGTCGTCACGAGCGCGGGCGGGCCCGCGCCCGGCCCGTTCATCGAGACGACCGAGCGAGAGTGGTACGGCGCCTACGACCTGCTGGTGATGAGCGTCGTCTGGACGACCCGCCACGCCTACCCCTACCTCAGAGACTCCGACGCCGGCACTATCGTCAATATCACTTCCCGCTCGGTCAGGGAGGTGATCGACGACCTCGTCCTCTCGAACTCGGTGCGGCGGGCCGTCATCGGCCTGATGGAGACCCAGGCCCGCGAGTTCGCCCCCGAGGTGCGGGTCAACGCGGTGCTTCCCGGTGCCCACGAGACGCCCCGCATCGAGGAACTCGTCGAGGCCGCCGTCGAACGCGGCGAGTTCGACTCCTACGAGGCGGGGCTGGCGTCGTGGTCCGACGCCCCGCTTGGGCGGGTCGGCCAGCCCGAGGAACTCGGCGACGTGGTGGCGTATCTGTCGTCGGCCCGCTCGTCGTACGTCACCGGGACGGCGCTGCCGGTCGACGGCGGGTCGATGAGAAGCTAGGGGTTCGACCAGCGGGAGAG
>Ga0209945_1000907_pt1 | contig 10788 bp, 13 predicted proteins | sample SalPonR2_A_D2_MG_FD_185703 | JGI IMG/M metagenome (GOLD analysis project Ga0209945, IMG submission 185703) | Salt pond soil microbial communities from South San Francisco under conditions of wetland restoration - Salt Pond MetaG R2_A_D2_MG... ...
GCCCGACGTTTCGCCGTCCGATAGTAAAACTGCTCGCTACGCGGGCGACCGCGACCCGACCCCGCGTGATCGATACGATTTTCCGCCGCGGCGGCGAACCGCCGGCACATGTTGTCCAGGCAGTTCGTCCGGGAGCACCCCGAGGAGGTCCGGCGCGCCCTCGAGACCAAGGGCGTCGACGTCGACCTCGATCGGATCCTCGACGTCGACGCGGAGTGGCGCGAACTCAAGGCGACCGGCGACGACCTCAGACGGCAGCGAAACGAGGTCTCGAGCGAGATCGGCGAACTCAAGCGCGAGGGCGAGGAGGCGGCGGCCGAGGCGGCGATCGAACGCTCCAGCGAACTGAAGGCCGAACTCGAGGGGGTCGAATCCCGAGCCGAGGAACTGGAGGCCGAACTCGAGGCCGCCCTGCTCGAACTCCCGAACCCGCCCCACCCCGACGCCCCGGTCGGCGAGGACGAGTCCGACAACGTCGAGGTCGAGCGCTGGGGGTTCGACGACCGGCGGGCGCTCCCGGACCCGGTCGTCCCCCACTACGACCTGGGCGAGGAGCTCGGGATCCTCGATTTCGACCGGGGCGCGAAAGTCTCCGGCGGCGGCTTCTACTTCGCGACGGGCGAGGGCGCACGGCTGGAACACGCGCTGATCCAGTTCATGCTCGAACTCCACCGCGAGGAGCACGGCTACACCGACGTGTTCCCGCCGATCCCGGTCAACTCCGCCTCGATGCGGGGGACCGGCCAGTTCCCCAAGTTCGTCGACGACGCCTACCGCGTCGGCGGCGCCAACGACGAGGCCTACGACGACGACGACCTCTGGTTGCTCCCGACCGCGGAGGTCCCGGTCACGAACATGTACCGCGACGAGATCCTCCTCGACGGCGACCTCCCGATCAAACACCAGGCGTACACGCCGAACTTCCGGCGGGAGGCCGGCGAGCACGGCACGGAGACGCGCGGCATCGTCCGCGTTCACCAGTTCAACAAGGTCGAGATGGTGAACTTCGTCCGCCCCGAGGAGAGCTACGACCGGCTGGATGGGCTCCTCGGGGAGGCGACGGCAGTGCTCGAAAAGCTCGGGCTTCCCTACCGCGTCCTCGAGATGTGCACCGGCGACATGGGCTTCACCCAGGCGAAAAAGTACGACGTCGAGGTGTGGGCGCCGGGCGACGACATGGCCGAGGGCCCCGAGGTCGGCGGGCGGTGGCTCGAGGTGTCCTCGGTCTCGAACTTCGAGGCGTTTCAGGCACGCCGGGCCGGCATCCGGTATCGCCCCGAACAGCACGAGTCCGCGGAGTACGTCCACACGCTCAACGGGTCGGGCGTCGCCGTCCCCCGCGTGGTCGTCGCGATACTCGAGTACTACCAGAACGCCGACGGGACCGTCGACGTTCCGGAGCCGCTCCGGCCCTACATGGGGGGGCTCGAACGGATCGAGGGCCACGACCCCGTCGGCGAGTCGGCCCTCGGCGCGGGCGAGTAAGCTGCCTCGGGCCGTTCCGGCGGCTACTCCGTCCCTGAGCCGGTGTACGTCCGGATGTTTGCGATCCCGTCCTCGCCGACCTCGAACGTATCGACGAAGCGGAACCAGGTGTCGCCGTCGGCGTCGAGCAACCGCCCCTCGACGGCCACGTCCCCGTCGTCGTCGGCGTAGACGGACTCGACGACGTGCGTCGTCTCCCGCTCGGGGCGGCCGCTCCGCATGAACGCGACGAACGCCTCGCGTCCCTCGATCGTCCGGTCGGGGCGTCGGTGGACGAACCCGCCGGAGACGACCCCCGAAAGCGCGTCGTAGTCGTCCTCGTCGATCGACCGGTAGTACTCCCGAGCCAGCGCAGCGCCGTCCATACCGAAGCTCAGTCGGCGCGCACTCATATGTCCGGCGGCGGCCGAGCGACTTTTCTCCGGGCGGCGGCAAGCCGGGACGTGGAGCTACACGTCCGGTACGAGGGCGACGACGATCCCGAGAAGTGTTCGGCCCGAAAGCTCGCCCGGTTCGACCTCGCGAGCCTCCATCGGTCGGCCCGGGAGACGCCCGCCGGTATCGTCCTCGACCCCTACGCCGACCGCGCGCTCTCGCCGGCCGACGCCGAGGACGCGCCGGGCGGACGGTTGGTCGCGCTGGACTGCTCGTGGGAGACCGCCGAGGCCGAGGCGTTCCGCCTCGACGGGCCCCACCGATCGCTGCCGTTCCTCGTCGCCGCCAACCCGGTCAACTACGGGACGCCGTTCCGACTCAACACCGTCGAGGCGTTCGCCGGCGCGCTCTGTATCCTCGGATACCGCGACCGCGCCGAGGAGATACTCGGAAAGTTCCGGTGGGGACACACGTTCTTGGAACTGAACGAGGAACCGCTCCGTCGGTACGCCGACTGTGCGGACTCCACGGACGTGATCGACGTGCAATCGGAGTACCTCGATTCCTGATCCGCCCCGCCGCCTCCGTCGCCAGGTCCCCGATGATTTATAACTGATGGCGGGGCCACCCCGCCGCGTGACCTGACCTCGAACCCGCGGCGAACACGGCGGGTGCCCGGCACGCCGCCGCGGGACCGAACCGGTGTCGGCTGTCAGCCCAGACGGATCGGATCAGCCGCCGGCTTGATCGAGACGGCGATGTCGTCGCCGACCTCGAAGCCGTGCCCCTCCCGAAAGACGAGTTTCGCGCCGAACGGAACCCGCGACGCGAACAGCGAGAGCCCGGTCGCCCGCCGGTCGTCGGCGAACACCGCCACGTCGGCCCACTCGATCCCCCGCCCGTCGGCCTCCCCGATCGGTGTGCCGAGCAGCGACCGCTCCCCCTCGGCGGTCGCGAACGTTCCACCGCCGCCGTAGTGGACGAGGCCGCCGTCGAGCCCGACGCCGTCGTCGTCGGCCAGCGCGGCGAATCCCCGTCGCCCCCGTCCGGACGGCGAATCGAGCCGGACGTGGGTCTGTCCGGCCTCGACGACTGTCCCCCGACCGTCCCACTCGAGGCCGGTGACCGATACGCCGAGGTCGATCGGGATCGATCCGCTCGCCCGGTGGAGGTTCTGCCCCGGCCGACGGAACCCCAAATGGACGTGGTTGTCGACCCACCGACCGAAGAACCCCGACCTGACGAGCGTTCCGAGTCGATCCCCGACGTCGACCCGCTCGCCGACCTCGACGTCGGGGTCGACGTGGAGCATCCTCGCGACGTGGGGGCCACAGTCGACGAGAAGCAGGTGATCCTCCGAGGCGGCGTACGGTCGATCGGGACACCGGACCGTCCGGACCGATCGGACGGTCCCGGAGACGGGCGAGACCGCCCGATCGGTTCCGGGGTAGAGGTCGATCGCACAGCCGGCGTCGTGTGCCGGATACGGCGAGTTGTAGCGGGAGAACCGCTCGTACCGATCGAGCACCGCCGCCGGGAGCGAAGCCATACGGCAGGTTCGCTCCCGCCCGTCTTATCGGCGTCGGGAGCCGCCGCCGATGGAATCTGCCAGCCGATCGACGACCGTTGCGGTCCCCGTCGCTAGCACGGGACCGGCACGCCCCACGCCGAACCCGTTCGCGACGCTCCGTGAGGCTTACGTCCGTCGGTCGAGGACGTGACGTAATGCTATTTCGCGACGCGACGCTGGCCGACGGCCGGGTGCGCGACGTCCGGATCGACGGGGAGTCGATCGTCGAGGTCGGGACCGGACTTGACGGCGACGGCGAGACGATCGACGCCGACGGAAAGCTCCTGTTGCCCGGGATGATCGACGCCCACGTCCACTTTCGCGAGCCGGGGTTCCCGCACAAGGAGACCTGGCTGACGGGGTCGAGAAGCGCCGCAGCCGGCGGCGTCACCACGGTGTTCGACCAGCCGAACACCGAGCCACCGACGGTCGACGCGGCGGGGTACGAACGGAAGGCCGAGCTCGCGTCGGCGTCGCTCGTCGACTACGCCATCAACGGCGGCGTCACCGACGATTGGGTCCCCGAAGAACTCCTCGAGAAGCCGATCGGCGCGCTCGGCGAGGTGTTTCTCGCCGACTCGACGGGCGAGATGGGGATCGACACGGAGCGCTACGAGGAGGCGGTGAACCGTGCCCACGAGGCGGGCGTTCCAATCACGGTCCACGCCGAGGACGCGACGCTGTTCGACGAGTCGGTCGCGGACCGCACCGACCCCGACGCCTGGAGCGCCTACCGGACCGCCGAGGCCGAAATCGAGGCGATCCGACGCGCCTGCCGGGTCGCCGACGACCTCGACGCGCGCGTCCACGTCGCACACACGTCGACCCCGGAAGGCGTCGAGGCCGCCTCGGGGGCGGGGATGACCTGCGAGGTCACGCCGCATCACCTCTTCCTCTCGCGGGCCGATCTCGAGGGCCTCGGCACGTTCGGACGGATGAACCCGCCGCTCCGGAGCGAGGACCGACGCGAGTCGATGCTCCGGCTGCTCGTCGACGGTGAGATCGATATCGTCGCGACGGACCACGCGCCCCACACCCGCGCCGAGAAGGACGCGGGAATCTGGGACGCGCCGAGCGGCGTCCCGGGGGTCGAAACCGCCCTCCCGCTGCTGTTGGAGGAGGCGCGGAACGGACGGATCGGATACGAGCGGATCCGGGACGTCACCGCGGCCAACGTCGCCGATATCTTCGGCCTCGAACGCAAGGGGCGGATCGAGACGGGCAATCACGCGGACCTCGTGTTGGTCGATCCCGACGCGAGCGTCCCGATCCGGGGAGATGCCCTACACTCGAAGTGCGAGTGGACGCCGTTCGAGGGACGACCGGGGGTGTTCCCGGAACTCACGACGGTTCGGGGGCGCGTCGTCTTCCGCGACGGGGAATTCGCCGACGTGGCGGGGCGTAACGTCCGCCGCTAGTCGTCGCCGGCGTCGACTTCGTGGCCGCAGTTCGGGCAGTGAAACTCGTCGTGTCTGAGCGCCGCCGAGGACTCCCGGACCTCGCGCATCACGCTCGAGATCCGTTCTTCGGCCTCCAGTTCCTCGTCGACGGTCAACTCGACGCCCTCGACTTCCAGCAGGAACTTTGCGACCTCCGTGATTTCGTACATCAACTCGTCTAGCTCCTCCGCGGTGTAGAAATCGCACATCGCGCCGTACAGGAACGTTGCCCCGGCCTTCCGGACCTTCTCGTCGAACGAGGAGCGGGCCTGATTCACCGCCTGCGGGCTGTAGGTGTCCGTCATGAACGGAACGAGTTCGGGGAGGTTCTCCCCGATCTTCGTCATCTCGACGCCGGTTTCGGTCCTGAAGTCGGCACAGAGCCGCGCGATCGCCCACTCGCGGGCGGTGACGTAGGTCCGTTCCCGGAGGAACTCGTTGGCGCGGTCGTAGGTCGCGCCGTCGATCTTCGAAAACCGGGCGTACTCCCGGACGTCCGACGGGACGGCGTCGTCCGGGCCGTCCGTTCCCGTCCCCGATCCGTCGGCACCGACGGTCGCCTGTCCATCATCTGCCATGTGATACGTAGCGGGACGCCGTCGAAAAAGCGTATCGCCGTTGTCTGACGCGCGGCCGACGCCGATCGGTCGGTAGGCGGGAGGCTTTTGCTTTCAGGGGGCAACGTCGAAGTATGAAAACGCTGTTGGGTATCGGCGGGAGCGAGGACTCGCTTCGCGCCCTCGAGGAGGCGGTCACGCGGGCCAAAGAAGCCGGTGACGACCTGACGATCGCCATCGTCGAAAACCCGGACGCATCGCTATCACAATCGGAGGTCGAGACGCGCGCGGGCGAAGTGCTGTCGGAGACGGGGGTCGAGGCGGACATCAGAACGCTCACCGGTCATCCGGGGAGCCAACTGCTCGAACTCGCCGAACGCGGCTCCTACGATCGGATCGTTCTCGGCGGCGGCGAGACGAGTCCGCTCGGGAAGGTACAGCTCGGTTCGATCGCGGAGTTCGTCCTCCTGAACGCCAGAACGACGGTGACGCTCATCCGATGACCCGCGAGTATCCGGACGACGTGGCCGGCCCCTACGAGGCCCCGCCGTACGAGTTCGAGGACCGCGAGGGACGACTGATCGAGGTCGAGCGGCACGACGCCGGGATCGAACCGCTGATGGAGATGTACTGCGCGTTCGACCCCGAGGACCGCGCACAGGGCATCCCGCCGACGAACGAGGAGCAGATCCGAACGTGGCTCGAGACGCTCGTCGAGGCCGACGCGCTCAACGTGATCGCGTGGCACGGCGAGGACCCGATCGGACACGCGATGTTGGTTCCCGACGACGACGGCTCCTTCGAGTTGGCGATTTTCGTGCTCAAGGAGTACCAAAACGCCGGCATCGGGACGGGCCTCATCGAGGGGCTGCTCGGCGCCGGACGCGAGGACGGGGTCGAACGCGTCTGGCTGTCGGTCGAACGCTGGAACAAGCCGGCCACCGCACTCTACCGGAAGGTCGGCTTCAGGCCGACCGACGACGGGAGCTTCGAACTCGAGATGTCGGCGCGGCTGACGCCGGAGGCGTAGCGCGCACGCGGCCCCGGCGATCAGACCGACAACACCGGCTGTGAGGCGTGGGCGAGCACGTATTCGGCCGCCTTCTCGATCACTGCCTCCGAGTCGCCGGTGACCGGCTGTCGCGGGACGACGACGAAGCCGACGTCGAGCATCTCGGCGACGTCGAGGATGACGGTCCCGGGGTGTTGGCTCAGCCTCGAGGTGGAAAACCCGCAGGCCGAGGAGTGGTCGATCGGAACGTCGCCGGCAACAGCCCGGACGCCGTCCATGACTTCCTCGCCACGGTCGGCGACGGCGGTCGCGTCGATGCTTCCGTCGTCGATCGCTTTCGCCGCGTTCTCGCCGAGGAGATACAGCGCGTGGACGGACGCCTCGTACCGGTCCGCGATTGCGACCCCATACTCGACGGCGTTCATCGCTGCGTCCGTACCGTCGACGGGTACGAGCACCGTGTCGATCTCCATACGTTCGCCTCGGGCGAGAGGGACTTAAACCACACTCGACGCGGCAGGGAAGGCGTGGATTTATGATATCCGCGGGCCGACACCCGGTATGTTCGAGACGGTGGTCGTGGCGACTGACGGCTCCGAAAGCGTCTCGCGGGCGGTCGACTGCACGTTCGATCTCGCCCGACGGTTCGACGCCACCGTACACGCGCTCCACGTGATCGACGAGAGCCGCCTCGAGCCGCTCCCCGAACGGCTCCACAGCGACGTCCGCGGCGCGCTCGACGAGCAGGGCACCGACGCGATCGACGCCATCGTCGACGCCAACGCCGACAGCGAGGAACCGATCGACCTCGAGACGGTCGTCCGCACCGGCCGTCCCGCGACCCAGATCGTCGGCTACGTTCAGGACATCGACGCCGACGGCGTCGCGATGGGCACGCGCGGGCGGAGCGGCGATCACTCCTTTCTCCTCGGAAGCGTCGCCGAGCGCGTCGTCCGAACCTGTCCGGTTCCCGTCATGACAGTCCGCCAACTCGAATGACCGCTCCCGCAGCGGTGAACGGGAGGCTTATTGAGACACCGCCCGGCCGGTGTGTATGGACGATCGACTCATCGACGACGAGCGGATCTCGCTTCATCGCCGGTCGCTGTTGCCCGGCGAGGGCTTTTTCACCCCGGACTCGTTCGACGACGAGGTCGCCGAACGCGAGGCCAAAGAGACCATCGAGGGAACCGACCGGATCGTCGTCGCCGACCCCGACGCCGACGGCCTCGGCTGTGTCGCCCTGGTTCGGGCCGCCTTCGGGACCGCGGGGCTGCTCCCGGCCGGCCCCCACGAGCTCGCGGACGCGCTCGAGTACGTCGCGGCGTACGGCGACCCCGGCCTCGAGGTGTACGTCTGCGATCTCTGCCCCGACTCCGAGCGGGACCTCGAGGCGCTTCCCGCCGTCGCCGACCTCGCGGCGTCGCTCAGGTGGTTCGATCACCACCAGTGGGACGAGGCCCTCGCCGAGGCCGTCGCCGAGCACGCCGAGTTGGTCGTCGGCGACTCCGACTCGGTCTGTACGACGGACGTGACGCTCGCGGAACTCGACGCCGAGTTCGACGACCGGTACGCCGACCTCGCGGCGGTCACCAGGGATCACGACCTGTGGCTGCGCGAGGACCCCCGCAGCGACGACATCGCCGACTACGCCTACTGGGCCGACCCCGAGGAGTACGTCGAGACGGTCCTCGAGCACGGGGCCGACCTGCCCGAATCGGTCGAGGCCTTCCTCGAGGAGAAACGCGTCGAGAAGGACGCGTTGATCGGGAAGGCCACGGAGCGGGCGGCGTTCCACGAGATCGGCGAGTGGACCGTCGGCGTCACCTACGGCCGGTGCTCGCAAAACGAGGTCGCCGAGGCGATGCGCGAGGCGGGCGCCGACGCGTCGGTGATCGTCAAGCCCGCCGGCTCGGCGTCGATCCGGGGGACGGACGCCTTCGAGCGCTGCCACGAGGTCGCCGGGCAGGTCAACGGCGGCGGCCACCCGAAAGCCGCCGGCTGCAAGCCGGATATCTACGACGACATGCTCGATTACGCCCACCACTGGAGCACCCGCGGCGAGGTCGCCAAACGGGTGATCCTCGAGGCGTTCCGGACGCTCGATCGCGACGCCGAAACCGACGCGTAGCCGCGCCCTCTCGGCCGGCGGCGACCGTCAGGCTTTACCCGTATCTACCGGTACGCCGGACATGGATCAGCTTCAGCGGTCGCTGCTCGAGTCACCGATCGTCGAGAAGGACGACTACCACTACTTCGTCCACCCGATCAGCGACGGCGTCCCGATGCTCGAGCCGAGCCTGCTCCGGGAGATCGTCATCAAGATCATCCGGAAGGCCCAACTCGAGAACGTCGACAAGATCGTTACGCCCGCCGCGATGGGGATCCACATCTCCACGGCCGTCTCGCTCATGACCGACATCCCGCTCGTGGTCATCCGAAAGCGCGAGTACGGCCTCGAGGGCGAGACCCCGCTGTTCCAGGAGACCGGCTACTCCGAGAACCAGATGTTCATCAACGACGTCGACGAGGGCGACAACGTCCTCGTGCTCGACGACGTGCTCTCGACGGGCGGGACCCTCTCGGCGATCTGTGCCGCCCTGGAGGACATCGGCGCGAACATCGTCGACGTCGTCGCCGTCATCAAGAAGGTCGAGGGGACGAACGAACTCGACGAGTCCGACTACAGCGCAAAGACTCTGATAAACGTCACCGTCGAGGGCGGCGAGGTCGTGATCGTCGACCCGACCGGCGACGACTGACCGGAACGTCACCGGCCGTCCGCCTCGAAGCCGGATCGAGGCCGACCGCCGACGGAGGTCACTTGTACACCACGACCGAACGCCCGCCATGCCCACCATCGGTATCCACGAGTCGGTCGGTGCGGTCTTCCCGCCCGAGTCGCTCCGCGAGGCGCTCTCTGACGTCGATGCGGAGTTGCGTATCGTGTCGACGGACGACCTCGACGACTGCGCCGCGCTCGTGACGTTCGCCTACGACGAGCGCTTTCTCGAGGCCGACCTCGAGTGGATCCACTCGATCCAGGCCGGCGTCGACCGGTTCCCCTTCGAGGCGCTCGAAGCCGCGGGAATCGCGCTGACGAACAGCACCGGCATCCACGGCGACACCGTCGGCGAGACGACACTCGGATACATGCTCTCCTTTGCCCGGGGGCTCCACCGGTACCGCGACCGCGAGCGCGACCGGGAGTGGTCCCGGCCCCCCTACGACCGGCCATTCTCGCTCGCCGACGCCTCCGTCTGCGTCGTCGGGTTGGGGACGCTCGGCCGCGGGATCGCCACCCGCGCGGACGCCCTCGGGATGGACGTCGTCGGGGTCAAGCGGACGCCGACGCCGGTCGACGGGGTCGAGACGGTCCACCCCGCCGGGGACCTCGAGACCGCTATCGCCGACGCCCGCTTCGTCGCCCTCGCCGTTCCGTTGACCGAGGAGACGGAGGGGCTGATCGGCGCGGGCGAACTCGCCGCGATGCGCTCGGACGCGGTGCTAATAAACGTCGCCCGCGGTCCCGTGGTCGACGAGCCGGCGCTCGTCGACGCCCTCGCTTCCGACGCCATCGGCGGCGCGGCGCTGGACGTCTTCGAGACCGAACCGCTGCCGCCCGAGTCGCCGCTGTGGGCCATGGAGGAGGTGATCGTCACGCCGCACATCGCCGCGGCGACCCGCGAGTACCACCGGCGGATCGCCGCGCTCGTCCGGGAGAACGCCCGCCGGCACGCGGCGGGCGAGTCGTTCACCAACCGCGTCGTCTGAGCCGGTGCCCGCGTTCGGGGCCGCCGGGACGCATTTATAAGGGCATCGGGCCGCTGTTCCCGTCCTCGCCCGCTCCGGAACGCGCCCGCGAGAGCAACTCCGAGACGGGCGGCCGGTACTCGTAGCCGGGGACGATCCCCTCCATGTAGGTCCCCTCGACGTACTCGGCCATCGACTTTGCCATCCCCGGGACGTGGTCGGCGTTTTCCCACTCAAACTCGAAGACGGCGACGGCGTCGTCCGCCTCCTCGACGAGTCGGTAGTCGTCGAACTCGACGTCCTGTCTGACGGCCATGTCGGTGTCCTCCAGGCGCAACTCGTAGGTGTCGAACCACCCGTCCTCGACGGCCGGGCCGACGCCTCCTTCGGTCGCCGCCGACAGCATCGGCGCGCGTACCTCGAGGGTGTACGAAAGCGCCCACTCGTCGGTCTCGGCGGCGGTCACGCGCCCGTCGAACCGCGTCGTCGTCACCTCGAACCACCGGCCGTCGCGCTCGAAGGCGTCGTGGCCCTCGAAGGCCCGAACGGCGCGGTCGGGGAGTGTCTCGGTCATCACCGACCGTTGGGGCGACGATA
>Ga0209945_1000909_pt1 | contig 10770 bp, 7 predicted proteins | sample SalPonR2_A_D2_MG_FD_185703 | JGI IMG/M metagenome (GOLD analysis project Ga0209945, IMG submission 185703) | Salt pond soil microbial communities from South San Francisco under conditions of wetland restoration - Salt Pond MetaG R2_A_D2_MG... ...
ATGACAAAGACGATAGTGGCGCGCGCCCCGTGAGCGCGCCGGAGGCGAGCTCTCGAGCGCGCGAGGGATGAGCGAGGTGCCGCAGGCACCGAGCGAATCGGCTGGGAGGGTGTGGCCCAATTGGTGTCCGGAGGTTGTACGGTCGTGTCGGTTGCACTATCACTGCCACGTACGTATTGGGAGGGTGTGGCCCAATTGGTGTCCGGAGGTTGTGCGGTCGGCGTGGTCACACAATCGCCATCTCCCTCGGGGCGCGCATTCACATGGGAGGATGCGGTCGAAAATGGGGCCCAAGTGGTCCTAGGCTGTGTGCGCCGTCTCGTGAGGCTCAAAGTGGCCTGTGGCAAACTGCAAGACTCTCGTCGCTCACGTACACAAAAAGTACACGCCTCGTGACACTCAGAGGCCACGCAGACCACATCATCTCTGGGCGATTCGCTCGTATACACTGCTGTGGCTGGTGTGAGAGATCCGACATAGGGCCTCTGGACATCGTGTACTGCCACATCCTCCCCAGCCGATTCGCTCGCGCTCACGGACACGCCTCCGGCGGCCCGTGAGGCTCGCACCATAGCTCACTAAGGGAATACTATCTTTCTTCGAGGAGAGAATCCCGCCGTTTACGGCGGGAGTGAATCCGACAATCCCCTACAGCCACGTTCTGCTGCTAATACGGATATTTATGTAGCGTCACGTCATCGTATGACCTGCACCGAGGCGGTTTCACCGCCACCTAAATGCACAATATCGGGACTCCGAGACCCAGACCGTTCGAGACACACTCTCGAACCGCTGTGGTGTCTCGGTCAGCAAGATAACTCTGAGTCCCCCTGCCCGGGATAGGAGTAACGGCGGTGTGGCCCCGCCATCGGCCCGTCATGCTGACGAGTCGTCAACCAGCAAATATCCCAACCCAGCGGCACGGTGCCGTGGGAAGCCCCGCCGTTTACGGCGAGGAGGAGGTCACTCAGCGAGCCGCGTTCCACGGTTGTTAAACCGATCCTCCCTATAGTTCGAGCCGATGGGTACGCTCACCGAACTGTTCGACCCGGATCGGGTCGCGGTCGTCGGCGCGACGGCCCGCGAGGGTGCGGTCGGTCGGGCCGTCACGTCGAATCTGCTCGCAGACTTCGACGGCGAGACGGTCCCCGTCAACCCGAACTACGACGAGGTGCTCGACACTCCCTGTGTGGCCTCCGTCGACGACGCGAACGCGGACGTCGCCGTCGTCGTCGTGCCGCCCTCCATCGTGTTGGACGCCATCGAGGCGTGTGGCGAGGCGGGGACGCAAAACGTCGTCGTAATCACCGCTGGCTTCGGCGAGACCGGCGAAGACGGCGCGGCGCGCGAACAGCGGCTCGCCGACCTCGCCGAGGAGTACGACCTCAACGTCGTCGGCCCGAACAGCCTCGGGGTCATGTCGACTCCCTCGGGCATGAACGCCACCTTCGGCCCAGAAAACGCGCTCCCCGGTGGCCTCTCGTTTATGAGCCAGTCGGGCGCGTTCGTCACGGCCGTCCTCGACTGGGCGAACGACAACGGTGTCGGATTCAAAGACGTCGTCTCGCTGGGCAACAAGGCGGTGTTGGACGAGACCGACTTCGTCGACCACTGGGGCGACGACCCGGAGACCGACGTAATAATCGGCTACCTCGAAGGGATCACAGACGGGCGGGAGTTCATCGAGACCGCCCGCGAAACGGCACAAGACACCCCGATCGTGGCCGTCAAGTCCGGCCGCACGAGCGCCGGCGCACAGGCCGCCTCCTCACATACCGGCACGCTTGCAGGCTCTGAAAAGGCGTACGAGGCCGGGCTCGACCAGGCTGGCGTCATCCGCGCCGAATCGGTCGACGACCTCTTCGACGCCGCCGGCATCCTCGGCAGCCAGCCGCTTCCGGACACCGACAGCGTCGCCATCGTCACCAACGCCGGCGGTCCCGGCGTCATGGCGACCGACGCGGTCGGCGACGCCGGCCTCGAGTTGGCGTCGTTCGCTCCCGATACGACGGACGCGCTTCGCGAGTCGATGCCGGCAGAGGCGAACATCCACAACCCGGTCGACGTCATCGGCGACGCCGACGTCGACCGATTCCGCGAGGCGCTCGAAATCGCCCTCGCCGACGACCACGTCGGGGCCGCGCTCGTCTTGGCGGCGCCGACGGCTACGATCGACTTCGACGCGCTCGGTGACGCAGTCCGCGAGACCGTCGAGACGACGGACGCTCCGGTTGCGGCCTGCCTGATGGGTGGCGACCGCACCCGGGAACCGACCCGGAAGCTCCAAGAGGCGGGCATTCCCTGTTATTTCGACCCCGCTCGCGGGATCGACAGCCTCGCCACCCTCGCAGAGTACCGCGACATCAGCCAACGGACGTACGCCGACCCGATGTCGTTCGACGTCGACCGCGATCGGGCACGCGAGATACTCGAAACGGTCCGTGACCGCGACGACAACCGGCTCGGCGTCGAGGCGATGGAACTCCTCGACGCGTACGGAATCGCGACCCCCGCCGGCGAGATCGTCGACTCCCCGAGCCGTGCCGCTGCGGTGGCCACCGACATCGACGGCGACGTCGTGATGAAGATCGTCTCGCCCGACATCCTCCACAAGTCCGACATCGGCGGGGTCGCCGTCGGGGTGGCGGCCGAAGACGTCGCCGACACCTACGAAGACCTGATAACCCGGGCGCGCAACTATCAGCCCGATGCGACGATCCTCGGCGTCCAAGTACAGGAGATGGTCGACCTCGACGCCGGCGTCGAAACCATCGTCGGGATGAACCGCGACCCACAGTTCGGCCCGCTGTTGATGTTCGGGCTCGGCGGGATCTTCGTGGAGGTGATGGAAGACACGACCTTCCGCGTCGCGCCCGTCTCCGAGCCGGAGGCCCGTGAGATGACCCGCGAGATCCAGTCTGCACCCCTGTTGCGCGGTGCTCGCGGCCGCGACCCGGTCGACATCGATGCCGTCGTCGACACGATCGGTCGGCTCTCACAGCTCGTCACGGACTTCCCCGCGATCGTCGAACTCGACATCAACCCGCTCGTCGCACTGCCCGATGCCGACGGCGAGGCGAACGCCGCCGCCGTCGACGTCCGACTCACCGTCGACCCGGAGACACTCGACTCATGACAGACACCACCACCACACTCGTCACCGCGACCGGAGAAGGCGTTGGAAAGACCGCGATCACCCTGGCGCTCGCACGACTCGCCGCCGCCCGCGACCAGGACGTCAGCTATATGAAACCGAAGGGCACCCGGCTTCAGTCGAACGTCGGCAAGACGCTCGATCAGGACCCGATGCTCGCCCGTGAGACGCTCGGCGTAGACGCTGAAATGCACCAGATGGAGCCGGTCGTCTACTCGCCCACGTTCGTCGAGGGCGCCATCCGGGGCACCGAAGACACCGACGCGCTCCACGACCGGATCGCGACATCGTTCGAGACGCTCGCGGACGGACGCGACCACGTGTTCGTCGAGGGGGGCGGCGAGTGGCGAACCGGCGGTGTCGTCGATCTCACCGACCCGGACGTAGCGGAGCTGTTGGACGCGCGCGTCGTCCTCGTCGCCGAGTATGACTCGCCCGGCGATCTCGACGCGGTGCTTGCAGCCGCCGACGCGTTCGGCGACCGACTTGCGGGCGTCGTCTTCAACAAGGTCTCGGACACGGCCTACGACTCGCTCGGTCAAGACGGCATCCCATTCTTGGAGTCTCGGGGTATCGACGTCTTCGGAGCACTTCCCCACGAAAAAGAGCTCGCAGGGGTCACCGTGGCAGCGCTCGCCGACGAACTCGGCGCGGACAGCCTGACCGACGTCTCGAGCGACACCTTCGTCGAACGATTCCTCGTCGGGGCGATGGGCGGCGACGAGGCGCTTCGGCACTTCCGGCGCGCCCGCGATGCGGTCGTGATAACCGGTGGCGACCGCGCAGACGTCCAGACCGCAGCGCTCGACGCTTCCGGCGTCAAGTGTCTTCTCCTCACCGGCGGGCACCGACCGTCCGGCGCGGTGCTTGGCCGTGCAGCGGAGGCCGATACGGCCGTGCTCGCGGTCAACACCGACACCGCGACCGCGATCGACCGGGTCGAGTCCGTGGTCCACGGCGGTCGGACCAGCGACGCCCGCACCGTCGACCGCATGGCCGGGCTACTCGACGCACACGTCGACGTCGACGCCATCATCTGACGGCCTGGTCGACGACATCGTCTGACATACTGTTTTGAGGGAGGACGTCGAAATGAGTCGTATGACCAGTCTCTCGGAGACGTACGGGGGAGCCGGGGGGTCGGAGGTCGGCCCGCGGCGCCTGTCACTCGGTGTGGGGTTGTTCCTCGGGGGGACCCTGCTTCTCGTCGCCGGCATTTTCGCCGCCGCGGAGGTGTTCGTCCCGGCAGACACCACGTCTGGCGCTGCGAGACGGCTCGGCGGCATCCTCGGCGGCATCGGCGTCCCACTCGTGACACTCGGCGTGATGACGGTGCTTCCGGCAGACCGTCGCACCCGAGTCGCCGCCGTCGTCGGTGCGGTGATCATGGCGCTCGGCGTGGCGCTGTTCTCGCAGGCGTATCCGAACCACTGGGTCGGGGGACCGCGACCGGAGCTCATCGATCTCACGCTTGCTACGGCGAGCGTCTACTTTCTCGGCGCGGCGACCACGATGTGGTCGGTGTTCGTCGGTGTCGCCAACTTCAAGACGCGAAACGACCCAGGCGGGACGGTGACGATGGAGGTGACACACAGGGGCGAGACGCGCGTCATCGAAGTCGACCGCAACAGCGTCCGCGGACTCGGCGGCGTCGGGCTGGTCGGTAAGACGCCAGACGGCAGCGTCGAGACACAGACGAGCGGCGCGTCGCTCGGATCGAGCGGTGCAGCGGGCGTCAGCGACGGCGGCGACACGACACCAGAGATTTCCTCACCACTCGACGAAGCGGACCGAAACTCCTCGTCGTCCAGACCCCGGCAATCGCCTTCTTCGTCGGGTTCGGCCGCTCCTAGCTCACGATCGAATCCGAACTCGTCGACGCAGTCGACGGCGACACCCCCGTCGCCGTCACGCCCCACGACGGCGGACGGCCCCGGAGACGTCTACTGTGGCAACTGTGCTGCGTTCGACTACGTCCGGACCGAAGACGGAATGGCTCCGTACTGTGGCCTCCACGACGAACGCATGGAGGATATGACGGCCTGTGAGGAGTGGACGCCACGGTGAGAGCCGGCTCCTCGAGCATCTCTCACGTCGGGTCTCTCGACGGCAGCTGTGACTCAGCGATCGCGAAGGTGAGCGTACTCAAGACACCGAGAAGCGTGCCGCCGGCGAGCGCGAGCGCGAGGTCGACGAGCGTCAACGACGTGACGCCGGGTGCCGGCGGTAACACGAATCCGGTCACGCCGTACGAGACCACGGCGATGGCGACGACATAAAAGGGTGCGTTGAGGTACCGCCAGCGGAAGCGTCCGGCGAGGTACTCGTCCGTGATCTGTCCGAGACTCGACGTCACGCCGGCGACGCCGAGCCACTGGACGAATCCGTGGACGAACGCGGTGACGGTCGCGCCGAGCGGGAGCGCCTCGTCGGTGACGCCGCGAACGGCGGCAACCGTCTCGGTGCCTTGGACGCCGCCGACGACGATCAGTGCGAGCGCGACGACGTACGTGATGAGTGTCACCCGGCCGGCGTACAGGAGGTTTCGAAGCGCGTCCGCGGTTCGGTCGACGGACGCCTCGAGCCCGAGGCCGCGAAACAACGAGTAAAGGCCGACGCCGCCGGAGATGAGTCCGAGGACGGCCGCCCCGGCGACGTCGAAGCGGTTCGCGAGCACCACGAGCGGGTAGATGAGCAAGAGGATACCGAGCGGCACGAGGATCGTTCCGCGCGTCTCCGGGTCGGCGAGCACCTGCTTTATCGTGTAATACAGCGATTCGAGGTCCTGTGCCTGCCGAACGACCACGCGGCGCATCCCGTCGATTGGCATCCGCGACCGGATCACGGGCAGCACCGATTCGTCTTGGGCGCCGTCCGTGATCACGATCGCCGACACCTCCTCGCCGGTCGAGAGTTCGGCGAGAACGCGGTCTACCTCGGCACCGACCGCCCGGTTCGCCTGGACGTCCGACCCGTCGACGCCCGTGACGGCCGCGACCGTCACCGCCTCCCCCTGGGCGGCCAACTCGTCGTGGACCGTAACCCCCTGAAACAGGACGTTCACGTCCGAGTCCTCCGGGTCGGCGGTCGCGAGCGCGACCGCGGCCTCGGTGACGTCGTCGTCGCCGAGCACCGGGGTCGGGATCCCGGTCTTTCGGCCGAGGTCGTCGTCGAGGTCCACACAGAGGACGAGCAGCATGAATCGTGGGTACACGAGGGGTCGACATATGCTTTCGGCTCACCGCCGTCCCTCGGTTCGGGCGCGGCCGAAAATAGCGGCGCGGCTACCGCGTCGTCGGCTAGGGCGCTTCGGACGCTTTTTTACCGCGGAGCCGATAGTAGCGAGTAGATGATCTCCAAGGGCTGTGAACAGTGCGCTAAGGGGGGCAAGATGGTGCTCTTCGTCTACGGCTACTGCGACCAGCGGGACTGTTTTTACTGCCCGCTCGGGGAGAACCGCAAGAACGTCACCGATGTCTACGCCAACGAGCGCCGCGTCGAGTCCGACGACGACGTAATCGAGGAGGCCAAACGGATGAGCGCGCTCGGCACATCGATCACCGGTGGCGAGCCCCAGGAGGCGATGGCGAAGACGACGCGGTACCTCTCGCTACTGAAAGACGAGTTCGGCGAGGACCACCACACCCACCTCTACACCGGGATCACCGGTGGGCGGGCAAACATGCGCCGGCTGAGTGAGGCCGGCCTCGATGAGATCCGGTTTCACCCGCCGTACGAGCTGTGGGGCGATCTCCACGGCACCGAGTGGGAGGATATCCTCTACATCGCTCGCGAAGAAGGGCTCACCCCTGCCTTCGAGATCCCAGGCATTCGGGCCGAACCGGAGTTCCTCGACTTCCTCGACGAGGGTGCAGCCGACTTCTGTAACGTCAACGAGTTCGAGATGAGCGACGGCAACTACCGGCGGATGCAAGAGGAAGGCTTCGAGCTTCAGGAGGGTCACATGTCTGCCGTCGAGGGGTCAAAAGACGACGCGATCCTCGAGGAGATGGCGAGCCACGAGAAGGTGTACTTCTGTACGTCGGTGTTCAAAGACGCCGCCCAGCACCGCAACCGGCTCAAGCGGATGGCGCGCAACATCCGGCGCGAGTTCGACGAGGTCACCGACGACGGCACGCTGGTGTACGGGAAGGCGTTCGTGTCGGCGACACGGTTCGAGACGCTCGGTGTCCCCGAGGAGTTCTACACGGTGAAGTCGGACCACGTCGAGGTCGCCTGGTGGCTCCTCGAAGAGATGGTCGACGCGGGCGACCTCGACCGCGGCGAGATCGTCGAACAGTACCCGACCGCCGATGGAACCGTCGTCGAGCGAACGCCCGTCGCCTGACGTCCTCACCCGTCGGCTGAGCGAGACACTCGTGCGGTGGCGCGCGCCTCGCGGGCCGCCGGAGGCGTGCCCGCGAGCGCGTGCGAGGGATGAGCGAGTCGTCCGAGGCGACGAGTGAATTGGCCCGGGAGGGTGTGGCTGTAACTGGCGTCCGGGTGCCACAGAGTCGTCTCGATCACACGCCTCCCGCGTGGGGGTACTCGACCGAATCGTTCGCGACGGTACCCGTATCCGCGGATCAGTCGTCGGCCGACGCGGGGGTCCCGCCGGCGTCTCTCGTCTCGCCCTGGAGCATCGGCGTGCCGTCCGCACGCGGGCCGAGCCGCGGGCCGTGTGGGCCGTCTGCCGGGTCGATCCGGCGACGGGTCCGGTAGTCGGTCGACCGCTCTACGGGGACGCGACCGATCGCGGTGACCATCTCGACGTAGTCGTCGAACGACCGGTACTCGCCGTACTGCCCGCCAGCGCGTTTCGTGATCTCCTCGGAGAGGATCGTCCCCATGAAGTCGTCGGCGCCGCAGTTGAGCAGCTTGAGCCCGTGGGCGTCTCCCGACTTGACCCACGAGGCCTGGATGTGCTCGACGTTGTCCAAAAAGAGCCGGGCGACCGCGACGACGAGTTCGTCTTCGGCCCGTGAGGCACCGCCGTCGACGACGCCCTGACGGTACAACGGCGTCTGTTCGTGGACGAACGAGAGGGGCACGAACTCGGTTATCCCGCCGGTACGGTCTTGGAGGTCACGGATCACCCCGAGGTGCTCGGCGCGGTGGGCGACCGTCTCGACGTGGCCGTACATCATCGTCGAGGTGACGTCGAGCCCGGCCGCCACCGCGCCCTCGATGGCCTCGACCCAGCCGTCGGTTCGGATCTTCCCCGGGCAGATCACGTCTCGGACTTCGTCGACGAGGATCTCTGCAGCAGTGCCGGGCGCGGAGTCGAGCCCGGCGTCGGCCAACTCGCGGTACACCCGCTCGTACGACCAGTCCGTTCCGCGACGGGCGTGGTACGCCTCCTCGGGCGTCATCGAGTGGAGGTGAACGCCGCCGACCGACATCGCCGTGATCTGCTCGTGATAGGTGCCTGGGTCGGTCGTGTACTGTGACGGCGGAACGTAGTTCACCGTCTTCGCGGAGTCGTCGTGGGCGGCGAGGATCTCGTGGTGTTCGTCGTTCAGCGCGAACGCCGGGTGGAGCCCGGAGACCGAACACACCTCGTAGACGCCCATGTCGAGGGCGTCTTCGACTATCGCCTGCGACTCACGCGGCGTCTTGGTGAAGCCGGCGTGATCGACGTCGCTTCCGGCCTCGAAGGCGTGTGCGCTGTCTTTGAAGTTACAGAAGAGACAGCCGGTGTTACACGCGGTGGTGACGTTGTTGTTGAGGTTGGCGACGAACGTCACCGCCTCGCCCACCCGCTCTGCACGCCGCCGATCGGCGAGTTCGAGCACCGCCTCTTTACGAACCGGGTCGATCCCCTCGGTTTCGGTCCCGGTCGCCAGCAGCTCCGTGGCGTCGTCGACGGTGAGTCGGATTCCGTCGCGCGCTTTCGCGAGCGCGTTCTCGAACGACTGGTCGGTCGACGGCTCGCGAAAGCCGACGTCGGCCGGATCCAGGTCGGGATCGGTACGCATTCGATACGTATTTCGGTCGCACGAGTAAAAACGAGACGGTCACGGTTCGATATGCCCCCGACGGAGTACTACACCTCGCCCGCCGAACGCGAGTCCCTCAGTCCGCGCCGATACCGAACTTTGCGGCGCCCGCCTCGGTCGCCGACGTCGTCACCGCGGAGACGGCGACCGTCACGACGACAGACACCAGTAGACACCACAACGCCACGTCCCAGGTGAGGTACGTCGACGGCAGCGGGAGGAACGTGTGTGCGAGGTACAGCGACTCCGCGCCGAGGATCCCGGAGAGCATCCCCCGCTCCGTGGTGCCGCCCCAGTAGAGCGCGAGCAACAGCGGCGGCGTGAGCTGGGCGTACCCGCCGAACGCCGTGCTCCCGAGGGTGACGAGCGCGTCGAGCCCGCCTCCACCCGCGAACAGCGACGCGACGAACGACGCGGTCGCGAAGACGGCGACGCCGACCCGGGCGACCCAGCCCTCGCGCTCCGCGCTCGCCTCGGGCGCGACGAGCGGCCGATACAGGTCGCGGGTGAGGTACGACGAGCCCGACAACAACATCGAGTCCGACGAGGACATCATCGCTGCGAGCGCGCCGGCGACCACGAGCGCGGCGAACCACGCGGGCGTGTACTCGGTGAGTAACACAGGGAGTACGTTACTGCCTTCAGGTACCGTCACGCCGAGACCGACCGCCCACGAACCGAGTAAGAACGCGGGGACGAACAATGCGAGCACGAGCACCGGCCAGAGCGCAAACGAGCGCTTTAGGGTCTCGACGCGGTCGGCGACGAAGAAGCGTTGGTTCACCTGCGGGAAGGCGGCGACGCCGAAGGCGATCACGACCGCCTGCCCGATCATCCACTGCGGCGTGTACACCCCACCGCCGAGCGCTGCGAACGACGGCTCCGCCTCGAGCATCCCCGCCGTCAGCGCGCTCACGCCGCCCGCGTCGACGGCGATCCATGCGACGGCAAGCCAGATCGCACCGAGCATGAAGACGCCCTGAAGCGTGTCGGTCCACGCGACACCCCGGAGCCCGGAGAGGCCGACGTACGCGACCATGAACAGGGTGATCATCGCCGCGCCCGCCCAGTATGGCACCACGCCGTCGGTGAGCCCGACGAGCGCCTGGCCGGCGCCGATCTGCTGGAGCATGACGTACGGGAAGAGCCACAGCAGGCTCACCCCAGCGACGAGCCCCCGCAGCCGTGTCGAGTCGAAGCGGTCACCGAGCATCTCGCCGAGCGTCACGTAGCCGTGTTCGCGCCCGACGAGCCATTGTTTGTACCCGACGACGTACCACAGCAGCGCAAAGAGGATCCCGTCCATCACCCCCATCACGAGGATCCACTCGGGACCCGAGCCGTACGCGAGGTTGGGACCGCCGAAGAAGGTGAACGCCGACAACAGCGTCGCGAACGTCGTGAACAACAACACGAGCGGCCCCACCGATCGGGAGGCGAGGTAGTAGTCCGTCGCAGAGCGGTCCGTCACCCGATACGCCGCGAGGCCCACGCCGAGTGCGAGCACGAGGTACCCGACGACGATACCGAGGTTGGTACCGACGTCAGCCACGCCGGATCACCCCGGCGTCGATCCCCCGGTCCCACGCCCGTCGGCTGAAGACGGCAAAGACCACG
>Ga0209945_1000913_pt1 | contig 10744 bp, 6 predicted proteins | sample SalPonR2_A_D2_MG_FD_185703 | JGI IMG/M metagenome (GOLD analysis project Ga0209945, IMG submission 185703) | Salt pond soil microbial communities from South San Francisco under conditions of wetland restoration - Salt Pond MetaG R2_A_D2_MG... ...
CCAACCGACGACAGAGGAACTGATCGGCTGGCACCGTGGCTCATTCCCAAACGTATCGAGTCGGGAATCGATTATGCGACGGGTCAGCTATCTCCAGCAGGTCGGGTTTCTCCAACAAATCAATGACAACTGGCGTCTCGGTGAGGCTGGTCAGGAGTACCACAATCAAGCTGACCGAGAGACACTGCTACGGATCATGTGTACCCGGAACGTTGGGCTCCGGAGTCTCCTGTATGCGTTAGTCGCTGGGCCAATGTCGTTAGAAGAGGTAAGCGAGCAGCAACTCGATACCCATCCAGAATTGGGCTGGAGCCGCGGACAGACTGACATGCCAAAACAACGGGTGAATTGGTTGCGAAGCATGGGGCTTGTCGAAAAGCAGAACGACACGTACGCACTAACGGATGATGGACGACAGTTCATCGAAACTGCAGTAGCAGAATGGGCTGAATCTGAGTGGACACCATCGGCCGGTGACAACCAAATGCATGCAGGAACGTACGAAACGACTATCCAAGCCCGCTCAGTTGATCCTGAGTTTCGCGCAGCGGTACTCTCTCGGCATGAGCAGACGTGCCCAATTTCCGGTGTTGACCATCCCGGATTATTAGACGTAGCGCACGTCCTTTCTTGGAGTGAGTATCCAAGCCACAGAGCAGACCTCTCTAATGTTCTCCCACTAAGCAAGACCCACCACGCAGCATTTGATCGGGAACTTTTCACCGTTGATCAAGACTACCGACTCCAAGTCAACCCTGAATTTGAAACAGAAAGTGATCTGCTAACACGAACGATCATCAACCGCGAGGGTGAGCACATCAGCGCGTTGGAGGGACAGTTAGAACCTCAGTATGTCGCCAAACACAATGCGAATCTAGCGTGGATCTGATTGGAGTCACTTCCACGAACCACCCATCAGTTGATCGCAGTACATTCACCGACCTCAATAGTTAGCCCAACCCCTCGTAGTCGTTCGGCCAGTGGATCTCCGATCCCTGAAGCTGGCGTCAAGATGCCACCTGAAAGCGACTCTGCCGTGTCATCGCGCAGTAAACGCATCGCTGACTCACCAAGCATTTTCGCAGTCGCGCCATATCCGGGGTCTTGCTCTGCACTAATCTCACATTCAATTGAGAAGGGCCCAGCGGCTGTCGTCCCACGGCCGATCACTCGGATGGTGAAATGCCCGTTCTCGATGTCCTCTTGGGATGGCCCGTCACCAGGATCAGGGAAAATATATCGCTGTAGTCCAGCTCGAAGCGACCCAACTGACATCGCCGCTGTTCCAATAGCGAGCCCGGCAGCGATTCCACCAGCAGCGAGCGCACCACCGATCCCGGGATTTGTCGGTACCACTTCACGGCACCGAAACTCTCGACCCCACCGATACCCCAAGAGCGCGTTACTCCGGCGGATCACCCGTTCGTTGACTGCCGCGATCGGTGATGGGGCCGTCCATACCGACCGCAGCGGATCACGCTGCGGCCCTCGCTGTTCACCCCCATCGACACCGCTTCGCTCTCCCGATGGAGCCAGCGAGTAGGGATTCTTGAGCGTTTCTCGGGCAAGTGGATCGGTCTCTGCAGCCTCGAACATCGCCACGGCACTCGCCAGTGTCCCGCCGCTGACCCCACCGTTCCCGTCTTCGAGGTAGATCCGCACCAGATTACAGGGACTGTCGTACTCTTCGATAGCATACGATTGGACGAGTTTGGTACCGAGATCAGCTGGGATCGAATCAAACCCACAGGAGTGGACGATCCGTGCCTCGGCCTCAACTGCCCTCTCGTGATACCGGTCGATCATCTCTCTGATCCACGTAATCTCACCGGTGAGATCACAGTAGTCAGTCCCGGCATCAATGCAGGCCTCAACGAGTGGCGTACCATAGTCGGTATACGGGCCAACAGTCGTAGCAACCACTTCTGTTCGTTCAGCAAGTTTCTGAAGACTCTGTTCGTCAGTAGCATCACCGAGAACGGTCGGGAGCTCATCCCAGTCGTCCTGTTGTGTGCTCAGTCGGTCGGCAAGCCGATCTAAGGCTACTTCATCACGTCCACCAAGAGCGACGTTCAATTCAGAATCTGTATACTCACGGGTCAGATGGTCGGCGACAAGTCGGCCGACAAAGCCAGTTGCACCCCAAACGATGATGTCGAACTCTCGGGAAGTAGTTGCCACGGATTGAGCGTGCTACGGGCGGCGACAACTCAACTGTTGGGGCTCTCTCTGGTTGCGTTGTAATTATGACCCTCGCGGCCCTGAACGGTCGATGAGCGAATCGGGGAAACCGCTGTTGTTATCATGTACTCCCGTCAAAATGGGATATGCTCTGTCTGCAATTCTTTTCATGTACCGACTGTGAGACAGTGTATGCGGATCTCGAAGAACCACCGCGGTGTGACGTATGCGAGGGCCAATCATTTGAAAACCTCCAGACAGAAACGCAGGCGAAAGGGTATTTTACTGGTCAGTCAGTGGCTCAACAATAACACTGATTACCAGATGTGATCACAGGGGCTATGCTATAAGATCAGACGCCTGGAAAATTGTGATGCAGTGCTACCACCATGCCAGTGGGGTAGCGGGGTTCTGCGGGGTCAATGTCGCTTTTCTCTCGAAGACTCGGAAGCCAGGGGAGACTTCCACACCTGTTCAGGGGGTGTCGCCTTCTGCTAGGTAGCGACAGTGTGGGCTTGTCTGAAGAGATATAAATACATTCGGCGCAGGATATCAACTGTAATAATATCGAATGAGCACACCTTCTTCTCTCTGTCCACTCGCCCTCACATTCAAGTCTCTCCCATTGCTCTCGTTGGTGTGTCACTGCGAAAGGCAAAATCAATCGATGCTCTCCATGCGGAAGTTGCCGACAGCGATATCACATTCACCAACGAGGCACCGCTTGCACTCGCCTTGGACAATCGCGTCAACACACCACGTATCGGTCGCCTCGCGGCAACTCCCCGCAGCTACGCGGCTAACGAGATGTTCCCTGATGACCTTCGCCCACTATTTTTCGATGTCATCGAGCAAACGACTCTCTCGTGGAAACAAGCCGTGAGGGCCCTCGAAGCCGTCATCGATTGTTGGACAACAACTGGCGACCGCGAAGCGATTTTGGACTACGAGGAGTTCAACACAAAATCGATCCGGACTGTAGTCGAATTACTCGGGGAGCTCGATAGCTCGTATAAAACCACAGCAGAGTTGAAACTCTCCGCAACGGCCGATATCGCAGTAATCGACCACCAGCAACTCTCCACACTCGATCAAACAATCCTCCCGCCCCAAAACGAGTATACCAGTGTCGATGGCTTCGGTTCTGAGCAGATCTCTCTCCCGGAGATCAACATCTTCCCGTCAGCAACGGCTATCGTCTCGACTATCGTTGAGCAGATCACCCCAGAAACCGCCGATCAGTTCGGCATCGTCCTGGTTGAGGACAGCCATTACAGCACACTCATCGAATCGACCCTCGCAGCCCGAGGGATACCATTCAGTGGGGGGCCGGGCTTCGAAGACGATCCCGATATTCGAGCCTTTCTCCGGCTCCTCGATGTGACGTTTGGTGGCGCGAATCAACGCCTCGGTGAAATCGAAGGCGTCCTTGCTGCGGCCGGGATCACCGTCCCCAGCGATCGTGCCGAACAGCGGGTTGAGTCGCTCTCTGCTTCACAACTGGGGCCGTACAGCGAGTTCAAAGAGACTGCCGCGTCTGGAACCTTCCGTGAACTGATTGATACCTACGAGGAGATTACTGAGGCCGACCTTACAGCCCTCACAGACGAATTCGAACAGCTCTCACTGCTCGATAAAACAGTCACAGAGGATCGCCTCACCCGGTTTCAGTACTATCTCGATGCGATCACCGTCCCCACCGATACCGACGGCAACGAGGGTGTGCTGTTGGCCGGCGCGAGCTCAACCGCCTACGTTGATCGACCGGTCGTATTCTATCTCGGCTTGGGGCCAGAGTGGGCGAACACCCCACCCGATTATCCATGGATCGACAAAGCCGAATTCCGGGACAACGATCTGGCCCGCTTCGAACGCCTCCTTCAGAACGGTGAACAACAGTATTACTTCGTCCAAGAGACACACGCTGGCAGTGAGGTCACGCCGTGTGTATATCTCCGCCGACTGATCGATGAATCCTTTGAGTCCTTTGCTGATCTGTCTCACACAACATATCGGGTCTCGACAGATCCAACAGAAGACTCTCCGTTTTCTCAACCTTCTCCTCAGGCGTCTACACCGTCGTCGTCACCGAAAACGACACTCTCCCAATCAACGCTCAAACGATTGGCCAACTGTCCCCGCGATGAATACTTCAACACCCTCGTTGAGACACCATCAAACCTGCCGATGGCCCGTGGAAATCTCCTCCATGAGGCCGCCGAAATCTATGTGGCCGACCCCTCGGTCATAGACGACAATCAAGAGGCTGTCCTCGATGCGATGTGTGCGTTGCTCGATCCCTACCTCGATACAGCCAAACGGGATGTCGAGCGGACGAAACTGGAGGTCGGCCTCTTAGCGATCAGCCGCTATCTCACCGAACACCCACCTACAGAGGCGACATATGAGACGTATTCGACCCGTGATCGGGACAACGAACTTGCCGAGCGGTTGGGCGTACCCTTTGACTCTCCGCTCACCGAACGGTGGTTTGCCTCAGAGTCGGTCGGACTCCACGGGTTCGTAGATCTCCTTCACAGCCCCGAGACCGTCATCGACTACAAAACTGGAACCAGCAGCAAAGACAGTCCGTCCGATCTGCTTGCGGCAGCTGCAATCGATCCAGTCGCTGAGAAACCCAACTTCCAAGCACTCGCGTATCTGGCGAAACACCGCGAGGAACAGCCCGACAGCCGTCTGGAAATCAACTTCGTCCATCTTCTGCATGAGTTGGATGCCGCTATCGCTGGGAACCCACCGACACCGGAAGAGTTGGTCTCGACAATTACCTACGTCCCACTGACGTTCAGCGAGTTCGTTGCCAGTGAGGATACCTTCGAGCAACTCACCGACTATGCGGATTCAAACGACCGCTGTAAGGTACTGGACTCACTTGGCTATGAGCGATACCGCGAGTTCTTCCAGACACACGAATTGCCACCCGTAGATGATGATCCACCACAGCGTGAGGCCACAATCGAGGCCTTCACCGAATTGACGAAATCGACCGTCGGGGACTACAAATACGTCACCAACGGCTGTGCGAAAATCTTCGGTGATCTAGAGACCACACCAACTGGATACGTCCTGCAATCCGACCTAGATGCCTTCGAGGCCTTCGTTGATGAGCAACTGACAGCTCTCTCCGAATACCACACAGATCGATTCCCCGTCGCCTACCGAGAGGACGGCCCGACGTGGGATCGAGTCGATCACCGCGACCTCATCCTCACAGATCGATGACCGGATTTGACCCAAACGACGACCAACAGCAACTGATCGATAGCACCGACGGTATCTACCTCGTCAACGCTGGCGCGGGAACCGGGAAGACCTTCACCATCACCCGCCGGTATGCCGAAATCTTAGCGCAGCCGGGCATCGAGCCGGATGATATCCTGTTGGTCACATTCACTCGGAACGCTGCCGCCGAGATGGCCGACCGGATCGCCCAATACTCACCATATGATCCAGTAGAACTCCAAGACGCTCCGATCAGCACGTTTCATGCCTACTGTTATCGGTTGCTTCGCCGGTATGGCTATGACACACCCCCAAAACTCGGGATCGAGACCCAACTGCCAGATTCTTTGGAGCTGATCGAAGATGAGATTCGTGCAACGAGCCTCTTCGGTAGCTTCATTTCTCGATTCCAAGACAGCCATCCGGAGTACCAATCGCTGTTTGCCGCGATGGATTCTCCCACCGCGCTTCGAGATTTGATCACCGAGTTAGCCTCAAAAGGTGTAATCGCCAAACGCGATGGGTGGTATCGAGAGACCGGCGCGGTACTAGAAGGTGACAAAGAAGCGTTCATGGAGCTCTTCGAAGAACAGAACCAGCCCAATGAAGGTGCCTATAGTCTCACCCAGTCGGATGCCAGAAGCGCGCTCAGCGGCTGGGAAGACGACTCGTATGTTCCCTCTGCACCCAACAGTGAGTCGTTCCTCAACGAGCACACTATCGATCCCGCGGCCGTAGAAACGGCCTTCGATGAGGATCGATCCAAGCTACTCTCATTCGTCCATGACGTATACTTCGAGCACCTGCAGTATGCACTCGACCGCAACTACCTCTCTCAGAGTTTGATGTTGGCGATGGCCTTCGTCATGCTCTGTGAAGACGAGGGTGTCAGACAGCAAGTCAACCACGAGTATGTGATGGTCGATGAGTTTCAGGACACCAACGAGCTGCAGTTCAAGCTGAGTCTGCTGTTGGCCGACCAGAACAACATCTGTGTCGTCGGTGACTGGAAACAATCCATCTACGGCTTCCAGCATACCGACATCGAGAATATCCAATCCTTTGAGCAGCGACTCACCCGATTTACTAGGGAACTCAACGCCGACCGCCAGCGGATCGACTACGATGTCTCCGAAGTCACCGAGATCCCCCTCCGACAAAACTACCGCTCGACTAAGTCGATTCTCTCGACGGCCAAAGAGACATTACAGGTTCCAGCGACAACCAGTGAAGACATAGACACAGATCAAATCGATAGTGCGTTCACACCACTACAGGCAACCAACTACATCGATAACAGCGAACTACACGCCTACAGTCACGAAGACGAACTCGAATTAATCTTAGATCGGATCGAACACATTGTCGATAATCCGGCGTACGCCGTCGAAACAAGCGAAGAGCCAGCCGAGACCCCCGAGATGTCGCCTTCCGAAGCCGAGGAAGCTGAACGACAGCGACTCGGAACGCCCTCATACGGCGATATTGCTGTGTTCACTCGGACGCGATCGTTTGCCAGAGACCTGCTGGAAGCAGCCCACGATCACGGCATTCCCGTCGCCTACGAGGGTGGTGTCGAGCTGTTCGATACCGACCAAGCCAAGCTCTTGTTAGCGTGGCTGCGCATCGTTGAAACCGGAAGTGATCGCGGTGGGGCGACCGTCCTTGAAGAGGCCGGTTACGGCCTTCCAGCGGCCGAAAACATCCTTGAGACGGGTGAACTTCCACCGGAAATGGAGGGCTTTCGGGAAGACCTTGCCGAGTACGACACTATCGGTGGGGTTGCTCGCCATGTCTTTGACGCCTACGGGTATGATGGCGCGTACGCCGATGGACTCATCAGCGAGCTAACGGGGATGTATGAGGCGACGCTTGCCACCCGGAGTGAGGCAATTACGTTCATCGAGTCGAATCTTGAAGCTGGAACCACCGTTGAGATCGACTCAAATCCCGGAGAAGATTCGGTTACCCTCCAGACGATTCACGCCGCAAAGGGTCTTGAGTATCCCATCGTGATCCTTGGCAATCTGAATCAACGTGGGTTTCCCCACTTTGGGAAGCCCTCATCGAGTATGATCCAGTATACTGACCCGATTGGAATCAGACAGCGGTCGCAGTATAGCACCGCCAGTGGACGAGCGCATGTCTATGATCATTGGCCTTATGAGATCCTGAATGGCTGTCTGCCCTCCGAGTACAACGAAGAACGGCGGCTCTTCTACGTCGCCGTTACTCGCGCCAAGCGGCATTTAGTGTTGACTGCTGGAGACTCACCAAGTCAGTTCTTTACTGAATTCCCGCTTGAATCTGAATCAGTAGAGCCAAACATCGAAGATCGAGAGCTCTCTATCGAAGAGCCGGATTCGTTTTCGATTACCCCACCGACAGAGGATCGACCGCTCCGGTTATCGGTGCATTCGATTATGGATGACAGCATCTATGAAGACATTGAGGGCGGCCGCGGGCCAGATTTTGGTGATCAAGTACATGACTTCGCTGAAGCCTACGCCGACGGCGAGATGGTCGAACCGCAATCCGCTGACGAAAAGACGGTGATGGCCTTCCTCAATGCACTTGACGGTGCGTTCACCACCGAGATCACCGCGATATTGCCATTCGACGGCACGCCGCAACTGACGCTTGTCGGGATCGTTGATCTCCTCGTTGAGACCGACGAGAGCGTCCAGATTATCGATTACAAGACAGATCTGAGTAGACAGCCCGAATCGGAGTATCGCAAGCAGCTGAGTGTGTACTATCACGTCGCCAGCGAGTGGTATCCAAACAAAGAGATCACCGCGAGCATCTTCTATACAGCCAACGATGAATTAGTCGAGATCGATCCAATGGATAGAGCGACACTCAGAGCGTTCGCAAGTGAAGAGTTGTAGTTTGGCTCGCTGGTTCACTGATCGGTCTCGACCAACACCGAGCTTCAGAGACAGATCGGATAGCGGCTCTCACCGAAACAATTTTCACATTATGCATGTAATTGCAGAATATGCAAAGTACGAAAGTCATGTTTGATTTCCCTTTTCCGGAGAAGCGGGTATTCCGGTATCAAGCAATGCAGGATATTTTGCATCATCTCGTGACCAATCCACTTCAAGAGTTCACACAGCAAGAACTTGCATCGATAACGGGTGCTGATATCTCGTCCATCTCGCGCTCAATCAACCTACTCGAAGAGCTTGGTGTGATTACTGTCAGCGAAGATCGGCCTGCCAAAATCACAGTAGACACGGATCATATCCAGCAGTCAGATCCACTCTTTACGATCCCACAGCCGGAGTTCCGGAAACCAGTGGAAGCCTTTCTTACCGAACTCGATGACCGTATCGAAGAAACTGCAGAAATAACCGACCTTATCGGAGTCCTCCTCTTCGGAAGCGTCGCTCGCGGGACAGCCGACCGCCGAAGTGATATTGACCTCATCATCATCGTTGACGGTGATCTCACCCACGGGCGGCGTGTGTGTACCGCTGTAGCACGTGAACTCGAAGACAAATCGTTTGCTGACAACCGGTATGAATTCGAAGTGCTTGTCGAAACACCTGCCACCGCCGTCTCCCACAGTGAAGAGCTGACAGAGATCTTCGATACTGGATTGGTGCTTGCTGGGTCTGATCGGCTCCAAGAACTGCGCAGGAACATATACCAGTCATCAGGAGGAGATCGGTAGCAATGCCGATCAGTCATGATGATATCGAACCGGAGCTATCAGACGCCCATGAGGCGTTTCGGTATGGTGGGCAAACCCATGAAACGGGACTGGACGTTTCGAGTGCTGACCTCGTCCAACTTCGGAAAGCCTGCCGACTGCTCTCGGGGGCGGATCGACTACTCGAAGACGGCTACTATACGCTTACAATCGAAGCTGCCTTCACCTCAATTGAACGGAGCCTACTGTTTTGGTTGATTACTGAAGGTCATCACGAACCGTCCCAACCGCCGCAATCACACACCACGGCGATCAACCGGAGTGCGGCAGTCGGGTTCATTACCGAGGAGGTGGCGACAGAACTCGAAGAGCTCTGGAACGAAAATCGTGCACACACGTACTATCAGGATGGGATGGCCACTGAGGAACGGGCACAATCAATGGCCGAACTCGCCGCAGAAATGCACTCACAGATCATCCATCTCGCTGATCAATCCCATGAATGCATCTGTGAGTGACAAACAAGGGTGATGCTGACTCATCCAATCCACCGTGTTTCCGTACGTCGGCTCTGCCGGGTGTCACACACTCCTTCGCCGTTCTTCAGATCATCACACTAGCGACAGCCACCAGCAACCTTCTTGAGACCTCCCGCAGACGATACCCTATGTCCGCTGCATCGCTATCCGAACCACAGGTACTCGCTCATACCAAGCAGAATCTGTTTGTCGATGATACAGATCAGGGCTACAGTGTCTGTGATACACAGTTTGCCCAATCGGAGTGGCTCTCCGGTCGCAAGCTCTCCTCGCAGATCCGTGCCGATCTCGCCCCATTCAACCACGTTGAAATCGGTGGCGGATATCCTGATCTGGTTGGTGTTCACCCGCTGAAAGACGCATATCTGGCCGGTGGTGAACGACCAACTGAACCACCGCTTGTCGCCATCGAAGCCAAAGGCCACACCGAATCCGGCAACGTGGATATCGAGAAGGGCCTCCAGCAGGCCTACACATATCTTCCAGAGGCAAATGCAGTCTATCTCACCGCTCCAGCCGATTCAATTACACAGGGGATCCAGTCGGCGGCCCGCGAACTCAACGTGGGTTTGCTCAGCGTCACGACTGATGGCACACTCTCGTTGACAGAGCCACCCAGAGTCGTCGGCAACCGCAACAGCGATGATGCCTCCGCGATTCGATTCCAAGCGACCGCACAAGGTGTCGCTGACAAATCGTTCAGCCTCAACCACCCGAAAAACTATCTCGGATATCCACTCGCGCTGTATCACTCTGGCCCGACTGAGGAGGTGCTCAGTGAATACGTCGTCAGTGATCTCGCAGGTGCCCACAACGGCGCGGTCTTCTTGGATTTGATCGAAGAGACACCGACCGGCGAGCAACTCACGCCGCTGGGTCGTGAGGTGATTCGATTTGCGTTGAACCGATACCCGTCGATTGATGCTGCATTGACTCGCTTCAAAGACTGGCAGCGATCACAGAAACGCTTCTGTGAACTCGCACCGGAATGGGGACTGCTGACCCGCCGAGTACTATGGGCCTATCCGGCAACCCAGATTCTCGTTGAAGAGCTCCAAACACTCCATGAGGAGGGAACTGAGGAACCATCGTTAGTGCAACTCATCGAGCGGCTCCACAC
>Ga0209945_1000916_pt1 | contig 10739 bp, 4 predicted proteins | sample SalPonR2_A_D2_MG_FD_185703 | JGI IMG/M metagenome (GOLD analysis project Ga0209945, IMG submission 185703) | Salt pond soil microbial communities from South San Francisco under conditions of wetland restoration - Salt Pond MetaG R2_A_D2_MG... ...
TGAAGTTCTCCGCACACGGCAGAAAGAACGTCTCACCGTCGTCGCTGACTGCACCGAGCAGCTTGATGCTATCCCACGCGCCCGTCACCGGCAGTGACGGGCGCTCCCCTTCCGGAAACCACGCATAGATTAGCGTCGAGAGTACCTGACGCGTCTGACCGATGGTCCGGATCGTGTATTCATCGTCCAAGTTGTCGCGCTTTTTTTCAACCCATCTGTCTTTAGTTAAGTCTGATAGTAATATTTGCTCGTGAAGTATGTCTGAGAGTGTTTCAAACAAGAGAAACCACCGTTTAGATCTTGACGTTGCTGATCTCGGGGGATAAGTGTCTCTCGTAAGTGCTATTTTCCCGTGCAGCTGGCGTGAAAGCGTCGAATCTGGATGAAAAACGGAGCGACTGCGTATTACTGAGAGTATTGACTAAAGACCAATGTTTTCAACCCTTCTTGCCAGGCTTCTTGAGCTCTTTTGTCGGATTTGTAGTACTCTGGCCGGGCTGTCTTCCAAGACAGCCCGGCCTCAGACATCAATCGTCGGACGTGCCGTTCACAGTACTCAACATCGAATTCTTCGGCAAGGTAGTGACGAACTAGTGGAACAGACCACGCGGGCGCATCTAGCCCAGCTTCTTCGGGTGATGCGTGAAGTGTCTCGACGGACTGGTCGTACTGTTCATCAGAAAGTTCGGACGGTCTTCCGGAACGGTGTTCGTCGTAGACAACCTCCTCGAACGGCTCGACGGTCAGAAACGGCAGCTATCGGGTATATCAACGGTATTTTGTGTAAAAATTGCGGTCGGACGTTCAACGAAGCTACTCCATATTTCTCGCTGAAAATAGTTGTCGACTCAAGTACAGCTCAAGACTCTAGACTGTTTTAAGACGGCACCCAGCAATTCGGCGAGAACTGAGCGGCGAAAACGGAATTACTCAACTGGTTCGGCAAACACGTTCTTGAACCGAGTATCCTCTTCAATAACCGGTTTAATAACGTCCGGATCCTCCAACAAATAGTACTGGTGCGTCACGCCTTTTCCGCGACCACGGCCAACTCGCTCTGTCCGCCCCAAGATGTCGAGAAACACCTGTTCGTTTAATCGATCGCTCATCCGGCGCTGTGATAAACAGTCCATATCTAACTCTTCCGCTAGACGCTGGTACACGTCATAGATCCGGCGCGTTGAAAACTCATCAACATCCTCGTTGCTTTGCTCAGTTAATACTGTTAACGCATACACAGTAGCTTTCGTCTGCATCGGCTGCCCCTCGAGCAACTGCGAGAACCGATCAATATTCGCACGCTTGCGCGCTTTCTTCACGTGTTCCTCAGTAACTTGCTCCATCTGTTGATCACGGGCGATCTCGCCGGCGTTCCGGAGAATATCAAGCGCTTTCCGAGCATCACCGTGTTCCTGAGCAGCGTACGCTGCGGTTAACGGGATCGCATCATCAGTTAACACTCCATCTTTGAATGCGTCTTCCCGATGCAACATAATTTCATGGAGCTGATCAGCATCGTACGGCGGGAACACGAACTCTCTGTCCTGGAGACTGCTAAGCACGCGTTCATCTAACGTTTCCTTGAACGAGATCTTGTTACTGATCGCGATGATGCCGACGCTACAGGAATCCACTTTCCCGGCTTCACCGGCTCGCGATAGCTGCATCAAAATTTCGTTGTCCTGCAGTTTATCGATCTCGTCAAGAATGATTACGGCCACGTCGTATAGCGCGTCCAGTAACTCCCACAACCGGTGGTAATACTCATCGGTCGATAACCCCGTCACCGGGATTGACACGTCGATCGCGTCCTCGTCGTTGAGATCGCGTGCGATAGTAATTACGACGCGTGTCTCCGTCGACGTCTGAGTACAGTCAACGTAGACAGTTCCCATGGCAGTACCGTTGGTTTCAGCGAATTGCTGGGCGCTCTGCGTGACGTGTTTTGCGACAAGCGATTTCCCCGTCCCAGTTTTCCCGTAAATCAACGTGTTCCGCGGTGAATCTCCGTCAACTGCTGGGTGAATGCTTGATGCAATACGATCGATCTCCTCGTTGCGACCGATGATCCGGTCCTCGTCCGGGATATGGTCGATGTCGAGGAGCTCTTTTCGCGCGAAAATCGGGTTGTCGGACGCCCAAAACTCATCCAACGTCCGATCGCCCGCCCCCGGTTCCGCTTCGTCACCCATACATTCGACACATGCCCATGACGTTATAAAACTACGGGTCACACACACCCCAGGCGTCGAATGAAACAGGCTATTACACGTTCGTTCAGCCGCCCTAACGCCGAAACTCATATGCAACCGAATATCCCAGCCGTCGAGTGAAACACGCCGCAAATCACACCCCGGGTGTCGAATGTAATACTACACTACCCTACACGACGTTCTTCGAGTCCACCTAGGCTTTTCTCCAGACCGAACCGTATCCCAGTACCCACCTTCGGATCGTCTCCGAAATAATCGTCGATCAATTCAAGATTATGATTGAACGCCCGGATCGAATGCGATTTCAGCCGTCGAGGATGGGGTTGACGGCAAGAACGGTTTATATAATGAATCCTAGATCAGTGATAGAATTTGATATTTCACCGAGCAAACACCACGACCAATACCGTAGCATGTACTGCTATCTGTATCGTATCATTTCTTCGAACACCCAGGCGTCGAGTGTATTTGACATCCTCCTCCGCGTGAACGGGGAGGGATCAAAGATCCCTCAAGCAGCCGGCTGTAGGCCGGCGACGCGGAGGAATCCCACGGCACCGCACCACTGGGTTGGGAGTTTCAGGTTTCCAGCCCCACCAACCCTCCGCACGGTCAGAATCCGTGTGAGCGTCGTGATCTGTGCCGGGTGGGACTACTGGGAGTGCCAAGCCTCCGGTACCCCTATCTTCTGGTGAGACGACCCGCGTGGTTGTTTTCGCCCGGCAAGGGTCGACTCAGCGTCATCAGACTCGGTGGTTACTTGCATCGGAACCGCCCGATGCTTGTTGTTTGATTCCCGCATTGGGGCGCACTCTGTTTCCAGCGTGGGCGGACACTCGAACCGCCAGTTTTCGGGCGCTCGGCTACACTGGGGTCGTAACCAGTACGCCGATACTGATGTATACGCCGTTTTGGAACAAAAACGTTCGGGAATTGCCGCTGTGACGGCGCGTATCCACGCCGTGAACGACGTGGTATTGCGCCTGTTCCACCTATAATAAGCCGGAGTCCTCAGCCGGAATCACGTCCTTGCTTGTCACGGGATCCCTTGTTTACTCACCTTGCTTCGCCGCCGATGGATGCCAGTACAGTTCTTAAAGTTCGGGTGATACTCAGACGACGCGACATCAGCTTAAGCCGATTCTTTTCCACCGTGATTTGCCCATTAAAACATCGATGTAGTCGCGTTGCGAAGGGGGGGGAAGGCACACACCCCAAGTGTCGAGTGTAAGTCTCCTGAATCTGACCGTGTTACTCCCCTTCTCAACGAATCTGTTTTACACAGAAAGCCGGGTCGTAAGACACTCTACAGTCGGAAATTACAAAGGATAATGGAGTTACCTAGCGGTAGCTGAGGTGGTTGGTAACGTACAGGCTGCGGAGTCGTATGACTCCGTTCCTGTCGTGGCTGTTAAGCTACGGAATTGTTGACAGCGATGCGGTTTAATACTTTCTATATTTAACATAATTTCAATAATATATCTAGTTCTTTTCAGAACCACCACTACCACCGAAGCACACGCCTTAGACAGTCTACTACATGCTTCCGACAGTTTACACTCGACGCTCGGGGTGTGGGTGTGACATCACGACCTCACTAATATTGACTGCCTTTTCATCATCGATCGTCTTCAACATCGCCCTTCTATCGTCCCGAAGTCCGTGCCCCAATACCCGGCACCGAGCACCTCTATGTATTAAGTATTGGGAAGCTGGCTGGGTGCGAAGAGTAGTGCTGGTGGGTGGGGCAACGCGCTCCTCCCCTCCCTACTGTGCTGCTTGAGAGCCTAGTGGGTCTCTGCGCTGCTCGTTGAGGAAGGGCGCTCCGCGCTGTTTTTATGATGAACCACCGCACCCACCGCCATCCCTCCCAACCGGTACCATCACCAAATTAAACGACCTCACAAGTGACCAGTTGCGAGCCCCCACCGACTACACAACTGATCTCGCCGACACAAGGACCGACTCGACGAGGTTCGTGATAGTGACGACGATTCCGAGGAAGATTGCAACGACCGACCGGACGACCTTCCAGACGACGTCCCCCGGAAATCGTATATCGTCACGAAAACGAGCAACGACAACCAGTACTACTACTATCAGTGGCGGGACGGCGATCAGGTCAAATCTAAGTACAAAGCGCCAGTCTCCCCTGACGAGTAACCCACCACCCGCTTCCCGTGTTCACTTCCAAGTACGGCCCAAAACAATACTTCGCTTACCACCAATTAACTCACATACTCGGCCATTTCCCTATCTGTGTAAGTTAACAAACCGACCGCGATCACCATGTCTACCAGTCTGCTGAAGAGCGTGCCTGCTCCGTATTAATTATGTATCTTTAAATCACTTGTAAAACATAACAACCCATGCCGGAGGGCTCCAGCGACGCGCCGACTGAGGAAATCGAGTTGGTTGCGTCAGGAATCCCCGAGTTGGACGAACTACTTAATGGGGGGTATGTCCGGGGCCGGACGTACCTTGTCCAGGGCATCTCGGGAACGGGAAAGTCACTACTTGGCCAACACTTTCTTGAGGCAGGACTCACCGCTGACGAGACAGTCGTGTACATCCACGGCGAGGAGTCCAGACACGATATTCTCGTCAACGCAGCACAGTTGGGTGTCGACATCCGAGATGCTGAGTTTCTCGATATCGGGCCGGGAACGGACTTCTTCGCTGAGGACAGGTCGTACAACTTGGTTGAGGCAACTGAGGTCGAATCCGAGCGGTTCACGAAAGATATCAAGCAAGTCATCGAGGACGTTGATCCGGCCCGGATCCTCATTGACCCGATCACACAACTGCAGTACGTCGAACAGGACCAATACCAGTACCGCAAGCGGTTGCAGTCGCTCATTCGGTTTCTTCGTGACCGGCAGGTGACGACCGTCGCAACGCGAACGATCACGAGAGAAACTACTCCCAAGACTACACACGACGATTTTGAATCGCTTAGTGATGGCGTCGTCAACATGTATCTCGACGATCACGAACGCCGGATCGCAGTTCCCAAACACCGTGGCCTCGGACAGGTAGACGGCACCCACGGGCTTGAAATCCGCGAGCATGGAATCGAGGTCTACCCACAAGTAATCCCGAAACACGACAACCGAACGTTCGACCCAGAACTTATCCCGACCGGGTACGACGCGCTTGACGATCTCCTTGGTGGCGGACTCGAGCGTGGGACCGTCTCCTTTATTAGCGGGCCAACTGGCATCGGAAAGTCGACCACTGGTGCACAGATCCTCTCCGGTATCGCCGAACACGGCGGGACGGCACTCGGATACCTTTTCGAGGAGTCTATCGATCAGTTCGTCCACCGCTCAGAAGCCCTTGGACTCCCTATTTCAGAGATGCAAGCGCAGGGATCGTTACATCTGACAGAGACTGAACCCCTCGTACGCTCCGCTGAGGAATTCGCCCAGCACGTTCTCAAGCAAGCTGATAAGCACGCCCCGGACGCGGTATTCATCGACGGACTTTCTGGCTACAAGATCTCGCTTCAGGGAGATAACCAGCGGCTCGTTCGTCGCCTTCACGGTCTCACTCGGGTTCTGAAAAACCTTGGTGTTGCAGTCATCGTCACGGACGAAGCTGATCGTCTCACCGGCATCCCGAAAGCCACCAGTACGAACACGAGCTACATCGCTGACAACATCGTATTCCTCTCCTACGTAGAAGTCGGCGGCGAACTAGACCGAGCGATCGGCGTTATCAAAAAGCGGCTTGGAGATTTCGACAGCCGGTTTCACCGCTTCTCAATCGTATCCGGCAAGGGGCTGGTCATTGAGGGACCGTTCGACAATGTCCGTGGGATCATGCAGGGCACCGCGACATCTCGCATGCAGGACGGAGACCACCGGACGACAGATCAGCCATGACCGATCGATCGAGCAGCCGGGATGGTGAACGACACATCATACAACTTCTGGTTCATGGAGATAGTGACCGAGATGCGCTCGAAGAATTTCTCAATAGACGGTACGAGGTTAGTACCGCTGATAAGATCCAACCCGTCGATTGTTACCTCGTCGACGAGCGGATGGTACCGACGTATCGTGAGGCGTTGCGGGAGCAGAAAGAATCGACTCACCCGACCTTTTCTCCTGTATTGTTGATTCAACGAGAGGGGTCGAGGGGAACGGTTCCGCTGCCGTCTGAGCAGAACGGTGACGGGCCACCGCTCATCGACGAAGTGATGTCAGCTCCCGCCGACCGGCAGACCCTATTTCGTCGGGTGGAGAATCTGCTGTCGAGGCGCGAACAGTCCGTCGAGCTGTCCGACCGCTACGAGGATAGCCAGATTCGGTTTCAGCGGCTGTTCAAGTCGACGAACGACGCGCTCTTCGTGGTCGCTCCCTCTGGCGATGAGATCACCGAGTGTAACCCGGCGGCGAGTGAGCTCGTGGGGTACACACGTGAGGAACTGCTATCGGCATCGCTCGTCGATACGATCCACGCCGACGACCGCGAGCGGTTTCGGTCCTTTCTCAGCAGGGTACAGGACGCCGGTGAGGGTTCGACCGATGGCCTCACGTGCCAGACAAAGGACGGAGAAAAACGACAGCTAGAGGTGTCGGCTGCGACCCTCAAGAAATCCACCCAGTCACCGATAGTGCTCTCCGTTCGGGACGTGACCGAGCGGAAAGCGTACGAGCGGGAACTCGAATTGAAGTCCCAAGCGATGGACGAAGCGCCCGTCGGGATCTCCATCTCCGATCCCGATCAAGATGACAACCCGATGGTCTACGTGAACGAGGGGTTCGAAGCGTTGACGGGGTACTCAGAGTCGGAAGCGGTCGGTCGCAACTGCCGGTTTCTGCAGGGCGATGGAACGCGAGAGGGTCCCGTTGCCGAGATGCGGCAAGCGATTGATAAGGCCGAGCCGGTGTCCGTAGAACTCCGGAACTACCGGAAGGACGGCAGCCAGTTTTGGAGCCGCGTTAGTATCGCGCCGGTGAGAGACGATGAGGGAACTGTCACGAGCTACGTCGGGTTCCAAGAGGACATCTCCGAGCGCAAGGAACGCGAGCAGGATCTACAGCTGTTCAGGCAAGCTGTCGAGAACGCTGGTCACGCCGTCTTTATTACCGATAGAGAGGGGACGATCGAGTACGTGAACCCGGTGTTCGAGGATCGGACAGGGTATACGCGTTCGGAAGCTGTCGGTCGAACGCCCCGCATTCTCAAGTCGGGGAAACAGGATAACGAGTTTTACGATCGGATGTGGCGGACGATTCTCGCCGGCGAACAGTGGGATGCCCAGCTCATCAACCGGCGCAAGAATGGAGCGCTATACCACGTCGATCAAACGGTCTCGCCGATAACGAATGATGAGGGTAAGATCACTCATTTCGTCACGATCGAATCTGACGTGACGACACAGCGGCTACGCAAACAGCAACTTGAGGTTCTCAATCGCGTGTTACGTCACAACTTACGGAATGAAACGACCGTTATCAAGGGCAACGCGACACTGCTCCGGGACGCGATCGACGACGCAGAGCTCCGCGCGCAGGCGAGAGCAATCGAAGAGCGCACGACGGCACTGTCGAATCTGAGTGACAAGGCTAGGACTGTGCGGGCATTATTCAGGAATCAATCACCTGCTGAGGCCACCTGTGACATAACGCAACTCGTAACCGAAGTCGTTGACGAGGTCTCAGACACGTATCCGGACGCCACACTCACGACTGACGAACACGAGTCCATCTATGCCCGGGGAGGCAGTTTGCTGAAAACAGCACTATTAGAAATTCTAGAAAACGCGATTATTCACAACGATCTCTCCACTCCGGAAGTTACAGTTAGCATTAGGCAATCAATTGAAGATCGAACTGGCGAGTGGGTGAAGGTCGTGATTGGCGATAACGGGCCGGGAATCCCGGAGAACGAACAGAAAACGATTGAATCAGCTGAGGAAACCCCACTGCAACATGGAACGGGCTTAGGGTTGTGGATTGTCTATTGGGCCGTGTCACTGCTCGGGGGTGAAGTCACGCTTGAGGATAACTCACCGCGTGGAACACGCGTTATATTGAATCTCCCAAAAGAGAGCGTGTCATAGAATACGCCCACGCTCTTATTGGTCTGGTTATTTTTAATTAGTGCTCGGCTTTAGGAAGCAGTTAGACAATACCCGTTCATTTGTTGATACTGATTTTTTGTGTCTATCGACCATCGCGTGCTTCATAACGAACGTCTGTTGTGGGAATGGGTTCGATCGCCTCGGAGCTACTGGCTCCGAATACCTGGGCAATCACGAGAACCACCTATGAAAATGCGTTCTAGCGTGCTTGGCGCACTCCATCTCAATCGGTCTCTGTCAACCCCTGTTACTTGATTCACGCGCCAGGGGCTTAGCTGTATGAGCTTCATAGAGTCATTCTATGACACGCTCCGAGTTCGGTAAGAGACTCGGATCGTTCGGGTCAATTCCGATGGCTACTCGTCGCTACATTTTTTCAGACACTACAACTCACTCCTCGATACGCATATCATAAATCTACTCTCGATTAAGAACCGTGGTGATTCAGGTCAGTGTACTATGCTTGATCGGGTAACTCTCAGTCGATTCGACCTCCGACCAAAGCTCATCCTCGCGTTCGTCGTTGTAGCGGTATTGGTTGGTATCACCGGGTTTGTCGGCTACCAGGCGGTCGGAACGGTTGACTCGGCAGCACACGAAGTCTCGGCAGACGCTGACAAGATCGACGCTTCTATGGAGATGCTTGTTGCTACCGAAGAACAGCAGATCGCTGTTCAGGCCGCCATGCTCGAGCAAGAGGGAGCGGAAGCGGAATTCGACGATGCGGAGTCGAATTTCAACGAATGGGCCGCAGCGATGGAAGAACAGGACCTGTCTGCGGAAGAACAACAGGCGTTTGACTCTCTCACAGCGACGCATGAAGAGTATACTGTCGTCGCCCAGGAGTTATTTGAAGCAAAACAGAACGGCGATATGGAACAAGCCGAGGCCAAGATGGACGAACTTGAGCCACTCCTTGCGGATATGCGTGACTCGGCGCATACGCTCGAGGACGCGGCTGTCGATGACAAGGAAGCGGCGGTGACCGCCGCCGACAGCACCACCCAAACTGCACGGCAGTCTATTTTGGCGTTGACCGGCGTTGCATTCATCATCGCTATCGGGATCGGACTGTTCGTCGCTGGCCGCATTATCCCGCCAATCACCCGGCTGTCCGAAGCAACGGAAGCTATCAAAAACGGTGATCTTGATAACGATCTCGAGGAGCACGTTGAAAACGACGAGCTCGGACGGATGATCGACAGTTTCGGCGAAATGCAGGAGAACCTTCGGGGGGTATTCTCTCAGATCGAGACTGCTAGTCAGGGACTACGACAAGGCGATCTGGGCTGGGAGTTCGAAGCGGATTATCCCGGCCAGTACGGCCAAACGGTGGCCGATCTCGAGGCCGGGGCGGACGAGCTCGCACGGAGTTTCGACGAGATACAGCAGGTGAGCAGTGATCTCCAGCAGGGTGATATTAACGGGACGGTAGACGACGACCGTCCCGGTCAGTACGGGGCCGTACTGAGCGATTTGGCCACGGGAACCACCCGTCTCTCAGAGAGCTTCCAAGAGATCTCGGCGGCCAGTCAGGACCTGAAGGACGGACAGCTCGATCACACGGTCGACACCGCATATCCCGGGACCTATGGGGCCGTCTTGGAGGATCTCTCGGTCGGGATTGACCGGCTAGGCGGTAGCATCCAGCGGGTCCAAGAGATCACGGACCGAGTCGCGAACTCAAGCGAGGAGGTAGCCAGCAGCTCCGAAGAGATCAAACAGGCCAGCGAACAGGTCGCCGAATCCGTTGAGGAGATTTCACACGGTACCGATAGTCAAAGCGAGAACCTTCAGGAAGTCGCCAGAGAGATGAACGACATGTCCGCAACCGTCGAAGAGATTGCTTCGTCTGCTGAGGAGGTGGCGGCCACCGCTGGAACGGCTGTCGAACATGGAGATGCGGGGCGGGAGTACGCCGCCGAGGCAACCAGCGAAATCCAATCGATCGAGGCCCGGGCGGACGAGGCCGCGACCCAGGTAAGTAGCCTCGATGACGAGATGGACGAGATTGGCGAAGTCGTCGAGATGATAACCGGGATCGCCGAACAGACGAGTATGCTGGCGATAAACGCCTCGATCGAGGCCGCCCGAGCAGGGGAGGCGGGTGAGGGTTTCGGCGTGGTTGCCAGCGAAATCAAATCCCTCGCTGATGAAGCCGAGCAGGCCACCACCGAGATCGAAGCTCGGATCGAAACCATTCAACAAACGACAGATGAAACGGTCGACGGAATCCAACAAATGAACGACCGAGTCGAACGGGGCAGCGAGACCATTGAAAATGCAGTCGAGAAGTTCGATGAGATCGCGGACGCAGTGCAACAGGCTGAAAACGGGATCAAAGAGATCAGCGATGCTACCGATGACCAGGCGGCCTCCTCGGAAGAAGTTGTAGCGATGGTTGACGAGGTATCGGGTGTCAGTCAACAAAC
>Ga0209945_1000917_pt1 | contig 10729 bp, 11 predicted proteins | sample SalPonR2_A_D2_MG_FD_185703 | JGI IMG/M metagenome (GOLD analysis project Ga0209945, IMG submission 185703) | Salt pond soil microbial communities from South San Francisco under conditions of wetland restoration - Salt Pond MetaG R2_A_D2_MG... ...
CGCAGCGTTGAGGGCGCTGTCCTGTAGAGGTCCGAGAGTTCAAATCTCTTCCCACGCATCGCAGGCGGCTTGCGCCGCCACGATGTGGTGTTGTCTCTACGACAGCACCCACGCACATTCTGCCGACAGATCACGACACGAGCCGCCGGCCCACCCGACAGAGCGCTCGCTCTGCGTGAAGAGTTAAACCATCGACGGCCCAACCGGAAGGCATGGCGAAATATTCGACTGGCGATAGCAGCGGCGGTGGTGACGGCGACAGCTGTGAGCTGTGTGGCACCGCCAGCAGTCGGCTCAGCAAAGCCAACGTCGAAGGCGCGGTGCTGTTGGTCTGTCCGGACTGTGCCCCCCACGACGACAACCGGAAGACAACGAGCGACGAGAGCGGGAGTTCCGGCGATAGTTCCAGCGGCTCCAGCGGTGGGGGCAGCGACGGCCCAACGGATCGCAAGAAACGTGCCGCCCAGCGACAGGCGGAGGTCTACGACGCCGCCAAAGGCGACTCGACCCACTGGGAAAAGGAGGGTACCAACTACGAGGGCGACCGCCTCCCGTATCTCGTCGCCGACTACGGCGACCGCGTCACGGCGGCCCGCGAAGATGCTGGCCTCTCGGCTGACGATCTCGCCGCCGAACTCGACGTCGACGCCGACGATATCGAGGCCGTCGAAGCCGGTCGGGCGACCCGGGCGGGCGTCGGCGGCTCGGTCGTGCGCGCCCTCGAAGACCACTTCGAGATCGAACTCGTTGATGAGTAGTCGCTCGTCGCTGTCTCCGCACGCTACTCACGCACGATGATCGGCAAACTCGATCCCGACACACTCGATCAGGTGCTTGAACGGACGGGTGCCGCAAGCGCTGATCTCCTGTCCGGCGCGACCTACGGCGAGGACGCCGCCGCGATCGATCTTGGCGACGGCGAAACCCTCGTCGTGAGTAGCGATCCGATCTCGCTTGCGGCCGACTGCGCCGGCACACTCGGCGTCTATGTCGCCTGCAACGACGTGGCCGCCTCGGGAGCCGACCCGGAGTTTCTGACGAACGTGATTTTCCTGCCCGAGGAAAACGACGAGACGCTGGCGATGCTGACCGACCAACTCGACGCCGCGGCTGATGACCTCGGCGTCACCATCGTCGGCGGCCACACCGAGTATGTCCCCGCGCTTGACCGACCACTCCTGAGCCTCACTGCGTTCGGCCGCACCGACCGCTACATTCCGACCGGCGGCGCGCGACCGGGCGACAAACTCCTGTTGACGAAAGGCGCGGCTATCGAGGGCACCGGTATTCTCGCTACGGATTTCGCCGCCGACGCACGCGAGGCCGGCGTCGACCAAGCGACGCTCGACCGCGCCGCCGACTTCTTCACGGAGATCAGCATTCAGCCCGAAGCGACACATCTGCGCGCGGCGGCGACCGCGATGCACGACCCGACCGAGGGTGGCGTCGTCACCGGCTGTGTCGAGTTGGCGGCGGCCTCGGGTGTCGATCTCGCCGTCGACAGCGCGTCGATCCCGCTCCGCCCCGAAACCGAGGCGATCTGTGCGGCGATGGGTGTCGACCCGCTCCGCATCTTCGGTTCTGGCGCGTTGTTGGCGACGCTGCCACCGAACGCCGTTGACGCCGCGCTCGATTCGCTCGCCGAGGCCGACATCGACGCCGCTGTGATCGGCGAGGTGCAGGAACGCCCAGGCGATTCAGGTGCGTTGGTGTTGGATGGCGAGCGCGTCACCGACGCGCCGACCGACCAGCTGTATCCGCTCTGGGAGGCCGACACGTGAGCGACGAGTACGCCGCCGTTGTCTACGATCTCGACGGCACGCTGGTCACTCTTGCTGTCGACTGGGACGCCGTCGCTACCGATGTGATCGCGGTCTACGAGGACAGCGGGATCAACGTGACCGGCGCGGGGCTGTGGTCGCTGCTGGAGAACGCCGCCGACCACGGCATCGCCGAGGAGGTAGAGGCAGCGATCAGCCGCCACGAACGCGAGGGTGCGCGTCGCTCGCGTCGCTGTTCGCTGGCCGACGACCTCGCCGCACGAACTGTTCCCATCGGTGTGTGCTCGCTCAACTGCGAGGCGGCCTGTCGGCTCGCCTTGGAGGCCCACGACCTCACCGAGTACGTGGACGCGGTCGTTGGCCGTGACTCGGTGGCGACCCACAAGCCCGACCCTGAACCGCTGTTGGCGACGCTGGACGCTCTTGGTGTCGACCCTGAAAACAGCCTCTTCATCGGCGATTCGCCGCGTGACGAGGAGACCGCCAAGCGAGCCGGTGTTGCCTTCGAGTACGTTTAATCCGGCTTCTCGCCGTCAGCCACCGCTTCCGCGTCGTCGTCCTCCGTCTCCTCGCGTCTGTATTTCGCGTAGAGATAGGCCGCGATGTTCGTCGTCAGCCAGATCGGCGCGCCGACCCTGATCGCGAAGTTGGCGCGGGCTCCCCAGGTCGACAGCTCCACCGTCGTCGACAGCAGGGCGACCAGCGGCGCGCCCACGAGGATCGTCACGACGAAGGTGACCTGCATCACCCAGCCGAAATCGACGCCCTCGGGGTTGGTTTTGGCGACGGGATCAGCCACATCCGGGCGTTCGCGGCGGTCGGCTAAGATGTGACGGTTCGGCACGGGGTAAAACATCGATTTGAGCGACCCCGACGGTTTCCATGTCGCTCGCCAATCACGGGATATGCGTCGTCGTGAGATCCTCGCTGTCGGCACGGCCGTCCTTTCGGCTCCACTCGCCGGCTGCGTCCATCCGGATGTCGTCCTCAGGATGGATGCGGCGACAACCGACGACATCGCCGACCGGCTGTCTGCATCCCGACCCCGACGCCGAGGAATACACCGTCGCTGCCGACGCTGTCGCCAACGGCTCAGCCACCCGACGGGGGCGATCCGAGCTGTTCGACCGCACCAGCACGGTTCGGCTCAACGAAACGTTCTACGAGATAAGCGAAACGCGGCTCAGCAGCAGCAAGGTGACGGTCTACGAGCTACTCATCGATCTCAATCCGGAGAACACAACGGCCGAACTCGGTGCCATCGACTACGACGACCTTCCCGAGACGGATCGGCAACGATTCGACGGGATTCTCTCGGAGGAGCATCCGCAAAATGACGGCTATGATGTCGGGGTGAGCTACGGGAGTGCCGAGGACGTCGACAACGACTCTGTGTTCGTCCCCGAGCGACAGTACGATATCTTGATCTACGAGGGTGATCGCTACCGCGTCGCCATCGACTCTCGCACCGTGCCGGAAGCGGAGTACCGATACACAGCAACGGAGGTCGCCCCAACGGTCGAGGCCTTCGCCGACCAGGTGCGAGAGCGGTATCTGTTTCCCCTTACTGGCCTCTCGGACGCCGAACGTGAAATCATCGACGAAGCCATCGACGGCGGCTACTACGAGGAAAGTGAGGCCTTCGAATCGGTTGCTGAGCGGATTCGTCGCAACGAGGGGGTCGAAGTTGAGGACGTCTACGGGACGTGGCTGATCGAATACGAGAGCAGCGAGTATTTCACTTACGTCGAGTGGTAGCCTGAATCGGGGCCATCCTCCCGCCGCCAGCCGCGGACACAGCCGATTTACCGGCGCGGCGACGAGAGAAGGGTATGACCACGACGCGCGACCTGCGCGAGCGGGCTGGCGAGAAGCCGATCACGATGCTGACGGCCTACGACGCGACGACCGCCCGGCTGATCGACGACTGCGGTATCGACGTGCTGCTGGTCGGCGACAGCATGGCCACCGAGGCGTTGGGCTATGACTCGACGCTGCCGGTCACCGTCGACGACGTTGAACGCCACACCGCCGCCGTCGCCCGCGGGAGCGATGACGCGCTTGTCGTCGCCGACATGCCCTTTCTCTCAGTTGGCGTCGACGAGGCTGAAACCGTCCGCAACGCCGGCCGCATGCTGAAAGACGCCGGCGCGGACGCGGTCAAACTCGAAAGCGGCCCACACACGGTCGAGATGACCGAACGGCTCACCCAACTCGGGATTCCAGTCATGGCCCATCTCGGCTTGACACCCCAACACGTCAACCAACTCGGCGGCTACACCCGCCAAGGAACGACCGAGGCCGCCGCCGAGGAGATTCTCTCGCTTGCCCGCGCACACGAGGACGCCGGCGCGTTCGCGCTTGTGCTCGAACATGTTCCGGCCAACGTTGCCGCCCAGGTGACCGAGGCACTCGATATTCCAACGATCGGGATCGGTGCCGGCGGCAACTGCGACGGCCAGGTGCTGGTGATCAGCGACGTATTGGGCCTCAGCGAGAACGCCCCACCGTTTGCCGAACAATTTGGCGATGTGCGGGCGGCGATGACAGACGCCATCGAGGACTACAAGACCGCTGTCGACGCCGGCTCGTTCCCGGCCGACGAACACAGCCATATCGAAGAGGGCCTCGACAACCTCGGCTGAGATGCGCGCTGTTGGCTCACACTTCCCGCGATAATCCGACTCCGCCGGGAGTGTGAACCGCAACACCATCGCTATCCCGTCGCATACTGCCGTCTTGCGGTTTTGCAGGCAAAGGTTTATATAGAAGCGCATCTATTCATGTAATAGAGTGATGAATAATACCCAGTTAGCAAACCGTGACGACCGGTTGCTCCGAGAGTACGACTACGAGGACGAGTGGGTACTCGCCGCCGACCTCCCTGTCGATGACGACAGTGTGCAGTACGACACCATCGGCGACACCCTGATCCTTGTGATCGACGCCGACGGGCAGGTCAGCGAGACCGAACTCGATCTCCCCGGCCCGGACGCAGATGTAACAGTAAACAACGGTGTGCTCACCGTGCAGGTGGACCAATGAAACTCACAGTCAAACCAATCAAACAGAAGGACGCCGGCCGCCAACTGGCCGCGATCGACCGCGTTGCTGCCGACGAACTCGACCTCTCCGGCGGCGACTTCATCCGCCTCGACAGCGACGAGGGCACCGCCATCGCCCGCGTCTGGCCCGGCTACCCGGAGGATGACGGCACCGGCGTCGTCCGCATCGACGGCCGCCTCCGCAGTGCGGCCGGCGTCGGCATCGATGACAAAGTCGAGGTTGAGAAGGCCGACCTCCAGCCCGCCGAAACGATCACCGTCGCCCTCCCCCAGCGACTCGGGATCCGCGGCAACATCGACTCGCTGATCCGCCGTGAACTCGGCGGCCAGCCGGTCACCCAAGGCCAGAGCATCCGGCTGCCGCTCGGATTCGGCTTCATGGGCGGGCAATCGCAGGCCGTCCCGCTCAAGATCGCCTCGACGACGCCCTCCGGGACAGTCGTGATCACCGACTCGACGCAGGTACAGATCGCCGAACAGCCCGCCGAGCAGATCGCCGACGCGCCGCCGGCGGCCGCCGAGGGATCATCCGAAGCCCCGAACGTCGCCTACGAGGACATCGGCGGCCTCGACGAGGAGCTCGAACAGGTGCGAGAGATGATCGAGCTCCCGATGCGACACCCCGAGCTGTTCAAACGCCTCGGCATCGACCCACCGAAAGGTGTGTTGCTCCACGGGCCGCCGGGCACCGGGAAAACGCTGATCGCGAAGGCCGTCGCCAACGAGATCGACGCCTCCTTCCATACGGTTTCGGGCCCGGAGATCATGTCGAAATATTACGGCGAAAGCGAGGAGCAACTCCGTGATATCTTCGAGGAGGCCTCCGAGGAGGCCCCGGCGATCATCTTCATGGACGAACTCGACTCCATCGCCGCCAAACGCGAGGAAGCCGGCGGCGACGTTGAGCGCCGTGTGGTCGCCCAACTCCTCTCGCTGATGGATGGGCTCGAAGAGCGCGGCGAGGTCGTCGTCATCGGTGCGACCAACCGTGTCGACGCCATCGATCCCGCGCTTCGCCGCGGTGGTCGCTTCGATCGGGAGATCGAGATCGGCGTCCCCGACCGGGAGGGCCGCAAGGAGATCCTCCAAGTACACACCCGGAACATGCCGCTGCACGAGGACATCGATCTTGATGTCTACGCCGAGAACACACACGGCTTCGTCGGCGCGGATCTCGAATCGCTGGCCAAGGAGGCCGCGATGTCCGCCCTCCGGCGGATCCGCCCGCGGCTCGATCTTGAAAGCGACGAGATCGACGCCGAGGTGCTGGAATCCATCGAGGTGCTCGAATCCGACCTCAAAGCCGCGCTTAAGGGGATCGAACCGAGCGCGCTCCGGGAGGTCTTCGTGGAAGTGCCCGATGTCACCTGGGAGGATGTTGGGGGCTTAGAGGATACCAAAGAGCGACTCCGCGAGACGATCCAGTGGCCGCTTGAGTACCCCGAAGTTTTCGAGGAACTCGACATGGCCGCCGCGAAAGGCGTCATGCTCTACGGCCCGCCGGGGACTGGCAAGACGCTGTTGGCGAAGGCCGTCGCCAACGAAGCCGAATCGAACTTCATCTCGATCAAAGGCCCCGAACTCCTCAACAAGTTCGTCGGCGAAAGCGAGAAAGGGATTCGGGAGGTCTTCAGCAAGGCCCGCGAGAACGCCCCGACCGTGGTGTTCTTCGATGAGATCGACTCGATCGCCAGCGAACGCGGCCAAAACTCCGGTGACTCCGGCGTCGGCGAGCGGATGGTCAGCCAGCTGCTGACCGAGCTTGACGGACTGGAATCGCTGGAAGACGTGGTCGTCATCGCCACCTCGAACCGGCCCGACCTAATCGACTCCGCGCTGTTGCGACCCGGTCGACTGGATCGCCACGTCCACGTCCCGGTGCCCGACGAGGACGCCCGCCGGAAGATCTTCGAGGTACACACCGAGGCCAAACCCCTGGCCGACGATGTCGACCTCGATAAACTCGCCCGCAAAACTGATGGCTACGTCGGCGCGGACATCGAAGCCGTCTGCCGGGAGGCCTCGATGGCTGCCAGCCGGGAGTTCATCGGCAGCGTCCCCCGCGAGGAGGTTGGCGACTCCGTCAGCAACGTCCGGGTGACGATGGAACACTTCGAGGACGCCCTCGACGAAGTCCAACCCAGCGTGACCGAGGAGACGAAACGCCACTACGAGGAGATCGAACGCAAGTTCAACCGCAGCAATGTCGACGACGCTGACGACCCCGTCGTCGGCGAAGCGTTCCAGTAGTCACGCAGTCTTTCGTTTCCTATTCTTTCAGGCTGGCAACCGCCCAGCGCGTTCGAGCCCACCGAGGACAACAACTGTCGCAAAGAGGACGACAGCGGCGGCAATAAACACCGTTCCGTAGGCGAACCCACGTTCGATCAACTCACCGACAGCCGAGGAGCCGCCCGATTGGGACAGCATCCAGACGGAACTGAAGACGGCGTAGGCACTCCCGCGGGCTGAATCCGGCAGCGCGGTCAGGATGTAGGCGTCAGTCGCCGGGAATAAGGCGTGGATGACAAAGCCGGTCAGCGCGGAGGCGATCGCCAGCGTCACCAGCCCGTCGGCGGCGACGACCAACAGCAGACAGCCCGCAAACGAGGCGACGATCCCGAGCAGTAGTGGCACCGACGGGAGATCATCAGCCAACTCGCCGGCAACGAAGAAGGCGGGAACACCCGCCGCAAAGATAATCGTCAGCATCGTTGAGGCCTCATTCGGCGAAAGCCCGCGGGACTGCATATACAGCTCATAAAAGTTGAACACGCCCTGCCAGACAAAGACGGCACCGCCGGCCAAAGCGAGGGCAGCAAGAATGATCCGCCACTCCGAACGCGCGCCGGCCAGCAGCGACCGATCGGCTTCGCCCGCCGCAGGCATCTCCGTCTGCCGGGCGACGATCACGGTGGCGATGGTGACAACGGCGGTGCCGACAGCGATCGCCCACAGCGCGAACCGCCAATCGACCCACAGCGAGACGGCGACCAGCGGCGCGGCGGCAACGGCGGCAACCTGGGTGGCCGCACCGTGAATCCCCATCACACGGCCGACACGATCCGGGAACAGTTCGCTCAACAGCGGGTTCGCCGACACGAAGTAGACGCCGGAGGCTGTGCCCATAAAGAACGCGCCGACCATTAGCTGGCGGACGGTCACCGCCGCGCCGGCACCGGCGGCCGAGATCGAAAGGATCGTCCCCGAGATGATGACGAGATAGTGCCGTGGAACCTTCGTGAGCAGCCAGCCCGCCGGTAGCCGCAACGACGCGCTGCCGACCCAGGCCAGCGTGACGATCAGCCCGGCGGTGGCCTCACCGATCCCAAACTCCGCGATAAATACGTCCAACAGTGGCGCAAAGACGATTCTGGCGAGATTGAGGAAGAAGACAAGTCCACACAACGAGCCAAAGAGGCGTCGGCGACTCACAAGAGTGGTTTGGGGCTGTGGGATTCAAACGTTGCGAACTCTCGGTCGCAGTCGCCCGCGTGGTCGATTCACACCGTTTTTGAGCAGTCGGCCGAATTCCATACCCAATGGACGACGAACTCCGCGAGCGCGTCGAACGGGAAGCCGAGAAACATGCCCTGTTCAACGCGCTCAAACACGACAGCGAGCCCGATGTGGGCGCGATCATGGGGCCACTCATGGGCGAGAACCCCGACTTCCGACCCCACGGCGACGAGGTACCCGGCGTCGTCGGGGGCGTCGTCGGCAAGATCGGCAAACTCGGTCGTGAGGCCCGCCGGGAGCGACTCGGCGAACTTGATCCCGAACTGGTCGAGGAACTCGACGCCGAAGATGAGGGCGACGACCACACGCTGCCCGATCTGCCGAACGCCGATGAGTACGAAACCGTTCGCTTGCGGGCCGCACCCAACCCAAACGGCCCGTGGCATCTCGGCCACGCCCGCATGCCCGCGGTCATCGGCACCTACTGTGAGCGGTACGACGGCGACTTTGTCGTCCGGTTCGACGACACCGACCCCGAGACCAAACGCCCCGATCTCTCCGCCTACGACGCGATTCTCGACGATATCAACTATCTCGGCTTCGAACCCGACGAGGTCTTGCGGGCCTCCGACCGCGTTGAGACCTACTACGAGTACGCCCGCGAGCTGATCAAGATGGGCGAAGCCTACACCTGCGATCTGCCGGCCGAGGAGTTCTCCGCGCGCAAACGCGAGGGCGAACCGTCGCCGAACCGCGACAAAGATCCCGAAACCGTTCTCGACGAGTTCGAGGCGATGGTCGACGGCGAGTACAGCTCCGGCGAGATGGTGTTGCGCGTCAAAACCGACATCGAGCACAAAAACCCCGCGCTGCGCGACTGGGTCGCCTTCCGCATGATCGACACACCACACCCCCGCGAGGAGGCCGCCGACTACCGCTGCTGGCCGATGCTCGATTTCCAGTCCGGCATCGACGATCACCTGACCGGTATCACCCACATCATTCGCGGGATCGACCTGCAGGATTCCGCGAAACGCCAGCAATTCCTCTACGACTACTTCGGCTGGGAGTACCCAGAAGTCCTTCACTGGGGGCACGTCCAGATCGATGCCTACGATATCGACATCTCGACTTCGACGATCAAGCAACGCATCGACGACAGCGACCTCGACGGCTGGGATGATCCACGCGCGCCCACCCTCCAATCCATCCGCCGCCGTGGAATTCGCGGCGAGGCGGTCGTCGAATCGATGATCGGCCTCGGGATGTCGACCTCGGATGTCGATCTCGCTATGTCGTCGATCTACGCCAACAACCGCGATCTCGTCGACGACGAGGCGAATCGCTACTTCCTCGTCCGCGACGGCACGGCGGTGCCCGTCGGCGGCGACGAGAAACCCGCCGCCGGCAGCCCGCCGCTGCACCCCAACCACGAGGATCGCGGCCGCCGGGAGATCCCCGTCGACGACGCGGTGCTTGTTGAACCAGACGACCTCCCGAGCGACGGTGAGCGGATTTGGCTGAAGGGCTACGGCTGCGTCCGATACGACGACGGCGAGTTCGTTGTGACCGGCGACGATATCGACGCAGTGCGTGAGGAGGGCGTCGATGTGATCCATTGGGTACCCGCCGATCACACCGTCTCGATCACGATGCGAACGCCCGATGGCGACGTAACTGGACAGGCTGAACCAGCCTTTGCCGACACCGCCGTCGACGAGCTGATCCAATTCGAGCGGATCGGCTTCGTCCGTGTCGACGAACACGCCGACAGCGAATCAGTCGTCTACTACGCACACGACTAACGCGGCGATTACAGCGTCAGCGTGTAGAGCTGTTTTCTGGCATCGCGGAAGGAGACACGGGATTCGACGGCCCCAACCTCCTCAAGCCGGCTGACGGCCTGTCGCACCGTCCGAGTCGACAACAGCGTTGCGTCAGCGAGTTGGGTTTGGGTGAGTTGCTCGTGGCGATCCAATTCCTTGGCGACGAGCTTTGCGCTCGGCGGCAACTCGCGGACGGGCTCCCAGCGATCAGACGATTCCTGCGTGCTCGCAGCGACAGTAGCACTCATCGTAGTTGCCGATAGCGGATTCTCTGTGATAATACTTTCTACTTTAAATATAACCAAGAGGCATATATGTAAGAAAGTACACAGCCGTAATGGATTTGCTCGTCGCTCTGTAAGTATCGATATGGTACTCAAAGAGTCCGATTCGGAGCTTGCTCGCGGCGATACCGCCCCCGAGTTCGAGCTTCGTGGCACGGATGGCGAACAGTATAGCCCCGACGAGTTCGCCGACAACGACGCCCTCCTGATCGTCTTTACGTGTAATCACTGTCCGTACGCCCAAGCCAAATTCGACCACCTCAACGAACTCAGCGACACCTTCGATGACGCCGCAGTTGTCGGGATCAACCCCA
>Ga0209945_1000922_pt1 | contig 10704 bp, 8 predicted proteins | sample SalPonR2_A_D2_MG_FD_185703 | JGI IMG/M metagenome (GOLD analysis project Ga0209945, IMG submission 185703) | Salt pond soil microbial communities from South San Francisco under conditions of wetland restoration - Salt Pond MetaG R2_A_D2_MG... ...
CGAGTCGGCGTCTGCGGCGGTGTCGCCCTCACGCTGTCTTGCCTCAAGTGACCGCAACTCATCTACGATCACACGACTCATCAGCAACGAAATCGCTGCCATGATGATCAGCGCCTCGATGATGTAGGCGTCGGTCGTGTTGATCTCGTCCAAGCCGAACCGCGACTTCAACTCCTTGAATAGTAGTTCGACCTCCCAGCGCGCCCGATATCGCACAGCTCTATCGGGCGCGCTATAGTCGTCTTTGCCGAGATTCGTCAGATACAGATGGTACTCTTCGCTCTCCTCGTTGCGCAGCCCGACCAGTCGAAACGTCCGGGTCGCGCTGGCGCCCGACCCTCCTTTGCGCTCGAATGAGAGCGTGATGCGGACATCGATTTCCTGTCGCTGCAGGTCGTCGAGGACGGCCTGCAGCGACTCTCCTTCCAGCGGAATGCTGTTGCCCCGCCACGTCCGCAGTTCTTCGACGATCTCGAAGTTCGCGTTGTCCTTGACCCTGGAGACGAACCAGCCGCCGTTCTGGTCGATGCGGTCGAAGAGCCAGAAATCGTAGAAGCCTAAATCAAGCAGGATGAGGGCGTCAGCTACCCACTCTCCGGTGGGTAGCTGACTCCGCTCGTGGGTTGTTCCGTCGGTTGTGTGGAACCGTGTCGGAAGACCTGCCGAGAGTGACTCTGTGAGGTGAAGCTTCAGTTCAGCTTGGTCTTCGCCAGTTGCTGCGTAGACATCGGCGGCGTCCTGATACAGCGAAACGATGGTCGCGTCGGCAATGAGGACGTCTCGAGATCGTTCGAGACGTCCGTTCAAGTCTGTTCGTCCGGTATCGAGATTCTCGATGGCGTCATCGAGAATCTCTCGAAGGAGTGCAACGAAGCCCGGTTCGAACCAGTCGTGGAACGCTGCGTAGGAGAGTTCGTCGCAGTCAGCCATCTCGACGTAGCGTTCAAGAAACGCCTGCAGAGAGCGGTCTGAACCAGCAGCAAAGCCAAACGTGAGTGTGTAGAACAACGCGACGATGTCGAACTTGCGCTCTCGTTGGACGAGATTCGTTGCGCGAGTGCGCTCGCGCAACTCATCGGAGGGAAACGCTCTTTGAATCCGATCAACAACTACTGAATCCGGTGGAGAGTACACACTTCCCACCGGGTTCCTCAACTGGGTAGTTGCGACGATATCTAATCAACAAACAGCGACCGCGTCTCCGCTAAACTAGAACGTATGATATCTGGATAGTGTTTTCCCCATCCTGTTTAGTTAAGCGAGTTCCACCAGACGACGAAGGCTTGCAGCCACGTTTCTACGGTCGTCGGCTGCACGTGACTGAAACTATTACTAAATGAATATGTATACCGTTTTATTTCTTGAAAGATAAGTTCAGAAGCATTCTGATTTCCGTGGCGAACCGTCTGAAATTGGAGGCCTGCTCGACGGAGTGCCGCTGGTAAATGCTGAGCGTAATCAACGAGGAACACGGCGTTTGCAACGTCATGTTTCTCACGAAGCTCTTTTAGAAATTGCTGTGTTAGTGCGGTTGTTGTCGTCGTGAACAGACATAAATGCAGGAATCTGTTTGTTTCTGGATCGACCGCAGCGTACAGTCAAAACTATTGTCCATTGATTCGGATCACGGTTTCGTCAAGCGCGATGTGATCCGGATTCACATTACTGGTCGGCTGTAGATCAGCTTTTTTACCCAGTCGTGAACAGCTTTCCGTGACCGTTTGACACCGAACTATTCAACTTCTTGAATTATATTCAAAAAATATAATTCAGATAGATGAAGCCGAATGCCGAGCTTCATCAGCTCGCTCGGTGCCCGTTCTCGCTCCACAAAATCCAAGTCGACCCAGTCGCTACATCCGCTGAAGCGAACGATTTCTGCCATAGACACTCTGAAATTCGCTTCGCCTCGTCCTTCATTCTTAACTAAACGCGACCCATCAGGGATCCCTGATGTCCTTGGTTCTTTGATCGCGTGCCGATAAAGTTCCCGTAGAACCCCTCGTCAACATCGTCTGGTGTGAGTCCCGCGTCCTCAATTGCGGTGAGTCCGGCCTCGGCAAAGGAGTTCCGACCGGTCAGAATGTTCTACGAATGCAGTCATCCTCATGCCACAGTGTGCGATCGTAATATATGTGTATCAACTTTTAGTCGTCGCCAAACTGGACTGTTTCGTCGACGACGAGAATCTCACCCGCGTCGTCGTTGAGGAAATTTTCGGTGTCGGCTTGGAGTCGCTGGCCAGCTTCACTCTCGAACACTTTCGTGACGTTCGTCCCCGATTCGAGGTACAGCTCTGCGATGCCGTCGTAGGCGGTCTTCTTGGGAGCGGTCGGGACTGATGTCGCATACTTCCTGACGCCCGGGAGCGACTCCGCCAGCGGCGCGTGTTCGTTCAGCCAGTAGTCCACGAACTCTTCATGGCTCAGTCCGTCCTGTCGGACGAGGAGGTTGACAAATTTCTGCATGACTGCGGGTTCCTCTCCAACCGTATTTGTTCTGTCGATCTCCGAGCCGTTTCGGCATACTTAGATTCTACATGGATCGAGTTACGGGTGATGTCCCTTCAGATAGAATCGACTGAATGTGTTGGTGTCGTCGGCACAGGTACGATGGAAAGCGGTATCGCACAGGTCGCCGCGATGGCGGATTAAGATGTCGTAATCATGACATAGAACAGTCGTTCGTCGAGAGCGGCTTCAACTCCATCGAGAACAGCCTTGATATTCTGGTCGACAGCGAAAAGTTGACTGCTGACGAGGCAACGGCCGCCTAGAACCGCATCACGGGCACGACTGAGCTACTCTTTCAGGTGACGCGCGATGACTTTTTTCTGAATTTCGGAGGTCCCTTCGTATATCGTGGTAATCTTCGCGTCGCGGTAGTACCTTTCGACATCGAAGTCTTTGGTGTAGCCGTAGCCGCCGTGGACCTGAACAGCCTCACTGGCCACGTCGACGGCCGTCTCGCTGGCGAAGTATTTGGCCATACTCGCTGATTTTGGGTGGACATCATCCTCGTTTTTGCGTGCGGCGTCGCGCGTGAGCAAGCGCGCGGCCTGTACGTCCGTCTGCATGTCTGCGAGTTTCTGTGCGATGGCCTGGTGTTCGATTATCGGCTCGCCGAACTGCTCGCGCTCGTTGGCGTACGCGACGGAGTCGTCCAGTGCGGCCTGAGCCACGCCGATGGCCTGACTGGCAATAGCGATCCGCCCGCCGGTCAGAATCGAGAACGCGGCCTTGAGGCCGTCTCCGACCTCTGTCAAGCGGTTCTCAGTGGGAATGCGCACGTCGTTGAAGACGAGTGTCGTCGTGTCACTGGCACGCAGACCGAGCTTGTCCTCTTTCTTACCGACTTCCAGACCGTCAACATCCTTTGGCACGAGAAACTGCGTGACCGTGTTCGGGTTGTCTGTATCGGTCTTAGCAAAGAGGATAATGACGCCCGATCTCTTCCCGTTGGTAATCCACTGTTTCTTGCCGTTAATGACGTACTCGTCGCCCTCTTTGTGGGCCTCGGTCGTCATCTCAGCTGGGTTGGACCCAGCGTCGGGTTCTGAGAGAGCGAACGCTCCTACGGGGCGACCGTCAACCATCTCCGAGAGCCACCCGTCTTGCTGCTGTTCGCTCCCGAACTGTCGGATACACGAGGTAGCGAGGCCGTGAACCGACAGGGCCGTCGCGACGGCCAGATGCCCGCGAGCCAGTTCTTCGTTGACGATGCTGTAGGTGACTTTGTCGGAGTCGAACCCACCGTACTCTTCGGGTACGGTCAGTCCCGTCAGGTCAAGCCCGGCCAGCTCATCCCAGATCTGTTCGGGAAACTCCTGAGCCTCGTCGGCTTCGCCGACGTTCTTGCTGACTTCGTTCTCGACGAACTCCCGTACCGTCTCCTGAATCATTTGCTGCTCGCTTGTGAGATCCATCACCTTTCCCTTCTGACCGCGGGTTGGTAAAGAATAGGATGTGTCTATCTGTTTCTCGGATTATACTCATTTTTAATTATGATGCTCTATAAAAGTAGCAAGAGGTTTGTTCTGTGGCTCCAGTAATCCGAACGACATGACCCTCGTGGAACCCGTCGAAACGGCAGTCAAGTGTATCGAAGATGGAGACACTGTCGGGATTGGCGGCTTCGTCGCCGTCGGCATCCCAGAGTACGTGTTAGAGGCGCTCGGTGACCGGTACGCAAAATCTGGCGCTCCCGGCGATCTCACGCTGTTTCACCCGGCGGCAGAAGGCGACCGTCAGGGCAGTGGCATCTCCCATCTCGTTCAGGACGGTATGCTCAAGCGGGTCATCGGCAGTCACTGGGGATTCGTCCCGGACCTGATTGAGAAAATCGTCGCGGGTGATGTCGAGGCATACAACCTCCCATTCGGCGCGATGGACCATCTCCTACGTGACACTGCCGCGGGCAAACCCGGGACGATCACCACTGTCGGCTTGCGGACCTTCGTCGACCCACGTCAAGAGGGTGCTAAGGCCAACGACGTGACCACCGAGGACATCGTTGAGGTCGTGACTCTTGACGACGAGGAGTATCTGTTCTACCATTCACAGTCCCTCGACGTGGCTATCATCCGCGCAACGACTGCCGACGAGAATGGCAACCTAACGATGGAACGGGAGGCGCTCACGTCAAATATGCTGGCAACCGCCCAGGCCGCCCACAATTCTGGTGGGACTGTCATCGCACAGGTCGAACGCGTCACTAAAACGGGTTCGCTGAGCGCACGCGAAATCGACGTTCCGGGCGTCGTCGTCGACACGGTCGTCGAAGCGCCGGACTCCCATCATATGCAGACCTACGGCGAAGAGTACAGCGGCGCATACAGTGGCGAGATTCGGGTGCCGCGGGACGACGACGCCAGCGGGACGACGCTAACCGAGCGAAAGATAATCGCTCGTCGTGCTGCGATGGAGTTGGTCTCCGATGCTGTCGTGAACCTCGGCGTAGGCGTCCCCGAGATTATTCCGGTCGTCGCAAACGAAGGCAACATCAGCGATGAGATCATCCAGACCGTTGAAGCCGGTCCGATCGGCGGCTCACCGTCTGGCGGCATCAGTTTCGGGACGGCTCTCAACCACGAGGCACTGGTTACCTCGCCTGAACAGTTCGACTTCTACGACGGCGGTGGCCTCGACATCGGCTATCTCGGTATGGCTCAGGTCGACGCCGACGGCAACATCAACGTGAGCCACTTTGGCTCTCAGCTTCCGGGATGTGGTGGGTTCATCAACATCACTCAGAACGCCGAAAAGGTCGTCTTCTGCGGGACGCTCACTAATGGTGGGATGGAAGTCAACGCGGGCGATGGAACCCTCGAAATTGTCTCCGAGGGTGACGACACGAAGTTCATCGACGAGGTTGAGCAGATCACCTTCAGCGGCGATTACGCGGTTGGGACTGACCAACCGATTGTCTACGTCACCGAGCGGGCTGTCTTCGAACTCTCGGATGCGGGTCTGGTGCTGACCGAGGTCGCTCCGGGCGTCGACGTAGACACCGAGGTCGTCGATCAGATGGCCTTCGATCCGGTCGTCGCCGACGACGTTTCCGAGATGAATCCGATGCTGTTCCGCGAGGAGTCGACGGACCTGACAGAGTACGTCGGCTGATTAGGCGCAGTCCAGATTCACCTGAACCACGCTTGCGGACCGCCGAACGACATCTGCGATTGCTTCCTGTCGCTGTTCGTCGATTCGACTGCGCGGCCCACACACAGAGCGACGCCCGCACGTTGTCTTCCTTGCCAAGCACCGGCGCGGCGATACACAAGCGACACGCCGAAATCACGCGTGAGGCTGCACCAGAGGGAAGCCGCCCATACCGGCTTCACTACTCCGTACCGGGCTTGATGCGCTCGAAAATAGGAGTAGGGCGTCTACCGGAAGAGACAGTAGTGGGACGCCGCCAGCCTCCCCGACCCGGTGCTCTCACCGCTACGGAGCTACCGCCGGCTGATGGACCCGCCGACGGACCGATGGCCCATGTCCCCAACGTTCGATCATCGGACGCTCGCAGAACTCGTGCAGGAGGAGTTAATTGACCGTGGCCCGCCCGGATGCAATTGACGAGCGACGTGATGAGTACGCTCGCGACTTCCCCTAGCACTCGATGAAGATATCCGTCAGCTGTCGATCACGACGGATGGCGATCGGTCGATTCTTCATCGGCTCTCGGCGACTGCCGAGTTCAACGTCGACCATCCGAAACACGACTATCCCGTACCGCACGGCGGTCATCGGGGGGTGGATGAGGTTCTCGTCCGAGCGTTTGGCTACACCGTTGCTGCTCGGTACTTGGACAACTCCGAGGAGATGGTTCGTGAGCGGTACTCGCATATTGAAACTGGTGAGTCAGGAGATTTCGCAACTGAGGCACTCGAAGAAACCAATAGACAAATCAGAACGCAATATGTCCTTGATCATTCATTAGGGGCGATCACTGAGGATGTAATCTTAGGATCTTCCCCCTACTGAGAGCTATTCCGAACTCCGACAAGAAACGCACCCAAACACGCTGTCCAAGCAACGCTCTGAATTCAATAATAATATGCTACGCATGAGCATTATTGTTTTATCGCCTCGACGAGCAACTCGGCGACGTCGACGATTTCGATCGATTCCTCGAACCCGCCCGTCTTGCGGCCGTCCTCGTACATCGTCATGCACATCGGGCAGGCGACGACGAACTTCTCGACCGCGCTCCCGGCGTCGGTGTCCTCCAACGCCTCCCGGAGGCGCTCCTCGCTCGGTTTCTCCTCCTCCTCTAACTCCATCCAGAGCCCGCCGCCGCCGCCACCGCAGCAGAAACTGTTGGCGCGGTTGCGCGGCATCTCCTCGAGGTCGCAGCCGGTTGCCCGGATCAGCTCCCGCGGCGCCTCGTACTCGTCGTTGTACCGCCCCAAGTGACACGGATCGTGGTACGTGACGGTGTAGTCGAGTTCGGTCCCGTCGAGGCCGAGCGCGCCCGTCTCGAGCAACTCCTCGATCGCCTGCGTCCAGTGATACACCTCGATTTCGCCGTCTTCGTTCCAGGCACCCTCGACGTCGAACTCCATCATCGGATCGTCGGCGAACTCCTCGAAGTCGACCTCCGGGTACTCGTTTGCGAACGTGTTGTACGAGTGGGGGTCCGTACAGACGATCGTCTCGAACTCGCAGGCCTCGAAGGAGTCGATCAGCGTCCCCGCCTGCTCGATGTAGAGGAACTCCTCGCCGACACGCCGGATGTCGTTGCCGTCGTACACCTCCTCGTCGTAGAGGATCCCGACGTCGACGTCGGCCGCCTCGAAGATCCTCGCCAGCGACCGGGCGACCTTCTTGTTGCGGTCGTCGTAGGAGGGGTAATCGCCGACGTACCACAGATACTCCACCTCCGTCTCGCGGGCGTCGGCCACCTCGAAGTCGAGCTCTGCGGTCCAATCGCCCCGAGCGGACGGCGAGTCGCCGAAGGTGTTGCCCTTCGTCATCACGTTCTGGAAGACGTCCTGGAGGCTCGGCTGGATGTCCCCTTGATCGGTCAGTTGACGGTTCAGCCGGGTGAAGCTCTGGAGGTGTTCGATCTCGACGGGACAGGCGTCCATGCAGGCCATACACGACATACACGACTCCATCGTCGAGCGGTCGATGACGCCGCCGTCGGCGACGATGTCTTTGGTGTCGCCGCCCTCGCGTTCGAGCGACTCCCGGTAGGCCTTCAGATCGAGGATGACGTCGCGGGGATCGAGCGGCCGACCGGAGGCCTTCGCCGGACAGACGGACGAACAGCGCCCACACTTCGTGCAGGCGTCCTGATCGAGCAACTCCTTCCAGGAGAAGTCGTCGATCGACTCGGCGTTGGTGGCGTCGAGGTCCGCGGGGATGCCCGGCAGTCTGGCACCCGCGTTCTCGTCTCTGGTGACGACGTTGGCGAACGACGAGAGCATGTGGAACGGCTTGGCGTACGGGATGGCGGCGATGAACAGGAACGCCAGCAGGGCGTGAGACCACCACGCCACCGGATAGACGGCGGCTGCCATCGGGGCGTCGACCCCGAGGCCGGCGAGTCCGAGCGCCGTTGCGGTGCCGACGAAGCTGACGGGTTCGACGGTGGAGATGGCCTCGCCGGAGCCGACGATGCGCAGGCCCTCGAGCAGGAAGCCCCCGGCCCCCAAGGCGAACAGCGACCACACGAGGAAGTCGTCCTCCCAGTCGGTGTGTTTGCCGTGAAGACGGTCGGTGCGGGCGACGTAGCGCCGCCAGATGGCGATGGCGAGGCCGGCGACGAACAGCAACCCGAGCGCGTCGGTGACGAGTTGATAGGAGAGATAGAACTCGCCGGTCCAGAAGGACTGCCGATCGCCGAGAGCGATGGTGAGCACGCGGTACCACTCATCGATGAAGAGGATGGTGGTGGCGATCAACAGCGCGAGAAAACCCCAGAGGATGAACGCGTGCATGAGGCCGCCGACCAGATCGCGGTTGAACTGTTTCTCGTTGGAGCCGACGATCTTCGCGGCCGAGGCGATCCGACCGGGGAGGTCGTCGAGGCGGTCGAGGGGATCGTCGGAGCCGCGGGCGTAGCGAGCGAAGCGGCCGTACGTGCCGTAGGCGAAGACGACGACCGCGACGGTCGCGAGGAAATAAAAGAGGGCCTTCTCGTGTGTGGAGATGAGCCAGAAGGTCTTGCGGGTGACCTCATCAGTTCCTTGGGTTATGAGCATCAAATTAGTGTATAAGAGACAGAATATTAATTCTTCGCTCACTCGTAGGGGCGGTGTGTCCCCGGGTGTGAGATTCTTGCCCGAATCGAATCTCACAACCACCGTCACTCCACGTCCCGTGGTGTACAGCACCTCCGGATTACGGTTTTCGTAGCCTGTGCCTCCGAAGTATGGCCACGGCTTTGTGAGGCGATCGATTGCAAGGAGCTAATGCACAATGTCTGGTTCGCGAGCAAAGAGGGACGCTCAAATATCGGGATGATAAGAGGATTTTCGAAGCCGAAATCGGTGATACACTACCGAGAGAACTGTCACCATGCTCTGCGAACACGACATGTCTGGGAGCCCGCTCAACGACCTCTCGGAGGTGTTTGACCACGAGCAGGCACTAGCACGCGATATGCATCAGCCGATCAAAGATCCGACCGCAGGGCCCGTCGAAGTGCCGGGTAGATCAATTAACCTCCGTGAACCGTCGACAAAACTGGACGAACACCCCCCATTGTTGTGCGAGTACACCGACAAAATACCTGAGCAGATTGGCTACAGACCCGAAATTGATGCGTTTCGCGAAGACGACGTCGTCTGGTGTGTCGGATGCCCATTTAACAGTGTTTCGCACCCCTCCCTCAGATCTATATTCAGTACCTCACAAAGCGTCGCCAGTTAACCTGACCTGAGTTACCTACTCGGTTGAGATGGGTCGTCAATAGTGGTCGGAGAACGCTAGTCGAAGGCAGAGCTGCCGCTGTCGGCGGCGATCAGCCGCCGACGCGGCAGCGTTGCCACTCACAAGGCAGTGTCCTCGGTCGGTGATTATCGGTGGAACCGGTCGTCCGGTGGCCGGTTCGCGGGGACGGCCCGACGCACCGCGAGGGCCGTCCACACTGCCCGACACAGCATGTTGATGAACTCCTCGAACGACCATTTCCAGAGGCGACGCCCGCCACGGCGGGGCGTCGCCACATACTCCCAATGGAGATACCGCCACACATTCTGCAAGAGTAGACTCACCACGACGTACAACAGCCGTACGACCGGATTCTGTGTCGTGGTCGTCACAATACTCTGTTCGGAGAGTCGGTAGCTGGCCTCGATACCGAAGCGTTTTGTGTAATGGTATCGAGCATCTCGTGGTGTGTCAATGAACGGCGCGTCAGCGGCGTAGCCGTGACGCGCCACCCCGTGTTCGTCGTATCGTCCGTTTTGGTAGGTACAGTCGATGTAGACGGGAAACTCGACGGTCCAGCTGTGACCGTCGAGTTTCCCTGTCAGGTCATGTTGGATTACGCGGCTCCATCCTTCCGAGAGTTCTTGCTTGATCGTCTTTCCCCACCGGACGATCGGCATCACGTACGCGTAGTTGTGTGCCTGAAGCAGCGTGAGACACTTGCTATCGTAGAATTCGCGGTCAAGATAGACGGCCTTGACGCCGAGGTCAAGGCCGTCAAGCAGACCAAGAAACTCAGCGAGGACACTGCTGGCGGTGTCGCCGTCGACGAGACGGCGCACCGCCAGCGTGTACCGTTTATTCTTCACACGCGCGTACAGCGTTGCGTAAGCGTGGAAGGCCGTGGTTCCACGCTTTGCTTCCGAGTGATAGAGCCCATCTGTTTCGTCCTCGTCACCGTAGTAGGGCCGCAGGTGGAGGTCTGCGACGACCTCCACCTGCTCGGGAAGAACCTCTAGAACGTCCTTTTGCAGGAGTGCGTTCCCGATTTGTTCAACCGACGTTAGGTCGAATTTCTCTCGGAGGTGGTACAGGACCGTGTTTTCGTGCGGAGAGTCTTCACTGGTCTCACAGAGTTCAGATATCGAGGTCCCGTCGGCGCAAGCGCCGACGAGGACCTCGTAGATATCCTCAGCATGGATTTCAGCATTAGCGCCGAGACCGAGATCAACCTCCTCGTCAAGCGTGTTGACGAGGAAGTTAAGGAGCTGGTCCTCGTGGATTTCACCGTCTGCTTGCTTGGTATTAGACACACCTTCAGCAA
>Ga0209945_1000926_pt1 | contig 10661 bp, 6 predicted proteins | sample SalPonR2_A_D2_MG_FD_185703 | JGI IMG/M metagenome (GOLD analysis project Ga0209945, IMG submission 185703) | Salt pond soil microbial communities from South San Francisco under conditions of wetland restoration - Salt Pond MetaG R2_A_D2_MG... ...
GGGCCCCGACGAGGGGGGCCCTGACCGCCCGAACTGGTATTTCAACCCCGGCGCACTGGAGGCCCACGACACCCGGGAGGCGACGTGGCCACTGGGCTACTACGAGACGACCGTCACGCCCGACGGCCTCAACGCCACCCACCAACAGAGCAAGCGCCGCCCGTTCTACCGGCTTCGCTTCGACGTCGACGAGTACGACACCTGGCCGGCACTCCGTGACGGCTTCGAGGCTCATCTCGCCGACGAGCAGGATGCCATCGCCGAGCGGTGTGGCAAGACCATCCACCGTGCCGGCGGTGATCCCCGGGATCCGGTGATCGACCTCCGGGTCGACGGCCACCTGTCGTTCGACCGCCGTGACCTCGATGTCAACGCGCTCGAACAGCTCGTCGAAGCCGCGACTGGCGCACTACACGTCCAGACGCAGGTGAGCGTGACCACGGCGGACATCCTCGATCTGATCGAGGATCTCGACGAGGACGCGGCATTCACTGACACAGGGGCGCTTCGGACGGACCTCCTCGAAGCCGAGGTGTTCGAGCAGGTCGCGACGAACACGCCCTACGCGAGCGATGCCGAAGCGATGGCCGAGACCCTCGGCCGGGCGAAGGCACTCGTAATGACCGACGGCGCCGACGGCGAGACGGTTGCGGACTTCCTGCGCCAGCAGCGCCGGCAGGCGTTCGCGGGCGGCGTCGGCGACGTCGAGCACGACTACTCCGAGACGGCCAAGACCGCCGATTCGGGCGGCGTCGACGACGAGACGTTCCGAGCGGTCCACGCCGGCGAGACGGTCGACCCGGTCGAGGCTGCTGCCCGGTCGGCACAGGAGACAACCGATGCGGATGCCGACGACACCGAGGCCGACACGATTGACGGCGGGTCGGCCACCGACACCACATCCGCGGACACGACACCCAGTGGCGACGGCGAGACGGCTGGACAGGCCCAAATCACCGACGTCACTGGTGAGGGAGCTACCACGGAGGGTGAGGACTGATGTACGTCACGAAAGTCGCACTCGAGGACATCAAGAGCTACGAGACGAAGACCACGGTCCATCTCGGTGAGGGCGTCACGGCGATCATCGGTGAGAACGGCGCCGGGAAGTCGACCATCGCCGAGGCGATTGGTTTCGCCTTGTTCGACAGCCTGCCGGACTCGGTCGCGCAGAAGGACTTCGTCCGGCGGGGCGAGTCCACCGGGACAGTCTGTGTGACGTTCGTGACCCAAGACGGCGAGACCTACACAGTCGAGCGGGACGCGGGGTCGAACTCCAGTCGGTACGCAGTGATCGACGAGGACGCTGGTGCCGAACTCGAACTCGACACAAAGTCGGCAGTCGTGGACTGGCTCCGGGCGACGCTCGGGATCGCCGGGTCGGACATCACGCTCTCGGACCTCTGGGAGCACTGTATCGGCGTGCCACAGACTCGGTTTCTGGGGGACTTTCGCAAGACCGAGGCCAACCGGAAAGACGACTTCGACCCGCTGCTCGGGATCGACATCTACGAGCAGGCGTGGGGGCGGTCTGACGGGCCAAATCTCAAGACACCCGTCGATGAGTTGAAGCAACGCAAGCAGACCGCCGCCCAGCGGATCGCCACGCTCGACACGCAGGCCTCGGACCTCTCCGATGCCCGTGAGCACGTTAGGGAGGCCGAGGAGGAGGTAACCGACCGCGAGGGGGACCTCGCGACCATCTGCAACGACCTTGGGGCTGCCCGAGTGGCGTACGCGACGCTGCACGCCCAGAAAGAGCGCATCGACGAACTCCAGGACGAGCATCAGGACGCCCAGCGGAGCGTCGCCGAGGCACGCTCGGAGGTCCGGTCGGCTGTCGAGAAGCTCACCGAGGCGCGTGAGGCAGCCAGTATCGTCGAGGAAACTGCCGAGGCTCACGCAGAGTGGACGCAGGCCGACGAGGCCCTCGACCAACTCCGTACCAAAGCGCGCGAACGAAACGAGCTGGCAGCGGAACAGTCCGAGCGGCGGGAAGCGATGGTGGAGGCCAAGTCGGCATATAGCCAGACAGTCGAGAAAGCGTCGCAGGCTCGCGAGGCTGACGAGCGGATGGCAGAACTGCAAGGGGCCTACGACCGCTACGAGCAACTCGACGAGCGGATCGACGAGGCACAGGACAGGGTAGACCGGCTCGAAGAGGCCCGCGACCGGCACGCCGAACTCGTCGACAACGATATTCCTGAGGCCGAAGCCGCTGTCGCGGACCAGGAGCAGGTGATCGAGGATCTCGAGGCGAAACAAGCACTTGCCGACCGGGTCGATGAGCTTCAGGACAAGCGGGACAGCCTCGTCGCGACGTACAAGCAGGCCCAAGCCAAAGTCGAAGATCTCGAGGAGCAGCGCGACCGGCTGCTCGACGTCGACGTCGATGGAGACGGTGAGGGTGAGGTCGTCGAAGACCACGACCACGACGACACGACGCAGGCGGCGTGTCCGACCTGCCAGCGGCCGATGGACGAAGACCTCCGTGACGACGTGGTCGAGACCATCGACGAGCAGATCAGGAAACAGAAACAGCGGTTCAACGATGCTCGAAAACAACTCGACTCGGTCAAAGACGAGCTTGAGGCGGCCAAGGAGGCCCAGCAGGCGATGGCGCGCCTCCCCGGCGAGCGTGACAAGCTCGACCGACTCGAAGGCGACCTCGACGAGCTGGAAACAGCGCGTGACGAGTTGGCCGAAGAGATCGAAGACCTCGACGGGGCCGACGGACGGCTGGAAGAGTTCCACGAGGAACAGGCCAATCTCGAGGGCGACCACGACAACTACGAGACCGCTCAGCTCACCTACCAGACGAACAAGAGTGCCATCGACGAGGTCGACAGCAAGCGGGCGGCCCTCGTCGACGCCGCCCACGACCTCGCGCTCGTCGAGCGAAAACTCGAGGCGTACGAGGGACTGGACGACAAGATCGACGCCCAGGAGGCGATCAAAGAGCGAACCGCTGAGGCCCACCGAAAGTACATCCAGCACGAGGAACTCGCTGGGAAGGTCGACGACCGGCGGGCAGCACTCCTAGACGTCTACGACCAGGTCGAGACTGTCGAACGCGAGCGTCGGCAGGTCGAACGCGATCTTCAAGACGCCCGGGACGGGTTCGACGCCGACGAATATGACCGGCTTAGTGCCGAGATCGACCGGCTGAAAGCTCGCCGCGCGGAGTGCAAGACCGAACTGAAGAACGCGCGCGGTGACCTCGACACGGCACGTAGGGAGGTTGAGAAGCTGGAGACTATCGCCGCCCAGCGCGACCGCTGGAAGGAGACTCACACGCAGCTCGAACGTGACATCGCTTTCGCCGAGGCTGTCCGCGAGGGGGTGCGCAACGCCGGGCCGAAGATGCGCGAACTCATCGCGAGTCGGGTGACCGAACGCGCCAACACAATCTATCAGCAGCTCCGGGGGACGGGTCGCGAGAGCCTGACCGTCGACGCCACCTACCTGATCACCGTCCAGGACGGCGCTCAGGAGAAGCCGTTCGGCACCCTCTCGGGTGGCGAAAAGATGGCCGCGGCGCTGGCGGTCCGACTGGCGATTATGGAGCAGGTTTCGCCGGTCGGGATCGCCGTCCTCGACGAGCCGACGGCGAACCTCGACACGGAGAAGAAACAGAATCTCGTCCGGCAGCTCGAACGGCTCGATGGCTTCGAACAGCTGACTGTCGTCTCTCACGACGACACGTTCGACGCGACCACGGAGTACACGGTCAAGCTCGACAAGCCTGATCGGGAGACCCAAGTCGTTGCTGACGCCAAGTCAAGCGGGACTCAGGCCGGGCAGCCCGCCCCCACTGGAGGTGACGACTAGTGCCACTGGGCGACCCGCACGCGGTCTCAGACCAGCTCTACGAACACGTCGAAGACATTCGCTCGTACATCGAGGAGGGTGACACGGTGGCCGACGAGTACCGGGAGGCCCTGCTCAACGAGCACGACCTCTCGGACGCCGACGAGGTGAACACGGCACTGGACGGAGCCTTCCCCAACGCCCGGCCTACGGACGAGTGGGACACGCTCGACGCACTGGTCGACCCGTTCCCCGAGGCCGCCGAGTGGAGTGCCCATGAGGAATCGGGATCGTGGGCGTCGGAGACATTGCGTGGTCTGCCGGCGATCGCCGTCGACGGCTCAGAACTCGAGCCGACTGACGAGCTGAACGTCCCCATCGGGGTGACACAAGTCGCGTGGCTGATCAACTACCACCAGTCCCCGCCCGCGCACGAACTCGAGACCGAGACGCAGGTTCTCGCCCCGGAGGACGTCATCGTCGACGCGGGGTCGTACAGCTACGTCGACGCTCAGCAGGTTCAGCACCACCGCTACGAACAGGAGATCGGCACCGTCGTCGACCTCATCGAGCACCACGCGGATCTTGATCCGCCGCCCGTAGTGTTCGTCGACGGGTCGCTGGGCGTGTCGTACGCCAACCTGTTCAGCGACGACGTCGCCGAGCGCTACCAGCGGGCGATGTCGGAACTGCTCGCGGCCAGTCGCTACCACGAGGTGCCTGTCGTGGGCTACGTCGCCGGATCCCGAGCGTCGGACATCGGCGATATGGTCCAGCGGCTGAACCCCTCGGCACTGGGCGACGGCCCGATCGCCCGTGATGCGGCTATCTTCGCGCCGCTGTTAGAGTCGTGGGGGAGTCGCACAGCGTTGTTCGTGAACCGGCGGGACACCTCACTCGATGCTCTTGAGACCTCTTACGGGGGCGTCGAGTACGGGTTCGGCGACCGACTGCGGTTCTGTTACACGAACATCGGGGCCGGCGCGAGTCTCGACCGGCTCGAGACGCTGGCGTGGCTGCCCGAGACGGCTGCCCCCGATGAGTGCCCGGGCAAGACGATGTTCGAGTACGCGCTGACGATGGTCCGTGGCGAAGCTGCAGTTGGGCAGGGTTACCCGGAAATCCTCCAGCAGGTCGACGCCGAGGCCGTCCTCACTGGCAGCGACCGGGATAGTCTGATCACGATGCTTCAGCGCCTCTCGAACCACGAGGACTTGGACATCGAATGGAACCCCAAGGCCGTCAGCAAGCGCCGGCGCCGATGATTATGCACGAGCGACGCCCTCCGCGACCGGGCCCGTCAGCCAACCCGCCACACATCGCACATCATGATTGATCTCCTCGACACCAACCCCACGATCGCGAGTATCGCCCAGTCGAACAGCCTGATGGACTACAGCGCCACGGTCGTCACCGAAAACGACGCCAGTGAGCGGCCGGCGGTCGACGACTACCCGTTCGGCCAGCCCGTTCTCGTCCCTGTAGCCAGTCGTGAAGGCGAGCGCGTCGCCGTCAGCGTCGTCTACACCACGCAGATCGTCGACCCAGGCATGGGTGGTGTCGGGCCATCGCTGGGATCGGGTGACGTCACGAGCGAGTTCAAGCCGAACCTCGTCAGCGAGCCCACCACGGTACTCGGGATCGCCGTCCTCGGGACGGCCACGCTCGATGACAGCGCCGACGGTGGGATCGCAGCCCCAGACCATGGCATCCCTCGCTACACGCTCCAGCACGGCGCCCACGTCGTCCAGGCACCGCCCGAGACCTTCGCCGCCTTCCACCGCTCCGATGGCGAGACACCGCCCAGTGGCGCCGCGGATGGCGACGTTCGACTGGCGTACTATCCGCGATTGGTGGAGGTGGCCGGCGGGTTCGCCGCCGAGCTCGTCGAGGCGATCACTGACCGGCTCCGTGCCACTACCACGGGCCAGGACGACCTCCTCGGTGTGATAGAACGGAAGGTCGCCCAGCAGGCCGCGGAGGAACGGGGGGTCCTGTAGATGGCCGTCGACGACCAACGGGAGACGCCTATCACGCCCGAGGCACTGGCCGCCGAACCGGTACTCGGGACGGTCATCGAACCCGGCCCCGAGGCCGAGTCGTTCGTGTTCGCGACGCCAGACGACCAGCAGGCAAAGACCGGCGAGTTCGTCGCCTACGCCCAGCCACTGGTCGGCGACGACGGTGCCGCAGAGCGCGTCGTGTTCGCCCGGGTTGCCGAGCGCGAGCAGGTCGACACGCTCCCGACGGCGTTTATGTCGAACCCCGACGTGGCGCCCCGTCGCGTCGCCGCCGCGCTGGGCGTCGACCGCGAGGACCGTTCGCTCTACCGGATCACTGCCGAGGTGGTGGGCTACTACGACGAGCAGTTCGAGTCGTTCCGCAACCCCCGGCAGGTGCCGACCGAGGGCACGCTCGTCCGCCGAGCGCCCGGCGCGATGCTTGAGGTGGCGATTCCGACCGTCACGCCGCCGCACCTGCGTGACTCCGCGGACCCCGACCCGGGAATGGCCCATGTCGGTCGGCTACTCAATCGGCCCGATGAGGAGGTCTGCGTCGAACTCCCGGTGAACGAGATCGCGGCGACTCACCTCGCGATCCTCGCCTCGACCGGGTCGGGCAAATCGTACACGGCCAGTGTCCTGCTTGAGGAGATGCTCAAACCCGCAACACGGGCATCTGTACTGGTGTTCGACCCGCACGGCGAGTACGACTCACTCGACCAGATGGTCGACAACCCAGTGTTCGCGGGCGAGGATGGCTACACGCCCGACGTCGTGATTCGGGATTCGAGTGACCTGAACGTCCGGATCGCGGACCTCACGTTCTCGGATCTGTACGAGGTGTTGGGCCCGACCGAGCGGATGTCGTCGGTTCTCAACGATGCGTACCAAGCTCTCCAACGCCAGAACGGCGCGTACTCGGCACGAGACCTCCAAACGACGTGTGACCAGTACCACCCGGACAACGACGCCTCGGGACTGCGCTGGCGGATCAACCGCAACTTGATGCAGTCGAACTTCTTCAGCACGCACGACCGGCTGGACTTGGACACGCTGATCAACCCGGGTCAGATCACGGTGTTGAAGATGAACGGCTTGTCTCGTCGCGACCAGCAGATGATGGCCGCGGTCCTGCTGCGAAAGCTGTACCAGGGCCGTGAAGCGGTGGTCACTGGCGACCCGGACACGGTCGACTACTCCGTCGAACACCCCGTGTTCACGCTGTTTGAAGAGGCCCACCGGTTCGCCCCGGACGGTGACTCCCACGCACTGGATATCATCCGGCAGGTCAACTCCGAGGGGCGGAAGTTCGGACTCGGAACTGGGCTGATCAGTCAGCGCCCGTCGAAACTCGACCAGACGGTCCTCTCGCAGTGTGGCACACAGATCACGATGCAGATCACCAACCCGGCCGACCAGCAGGCAATCCGCGATGCCGTGGAGTCGGCTGGCGAGGCCGTCCTCGACGAACTGCCGGGCCTGACGAAAGGCCAAGCCGTGATCTCTGGGGATGCGGTGAACACCACGGTCCTCGCGAAGATTCGGGGGCGTGAGACGAAGCACAAGGCGGAGAGTTTGGCTGCGGACCAGTTATGGCGCGAGGCCTATGACGAGGCCCAGTCAGCCCCCAGTGGGTCACGGTCGGTCGAGTCGGACGACCCGACATACGAAGATACCGAACTGGGCGATTGACCGTTGGTTCCAGCCGGTAATGCCGTCGGATCGCCGTCTGAAATATGACCACCGATCAACGCGCGAACATGGTTGTACAGCATCGACGGCCACCGTCCAGTTCACTGAGTCAGCCCGCGATCGAGACGGGTCTGGCTCTCTTCAGGTGTTCCAAGACCCAGCGACACGGGATGACGACGAGCCTGATGACGAGTTCTCAACGGGGACCACACTCGCGGATTTCGAGTGATTCAGCCCAGAATAGTTCGGGAGGTCTGGTACCGGAGAATCAGGTGGCCTCATTCATTCAGTTACCCCACAATCCACAAATAGCGTCGCTCGTGGGGTAACTACGACCAATCCGACGGTTCGTTCGACCTGCGTCATTGGAATCCGAGTGTGGAGTCGTCCTCGGGATCCTCGGTAGATGAGCCCGCTGGCGGGTTATCTCTCGGATCGACGTTCGTGATCACATCGGGGTCGACATCTCCCATGTCATCTCCGGTGTCTTCGGACGTTGGAAAGTGTTCAAACGAAACCGCCCGGGCGTCCCGTCCGGCCGCCTCCCGTTTCGCGTCTGTGACCAGTTCCTCGATGTCGGCACCACTGTAGCCGGCGGTCTGGCTTGCTATGGTGGCCAGCTGGTGCCCGGTGAGGCCATGCGGGACGTTCTCCAACTTCGCCTGTAGAATCGCATGCCGGCTTTCTCCCTCAGGCAATCCGATCTCGACGTGGGTTGCGAGCCGTCCAGGCCGGAGAATCGCGGGATCGATGTCCTCCGGCCGGTTTGTTGCCCCGATAACGATCGCCGTCCGGTCCTCCGCAGTGAGGTGGACGAGCACCTCGCTGGTGATTTTCCGGTCCTCGGCGTGGGCCCCGCCGGCGCCGATGTCACGACCGCCAAAGAGGTGTTCTGCTTCGTCAAGAAAGATGACACACGGACCGATCGACGCAGCTTCGTCGAACAATTGCCGCACCCGCTGTGGTCCTTCGTTGATCCATTTGCTGGTTACGTCCGCCGGACCGAGCTCGACGAATGGGACGTTCAGTTCGCCAGCGAGTGCCCGAGCGAACAGCGTCTTCCCGGTCCCGGGCGGGCCGTGGAAGAGGATACCCCGTGAGGGTTCGATTCCGAATCGGTCATAGCGGTCGTCGCCGCGTGCAGTTGCTCGAACCGGCTGGAGAACTTCCTCTGCAAGTCGCTCTTTGACCTCGTAGTAGCCACCGATATCGTCGAAGCTGATGTCCGAACGAGTCCAGTTATACTCGTATTCTGGATCGTCGGGTACTTTCGTCGGGGCTGGTGAGGTTTCCGGAAAGTGGATCTCGTCTTTCTCATCCTCGGTGCTACCCGTATCGGTCCTCCCATCGGTGGGAATGGCCGAATTGGCTTCCTTCTCTTTCATCATTTCTCTGATTGCCTCAGAGTCAATTTTGGGACCGGGCAGGTTACGCTCAGAGAGATAGTAGTACCCGTTCTCGCCTTGCGGGTCGTAGAACGTCAGAGCGACGAATGATGCTGCAATGCCTAACCCGAATGCTGCTTGAAATTGAGGATCGCTCGGGCCAATTCCAGCAAGGAATCCCAACGGCGGTACCAGTGACGCGGCCAACGCTACCCCTTCGGCAAGGAGTAGCAGTACAACAAACAATTCGTATACCTGCGCGAACGGATACAATCCGATCACGCCAACCGACCTGAGTATCGGAAGCTCAAGCAGGCCCAGAAGAAACACAATCAAGATACCAAATCCCAACACTACAGCAGCGGTTGGAGGCAGATTAAGCAGTGGTGCGACCACCCACATGTGGAGGAGTGCCAGCGCTGTCCACGCGAGCATGAAGAACAGTCGATAGATGTTTCTCTTCCGATGCCCCCGCTCCATTACTCGGAACGTCGCGTACTCTACGACCGCGAAAGATCCGAGGAAAACAACGACGGCGAGGGCGGTATTGAGGAGACTCATCGAATCACACGAAGGAGATTCTCCGGCAGTTCGCGAGGGGGCGAGCGTGGCGATCGGCGCGGTTGAGCCGCGCCAGGGAGCGTGGTCATGCGAGCCGCAAGGTGGTGCGGCCATCGAGAACGGCGACGAAGTATGCGTTCGCGATGGTCTACGTTCACTTTATACCGTACTGGGATATAGCTTCTCGCACCAGACCGGCACAGGTGGGACAGCTGGAGCTGAGACGTCTCAAATGGGGTCACACTGTCTCGGAGGACTCACCTCCGTCGTCGTCCCACGGCGGCTCTGTGGCCTGTCCGGGGCCGTCACGCCGGGTCGACCAGTCAATGTCGGCATCGTCGGATGAGTTGTCTGGCTGGGGGTTATCTCCGGGACCAATAAGATGTTTCCCGCCACGCTTGCCGATCTGGTAGGCCGCGTATGGGCTTCGCGTCATGGCACCTGCGAAGACGACCCCGCTTGCCTTCCCAGTCTGGACACCAGCTTTTCCGATCCGCTTGCCGGTTCGGCCGGTCGAGACAGCAGCTTGGCCGGGGGCCTTCGCGGCGGCTTGAGCGGTCCTGATTCGTTTCACGCTTCGAGCCGATCTCGAGGCGTCTTCCCTGAGTGTGTGCGCCTTCTCCCCGAGTTGCTGGGCCCTATCGTTGATACTGACCGTCGCTTCCCTGCCCCCGGCAGTTGGATAACTCACCCTTCCGTTGGGGTCGGGGGCGACCGTAGAGACCCCTTCTGCAGGTTGCTCGGAGCCGGTTAAGATCTCGCGATCGGCAGCCTCGGCTAGGTCAACTTCGCCGTTCTGGTATGCCTCCGACAGAAACTCGCGGTTCGCGTCGGCCTCGTCGGCCGCATCTAAGTTCTCCCCAATCGTCTTTCGACGGGCGTCGATGCTCTGAGCCCCGACTGCTTTCCGAGCCCCAGCTAACCCCACGCTCTTCGTTTTCGATCCCAGTCCCTTCGCCGTGGTTCTGGCTCGACTGGCTCGGGAGCGCGCTGATTGAACTCTTGACGCGCTAGCTACTTTCCCTCCTGTGTATTCTCTGGCCTTCGCCACAACACCGGACGCGGGGTCGACCTTGTCCTCAACCGGTGGCTCCCGCGTACTGAGGGCGTCCGAGATGCTGTTCCGCATCGTCCCGCCGACGCTCGAGTTGGCGGTACCTGCAGAAGGGTCGGTCGCTGTCCCGCCCGACGACCCACTGCCGCTGCCACC
>Ga0209945_1000927_pt1 | contig 10659 bp, 8 predicted proteins | sample SalPonR2_A_D2_MG_FD_185703 | JGI IMG/M metagenome (GOLD analysis project Ga0209945, IMG submission 185703) | Salt pond soil microbial communities from South San Francisco under conditions of wetland restoration - Salt Pond MetaG R2_A_D2_MG... ...
CCAGCGTGGGTAGTGACCGAGCCGTATTCGATTGGTAGCTACAAACATCTCCAGTTCATACACAACAGCCAGCAATGAAAATCGGACTCCTATCGGATATTCACGGTAACCTCCCAGCGCTCGAGGCTGTCCTCGAGGACTTACCCAAAGTCGATCAGATCGTGTGTGCAGGCGACGTTATCGGGTACAACCCGTGGCCGGCTGCCTGTCTCGAACAAATCCAATCCGTTGCATCGGTGACCGTCCAAGGCAACCACGATCGAGTAATCGATAATCCACAACAGTACGTTCACAACGAGATGGCCTATGCAGGGCTCAAATACGCCAAAGAGGAGCTTTCCAGTGAGCAACGCGAGTGGCTTCGGACGCTTCCCGAACGGACTGATATCGCAGGCGGTGCCTATCGGCTGGTCCATAGCCACCCGGACCCCGAACGGCTCGATTCGTACGTGTCTCCCGAGGGATTCACTGATCTGCGACCATACTTGGATGATTACGATGGTCTGATACTTGGGCATACGCACGTCCAACACAAGGAAGTCGTCGACGATCGGTTGGTCGTTAATCCCGGTAGCGTCGGTCAGCCGCGAGACGGCGACCCCAAAGCTGCCTATGCGGTTCTCGATACGGCCGCTAACACGGTTGATCTCCAACGTACCGAGTACGATATCGACCGCGTCAAACATAAAATCGCTCTGGACGGTCTCCCATCAAAAACCGGTGAACGGCTGTTTCGAGGAGAGTGAGTCGGTGTTTTATTAAGGAACATATTAAGTCGGTTACTGATTTATATGTGACCTTGCGGTACGAACAATGTCTTTCGAGTTACTACAGTCGGCGGACGCCACGCACATCTATACCGGCTGCGTACGACACTTTCTGTGGGCAGTACAACTGATACTGTTCGGCAAATACGCGGTTAGTTCAATCTACGTCACCCTTCCTGATTCCGTTTAACCGATCCACCGTCCACCAAGGTAAGGTACTTATTTGTGCATAATGACAACAATTCGAAATAAAGAGAGGGAAAGCAATCACAGCACAACACGTATTTCTGTTCCAGTAATAGCAGCGACAGCCGCGACCACCCATGACCAACCTGCAACCACCGGATTGGATCGAAGCCCGCTCGTATCAGCAAGACGCTATCCGCAGTTGGCTGGAAGCCGGTGGGCGGGGGGTTCTGCATATGGCGACTGGGACAGGCAAAACGATCACAGCGTTGTTGGCTGCCTCTCACGTCGCACGGTCGCTTGACGGGAAGTTTGTCCTCGTCGTTGCGGTTCCGTATCAACACCTCGTAGATCAGTGGTCCGAGGATCTGACTGACTTTGGAACACATCCGGTTCTTGGGTATCAATCACGACGGAACTGGCAGCCCCGGCTGGAACGCGAAATCCTCGAGTTCAACAATGGAGTCCGTGACGTCTGTGTCGTAGTCACTACCCACCGAACGCTCTCGATGGGATCTGCACGGAAGACACTCAGTCGTACTGCAGGACAGATGATGCTTATCGCGGACGAGGTCCACCACCTCGGTGCGAACCACACCCAGAACGCGCTCATGGATGAGTTTTCACTCCGGCTCGGACTCTCGGCGACGCCGGAACGCTGGTATGACGAGGAAGGAACTGAAAAGCTGAACTCGTACTTTGGCGGGACCGTTTTTGATTATGGGCTGGAGAAAGCAATCGAATCCGGAGCGCTCTGTGAGTACTACTACATTCCGCATATTGTGGAGTTGCAGGATGACGAGATGGATGAGTACATGCAACTGACGGGGAAAATCGGGCGGCTTTTCGCACAACAAAACACCGGGGGTGACTTCGAGTTGGATGACAACCAATCTCTGCAAGCTGCACTATTCAGGCGCGCCCGGCTCATCGGGACGGCTCGTGAAAAACTCGATTTACTCGTGGATTTATTCGAACGTGGATCGGATCCGGATCACTCGCTGGTGTACTGTAGTGACGGTTCTGTCGGACTCGATGACGAGGGGGAACGCCATATCGATGCGACGACGGAACGACTTCGAAACGAGTGTGGACTCTCCGTCGAACGTTTCACAGCACGCGAAGACCAAGCCGAGCGAGAGCGATTACTGTCAGCGTTTGAAGCTGGTGAAATCCCCGTGCTAACGTCTATCCGGTGTCTAGATGAAGGAGTCGATATTCCCGCAACCCGGACAGCGTATCTTCTTGCCAGCACGTCGAACCCTCGCCAGTACGTCCAACGGCGGGGACGGATCCTACGCCAACACGAGGACAAGGACTTCGCTGTCATTCACGACTTTATTACGGTTCCGGATACGACTCGCCACCCGGCGTTGCTCTCAGAGGACCAATACGATGCCGAACGTACCCTCATTCGGAAGGAACTCGAACGGGTGACAACGTTCGCTGACTCGGCCCGAAACCATCCCGACGCGGACGTGGACGGAGTGCCGACAACTGGACGCTCACTTCAGGAAGTCAAGCGCCGATACGATCTCCTAACTGCCTGAGTAATCCACCATCTAATGGCGATTAACATATAAGTAGGAGGCCCCGCCAGTTCCGGTAATGAGTGAAACGCCGGATGACCAAGCTCCATCTGACAAAGAGGAACTTGAATTCGATTCAAATAAACTACGCCACATCCGGGAGCGTGTGCTGGAAGCCGAAAAGGAGAAACTCCATCTCGATAATCCACGGGGGGTCGTCAACAACATCGAGGATATCATTCGAGAGGAAATCAACTAATGGAGCTAGCACAGCTTGAACTACAGAATTTCCGACAGTTCAAAGACGAGGCTATTCAGTTTTCTCAAGGATCTAAAAAAGGGGTCACCGTCGTCCACGGATCGAACGGGTCAGGGAAAACAACGTTGTTGAATGCGTTCACGTGGCTTTTTTATGACGAAGTTGATTTCGATACACGACCGGATCGCCTCGTGAATGAGGGGTCGATTGCGGAGGCCTCAGTGGGGGATCAACTAACCGTCTCGGTTCGTCTCAAATTTGAACACGAGGGCGTGGAGTATGTCGCCCAACGGAAAGCAATCTATGAAAAGAGATCTGCAAATGATTTTGATGGAGAGCAGCTCGATATGGAGCTAAGCGTCAAATACAGAGACGATAGCGGATGGTCTGTGCGGGGAAATCCGGGGAATACACTAGATCGGATTATTCCCGAACGTCTAAGTAGTCTGTTCTTTTTTGATGGCGAGGATATCGAAGAACTGGCAGGCGTCAACAACCAGGGCCGGATTCAAGAATCGATACAGAATATAATGGGGCTCACAATCCTTGAGCGCGCGACGCGTCATTTGGGGGCAGTCGCAGGTCGATTCGAGGATGAGGTCGAAGAGAACGCCAGCGAAGAACTATCCAACCTTATCGAAAAGAAACGCACTGTCGAGGACGAAATCGGAGACTTGGAGCGGGAGTATCAAGACACCGAGCGTGCGAAGGATCGAATTGATCAAGAAATCCGGGATATCGAACAGAAGATGGAGCGCCTCGACGAGAGTGCAGCACTACAGGAACGACGAGCTGAGTACCGTGAGACCCGGGACGAACTCGAAACGCAGGTTGAGCGTCTCAACGAAGACATCCGGAACGAAATTCAAAACAAAGGGTTCGTTCCGCTGGGAATGCCGCTCCTACAGGAAACGGCCGAGGAACTCGATCAAATGCGTGAGGAGGGAGTCATCCCATCTGAGCTGAACGACTCATACATTGATTCCCTCCTCGATGCTGAGCAGTGCGTCTGTGGCCGCCCACTTGAGCCTGGAACCGATCACTACCATCAGCTTCAAGCTATGAAAGGTGACAGCGTACAAGAGGGAGTCGAGCAGAGCGCACTCAGAATAATCAGCCACCTCAATCAGTTTTCGGAGATGCAATCCTCGTTCTTCGAAACCGTTGACAAAATCATAGAGGAGCGAAAGTCGATCTATGACGATATCGACGACCTGAACGAGCAAATAGATGAGGTGAGCTCGGAGTTGCAGGATATGGATAAAACCACCGAGTCCGGTGAATCAGTCAAGGATCTCGAGGCCAAACGGGCGACGAAAGAGGAAGAAAAAGAAACGCAGATATCCGAATTAGGGCGAATCGAACAGCAAATCGAAAACAAAAAGGATCGAATCGAGGAACTCGAAGACGATATCGACGACCAGCGGGATGAGAGAAAAGAAGCCCTCCTTGCGAAACGACGACAGAGGGCCGCCGAACTCGTTGAAGACGAACTGGATCGAGCGTTCGAAGATCTCAAAAACAAAGTGCGAAAGCTCTCGAATCAGAAAATCAGGGACACCTTTGGCTCAATCGCGAGCAAGGATCTGACCGCCGAGATAACCGAGGATTTTGAATTGAAGATTTGGCAGAGCGTCGGTGGTGAACGAGTTGAGGTCGATAAATCAACCGGTGAACGACAAATTGCCAGTCTCGCATTCATCGGCAGTTTAGTCGCTATTGCTCGACGGCAATACGAGGCCGATTCCGAGTCCGAGTATTTCACCGGCGGTATCTACCCGCTGGTGATGGATTCTCCCTTCGGTGCGCTCGATATGGAACATCGCAGGGAAGTGAGTCGAGTGATACCGGAGCTCGCAAATCAGGTCGTTGTCTTCGCAACGGACTCACAGTGGAAAGGTCCGGTTGAGGAAGAGATGTCAGCCATCGTTGGGGAACAATATTGGCTTGATTTCGACGATGGGGAAGGCGCTCAGGAATATCCACAAACCCGAATCCAAACAGAGCAGACAGCCGTGCGGGGTGACTAACGATGGGAAAGACGGTCAAGTACAAAAAATCGGATCTGTACGACAGAGTCGTAGACGAGTACGAAATCTTCGACTACGGCTACGAATTCATGATCTTTCTTGCGGTTATGGGGTACCGAGAGGGGAACTCCGACCGAGAGGAGTACAGAGGAGACGGCGAGATCGGCCTCGAGAATCTGCAAAACAAAGAGCTGTATCGGATCATTATGGCGAGTCTCGCTTTTCAGGATACTGGCGACCCCGGGGCACTCGTTGACCCTGATCGTCAAGAAAAGATTCTCGCACAGTACTCCGCAGGCGGGCTACAGGTCGCCGAGCGGGAGTTCGGCCAAACGGCGGGTGATCCGACGAATGCAATAGTGAATTACATCAAAAGTCATCAAGACACGGAACCGTATCAGGGGACCTTAGGGGAGATTGTTTCTGCGTTTGACGACCAGATGATGGGGATAGAGCAGGACTGAACTCATATGCGATGTTGGATAGCAGTCGTACCCACTCTTGGCTTGTTTGAAGAGATAGACCAACAGCGACAATCTTGGCATGTATGACAGAACAAAAAGAGAACCCCCCGCAGGTATCCAGCGATGTTGAAACACCGATCGACCTTCGGGAGGTCAGCAAAGAGCAGCTAGCGTTTTACCTTACGGAAAGGGCCCCCGTTCCGGTCTCGGAATTTGCTGAGGAATGCGTACAAAACGAAACCGAGGTAGGCCGGATACTCAGAGACCGATTCAGAGCAGAAATCAATATCGATGCAACTGATTTTTTGCAGCTAACTGGTGATGCGCGCCGCCCCGTAATCAAGGCAGGCAAGCCGTTCATTAAACGCGGGCGACAGCTGTTCAGCGACGGCAAATCCCTTTCGGACGAAGAAAAGCATGAGCAGGCGGCAGTTCAGTTCCAACAGGCTGCAGCGATTTTTGAGTCGATACGCACCCGCTTTGGCACCGTAGACTATGTGCCTGAAAAGCTTGATGAGCTGATTACTGCAGTAAAAAAGCACCACGATTCGGCAGCAAAAGAAGCAGCAAAGCAGAAAATAAATTATCAGCTTCTGAAGACACGGCAGCACGAATCGGAGGGCGATCAGAACACGGAACGGAAGCCGTCGAGAGCAGCCAATGAGTATCAAAAAGCACTAGATGCGCTCTCGGAGGCGATTGAGACAGCACTGCGGTACAACCAATCACGGTTTCAATCAGACGGATCCCATCTTTCAGTAGAACCATTAAAAGAGGAAAAAGAAAGCATCGAGAAAAAATCACAGCAGATTGATAAAAGCCCGTCAGAAACACCCGTACAAAAGGTGGAGGCAGATTCCACTACGTCGCCCGGATTGTCGATCACCAGTTCCGACAGCGACGCCAGAGAGGCGATGCTGGAAGTCGTTAGGGACCTACACAAACAGCTCGGGCGCGTCCCCAAAACGACTGAGCTCCCCGAGGGGTGTGAGTACTCGCCGAACGATTTCTATAATGAGTTTGGGACGTGGGACGAGACACTGGAAGCCGCGGGCATCGATAAGGAGCAAGCGCTGCTGGACGACATCAAGCGGGTGGCAGAGAAGCTCGGACACGTTCCCAACTCCAGTGATATGGATGAGCATGGAACCTACTCGGGGTCGAACTATTCGTCGTATTTCGGCTCTTGGACCACCGCACTGGAACGGTCCGGAGTTAACGACGATCACGATGAGACGTTGCTCGAGACGCTTCAGTCTCTGCATGACCGCCTCGGTCGACTCCCAAAGACGACCGACCTCGGTGGCGTGCCTGGCGTCAGTCAGAACGATTACATCAGAAGCTTCGGAAGCTGGGACGAGGCACTGGAAGCGGCGGGAATCGATAAACAGCAGCATCTCGTCGATGATCTCAAGCGGGTCACAGCGGAGGTGAACGGCAAGCCGGGAACGCCAGACGTCGACCAATTTGGAACGTACTCCTCCGGAATGCACCAGAAGTATTTCGGGTCGTGGGATGCAGCACTCGAGGCGGCTGGCCTCTCAACTATGGGTACGGCGACAGAGAATAAAAAACGGACGGAGGGAAAATCCGGTGGCGCTGCGGCGATATCCACATCAACACCAGTCGAAGACATTACGTCTCACATCGACAGTGTCGGTCCCCGGAGCATCTCGCGGCTACAAAGCGCTGGCTACACTACACTGGGTAGTTTGTACAATGTCGAACCGAGAGAGATTGCGAAACACAGGGGTATCGGACAAAAAAAGGCCATCGAGCTAGTTCGCTTTGCTACTGAGAACGTCTCAAAAGAGAAGGCCGGTTCAACGGAGCAGTCAGGAAACCATGATTCAGCTCCCACTTTCTCCAGCGGGGCGGACGCGACGAGCGGGAAACGGGCGGGCAGTTCGACGCTGGATCCGGACACGCCGCTCGATGATATTAAGCACCGTGTCGATGGTGTTGGCCACAGCAGCATTTCTGCGGTGAAAAAAGCAGGATACAACACACTAGGAGAGCTGTGCGATGCCCAAGTTAGAGACGTCACGAAGTACAAGGGGATTGGGAAGACGAAAGCTCAGACATTGATTCGATTCGCTACGGAGAACGTATCCACTAACGGAGTTTCCTCGGAGCAGTCTTCTGAGGCTCACTCAAGTACGAATCGGTCCTCTCCGTCGGCAACAGGGATAGGATCCGGTCGAATCCAGCCCAGCGCACTAGACAGTTCGTGGGAAACGATACCGCCGAACGAGCGGATTGACGGGCAGTTCTTGCTCCAGGTGACTGGCGTCGAACGGCAAGCCGGCGATAGAAAGACCGCTCGGCTAGATGTCCAGGATCAAAACGGGCGGGCGTTCGGGATGAACATCTGGTCGAAACACAACGTGAACCGAGAGTGGAGCGAGGGTGAGTGGTACGCTCTTGAGAACGCTCGTGGGAAGGTGTGGGAGTCAAGCGACGGAACAACACAAAAACATCTCAGCAGCACCAAGGACATCAATGTCATCGAACTCGGTTCGGAGTTCGATTCGGACGTTCTGTCCACCGGGGACACATCGGGAACCGGACCTACATCACAGCAGCCGGGAGTAGCTACTAGCGAGGAAACCTCCGAGGGTATGCCTGATTCCGCGGCAACCAACCGGGACACTGCCCCGACGGTCGATGACGAGGACTCCAGCGAGGACGACAATCCGGAAGTCGACAACGATGACCTACTTGACGATATCATGTCCGACTTCGACGAAATTTAATCGCTTGAAACTTGACGAACGGGGTCGCCCGGCTGAGCCGGCTTGATGACGATGATTAGCGGAGCTTGTGCCACGAGTGGTACCGAAGCTGCTAACCCTCGGTATGCAACCTCCCCCGCAAAGATATCTCGTCCGAATGCTGTTATATAACTGAGTGACAAAGGTAACTCACCGAACGGTGCTATCAATCCTGAAACTACTGCCTACCGGAGTACGACGCTGTAACCGGAGTTTAACGGAACCACCGCAGATGAACTCTGTGCTGAACCCAGATATTCGCCCACGTTGATAATATAACCCCGGTTAACGTCGATGTATACTTGGGAAAAACGCCTGGCGACAACATGGCTCGTGAGACGTAGTAACTATTTAAATGAGGTGCTGTATCTCTGTAATTGAACACAGATGGTGTCTGGATCTCGTCCCCCTATTCACGAATCACTCCACGTGGTGAACAGCGAGGATATATATCAAAATGAAGATTGGTGGAAAAGTGCCGTCCGATATCGATTTAACCAAGATGAAGAGCATGACGAAGTGGCGGTATATATGTGGCACAACGACGATGGATGGACACGCAAAAACAAGTACGTCATCAAAACCCCTGAAGCATGGGAAGCTGACAAAACTATAATCAATCAGCTCTTTTCGGACTCGTCAATAACAGCTTCAGTCGAAGATTTTCCGGTGAGTGACTATTATGAGATTGCTACTGGGGAGACAGTTTTCCAATCGGATGGGTGGTGGAAGGCCATCCTAAAAATATCCAAGAAGGGATCGTACGAAACCGAGGAAGTAATGGTATATCTCTGGCAAGAGGTAGACGGTGACTGGAGACGTCGTCAAAAGTTCACAATCAAGAGCGAAGAACGCTGGAGAAAAGAAGTAGACGTAATCGAGTCGATTGTAGATACTACTGCAACGCGTGACACTGATCATCTTGAAAATGGTGCTTCATCAACAGACGACGTATCTGAAGACGATTCATACACACAACCGGACGAATTCAAGCGACTCAGTCGAGAGTTAGAAAAGCACCTAAGCGAAGACACGAGTAGATAACGACGGGCGAGCTTTTATTCCGCATATTGATTTCAATATCGGCCACGCTACTCGATGTTTGAGTCTGTATCTTCAAATTCTGCGCTTATCGCCGCATCAGGGCGTGATGGCAATCGTTGCAACATGTTGGATGCGCTGCGTAGTGCATCCTCCGATTCTACAATAACGGGAATCGGAACTGAGTTCTCAGGATCAACTGGCAAGTATATCGATTCTGTGTCAAGATATACATACGAAGAAATGAGTGCGGCAACAGCGGGGGTTACCTGACGTGCCGAAGCGTGTTCGAATTCTGTTATGCGGTCCCCGTTACCATACTTCTGCCGGTACTCTATCATAGAGAATGGATTTCGGTTGGTTTGTTGTGATTTGTATCCAGGTTCGTTCGTTGCTTTTCCATTCCAGAACTTGTCCACCTTTTTTGCCCACCCATCCATCGGGTCAGTCGACCCTGCGGTACCGTCGTTAGTAAGTTTGTTTCGTACCTGAACTACCGTATTAGTCAACATACGCAAGTTCCGAACCAGCTCGTACAGCTCAGAAAGTTCATTCCTGATAAGGGTATATTCCCCCACATCCCCGTCGTTAAATGAAGGTATGGCAGACGCTTGCTGCCCTTTTGCAGTATCAATAGCCTCCTCCCAACTGTTGAACCATTTATATATTGCACCCTGGGAGTAGGGCGTTAGTTCAATAAAATCCGCCAGTGTTGGCTCATCATCACTATCGTGAATTATACGTACGATTTCATGTAATAGTGTTGACTTAATATCTATTCCGATCTTTTCTAATGCTTCCTCCATACTGCCGAATTCCATCTGATAATCATACGCGGAAAAGCGACCATCTTCTTTGATTTGAGCTGCAAGCGGTGGTACACCGAGTTCTTTTTTTAACCGATATAATTCATGAAGGAGATCTTGTCTGGTTGCAGAGTTGATTTCAGCCGCTTGAACAATCCCATACCAACTGTCGAAGTGGTCATACACGTCGTCTGCTTCAAACTGTGAGTGCTTTTCGAATTCCGACCGTGTTGGTCGTTTTTCAAGTTGGTTTCCGACCTGTTCAAATTCATCGACTAATTCTTCAGCTGAAACTGGTTGATCCTCTGTAGCTGATTTCTCTTTGTCGTGGGTAATCGATATATCTAGCTGTGCCTCCGGGTCGTCCGATAATTGAATCGTACTCGTGGTGTCTTGTCCATTCAATAGAAGTCTGATTAATTTTCCTTCGTATATAGGATGTTGACACTTGACATCAACTCCGTTAAGGGTTGACGGTATGGGTGTTGTAGCTTCGCCATTTTCATCAGATATGATGAAAGAGTCAAACGAACCTTCCGAAATACGTATCTCGGAGCCCTGTATCGGATTGCTGTTCCCATCAACAACCGTGATTATAAGCTCTTGTGCCTGTTTGTTCTCAGTCATATTCTTATATCACAGCTCACAACGGTGTTACTGGATGACGTTGATTGTGCATTGATTTAACTCATTGGCTCTTACCGAAGACAGTGAAACAGCGTGAGTATCATGACATCCCGCTGAATGCGTCTGTGTGTGAACAACCAAACCGCATTCGGCGGGATGCTTCAGCAAGGAGTGCG
>Ga0209945_1000928_pt1 | contig 10636 bp, 7 predicted proteins | sample SalPonR2_A_D2_MG_FD_185703 | JGI IMG/M metagenome (GOLD analysis project Ga0209945, IMG submission 185703) | Salt pond soil microbial communities from South San Francisco under conditions of wetland restoration - Salt Pond MetaG R2_A_D2_MG... ...
CGCAGTGATCGACGTTCGGACCGGGGATGTCGACTTCTCGACCCAGCACCTCGCTGGGATCCTGCATCACTCGGTTGACGACGACCGTACTCACGGGAATCTCGAAATCGGTGAGCTGGGCGAGCAGCCGCTCTGATTCCATCACCGACAGCGTCTCCGGCACCATCACGATTCGGAAGTCGGTTCGGGTCGGGTCCCGGAGGATGGCCCGTAGGCGCTCGATGCGTTCGGACAGTTCCTCAAGATCCTGGATGCCGGCCTCCGTATCGACGTCCTCGCCGCCGCCGAACATCCCCTTGACCGAGTCCATCATGCCGGAGAACCGCTCGCGGAGTTTCAGAATCGTCCCGACCATCGAGTCCATCGTCTCGGGGAGTTCCAACAGCCGCAGCGTGTGCCCGGTCGGCGCGGTGTCGATGACGACGCGGTCGAACCGATCGTCGTCGGTGTAATCGAGCAGTAATCGCATGGCAGCGGCCTCGTCGGCGCCGGGCATCGAGCCGCCAAGCAGCCCGTCCTCGCCACCGATGGGGTTCTCGCCGCCAGCGTCCCCACCCATCGGCCCGCCAGCGTCCCCGCCCATCGGCCCACCGCCGCCGAGCATCCCGCCCAGACCGCCCAGCGCGTCGTCCTCCATCCCCAGCGGCCCCTCGCCCATCGCGGCTTCGGGGTCGATCTCGGCGGCAAAGAGCGGGACGTCCTCGCGGATGCGGGTCGGCTCCGCGGGGATGTCAGTCTCCAGCGTGTCCGACAGCGAGTGGGCTGGGTCGGTCGAGACGACCAGCGTCGCCGTGTCGTCGCGGGCCGACGCCAGCGCCGTCGCGGCGGCACACGTGGTCTTGCCGACGCCGCCTTTCCCCCCGTACAGCACGTATTCGGGCGCGTCGACGCCGGTCGGTGCGTCGATGTCGTCGACTGCCTCGACGTCAAGATTACTCATATCCGAGGCTACGCCTCTGGCCTTGAGTAGTTCCCGGAAGAAAGCGTGCGACAGCGACCCCCCTGGCTATCGTGCGAACGGTCGGAACGAGCGTTACTGCCGCGAGGACCGAGCCTCGCGAACTTCGGCGCCGTCACGGAGTTTGTCCTCGCAGTTCGGGCAGACTCTCGGTCCGTGCGCTTCGGACGCTTCCGGTGTAAACACCCGTACGTACTGCTCGGTTACGAATTCGCCGCAGTTCTGACACTCGGGCATCCCTTGTAATATTCTAATAATGATGTAAATGTTTTTTGTTTACCGCCGACGGGTGCGTTACTAAATTGCGCCCGGGCGACAGACCGCGCGGAATCAGCGCTTTCGCCAGAACGACTCCAGTTGCGGGGCGAGAAAGTCCGGCGTCATCCGCGTGAACTCCTCGCGTTCGCCTTCCGGGAGAAAGCCATAGACAGAGTGGCGGCCGTCGGAGGTGTAGCGCCGGCCGACGAAGGCCCGAACCCCCACCTCTTCGGCCCCGCGGATGACCCGGCCGATGGCCTGGCGCGCCCGACGCACCGCGGGCACCGTCAGGGCGTACTCGAATGCGTTGTCCTCGCCAAAGGTGTCGCCGTAGGCCCGCTGGACCGCCCGGATTCTGGGCGAGCCGATGTTGACGAGGGGGACGCCGACGACGGCGCAGGTCGACAGCTTCGCGCCGTCGTAGTCGACGCCCTCCGTGAGCGTCCCGCGCGTCGACGTGACCAGCACCTTCCCTTCGCCGGCGAAGAAGGACTGCTTGGTCCGGTCGGTCTCCTCGTTGCTTGACGATTCGTCGACCAGCACGTCCTTCTCGACGGCGTCCTGCAGATACGCTCCGGCCCACCGAGCCTCCCGGTAGTTCGGCATCGCGATCATGACGTTGCCCGGCGAGCGCGAAAGCGCCCGCAGCGCCTGGGCGTACTCGTCGCGGGTCGGGTTCCAGTTCTCGCCGAGCGGCTTCATCTCCTCGGGGTTCCCGCGGTTGCGCGCCGTGAAGGGGCGAGCGTCGACGAGATACGACGCCCGATTCTCCGGCGGGAACGGGAGGTCGTAGGTCGCCGAGCGCACGGGTCTGGTCGGCGAGTCGTCGGCCTCGTCGTCGACGGCCTGTTGGGCCAGCCCGTCGAGACCGGCGACCTTCGTGAACACGTCCAGGGGCTCCAACGTCGCGCTCATCACCACGCCGCCGCCCAGTTCGTCGAAGACGTCCCGGAGCGCCGTCGCCGGCATGCAGTTGTAACACAACAGTCCGGGCGTGTAGACGGCCTCGTAGTCGGCGTCGGTCGCTCGGCGGTCGTCCGGTGAGTGTTCGAGTTCGACCTCCCGCAGGAACGTCGAGTGGTCTCGTTCCCACCAGTGGCCACAGATGGCGCCGACGGCGGCACAGACGGGCTGGCGGGTCAGGCCGAGCTGGTCGATGGCGTCCTCGACGGCCGCGCCGATCTGCCCCAACGAGCGCCACAGCCCGCCGTCGTACCCCTTCCCCTCGGCCCACTCGGTCAGTTCGTCTTGCTCGACGGTGTCGGGGTCCCGCAGCGGTATCTCGTGGTCGTGTTCGGGGAGCATCGAGGGGTTCGCGCGCCACCCCTCGTGTTCGCTGTCGAGGAACGCCTCGACGCGGTCGTCGAGCCAGCGTTCGAGGTCGGCGTAGAACTTGCGAGCGCGGTCGACCGCTTCGAGCGGGACCTCCCGCGCGGAGAGCACCTCCCGGACCTGTTCTTTGTGGTCAGCGGTCTGCTGGGCGCGCTGGACGAGCAGATCGCAGTCGTTGCGCGCCTGGGTGATGGTCTGTTTGCCCAGCCGGTCCGACAGCAGGTCCCGAACCCGCTCTTCGAGCCGGTGGGCCTCGTCGACGACGACGAAGGTCTGTTCGTCGAGCACCGCCGACAGCAGCGGCCGGGAGTTCGGGTCGAACAGGTGGTTGTAGTTGCCGACGATCACGTCTGCCTCCTCCAGCATGACGCTCATCACCCGGTGGGGGCAGGTGCCTCGCTCGACGGCCGCTGGGAGATAGTCGTCGATGGTGACGACGTTGTCCGGTCCGGCCGAGAAGTCCACCGGCGATCCCTTGTTCCGAGCGTACCAGTCGGCCTCGAACGGGCAGTACAGCGGCGGGTCGTCGCCGTCGGCCATCGATTCGGGCGCGGTCGGCTGGCTGGGCCGATAGGGTGAGGCCGCCCCAGCCGTCGCGAGGGTGTCCTCGCCGAGCGTGGTCTGGGAGGCGGCGTCGGGCCGAGCCGCCGCGGCGAGCTTGCTGCCCAGCCGCGGGTCCCACCACTGTTCGTCCTCGTCGACCTCGTTCTCGATGGCGGTGTCGGCGACGGCGGCCCCGTCCCCGCGCCCGTCGTCCTCGACGAGCCTGGCGGTCGCCTCGCGCAGGTCTTCACAGCGGTCGTGGGTGCTCGCACCGTCGGGGAATTTCCCCTCCCGGCCGTAGGGACAGAGGTCGCGCTTGCCCACGAGCGAGATGCCGTCGAATGGCTCCTCCATCCCGCTGTTGAGCGTCCGCAGGTCGTCGACGAACTGCTGGAGCTGTTGCTTTACTGGAGTGACGACGACGATGCGGTCGTAGAGGTCGGTGTCCCGCACGAGGTGGGCACCGGCGGTCAGGGCGGCCATCGTTTTCCCGGTGCCACAGGGGCCCTCCATCGCGAGAAAGCCCCGCGATTTCCCGGTCTCGATGACCCGCTCGATGGCGTCGGCCTGGTTCGCGTACGGCTCTTCGAACCCGAAGTACGGCCGCCACCCCTCCGTTCCTGGCGCCGATTCCCGCATTGTGCCGGGGTTGGGCGTCCCCGTATTTGAACCGCCGGGTTCGTCCCGTCGGCTGTTCGGCGACCAGCACTGTTAATATATCTCTCAGATATGTTGTGACAATGTGTCCGGCAACCATCAGGAAACGCACGGCGAGCGGTCGCCGGACCTCGAGGCGCCGTTTCCGAAGCCGGCAGCCGACCTGGGACTGTCCACCCGGTCGATTCCTTTGGCACCTTCGGCGGGCAGCGGGCCACCAAGGACCTCTGGTTCCCGGCGATGGTGAGCGCCGTGTCTCACGACCACGGCGCGACGGTGCTCCTGCTCGACAGCGTGCTGAACGTGGTGTATCGATTCGAGTGGACGGCGCCGTCGAACGCCGCCAGCTAGTCGTCGCCTTCGGCGGTCTCCCGACCGCTCTCCGGCGTCCCTTCCCCCAGTAACTCCGCCCGATGCTCGTCCAGCAACGGGGCTCGGCCCTGCGGTTCCGGCATCGTCTCGGACATCTTGATCGGGCTGCCGGCGACGGTCATCGGTTCGTCGGCGCCGGGCTGGGTCACGTCAGCGAGCATCTCGCGGTCGTGGACGTGGGGGTCGTCGAAGATATCGGCGGTGTCCTGTACAGGGGCCGACGGCACCCGTCCGTCCAGCAGGTCCAGAATCTCGGCCGACTCGCGGGCCCGCGTCCAGTCGGCGATCTCGTCTCGCAGTCGCGCCCGGTTCGCCCGTCGGCTCGTGGCGTCAGGATACTCCGCTGCCAGGTCCGGCCGGTCCATCGCCTCACACAGCGTCGCCCAGTGGCCGTCGGAAAACGCGGCGATGACGACGTACCCATCGGCGGCCTCGAAGGCGTCGTACGGGAACAGCGTCGGGTGGGAGTTCCCCTGTCTGGTGGGTGACTCGCCGTCACAGGAGTACTGGTAGACGGCGCGTTCGGCCAGCGAGACCATGCAGTCGTACATCGCGGTGTCGACGTACTGGCCCTCGCCGGTGCGGTCGCGGTGGTGGACCGCGGCGAGAATCCCCACGGCGTTGAGCGCCGCGGTGAAGATGTCGCCGACGCCAGGGCCGACCTTCGTCGGCGGCCCGTCTTCCTGGCCGGTTATCTCCATCACGCCACCCAGCGCCTGCGCGATGAGGTCGAAGGACGGCTGGCCCTGGCGGTGGGTCTCGCCCGTTCGCGGGTCACCGAAGCCGCGGATGGAGGAGTAGATTAGCTGTGGGTTCCGTTCGCGCAGCGTCTCGTACCCGCAGTCGAATTTCTCCATCGTCCCGGCCTTGAAGTTCTCGACGACGACGTCGGCGCGTTCGACCAGCGAGAGAAAGGCCTCGCGGTCGGCGTCCGTTCGCAAATCGAGTTCCAGTGAGCGCTTGCCGCGGTTGACACTCTGGAAGTAGCCACCGTAGGCCTCCGCGTCCCCGTCCTCGACGTACGGGGGATTCGCCCGGATGAGGTCGCCGCCGGGGCGCTCGACTTTTACGACGTCTGCGCCCATGTCCGCGAGCAACATCGTACAGTACGGCCCGGCCAGCACCTGTGTGAGGTCGAGCACCCGCAGGTCGGCAAGCGCGCTCATAGGCGAACCGATAGACGGCGGGGTCATAAATCTTGGTGATAAATCATTATAAATTCCTTTAGGCCATATTATCATGAAAGACCATTAAGTTTATACTGGCCCCGACACCACTCCAGAGCACATGCCCCGTACCGTCATCCTCGGCGTGATCGGCTCCGACGCACACGTCGTCGGTATCACGATTCTCGAGCAGGCGCTGTCGGCGGCTGGCTTCGAGGTCGTCAACCTCGGTGTCCAGACGTCACAGTCCGAGTTCGTCGACGCAGCCAAATCTCACGACGCCGAGGCGGTACTGGTATCCTCCCTGTACGGGCACGCCCGGCAGGACTGCGAGGGGTTCCACGACCGGCTCGCGGCAGCCGGTATCGACGTGCCGACCTACGTCGGCGGGAACCTCGCCGTTGGGCAAGACGACTTCGAGACCACGCGCGAGCGGTTCCGCGAGATGGGTTTCGACCGGGTGTTCGGCGCCGAAACGGACCCCGAAGAGGCCATCGCCGCCCTGCGCCGTGACCTCCAGATAACCACGACAGAGGGCGAACAGGTCAGGGTCGACAGCTGACCATGCCCACAGACACGAAGCTGCCCACCGACCAGCTACAGCGTATCGCGAACGACCTGCGCGACGACTGGCACACCGGCCGGGCCGTCGACTTCGAGGAGGCCGTCGCCTTTCACGAGTCCCTCCCAAAGCGCAAGCGCTTCGCAGGGGTGCTCGAATCCGCCGACGCGCCGCTGCTTCAGCCCCGCGCCGGCGTCCCCTGTCTGGAAGACCAGATAGACCTCCTCAGGTATCTGCAAGAGGAGGGCAGCGCCGACCTGCTCCCCACGACGATCGACTCCTACACGCGGGACAACCAGTACGAGAAAGCCGAAGAGGGTCTGGCCGCCTCCCGGAACGGCGAGGCGGACGAACTCAACGGCTTCCCCGCCGTGAACCACGGCGTCGAGGACTGCCGCCGGCTCGTCCGGGCGCTGGAGGCCCCCATCGAGGTGCGCCACGGAACGCCCGACGCGCGCCTGCTGGCGATGGTGACGCTGGCCGGCGGCTTCCAGTCCTTCGAGGGCGGCCCCATCTCGTACAACATCCCCTACACCAAACGGCACGACCTGGCGACGACCATCGAGCACTGGCAGTTCGTCGACCGGCTCTGTGGCGCCTACACCGAGCGCGGGGTCACGATCAACCGCGAGCCGTTCGGCCCGCTGACCGGGACGCTCGTCCCGCCCTGTATCGCCATCGCGGTGATGCTCATCGAGGGGAAACTCGCGGCCACGCAGGGCGTGCGCTCGGTGACGCTCGGCTACGGGCAGGTCGGCAATCTCGTCCAGGACGTGGCCGCCCTGCGTGCGTTGCGGAAACTGGGCGAGCAGTACCTCCCCGACGCCGTGACCGTCACCACCGTCTTCCACGAGTGGATGGGCGGGTTCCCGCCAGACGAGGCGCGGGCTAACGGCGTTATCAGCCTCGGCGGCGCGACTGCGGCAGTGGCGAAGCCGGATAAGGTCATCACCAAGTCCGCACAGGAGTTCCAGGGCGTGCCCACCAAAGAGGCCAACGCCGCCGGCCTGCGCACCACGAGACAGCTAATCGATATGATGATAGAGCAAGACATCGATCTCGGCGGTATCGACGACGAACAGCGGCTCATCGAGCGGGCCACCACGGCACTCATCGAGACGATCGAACGGGCCGGGAACGGCGACGTGGCCCAGGGTGTCATCGCCGCCTTCGACAGCGGCGAGATGGACGTGCCCTTCGCGCCCTCTGACGCGGCGGCGGGGGCAGTGCTCCCGGCCCGCGACGACGACGGTCGCGTGCGCATCTTCAACTTCGCCGACCTGGCACTGCCCGACGAGATCAAGCAGATACACAAGGCGAAACTCGGGGAGCGCGCCCAGACCGAGGGCCGGGACCAGTCGTTCCGGATGGTCGCCGACGACGTCGACGCCATCAGCGACGGGAAACTCATCGGGCGGCCCAGCGGCTACCGCGGGGGTGTCTCCGATGCGGATTGAGGCCGTCCGCGCGATTCCGGGGCTCTCCGGCTTTTTCTTCGACGACCAGCAGGCCATCAAAGCGGGCGCGACCCAGCGCGGGTTCAGCTACGACAGCCCGCCCGAGACCGCCGGCTTCGACCGCGTTCGGGAGGCCGGCGAGTCGCTCATCGTCGAGCTGGAACTCGCCGACGGCTCCGTCGTCACGGGCGACTGCGCCGCCGTGCAGTACTCCGGCGCCGGCGGCCGCGATCCGCTCTTTCGTGCGAGCGAGTATCGACCCGTCGTGGAGGGGGTCGTCGCCGACGCGCTCCGGGGCCGTGACGCGACGCTGTTCCGGGAAAACGCCGAGACGGTCGAGGCCATCGACCCGCAGCGCTCCGACGGCGACCGCCTGCACACGGCGGTCCGCTACGGGGTCTCTCAGGCCCTGCTGAACGCCGCTGCACACACCCGGGGGTGTACGCCGACAGCGGTGCTCTCGGCGGCCTACGACACTGACCCCGCCACCGAACCCGTCCCGGTGTTCGGCCAGTCCGGCGACGAGCGCTGGACCAACGCCGAGAAGATGCTGCTGAAAGGCGTGCCCGTCCTCCCTCACGGCCTGTTCAACAGCGTCGAGAAGGTGGGCAGGGATGGCGAGACGTTACGCGAGTATCTCTCCGGGCTCTCCGAGCTGGCCGACGTGCTCGCTGAGACGTACACTCCCCGCTTCCACGTCGACGTCTACGGTATCCTCGGGGAGGTGTTCGGCCCGCCGTACGACCGGAGCGAAGTCACGGAGTACTTCGAGTCGCTGCGCGAGGCCGCCGCGCCCTATCCGCTCCAGGTAGAGGGGCCGATGGACGCCGGCAGCCGAGCGGCCCAGATAGAACAGATGGCCGAACTCCGCGACGGGCTCCGGAGCGCCGGTGTCGCCGTCGACATCGTCGCCGACGAGTGGTGCAACACCTTCGAGGACGTGCAGGCGTTCGTCGACGCCGGTGCGGCCGACGTGGTCCAGATAAAGACGCCGGACCTCGGCGGCATCCAGCGCTCGGCCGAGGCAGTGCTGTACTGCGACGGGACCGACACACGCGCCTATCTCGGCGGCACCTGCAACGAGACGGTCACCTCCGCGCGGGCCTGTGCCCACGTCGCGCTTGCGACTGACGCGGCCCAGGTGCTCGCGAAACCGGGCATGGGCTTCGACGAGGGGTTCATGATCGTCACGAACGAGATGCGGCGGACGCTGGCGCGGTCGACCGCCGCCACCCGCGCGAGTCCGGCCGCCGGGCCGCCGGGCGGCGACGGCGCGACGCGGTCCGCGGGGGGTGAGACCGATGACTGACTGGTCGGCCCCCGAGGCCGTCGACTGCTCGGACGAGTCGGTCTTCCGGCAGCTGCTCGACCGCGTCGAGACCCGCGAGAAGGGACACTACTTCGACTCTTTCACCGAGGGCGACGAGATCCACCACGACCCCGGCCTGCGGCTCAGCCAGCACGGCAACGAGGAGTGGATGGGGCAGACGCTGAACCACGACCCTGCCTACTGGCGGTCCGGCGACGCCCGCGAGCGCGGCTTTTCCGACCCGCCCGCCCATCCCGACTACCTGCTGGCCTGCGTGATGGGGATCACCGTCGAGGCCCTCTCGGAGAAGGGCGGCTACTTCCTCGGCCGCACTGACGTCGAGTTCCACCGGACCGCCTACCCGGGAACCGAACTCGGCGTGACCTCCACGGTCGTCGACACACGCGCCTCCTCGTCACGGCCCAACTACGGCATCGTGACGTGGGAATCCGTCGGCCGGGACCGCGAGACCGGCGAGGTGCTGGTCTCCTACGAACGGACGAACATGATACCGAGACGGGAGCCCATGGTGTCCGATGGGGGCGGCGCAGTGGCGGACGACCAGCCATCGGGCGCCGACAGCAGCGGCCCCGACCTCCCGTCGACGCTCGTCACGCCCGAAGGCGGCACGTTCGAGGACTTTCACGTGGCCCTGGAACGGGCCCGCGAGAACAATGCCGCCGTCGCCTACCGCCACGAGCGGGGCCGGACGATGGACGAACGCCTCGTCGCCGGCCTCCCGCTGGCGACGCTCAACACCGCCCGCCAGCACCACAACCGCGACGTGATGGCCGACTCACCGTCGGGTGACATCGTGGCCTACGGGGACGTAACACGCTCTATCGCACTGGCTCACGCCCGGTCGGACGAGGAGACCTACCGCGAACGCCGCTTCGAGGCCGAACGGTTCCACGACTTCGTCACGCTCGGCGATACCATCTACGGGTTCACCCGCGTGCTCGACTGCGACGGCGCGGCCGGCCCCGACCGCGCCGGCGCCGTGACGTTCGAACACGTCGCGTTCAACCAGGAACACAGCCCGGTCTACAGCGGCCGGCGAACCGCACTCATCCAACGACACCAATGACACGACTCTGCCGAACCTTCCAGACAGCGCCCGCCGCCGTTCCGCGTTCGAACAGCGCGAAGTTCTTAGACTCCGGGTTGACGAGCGAGGGCTTCCAGACGCCCGACTGGCTCGTCCCGGACATCGAGGACGGGACCGCCCCGTCGATGAAAGCCGAGGCGGTCGACAATATCGTCGACCGCGTACCCGACCACGCGCCGGAGTTCGCGGGCGAGATTCTCCCGCGCGTCGAGTGGGCCTACGACGACATCGAGTTCCGCGAGCGCGGCACGGAACAGGTCCAGCGGCTCGCGACGGAGGTGGGCGAGTATCTCGACGGCTTCGTCTTCCCGAAGGTGGGCCGCATCGACGACGTGCGCGAGGCCGCCGGCGTCCTCGCCGACGCCGAACGCGAGGGCGGCCTCGACGACGGGACCCTCGACATGGCCATCATCCTCGAAACCGCGCCCGCCCGCTCGGATCTCCGCGATATCTGTCAGTTCGCGACCGACTCGCGGCTCTCCGGGCTGGTCTTTGGCCCGGTCGACTACACGGCGGAACTGGGCGGTCGCGCCCTCCACGGCGAGCGCCCCCGCTGGGACGGCCTGCTCGAAGCGCTCTCGAACGAGACCAGCGCCGCGGGCGTCGTGGCTATCGGCGGCCCCTTCGACCAGCTCTTTCACGAGCGGGCCGGCGTCACCTACTACAACGCCGAGGGGTACGCCGACCAGGTCGAGCACGAGGCGACCATCGGCATCGACGGCTCGTGGTCCCTGCACCCAAAGCAGACCGCCCAGGCAAACCGCATCCACATGCCCAGCACCGAGGAACTGGACCGCGACCTCACGAAGATCGAGGCGTTCAACGACGCAAAACGCGATGGGACTGGCGCCGTCGTGGTCCAGGGCCAGATGGTCGACGAGGCCACCTACAAGAACTTCGCCAACACCGTCCTG
>Ga0209945_1000939_pt1 | contig 10571 bp, 9 predicted proteins | sample SalPonR2_A_D2_MG_FD_185703 | JGI IMG/M metagenome (GOLD analysis project Ga0209945, IMG submission 185703) | Salt pond soil microbial communities from South San Francisco under conditions of wetland restoration - Salt Pond MetaG R2_A_D2_MG... ...
GCGGCCCCTCTCCGGCCCCGGATCCGGCGCGGACTGGGCCGACATCGACGAGCACAACCGGGCGATCGCGGCCCGCGTCCGGGAGCGCCACGGCGAGGTTCACGGCGAGACCGCCACCGCGTTCGCCGAGTTCATGAGCAACCACTACGCGAAGCCGATCGAGCGCGCGACGCCCGACGAGCGCGAGGAGTTCCGCGCGGAGTATTTCCCCCGGAACGCGTGGCCCACGGACGAACAGCGAGAGCGGCTCGCGGAGTCGATCCGACTGACCGTCGAGGCGGCCGAGGGGACGTAGTCCGGGCGGCCGAGGGGACGCCACCGAACCGACCGACCGGATGTCGAAAGCTCTTTGCGACCCTCGGGCACAACGCCGGGTATGGCCGGAGCAAACCTCTGGGAAGACCTCGAGACGGGCCCGAACGCCCCCGAAGAGATCTACGCGGTCGTGGAGTGTCTCAAGGGCGAACGGAACAAATACGAGTACGACAAGGACATCCCCGGCGTCGTGTTGGATCGGGTCCTGCACTCGAACGTCCACTACCCCTCCGACTACGGGTTCATTCCGCAGTCGTACTACGACGACGAGGACCCCTTCGACGTGTTGGTGCTCGTCGAGGACGCGACGTTCCCCGGCTGTGTCGTCGAGGCCCGCCCCGTCGCCCTGATGAAGATGGACGACGACGGCGAGCAGGACGACAAGGTCATCGCGGTCCCCACGGAGGACCCCCGCTACGACCACATCGAGGATCTCGAGGACATCCCCCAACAGCAACTCGACGAGATCGACGAGTTCTTCCAGACCTACAAGAACCTCGAGGCGGGCAAGGAAGTCGAGACGCAGGGCTGGGAGGACAAGCAGGCGGCGATGGACGCGATCGAACACGCCCAAGATCTCTACGAGGAACACTTCGAGTAGTCGTCGGTCGTCGAACTCCCGAACGGATATCTACGGGTAATCGAACGATCGTCGTCACGTACCTCGATTTCGCATCTATAATTACTATCGGAAATACGGTGTCGGGCAGCGGATACGTTATGATTATGGGTTGATATATGTGTCCAGACCCCCTAACGACGCGTATGAGCACTGATCCCACCGATAGTTTCGGCGTGCGCCACCCGACCGTCGTTCCGGAGAACTTCGAGCCGGCGGACGCCGACCGCGACCCGGACGCCGAGTAGCCGGGACCGGCGGGTCCCTCGGGGTAGCGAGTCCCCCGGGTACCGATCGAGGTTTCGATTGCCGGTTTCGACGACCGCTGTCGGGTTTGCCTGTCGAAACGAACCTTCTTGTAGCCGCCTCTCGCAAGGCGGGACATGGGACTGTTCGATCGGCTTCGTGGCGGGAGCGGACCACGGGTCGCCTTCTTCGGCATCGACGGCGTACCGTACTCGCTGGTCGCCGACAACGAGGACACCTTCGAGAATCTCCACGCCATCGCGTCGGGCGGAAAGATCGACTCGATCGTGCCGCCCGAATCGAGCGCGTGCTGGCCGGCGCTGACGACGGGCGTCAACCCGGGATCGACCGGCGTCTACGGCTTTCAGGATCGCGAGATCGACAGCTACGAGACGTACGTCCCGATGGGACAGGACGTCCAGGCGACGCGGCTGTGGTCCCGTGTCGACGACGCCGGTGGGGAGGCGACGGTGATGAACGTCCCCGTCACGTTCCCCCCGGACCGGGACATCCAGCGGATGGTCAGCGGCTTCCTCTCGCCGGGCGTCGAGAAGGCGGCCTACCCCGACGAGCTCCGCGAGACGCTGGAGGACCTCGACTACAAGATCGACGTCAACGCGAAACTCGGGCACAAAGACGACAAGGAGGCGTTCATCGAGGACGCCCACCGGACGCTCGACGCCCGCTTTGAGGCGTTCAAGCGATACATCGAGGGCGACGACTGGGACCTCTTTTTCGGCGTCTTCATGACGACCGACCGCGTGAACCACTTCCTGTTCAAACACTACGCCGATGACGGCGAGTACAAAGAGGAGTTCCTCGAGTTCTACGAGAAACTCGACGGCTACCTCGGGGAGTTGCGCGGGATGCTCGACGAGAACACGACGATGGTCGTCGCCTCCGATCACGGGTTCACGTCGCTCGAGTACGAGGTCAAGTGCAACGCCTGGCTCGAGGAGCAGGGGTGGCTCTCGTACGAGAACGACGACCACGACAGCCTCGGCGACATCGACGACGACACCCGGGCGTACTCGCTCATTCCGGGTCGGTTTTACGTCAACCTCGAGGGACGCGAGCCGCGCGGGTCGGTCCCCGAATCCGAGTACGAGGCGGTCCGAGCGGAACTCAAAGACGACCTAGAGTCGCTCGAGGGGCCGGAAGGTCGACCCGTCGCCGACCGCGTCGTGACGAAGGAGGACGCCTTCCGCGGGGATCACGACGAGATCGCCCCCGACCTCGTCGTCATCCCGAACGACGGCTTCGATCTCAAATCCGGCTTCCGCGGGGGCGATGCGGTGTTCGACACCGGGCCGCGAAACGGGATGCACAGCTTCGAGAACGCCTGCCTGTTCGTCGACGACGACGGCGCGAAGATCGAGGACGCCGACCTCTACGACATCGCGCCGACGGTGCTGGAGCTCCTCGACATCGGGATCGACCGCGGGGACTTCGACGGCGCCTCGCTGGTGTAGGGCGACTCGCTCCTCCGGCACTCGGCGTCGGGCCGACCCGCACCCGGTAGTTCATAAGCGATCGCGAGCCAGCCCGCGGTATGCCTCCGACAGACGCCGGCCGCGACCCCGCTCCGGCCGATGCCGACCGCGACTCCCCTCCGACCGACCGCGACCCCTCCGCCGGGACCGACCACGACCGCGAGACGCTCGATCGACGGCTCGAAGCCGTCGAACGGGCGCTTTCGGAGGAGGAACCGCTCGAGCGGGCCGACCGGCTCGACGACGTCGAGTCGCGCGTCGCCGAGCTCGAGGCCGCAGTGCAGGCGTTGCGCGGCTACGTCGGGTCGGTTCGGGCTGTCAACGAGGAGATCGAACTGCGGGCCGACCGCGCCCTCCGGAAGGCCGAAGCCGTCGAGCGAAACGTCGCCCCGGACCGGTCCGACCGCGGATCCGGGCGATCGCCCGACAGCGACCGCGGAGCCGCCACCGACACCGACCGCTCGTCCACCCCCGGGGCGGTGTTCGGATCCGATCCCGAGGCCGGGCCGGGCGACGCCGCTTCGTCCGCGGCTGACGACTCGCCGGGCGATCCCCCGACGCCCCTCGAACGGCTCCGCGATCGGCTGTGATCCGTGTCGTCCTCGCCGTCGCGTTGGCCGCCGCGATACTCGGCCTCGCGATGCCGAGCGCCGAGCGCGCCGACCGGGAGCGAAGCGCCGCGCTCGCGCTCGAGGAGCTCGAACGGTTGCGGGACGCCGCCGAACGGCTCGCGGCCGATAACGATCCCGTCGCCCCGGGACGGGACCCGGCCGCGACGACTGTCACCCTTGATCCGCCCGAACCCACCTTCGCCGATCCCGGCCGGCTGCGGATCGCGGACGACAGCCTGCGGTGGGAGTCGGCGACTGGACGCGGTGTGGCAGTCGACGTCGCGGTCCCGGTCCGCATCGACGCCCCGACGGTGATCGACGAGCGGACGCGCGTCGGCCTGCGGTTGGTCCGGATCGACGGGGACGCCGTCGTTCGGCTTCGCACCGGCCGGACGAGGATTTAAATACGAACACGGGGGCAGACGCCCCGTGTTCGCCCGACTGCTGTCATCGGAGGACGACTGTCGCTGCGAGCCGACGTTCGAGGCCGACAGCCTCTCCGTCGAGAGCGACGAGTGCCCGGGCGGCGGGCGGCTCACCGAGGAACCGGCCTGCCGTCGGACCGTCATCGAAGCGCTCGAACGGCGCGACGCCGAGTCGGTTCGGACGCGATCTGACGGATTCGAACGGGCCTACGAGGACGGCGCCGCCGGCTTCCTCGTCGCCGCCGGCCGCTTCGCCGACGCGGCGTCGTTTCACGACGGGGAACTCGCCGACCGCGCCCGGGAGGACCCTCTCGGGGCGGCGCGGGCGGCGGCCGGGCGGAACGGCCCGGTCTCGGGGCTCGTCGCCGAGACCGGGCTGGCTGCCTTCCTCGGTAGCGACTACCGGACGGCGCTGCGCCCACAGATCGGACCGACAGTCGCCAGATCCCGCGTCGCCACGCGCCCCCCGGCGGAAGCGGCGCTACGGGACCGCTACGAACTCGACACGGGTGCGGTCGTCCGTCGCTACGACGGTCCGGAAATGGGGACCTATCACCTCACTCCCGCCGAACACCGACTCGATCCCGAGGCGACCGCGACGCTCGCGGCGGCCCACGGTCGGTTGGCCCGCGGCGCGATCGAGGGCGGCGAGCGTGCGCCCGCCCGTGCGGTCAGATCGGTCGCCGACCCCGGACAGCCGGTGGAGACGTTGACGGCCGCGCTCGGCAAGCACACCCGGGGGCTCGGGATCATCGAGGACTGCTTCGCCGACCCCGACGTGACCGACGCGTTCGCGACGGCGCCCGTCGCCGAGAACCCGATCCGGATCCGTTGCGGCGGCGAGACGCTCCGGACGAACGTCCGGCTCACCGAGGCCGGCGTCGCCGCGCTGGCGTCGCGGTTCCGACGATCGAGCGGGCGGGCGTTCTCACAGGCCAGCCCGACGCTCGCCGCGACCGCGGACGCCGGCGGCCGCCGGGTGCGGATCGCCGGGGTCACTGACCCGGTGAGCGACGGGACCGGATTCACGTTCCGGGCCCACGACGAGGAGGCGTTCCGCATCGCCGACCTCGTCGACAACGGGACGCTCTCGGCGCCGGTCGCGGCGTTCCTCTCGGTGGCGACGAAACGCGGTGCGGCGACGCTTCTGGCCGGGTCGCGCGGGGCCGGCAAGACGACGCTGCTGGGGGCGCTGCTGTGGGAGATACCGGCCGAGATTCGGACAGTCGCCATCGAGGACACGCCCGAACTCCCGGTCTCCGAGCTCCAGCGCGACGGCCGGGACGTCCAACCGCTCCGCGTGACGACCGGCGACGGCGCGTCGATCACCGCGACCGAGGCGCTCCGGACGGCGCTTCGACTCGGCGACGGGGCCTTGGTCGTCGGCGAGGTCCGCGGCGAGGAGGCGAAGGTGCTCTACGAGGCGATGCGGGTCGGCGCGGCCGACGGGACGGTACTCGGGACGATCCACGGCGGCGGTGGTGAGTCGGTCAAAGAGCGCGTCGTCACCGACCTCGGGGTCGCCGAGTCGGCGTTCGCGGACACGGATCTCGTCGTGACGCTTGAGGCCTACGACGACGACGGAGCCAGACGGCGACGGGTCCGCGCGATCGAGTCTGTCCGGCGGTCCCCCGAGGGGGTCGGCTTCGAACCGTTGTACGACGCCGACTCGGGGAGGCTCGGCGCGGCGGACAGCCAGTTGCTCGGGGAGCTATCGACGCCGACCGAGACCGCCGCGGACGTCGAGTCGGCGATCCGCGACCGGACGGCCGAACTGGAGGCGTGAGCGCCGTGGCGCTCGATCGGTCCCGACCTGTCCGGGGGCTCGCGAGGCTGTCGCCGCGCAACTCGACGCCCGCGTCGATGCGGGACGTCGCGCCGTTCCTCGAGAGCGACCCCCGAACGCTCGCCGCCGCGGCCGACGGCGTCGGAATCGCCGTCGGCCTCTGTCTCGGCGCAGCGGCGGTCGGGCTGGGACGGCCGTCGCTGCTCGTCGTGGCCGCGAGCGTCGGCTTCGGAGCGGCGGCCCTCGCTCGCGGCGGCGTTCTCGTTGCCGCGCGCGCCCGGCGGAGCCGAACGCTCGGCACCGCGCCAACGATCGTCAGCCGCGCCGTCCTCCGGATGCGGATCGCCCCGGCCGCGGAGGAGGCGGCCGCTTTCGCTGCCGGGACGAAGGGGCGACTCGGTGACCGGCTCGCGGACCACGTCGGGCGGGCTCGCGGAACACCCTCGTCGGGGCTCGGGACCTTCGCCGAGGCCTGGCGCGGGCGGTTTTCGTCGCTGTACCGCTCGTTGACGCTCGTCGAGGCCGCCGCGGACGCCCCGGAGGGCGAGCGCGATCGGGCGCTCGATCGGGCGATGGAGACGATCGTCGACGGGACCCGGGACCGCGCCACGGAGGCGGCCGACTCGCTCCGCGGACCGTCGACGGCGATGTACGCGTTCGGCGTCCTCCTCCCGCTCGCGCTCGTCAGCGTGTTGCCGGCCGCGGGCGCGGCGGGCGTCGAGGCGACGCTGCCGGCGATCGTCGGCATCTACGACTTCGCCCTCCCTGTCGGGCTGCTCTGTGGGAGCGGCTGGCTGCTCGCAAACCGTCCCGTAGCGTTCCCGCCGGCCCCGATCGACAGCGAGGTGGCGTCCAGCCCGGCGATTTACGTCGGCGCGGGGGTCGGCTCCGGTCTCGTCGGCGCCGTCGCGGCCCGGGCGCTGCTCCCGGGGTGGACGGTGGCGCTCACCGCAGTCGGTGTCGGGGTCGGATCCGCTCTCGTCGTCCGGTACCGTCCGGTGGTCGCCGTCCGGAGACGGACCGACGAGCTCGAATCGGCGCTCTCCGACGCGCTGTATCTCGTCGGTCGCCGCGTCTCCGACGGGATCGCCGTCGAGCAGGCAGTCGCGGACGCGGCCGGGGAACTGGAAGGGATCGCCGGTGAAACGTTTCGTTCGGCCGCCAGGCGACAGCGCCAACTCCGCGTCGGTGTCGAGGCGGCGTTCGTCGGCGAACACGGCGCTCTCGAGGATCTGCCGAGCCAGCGGGCCGAGAGCACGGCCCGGTTGCTCGGCATGGCCGCCGGGACGGGGGCGCCGGCAGGCAGGGCGCTCGTCGAGACCGCGGACCACCTCGACGAACTCCGGCGCGTCGAACGGGACGCGAGACAGGACCTCGGCCAGGTGACGTCGACGCTCTCGAACACCGCGGCGTTTTTCGGGCCCCTCATCGGCGGCGCCACCGTCGCCCTCGCCGACAGCGTCGGAACCACGGAGGCTCTCGACGGGAGCGCACCCGAAACGGCCGGGCTCGGGATCGCGGTCGGCGTCTACGTCCTCCTCATGGCGGCGATTCTGACGGGGCTCTCGACGGGGCTCCAGCGCGGGCTCGACCGAGCGACCGTCGGCTACCGGGTCGGCATCGCGCTCTGTACCGCGACGGTGACGTTTCTCCTCGCGGTCTTTGCGACGTCCGCGGTCTCCGGAGGTTTATAACTGGGGACGCGACCAGACCGCCCATGTTCGGACCGCCGCTGGACGCGTGGTACGTCTGGATCGGACTGGCGATCGTCAGCAGCACCGCCGTCGGGGTCGTGACCGCCATCCCGTCGGCGGTCCCGCCGGACGCCTCGGGGGCGGCCCGGACGGTCGACGGCGTCGCCGCGAGCGAGCACGCTGCGGTCGGCAAGCACCCGCTATCGAACGCCGAGTCGGTGCGGATCGGGTCCGACTCGGTGTCGCTCCGCGGCCCGGGCGGCACCGAACACGCCGCGTTCGGCTACGGTCCGGTCGTCCCGGTCGTGGACGATCCGAAACTCCGGGCGACGCTCAGGGGCGACCCGCCGTCGCGGACGTTCCGGACGCCGGCCGCGTTCGCCCGGGCCGTGCGGCGGGCGCGGGCGACGAAACCGCAGTGGCAGGGCACCGACCGACTCGTCGTCCGACGGATCGACTGGGAGGGAACCGACGTTGTCCTCGCCGGATAGCGGCCAGACCGAACCGCTCGCGGCGCTCGCCGCGGTGTTCGCGCTCGGTGTCGGCCTCTCGCTGTACGTCGGCGTCCTCGATTCGACGCTGCCCTCGCTGACGGTCGAATCCGAGATGGCGCCGATCGCCGCCGACCGGTTCGTCGCGGAGGCGTCCGATCTCGGGGTCGTCCGGCCGCCGATCGAGCGTGCCGCCGACACCGCCGGCCCGAACGGATACGTCACGAACGCGACGCTCCGGAGCGATTCGAGCGTCTGGACCGCCGGCCCGACGCGGGAACCGAGCGCCGACTGCGTCCGCCGTCGGGTGAGCGTCCGAACTGCCCCGGCGACGGTTCGACCGGGACTGTTGGAGGTGTGTGTGTGGCCAGAGGCGTGAGCACCGTCCTCGACGTCGCGATCTGTCTGCTGTTGATCGGCGTCGCGGTCGGCACGCTCGCCGCTGCCGTCCCCGACGACGACTGGCGGTCGACGGTCGACGGCGATCCGGCGGCGGCGTCGGTCGGGACCGTGACGGCGACGGTGCCGGTCGCTGGGGACCACGAGGCGCACGGAACGCTCGCACAGCACCTCGCCCGGGCGTCGATTCTCTCTGCCGCCCTCGACGGCGAACGGCTCCTCGAGTCGTCGTACCCCGGCGCGACCCGCCGTGCGGTCGAGCGACGGACGGCGGACCGGGTTCGGGTCACCGCCCGCTGGCGACCGTACCCCGACGCGCCGCTGGCCGGCGGGCTCGCGGTCGGTCCGAGACCCCCCTCGACGGCCGACGTGGCCGCGACGCGGCTGACAGTCGACAGCGGAATGGCGGTTCCGGGGGATGTCGACTCGAACGAGTCGCTCGCGAGGGCCGTCGCCGAGGCGTACGTCGATCGGCTCTTCCCGCCGGAACGGACACGGGTTCGACTCCTCGACCGTCGAACGGCCCCGAAAACGGCGGATCGATACCGATCGATCGCGGAGACGCTCGGGGTCGACGTCGCCGAACCGCTCGCCGACGCGCTGCCGCGGCAGGCCAACGAACGGCTCGCGGGCGAACTCGGGGATCGGCTCACCGCAGGGGCCGAAACCGCTCCTGACGCGACCGGCTCCGTACCCGAGGGGAGGGCGACGGGACGCGTCGAGATCGTCGTACGGCGGTGGGAGCCGTGAACGATCGCGCCCGCGTCCCGTTCGCGCTCGTCGGTGTTCTCCTGTTGCTCACCAGCACGACAATCGCGACGACGACGGTGCTACAGCCCTCGGAGGACGCTCCCGCGATCGAGGACGCGATGGACGGCGCGGCGGCCGCGGCCGTGACGGAACTTCGCGGCGCGGCCGATTCGGCCGCCACGGACGCCGCGATCGCCCCGGTTACCGATCCGGCCGACACGGTGGCCGGACGGGCGCTGAACGGAAGCCAACCGTTCAGAGACGCCCTCCGGCTTCGGATCTATCTGCGCGCCGCCGAGCGCCTCGAGAGCGTCGAGGCGACGCGGGGACCGGTGACGGTTTCGGCGTCGCTACCGACGGTCGACCCGACGACGGAGGGCTACCGGAGGGCGATCGGACGGGTGGCGATCGAGCGGACGGGAGAGGACGACGCCGCGGTGGCCGTCCGGATCGAGAACGTGACCCTCGCGGCCACGCGCGACGGCCGGACGGTGACAACCGACGAGCGATCGCCCCGCTTCGTCGTCGCGAACCCCGCCTTGCTATTGCACGACCGCACCGAGCGCTTCGAGACCCGTGCCAACGCGCCTGTCACGCGGCGCGGCCTCGGACGGCGCGTCACCGCCAGGCTCTATCCGATCGCGTGGGCCCGCGGTTACGCCCAGTACGGCGGCGCACCGATCTCGACGGTCCTCGGGACCCGACACGTCGAGTTGGCGACGAACGACGCGTTGATCGCCGAACAGCGCGCGACGTTCGGCGAGGCCGATCCCGACGGTCACCGCGGAGTCGCCGCCGCGGGCCGCCGCGTCGCGACGACGGACGCACTCGTCGGGGTCGGCGGCAAGGAGAAGTGGATCGACACGGTGCTGTTAGGGGCGGACGCCTTAGGACCCGACCCGCCGCCCGAACAGCCCGTCGGTACCTGGCGCGACGAACCGGAGGACCCCGAGGTGACAGTCGAAATCGACACGTCGGCCGACAACGCCCTCGCCGACACGATCGGGGTGTCCGGCACGGATCGACTCGGAGAGCGTATCGAACGGGTCCACACGGTCGAGGCCGGCGTCGAAACCGCGACGCGGTTTCGGGGTCGATCGGACCGCGGTGACCGATCGCCCGGCTCCGGTTGGACGCTGGAATCGACGGACAGAGACGTTTCCGTCGACAGCGATCGAGTCGGCAGCGGCGGGCCGAGCGCTCCCGGATGGACGACCGTCGACAGCGCCCGATACGACGTGCGGGTGACCGAAACGACGACTCGCGACTGGCGGAAGGACAACGAGTCGACGACCACCGTGGCGGTTACGGAGCGGATCTACCGCGTCGGGGTCGCCGCCCGGGCACGAACGCTCCCGATCGAGGGCGTCCCGGCTGGCCGGGTCGACGGTCACTTGCGCCGCGCCGCCGACCGTGCCGGCGCCCGTGCGATCAGGGGTGCGGGCGGCTTCGACGACGCGGCCGAGGCGGCCGCACAGGGGGATTCGATCCGGTCGACGGCGACGGCGACCGCGGCGCCGTCGATCGATCGAGCCGCCGTCGAAGCCGATCTCGAGACGGCCCGGGATCGGGCCGGCGACATCTCCGCGACGGTCCCTGCGCCGTCGGTCGGTGCCGGGCGGGTGACGCCCTCCGAACGGCTCCGATCGAGCTTCGACGACGCGCGGGCCGATCTGTTGCCCGAGTCGGATCGATCGGCGCCCGAGCGGACGATCCGTGCGGCGCGTCTCGCGTATCTCGAC
>Ga0209945_1000941_pt1 | contig 10562 bp, 8 predicted proteins | sample SalPonR2_A_D2_MG_FD_185703 | JGI IMG/M metagenome (GOLD analysis project Ga0209945, IMG submission 185703) | Salt pond soil microbial communities from South San Francisco under conditions of wetland restoration - Salt Pond MetaG R2_A_D2_MG... ...
GTCTCGGCTCGATTACGACCGAAAGTGGTCAAGAGCAGTTCATCGAGGATCTGCCCTCCTTCCAGGCTGTCGAGGACATCAACGAGGATTTTAGCCCGTCATTCAGCGACGTGACGACGAGTACCACACTCGTCCAAGAGTCGGAGAATGTGCTCTCGAAAGGTGCGCTGAGCGATATGCTGAAAACCCGAGAGCGCATCGTCAACACAAACTCGTTACGTGTTGATGAGGTGTCGACGCCGGCGATCACCGTCGCAGAGACGCTTGATCCATCGGCGACGACGCCCGAAGCGCAACTGCGAGCGGTCGAACGCGCGACACCGACACAGATCGATGCGGCCGTTCGGGAAGCTGCTGTCGATGACGACGGCTTTACCTCCAGTTTGAGCGATGATTTCAACCGGCAGTCGGCGTCAGCAACATCAAGTCGGGGCAGCGTCAGTCACCTTGCTGGCCCCGGTGAGGGGTCTGGCGGCGGCCCCGGTGGCGGCTCGGAGTACCCGCCGAACAAGGTTGATCGGATTAAAAGCGTCGTCACCGATGACGCGTCAAACATCTGGGTACAGGGGACGCCACCGGATACCACAGGCACGACAACGAGTGTTGTACTGCCGGCTGCACTCCTCTTGATCATCCTGTTTCTGGCGGTCGCCTACCGTGATCCGGTCGATATCGCCATCGGCTTGCTGGCGATCATCATGACGCTGCTGTGGACGTTCGGCTTCATCGGCTACGCCGGTATCCCCTTTGCCGTCCTGTTGATCGCGGTGCCGCCGATTCTCATCGCGATCGGCATCGATTTCGGGATTCACTCGATCAACCGTTACCGCGAGGAACGGGTGACTGGACTGGGTATCTCGGAATCGATGATGCGAACGACCGACCAGATGTCAGTCGCCTTTGCAATCGTTGTCGGCACCTCCGCGATCGGCTTTCTCTCAAACGTCGTCAGCGCGTTTCCCCCGACACAGGATTTCGGGATTGTCGCTGCCGTTGGGATCGTCTTCACATTCCTCATCTTCGGCGTGTTTGTTCCTGCACTGAAGGTGACCGTCGACCGCGCACGCCAGCGGTATCCGATCCCGACGTTTGCCGACACGCCGCTTGGCTCCGAGCGATCGCTGCTCGGCCGGCTGTTGTCGGTCGGTGTCACCGTCTCGAAACGCGGGCCCATGGTGTTTTTACTGTTGATTCTGGTTGCGACCGCGGCTGGCGGCGTCTACGCGACCGGCGTCGATACGGGCTTTAGCCCGGATGATTTCCAGCCTGCTGAGGAAACCCCCGAGTACCTCCAGTATCTCCCCGAATCGATTCGGCCGCCCGAGGAGTTTGAGTACGTCCGTATCAACAACTATCTCGACCGCAACTACCAGCAGGATAGTCAGGTGCTGATGTACGTTGAGGGATCGATGACACGGGATTCCGCACTTGAGGAGATCTATCGTGCCAGTCAATCACCACCGGAGACGTTTCGGACGGAACGCCGACAGGCTGACACACAAAGCATTATTTCGGTTATCGAGGATCGCGCCGAGCGTGATCCGGAGTTTCGAGCCCTCGTTGATCGCAATGACCGCAACAACAACGGTATTCCTGACAGCAATCTACCACGGATATACGACGCGCTCTCATCCGAGGACGGCGATCTCAGCACCTTCCTTGGCGAGGATCGTCGGAGCGCGCAGGTAATTTACACGGTCGACGGCGACGCCGAAGACAACGTGGTTACCGACGACGCCTACGCTGTCGCCGATCGGTTCCGAGCCACCGCCCAGCCGACCGGCAGCGTTGTCATCTTCGATGAGGCCCTCTCGTTGGTGCTTGAGTCAGTCATCCAGAGTCTCATCCTCACGCTCGTCGGTGCATCTGGCTTTCTCGTGTTCGCCTACTGGGTGATCGAGGGACGGCCGTCGCTGGGGATGGTGAATATCGTCCCGATCTTTGTCACTGTCGTCGCGCTTGTCGCCTCGATGCGGGCGGTTGGGCTAGCGTTTAACGCGATCAACGGGACGATCCTCGCGATCGCCGTTGGGATCGGCATCGACTACGCGGTGCACGTCGTCCACCGGTTTGCCGACGAGTACCACGAGCAAGCACTGTATCCTGCCCTCCAACGAACTGTTGTCGGTACTGGCGGCGCGCTCACCGGGAGTATGCTTACCACCGTCTTCGGGATCGGTGTGTTGGTGCTTGCGCTCAATCCCGCGCTCGGCGCGTTCGGCATCCTGATATCGCTGAGCGTGCTGTATGCGTTCCTCGCGTCGATTCTCGTCTTGCCGTCGACGATCGTCGTCTGGGCCCGACTTACCGAGGGCGAAGGGGTTCGTCTCCCGGTGATCAAGGCGATCAGCGGCAGCGACACCGCCGAGTCGACGACGGCTGACTGACCGTCGCGGGCGACCGGAGCGTAAGACTAACTTCCCCTGCTTGCCATTTCACGACATGGACTGGCCACACGATCCCGACGGCGAGCAGGGTAGCGAGGGCCGCCGCGTCTACGGCCATGCTGTGATCGCCAAGAAGGTCGACGAGGACGAGGACTTCCCACTCAATGTCGACGAGTTCGTCTCCGAGTACGGCGACGACCCCATCCGGATCGACCACGAGACCGTCGTGCCGCTGCGGGACATCTTCGATCACGTCGAGGCAACGGAATTTGAAGATATTGTGACAATGCACAAGAAGGTCGGAACCGCGATGCGCGACAACGATCTCTGGTTTTACGAAGGAGCCGATCAGTTCACCCGGACACGGTGAGCGATCGCTCCGCGCTCCGCTATCCGACAGCACGACGGCCAACACTCTTGACTGTCCTTCTCGTAGCAACCCATGGAGGCGTCTTGTGAGTACTGACGATACAGTACCGATCGAACCAGCCACCGTTGACGACATCGATGCGATCGTTGACTGCTGGGTTGCGTTGGCGGCCGATCAACAACGGCATGGCTCCCGACTGCAGGCCGAGCCAAACCGAACGCCGGCAACCGAGACGATCGCCCGCCACGTCGTCACCGATGGTGTCTATGTCGCCCGCGAGGACGACATCCGTGGGTTCGTCATGTTCCATGTCGATGCCGGCACCTACAGCCAGACTGAGCCGACCGGGACGATTACAACGCTGTACGTCCGGCCGCCTGCCCGCAACGAGGGGCTCGGAACCCGACTGCTGGCGGCTGCCGAGCAGGCGTTGGCCGACCGGGGCGTGGCGACGGTCTCACTTGAGGTGTTGACAGCTAATGAGGCCGCCAGAGCGTTTTATGATCGTCGTGGCTACGATCCTCATCGGATCGAGCTCCGGAAGCCGATCGAAAACGATAGACACTCAAAGGATGACAGCTAAGCATCGACTGCGCTAGGAGAGCATGGGCGGTTCATGCACTCGACTTGTAATCGAGACTTCCGGGGTTCAAATCCCTGTCCTAGCTTGGGATATTTCGTTCGGCTCCTACCGAAGACAGTGAAACAACGTGAGAATCATGGCATCTCGCTGAATGCGTCTGTGTGTGAACAACCAAACCGCATTCGGCGGGATGTTTCAGCATCTTGTTGAGCTTACATCGATAGCGTTGCGGCCAGAGCCGCTTGATGCCGAGGTCGAGCGGCGCTGCAAGCACGCTTGGGAACAAGCTCCTTGCCCCGATTGCGGTGAAACCACTGTCAACGCCGGGGACACTAATGAGCGCGAAAACGTTTGTTGGGTTCAGTAGGTTACGGAGATATGAGCGGGAACCGTCGAAAAGAGATTACCTTTCATCTTTCAGAGGAGAGAATCGATGAACTCCTTCGTGAAGCTGAAGATGATCACCGTAAGGAGCGACTGGGTTTTCTGAAGAACCTCTATTACGGCGATTCTATTGCAGAAGCTGCCGACCGCGAGGGTTGGTCGGCAGCCACTGGTAGTCGCTGGGCTGACGCATGGAACGAAGGTGGACTCGAGGGACTCATGCCAAGTTTCGGGGGCGGTCGGCCCCCGAAACTTGATCAGGATGAACAGGATGAGCTTGTTGAGCTGCTTCGAGAAGGACAACCGTGGAAGTCTCAAGAGATTCGCCACCTCATCAAGCAAGAGTTCGACGTTGAATTTCATCCAGATTATCTTGGGAAATTCCTCCGTGATCTTGGCTTATCATACGCAAAACCACGTCCAAAACGCCCATACCGCCCTGAAAATCTAGAAGAGATTCACGAAGAGCGCGTCGAAGACGCGCTTAACGAGGATGACCAACCTCACAACAGGCAAGAAGGAGATGACGAAGAAGGATGGGTAGTTAACGATGAGATCTGCACGGACGGTGGCACTGTACTCGGATTTTTTGATGCCTCTCATCCACAGCCGTACGACAATTCGCGGCGTGTTTGGTACGTCGATGATCCACACATTGAACGACCGTTAGTGAAGACCGAAGACTCTGCACTCGGATTCTATGCACTCAATGGAGGAAGTGTCGTGAAGTGGAAAGAGACCGAAAAGAAAGAACGGATCTGTGAGGTGTTAGCTGAGATCCGCGAGCAGAATCCCGGCAAGCGGATTCTGCTCGTCTTAGACAAGCACGGTTCTCACGTCTGTGAATACACGCGCAAGCGCGCGCATCAACTTGGCATCGACCTCATTTTCCTCCCTTCAGGATCACCGCACCTCAATCCAATCGAGCAGGTCTGGAAGTATCTCAAGTGGACGATGGCACCGATCATCGTTGAGAACGAAGACGAGTTCCATGAACTCGTCAAGGACGTGTTTAGCTAGGTGACACAGAGGATTAGCTTTGCAAAAGACTGGTGCGAGAAGTTCCTCGACTTTCAGAAGTTTCCTTGATCATTAATACCGCGCCCTCCTCACTGAGATTTTATGGAACTGACTGAACAGCTGAGTTTCGCGGGGTCATGGATCGAGAGTCACCTCAGTGAATTCAGCCAGAGGTTGCGTTAATCACTATGGGTTCGTACGGACTCTAAACCTCGCCGGAATACCGTTGAGCGGGCTTATTGACTGCTTTGCAGTGAACGTGTTTCGCTGAGTTATTCAAGAGCCGAGTTAATAAGCAAATCATCCAGACAGCTTGCCGAAAATCCAGCCAATCGTTAGCATGACAACACCTGTGAAGCCCGCGAGGATGGTTGTTTCTGAATCTATTGAGAGTGATGAATTGGGTTCTCCACTTGACGGAGAGGTTTCTGAGGAGGGTTCTGGTGGATCCTGGGGTTGCGAAGACTGTGTTTGTTCACTCGATTCCCCATCCTTGATCTCTGGTTCACGATCAAAGGAGTCTGTAGACTGGTTTTGGTCAGTCTCCCGTGCAGAACTCTCATTTGTAGATTGGGAGCCGTCATCTTCCTTGATCGTTTGGCCGGCGTATTTCCACGTAATTGGATGACCGAATGTCCCTAATCGGGTACGCGATCCCTCTCCGGATGCTACACTGTACCCAGCATCCTTTGCAAGGAAATCTTCGCCACTGCCGAAGTATACCATTCCGTTACTGACAACCGGAGCGGACGATGTTTGATCGCTAGTGTTCCACTGGATTTCACCAGCCCCACCGTCTACAGCATACAATCCGTTTTGATTGCCAAAGAGTACTGTATTTTGGACAATTGCCGGTGCAGTGATAGACTCTTGTGGTCGACGGCGGTCTTTCTCCACCGGGTTGAATTCCCAGCGGTCACTACCCAGCTTTGCATTGATTGCATGTAGGGTTCCCAGTTGATCTTGTACGTACAGCGTCTCCCGAACGTGTGGTTCTACAGCTCCGACTGTGGGTGTCGAAAGACCGCCAGATGATATCTCATGTGTCCATTGCTCATCTCCTGTTGAAGGGTCGAGCGCGTAGACTACGTTGTCAGCACTGGTCGCATAAACGATTTCGTTGGAAACGGTGACAGACGTTTCGATGCGACCGTTTGTCCGGACACTCCATTTTTCTCGTCCAGTTGTTGTCTCAACCGCATAAATGCCATTGTCCCAGCTTCCAAAAAAGACTGTTTGATCGACAACCACCGGCGATGATTTAATTCGCCCATCAGTTTCGAACACCCAGCGTTTCTCTCCTGAGGCAGCATCTATCGCATACAAATTTTTATCATCACTACCTACATAGACTGTTTCTTCAACGACAGTGGGAGATGAATCGACAGCACCGCCAGTATCGATCTGCCACTCTTTTTCGCCTGTCTCTGTGTTTATTCCATAGACCGCTCCATCACGGCTTCCCACAACCAGCAGTTGATCGACGACAGTGGGAGAAGATTTGATCGCATCTTCAGTGGAAAACTCCCACAGTCGAATTTGGCTCGATTTATTGAGTGCGGTTACAGTACCGCTGTCATCAGCAAAATATATTTTCGCTTCTTCGACAGCCGGTGAGGTACCGACTGTATCCCCGCTAAAATATGACCAATATTGTTCTCCCGATGCCTCCACCTGTTGAACACCCTTAATCATCCCACCAGCCCCAACACCCGCCATCATCATCGTTTTGAGAAGTTGTCTTCGGGTAGCCATACAGGGTTCTTAGAAGCAAAATCCGTTCAGCGTACTTTTATTTTTGTATTGGATGATTAACTGATAGGCCTCCGATAAACCACTCTGTTTGCCGATCGTGCGAGGCTTCTCATAAGCAGTGATTACCGGCTTGGATCGCTTTGAGTTCCATATGATAGATTGCCAACAAAGCCAAAAGATGTATTTACCACCACTTAGATTTCATATCATGGGAAAAAATTCAATTGAAGAGCAGTCCACAGGTACACTCAACCGCCGACGGGTGCTACAGACCTCTGCGCTAGGGGTGCTTTCAGGCGTTGGTGTTGCGATGGGGATGTCGCCGGCTGCGGCACAGTCAAATGAGACTGATAGTGATGACGAGAATATTGAAGAGGAAGAAGAGACCACTACATGTGAGGGTGCTCCATCGATGAGTCGGACAAGTATCACGACTCCGAGTAGTGAAATTACCACCGAGGATCCGGCAGTCGTCGAAGCCAACTTCCGCCCCGATCCGACTATCCCAGAGGATTGTACGATCATGGTTGACCTAGAATTCAGCTTTACTGATTCTGGATTCCAATGGGGTGGCGGTGCTGATTGGGATCAGGCAGCCTCGGACTTCGTGGTTGGAACCTATGAGGTCGACCCGGGTGAGATTCGATCGATTCAGGGCGAACTGCATACGCAGGGGGCTGAGGAAGGCGACCAAGTCACTGTCCAGGCAGATTACGAGCTGTGGTTTGAGGGCAACCGTGAAGGCTCTCGTCAGCAATCCGGAATCAGACATACGATTGAGGTCGAATCCCCGAATCCGCCCGAGAATGACTTGGAATCCAGCTCTGGGGAGGATGACCAATCGAGTGCTGAAAACGAATCAGAAGATGAGCAAACCGATGTGTCGTTCAATGCGACACCTGGGTTCGGCGTTGGAACAGCTATCGCCGGCCTTGGCGGGGCAGGCTACATGCTTAAATCCAAGCTCGGCGACGACGAGTAAGAAACTCTCGATCCGTGCATATTGAATTTAGCGGACGATTAGCAATCTGATGGTCACCCTTAGTGATAGCCGGATTTGGGTAGGTTTGGTACTGCTCATTCTCATCATTGGTGGGTTGTCATCGATCACGACAGCCCAAGAGAATGAAGTTGAGACTGACGCAGAGTTTTCGGTCTCACCACAGCAACCAGCCCCGTTCGAGCCGGTGAAATTTGATGCCTCCGAGACGACGGTACAAGCAGATAGTTCGGCACGATATGTCTGGACGTATGAAACAGCTTCCGGCACCGAAACAGCATACGGAGAAAGCTTTGTCCATACGTTTCAGGGGGTTGGGAGTTTTGAGGTGAGACTTAGAGTCGAAGATGGTAGTGGTGGATTTGATACTGCCCAACAAATCGTTGGGCCTAGGACTGAAGAGCCGACAGCGGAGTTCAAGACCTCTCCATCTCCTCCGAGGTTGAACGAACGCATTATATTTGACCCATCATCTTCAAAAGCTCCAGATGTTGATATCGTGGAATACCAGTGGTATATTAATGGTGAACCCCAAAATTCGGATGAAAGATTGGAAACGACGTTCACTGAACCCGATCTCTATACAATTGAACTCCAGATCACAGATCGTGCTGGACAGACTGATCGCATCAGTAAAACATTCGCTATCGGCGATAAGGAGGCGATCTACGATAATCCAGCATTTGATCTTGCTAGAACTGCTCCGGAACGTGATGTCGGTGTTAATCCAAATGAGACGATTCTGTTTGCCACAAAGATAGAGAGTGATGCGTTGCCGCAGGCGACGCAGGTATTTTCGGTTGACGGGTCAGTTGTGAGTCGCTCAGATGTGAGATCAGACAGCGTGCAATCGACATATGAGTTCACCCAGCTTGGATCCCATACAGCTGAGATGAAAGTGGAAGGTGTCGCTGGACAGGTAGAACGTGTTCAATGGGATGTAACAACCCATCCATTCAATTCCGAACCCACGTTTTCTGAGCAGTCCTCGGAACAAACGCTTGATGTCACCGGAAATACGGCTGTCCTGACGTTTTCAGTTCGTAATCCTGGCGCGAATACTCAACAGTTGGAGACAGAAATCCTCACGAAGCTTCCAGATGGGGTGTCAATATCAGGTGCCAGCGATGTCTCCTCAGGGGATGCAGCAATTCAGGCGGCCTCAAGTACAGTTGCCCCTGGACAACAAACATCAATGCGTCTTGAAGTGAACGTAAACGATGACTCACTTGCTGGAAAACGGCTGATCATCCCCTACCAGATCCGATATTATCCTGAAGGGAATAGCCGCGTTGTTTACACCGCAGATTCACAAGAAATCGAAGTATCGGTTGATGACACAAACACGGATCCTGCGGCACCATCATCAAATCAGACTGAAACAGATACCAGTGAGGATTCCACACCCGGATTTGGGATTGCAACGATTGTGTTCAGTTTCTTGGTCTTCATGTCGGGCGTGAGATGGGCTGGAGATACCGGTAAATTATAACATCGGTATCAGCCCTGAGAGACGAGATAGGACGATCGCTGGATCGATTACAACGATTGTACCAGTCGCTTGGAGCAACACAGCTGTTCCATAGGTGAGTTCGGTTGAGAGGTGGAAGAGAGAGCTCTTCGAGCGTACATATGAGAGGACAAGTGGGAGCGTACCGATCGCTAAAATCAGTACTGCCACTGGAAGGCTGAGAAGTCGAATACCCGTTACGCTCCGTAGCTGATGTCGAAATGTGTTGTATGGATTGCGAGCATCTTGATACGACGGGAGGGCGGCCGCTGCTATGATGAAGGCCAATCCCAATGCGAGCAATTGAAGCAGCGGGGTCGTTACCACCACCGGAAGCACTCCGTTGGTACCATCTCTCAGCGTTTGTGGCAGCCCAGTGGGTGTCAGTTCAACGGCCCACCGAGCGATGCCAACAGCGAGCGTGGTATTCACCAGAAGCGGAGCGTAGCTGATCGCCATTTGATGTGCTAAATTGTACTGCCCATGATGATTAACGTGGGATGTAATATCGAGCTCATCAATGTCGCCACCACAAAGGTAGACAGTGAGTGCATGGGCCAGTTCGTGCACAACCGTCCCGATTACGCGTATCTTGAGATACCACTGTAATATCATAGCTGAGCATTCACACCGCTATGTAATCTGAGATGAATATATCGAATAGAATGAACAAAATTGGGAGAATAATAGAACTGACAAGTTTTGTAATAATACTGATTGAAAGAGGGTAGAGCTGTACGTTCTGATTATCACGGAATTCCTGTCTTGTCCGTTGGATTTCCATCTGTAACAGTTGGTTCTCCCGTATTGAGGCGTCATCTCCCTCATCTGGGATTGCTAATTGTGCCTCGAGTTCACGAATCCGTTGTTTGTTTTCCTCCAGAGCTTGTTCTCTGATCTGTTGGGCACGACGATTCATTTTGTAGGTTGGATAGCCGAAGAGGGCTACATTATTCAAAATAAATAGGAAGACACCAACGTACACGAAATAGCCGAACGCGACCTCTGAGGCTAGTTCAAAAGATAGTGGCAGTGCAAACGACCCCAATGAATTAATCAGGGTCACCTGGATTGCGAGTTCTCCAACCGTACTCAATCCACCTAACCCATCAGGGTGCAACGGTTCAACATCAAGCTCAGCCTGTTCAGCAAACGACTTGACCGCCAACACGGTGATCAAAGCGGCGTGTGTTCGTAAGCCCGCAATAAGCAACCAGAAGAGAAAAAATACCAGATAGGCTCCGCGTTCAAGCAGTGTTGTGATCCCCTGTGCCTCAAAGTAAGACTGACTGACGACAAAGACTCCTAACACCAACACGACCCAGATAGCAACGTTAGCCCACCAATACCGTGCATAGTAGCGATCATATTTTCGCGAAAGTTTCGACAATGTCGGATCTGCTGTCGGAGTCAATCGCTCATCGGCGGATTTGAAAAACCCAGGCAACAGTTTTTGATCGAAATACCACACATCGAATGGGCCAACAACAACCATCAAACACGCCAATGTCTGCCCAATGAGAAACATTCGATCTGCTTCCCCTGGGTCGACG
>Ga0209945_1000949_pt1 | contig 10497 bp, 9 predicted proteins | sample SalPonR2_A_D2_MG_FD_185703 | JGI IMG/M metagenome (GOLD analysis project Ga0209945, IMG submission 185703) | Salt pond soil microbial communities from South San Francisco under conditions of wetland restoration - Salt Pond MetaG R2_A_D2_MG... ...
ATGACGTCACGCCCCTCGTCGGCCGTCCGCTCGGCCTGCCGGACATTCTCGTAGCCGAGGTTTCGGAAGACGTCTTCCACCACGTCCTCAAACTCGAATCCGGAGAGGTCGTCCAGTACAGCCATTCCGTTCCAAGTTGAGTATACGTTGCTACTATTATATACATTGTCGAGGCAGACAGTGAAAACACGGCGCCGTGACCACGGGTATTGTTTACAGAGAACCAAGGAGAAACCTCGCGCTTCAGTGCGGAGAGGATGTCAATAGCGGGGGTCTCTTGAGGGCATTGTTCGAGATTTCTGTTGACGGAATCGTTTTTTGCTTCGCGTGCAAGTAAAATGTATGAGTTATGTGTCACCCTCGCCAGCCACCGTGTTGGATGCTGTCGACACGCTCGCACCTGCTGGCACGCCGGTGACGACGACGGAGGTCGCAGCCGAGTTCGACTGTACAGCGCGCACGATTTATAACAAGTTAGACGGCCTCGTCAACCAAGGTGCTCTTGAGACAAAGAAAGTCGGGGCTAGAGGTCGAGTGTGGTGGCGACCCACGGAGCGGTCATCCGATGAGTTATATGAGGCTACTCATTCTCGGTCACCGTCGGCGAATAGTCGACTCCGAGAAGGGCACGATTCATTCCAGTTATCGATGGAAAATCTCGGCCAAGAGAACCTCTATGAGCTAATATTTAACCAGACGTTCCATTTTATCGGTGTTCTGGAGCCCGACGGCACGCTTATTCATGCAAACGAGGCTGCACTCTCCTTTGGAGGCCTGACCCGAGAGGACGTCGTCGGGAAGCCATTCTGGGAGACCTACTGGTGGCAGCTCTCCAACGGGACGCAAGCGCAGTTGAGAGACGCTATCGACCGAGCAGCTGACGGCGAGTTCGTTCGGTTCGAGGTCGAAGTTCAGGGTGCCGACCGCACCGCAGTCATCGACTTTTCACTCCGCCCTGTGTCGAACGAACACGACGACATAGTATTGATCGTGCCGGAAGGGCGAGATATTAGCGAACTCAAAGAGCGCGAGCAACAACTCCAACGCGTCAATCGACTAAATGCCGTAATCCGGACAATTGTGCAGACCGTTTCGCGAGCCAAAACGCGCGAGGAGATTGCACAGGCTGTCTGTGACACGCTCTTGGAGTTCGATCCGTATCAATCGACAGTGATGGGTGAGCTGTCGCCGCCATTCGATGATTTCGAACCGTGGACGATGGCTGGAGATATGGAAACCTATCTTGATGGAATCTTGGATCAACAGTCACCTCCGCTCAGCGAGGGTCCTGCTGCGCACGCCGTACGAACCGGTGAATTGCACGTTCAAGATGATCTCGCTGATCTTCCCTACGACTATTGGCAACACCTTGCCGATACCCACGGGATTCAATCGTACGCTTCCGTTCCTTTGAGGCACCAAGGAACGGTATACGGTGTGCTTGGTGTGTACGCTGATCGCACCGAAGCATTCGATCAAGAGAAACGGCGCATCCTCACAGAACTTGGCGATATTATCGGGTACGCATTGTACGCTCTTGAACGCAGGGAAGTGCTTGATCCCACCGCTGAACTGGAGTTTAGATCAGCGGAGATTGCTCGACTCTGCCGTACAGAGACAGATGCAGACTTCGAGTTGGCTCTTGATTCGACTGTCTCACTCTCTGACGGAAGAGAGCGCCATTTTTGGACGGTAAACGGTCTGTCACCCCAGATTGTCCGGAATCTCGTCGAGAGCGGTTTTCCATCCGCCTCTGCTTTCAGACTTCTGAAAGACGTGGAGGAGAGTGCTCGCTTCCACCTAACTGCCACTGACCAGTCAATTGCTGCCATCTTCGATACCTTCGACGGCGAACTCCAAACGGTGACGATCAAAGACGACACGGCGACAGTGATTGGGAGCTTTCCAGAAATGGTCGATTCAACAGCTGTCCTACAGGCGATTCGAGAACAGTATCCGGATATCGAACTCGTCGCTCAACGACGGCTGTTGACTCCGACATATCTCCGACAGTTTATTGATGAGGAGCTGACCGATCGACAACAAGCGGCGCTGCAGTTAGCGTATTTTGGGGGATACTACGAGCGTCCACGGCTCAAAACGGGCGACGATCTGGCGGCGGAACTCGGCATTTCGCGGCAGACGTTCCACTACCACTTGCGACAGGCGGAATTCACGATATTCAATCAGTTGTTCGAACAGGCAGCCGTCCCACCGTCAGACTAGTCAGAGTATGTGTTCATATGACATGAGATGGTACAAGCCAATGTGAGCGCGAATCAAGGGAACCCGGCACCCAATAAGTGGCATTTCCAGATTGGTGAGCGCCCCCCATCCGTCGCTGTAATTGAAGCGATTGCGTTCGTGACGAATCAAGATCCACTTGATATTGACCCAGTAGCAGACGTAATTGCTCCAGATGCGATGGACAGATTACTCCGTGGAGACGATACCGTGACGATCTCGTTCGTTTTCGAGGACTACGATGTAGAAGTTGCGGGTTCTGGTAAAATCGTTATCTCTGGAACGGATATCGTTCATACTGACCCTCCATCTGCAAACGAGGAAGTGGCGAAACTCCGTCTCCAATTAAGTCATTTGTCCCTGTCCGAGTTAGAAAATGAAGGGCTGGTTGTCTTGGACAGAAATGAGAAGGTCGTGAGGAAGGGAGAGAACTTTGATCCGACGCTAATCGAGTAGCGCTGATCCGATCCGTATTATTTATATGATATCATTTTAGTTATCTTCTACTTGATACCTGTTGAGTGCAGAGGTCTGTGCATCGACGAACTCAACATTCGTAATCTCAAACCGTGCTCCGCCATCCGCCCCTTCTGTAACACGAACGTGCCAATCGTGGGCAGTGACGATCTGTTCGACGATACTCAGTCCGAACCCGGTTCCGTCAGTCGACTTCGAGTAGCCGGCCTCGAAGACAGCGTCGCGCTCGTCAGACGGAATCCCTGGACCATCGTCCTCGATGTAGAACCCGTCGTCTAGTTCTCCAATCGTCACAGTCACATCTTCCCGGCCGTGTTCGACTGCGTTCCGAAACAGGTTCTCAAAGACCTGCTTGAGGCGACTTCTGTCTGCCTGAACACCTCGATCAGTATTAGTGATTAATTTTGCCTGATTCGTCTCGACGTTCTCCCAGCACTCGTCGACTATCGTAGCGAGATGGACTGGCTGAGCGTCGGTTACCGCTTTCCCTTCCCGGGCTAGCGTTAGGAGATCATCGATCAGCGTCCCCATCCGGTTGAGCGCCCCTTCGAGATCGTCGAGATGAGCGCTGTCACACTCTTCGGCTGCCAACTCGAGCCGCCCAGTGGCGACATTCAACGGATTCCGGAGGTCGTGTGAGACGATACTCGTGAACTCTTCGAGCCGCTCGTTCGTGCGCTTGACCGACTCACGTTCGGTGATGTCGATATACATCGCTACCGTTCCGATGACCTCGCCGTCGGCTGTTCGGCGTGGAACCGCACGCAGGAGCGCTTCGATGACCTCGCCATCGATAGCCAGTAGATCGCGTCTCTCTCTGGTGAACTGTCCGTTGAGCGCCCGGCTGTATCCCTGTGATTGCAGTCTCTCCGCCGACTCAGGTGTGTAGAACTCCGCGAGTCCACTGTCGATTATTGTGTCTGCATCGTATCCAAGGGTCTCGGCAAACTGGCTGTTGCAGTCCTCGATGATCGGTCGGCCGTCCTCGGAGCGAGTGAGAACCATCATTACTGGGGCTTCCTCGAACAGCGTTCGGTACTGGCTTTCGTACTTCGTCGCCAGCTGTTCCAGTTCCTCAGTTTTTTGTTCCAGTTGCTGTTCGTGTTCTATTTGTTCGGTAATGTCGGTCGTAACACCGGTGAGTTGCGACGGGTCGCCGTTCTCGTCTGTAATCACGTCGAGGCGTGCCTGTACCCACCGCATCCCACGGTCGGGGTGGTCGATACGGAACTCTTGTTCGATTGGCCACCCGGTCGTTCCGTCCTGCTGTGCTTCCATATCCGCGAGTAACTCGTCTTTATCCTCGGGATGAACGTGTCGGAGCCATGCCGTCGGGTCGTCGTATGCCTCCTCGGGTGTGACTCCATAGATCCTTTTCACTGCTGGATTCACGTACTCGGTTTCGGAGTAGTCGGTCGGCAACAGGAAAAAGGCGTCCTCAACGTTGCTCGCGAACCGCTCGAACCGTTCGCGAACCATCTGAATCTCCTGCTCGCGCTCTTTGCGCTCGGTGATGTCCTGAAACGTCCCTTGAACGGCGATGAGTTCAGCATCCTCATATACCGGTTCTCCGAGCGCGCGAACCCAGCGCACGTCGTCGTCGACTGTGACGATCCGCAATTCCACGTCATACGGTTCGCCCTCGGATGTCAGACGGTCGACAGCATCCCGAATCGTGTCTCTGTCGTCGGCATGATAGAACCCGACCGCGTCTTCAACGGTCACGTCGGCATCCGGTGGCAGTCCGTGGATCCGATACACTTCGTCCGACCATCGTAGCGACTCAGACTGCATATCAAACTTCCATCCACCGATATGTGCGACTTCTTGCGTCTCTTGTAGGAACTGGCGGCTCCGGTCAAGTTCCTGCTTTCGCTGCTTGCGTGCTGTTACATCACGATATAGCCACAGGTGTGCCTCACCCTCGGGCAGGGTGTACGGCACGTAATCGCGTTCGAGCACACGACCGTCTGCCAGCGGAAGTTCTTCGTTTTTCACCGGCTCTCGCCGTTCGATCCGTTCGGTAACCCCTTCGATAAATCCCGCAGGATCGGCGAACAGGTCCTTGAGTTCTTCAGCCGTCGCGGCGCAGTCACGCCCGGTAAGTTCATCACCGCCGATCGGTCTGCCAAACGTCTCTCCCAACAGGTCATTTGCGATAAGTATGTCGCGTGCAGCATCTTCGACGAGCACGCCCATCGGCAGGTGTTCGACTATCGTTCGGAGGATGGTGTTCGTCCGACGAAGCTCCTGTTCCCGTTCTTTGCGCTCAGTGACGTCTCGATTCGTACAGATCAGTGTGCCGTCGTCGAGCAACGAGAGGGTGATCTCCTGATGGACGGGCGCTCCGTCGCGCCGTTTTCCGACCGTCTCGCCGCGCCACTCGCCCTCACGGTCGAGTACCGGAAACACCTCCCGCTCGATCCGTGCGACCTCGTCGTCACCGTACAGTCGCCGCCAACTGCTGCCGAGGAGCGTGTCGGGGTCGTACCCAAAGATGTCGGCGTGGGCGCGATTCATGTAGACGTACTCGCCGTCCGCGTTCAGGATCGAGATCCCGTCTATCGCCGCCGCCATCGCGGCCGACCGCATCTCCAACTGCGCCTCCTGTATTTTGCGTTCGGTGATGTCCGTCGCGACACCGAGCACGGCGTCGCCGTCCGTCTCCACCGGGTCGTAGGGAATCTTCGTCGTCTCCAACAGTCGCGTCTCACCGTCCGCGGTCGTCAGCGACTCCTCGGAAATGTATCTGGGCTCACCGGATTCGATGACCGCCTGGTCGTCGGCGCGAAATCGTTCGACTTCCTCTTCGGAGTCGGCGAAGTCGGCATCAGTAGCTCCTTCGAGGTCGTCGACGGTGGTTCCGTACGCGTCCGCGATGGCCTCGTTCGCCAGCAGGAACTCGCCGGTTTCGTCCTTAGCGAAGACGAACTGTGGAAGCAGATCCACGATCTGGCGCAGCCGGTCGCGCGTCGCTCGCGCACGCTCTTGGTGGCGGTACTTCTCGACGGCGTTGCGAATCTTGTTGGCGAGGATAGTGTACTGGCTCGTCCCAAACGCCTTCTGCAGGTAGTCCGTCACCCCGGCGGCGATCGCGTCGCTCGCGACCGTCTCGCTCCCTTCGCCGGTGTACAGGATGAACGGCATCGCCGGGTACGCGTCGCGCACTCGGTCGAGAAACTCGATCCCGTGCTGTTCGGGCATCTCATAGTCGCTCACGATACAGTCGAACTCCTCCGTCCGAAGTCGATCGAACCCCTCACGAGCGCTCGTCGCCGTCTCGACGGTGAACGCGGGATCCTGCGCGGTGAGCATCTCGGCCGTCAGGTCCCCGACGGCTGGATCGTCGTCGACGTGAAGCACTGCGATCCCCGTCGTCTCAGACATACGTCACAGCCGGTGTAACCGACTCACATAGTAGTTGCGTCCCAGTTTTCACGAGCGATACCGGACTCGCATACGAAGCGGGAGCCAAGTGTCTCAGAGACGGAGCACCCACGATCACTCGCCCAGGTGCAACAACGACCGAAGGGTGCGCCGGCTCGGCCCACACGTTTCGCGGTACGCACAGCTTCGACAGCGGTCGTCGTCGACCCGTGCGGGAGGGCCGTCTATCGCGCGCACCGCTCGCACCGTGCGCCGATAAGCGGCCTTCCGGCGGGTCGTGAGCCGCACCGTTCGGACGACGCCGACCGCCGGGTATTCGACGAGGGTTCGTGGGATCTCACGCTCTCGTTCCCACGCGAGCGCCTTCGCCGCCGCCACCGCACGGACCGACTGTGGCTCAAAGACGCCCTGCTCTGGGGGCTCTCCGGGCGAGCAGACGACCGGGGCGGGTGCCCGATCGGCGTCGCCAGCCAGGAGTTTGTGAACGACCCCGCGGCACTCCCGACCGGTGAGGACGGTCCGTGTCGCCGCCGGGTCGACGAGACGGTCGTACTCGGGGTGGTCGCGCATCCGCGTGAGGTTTCGCCGGTACACGGCCGGTTCACGGCGGATCGGCAGTCGACGAAGTGTCGCGTCCGGCGCGGTCGCCAGCTCGGGATACCGGTACGCCAACTCGATCCGCTCACGGACCGTGGCCGGCACCTCGCGGTCGTCGTCACGCCGTCGGTAGTACAGCTGCCGCGGACAGTAGGCGGCCGACGCCAGGTCGCTGAAAGCGATCACGCGCCGGGGTGGCCGCGGCTTGAGTGATAAACGCTCGGGGAGAGGCGGTCACAAGGAGACGTCGGTCTCGATGTCCGCCGTTGCCTCGCGGAGGCCGTCTTCTCTGGCCGTCGCCGCGTGTGAGTCGCTGAGGTCCGCGTCGGTGAGCAACGACCGAAACTCGTCGCGGAACCGGTCGTTCGCCCGGGCCGACGCGAGGTCCGCCCGCGCGGCCGGGAGCGCCCGTTCGACGGCCTCGACCGGCACGTCGAGCCGGCGCGCACACGCCTTGGCCGACCGATCGGGGTCGTCCGCGAGCAGTCGGCGAAGCACCGGGTACGAGGCCGCCGTCTCCCGGTCGCTCGCGCGAACGAGGTGGAGATCGAAGCGGGCGCGGCGCACGGTCTCGGCGTCGATCGCCTCGTCGGTGTCGCCGTGGCGGTCGGACGCCTCGCGTGTCTCGAATGCGTCCGCGATCGCCTCGTCCGACTCGCCGTCGAAGACCCCCCGGGCGACCCGCTCGTACGCTGCGGTCGAGAGACCGGCCTCGAACGACTCCCGCTCGCGCATCGTCTCGACGAGCGCCACGACGCGGTCCGTCACGGTCGTCTCATCACGGTCGACGAGGCTGCCGGGTGACGACTCCTGCCGCTCGGTAACGGTCGCCTCGCCGGTCGCCTCAAGAAAGACGTCTCGGAGGTGTTCGGTCTGTTCGTCCATGGTGAATTCGTCGGTGCCAGCAGGCATAAACCGCGCGCCGATGGTATGTGTAAACCGATACACTAACATTGGTTTACGAACCACACGAGCACATGTCGACACGGTCCGAGACGGTCGAGCTCGTCACAGACGAGACCGCACGCAACCTCGCGCGGGCAGGATTGTTCGCGGCGCTCGTCGGAGCGTTCGCGTACGTCACCTTTCCGAACCCCGTCTCGCCCGTCTCTGTGACGCTACAGGTGCTCGGCGTCTTCCTCGCAGGCGTCTACTTGGGCCCGGTGTGGGGTGGCGTTTCACTCGCGTTCTACCTCGTCGCCGGCGCGCTCGGGGCACCGGTGTTCCAGGGTGGAACGGGTGGGTTCGGAGCGCTCGTCGGACAGTCCGGCGGGTACCTCCTCTCGTACCCGGTCGCCGCGGTGCTCGTCGGCGGCGTCGTCCACCGAGGGCGCACGCTCCGCGACCCTCGGACGGTCCGCCCTGCCCTCCTCGTCGCCGCGATGGCCCTCGGCACCGTCGTGATCTACGCCGCCGGCGTGCTCGGACTCGTCGTCGTGTTGTCGCTCACGCTGACCGAGGCGGTCGCGGTCGGGGCGGTCGCGTTCCTCCCGGCAGAGGCGCTGAAGATGGCGGCCGCGGTCGGAATCGTGCGGTCCGACGTCGTCAGTGCCGCCGACAGATGATAGACGTCAGCGGTGTCACCGTTCGGTACGGAACAGCGCCGGGCGGCAGGCGCTTGGAGCGACCCGAGGGGAGGAACGCGTCTAGCGCCGTGGCCGTCGACGACGTCTCAGTGCGGATCGACGACGGCGAGTTCGTCGTCCTCACCGGGGCGAACGGCTCGGGTAAGACGACGTTGGTTCGAACGTTCAACGGACTCATCACGCCCACGGAGGGGACCGTGTCGGTCGACGGCACGGCGGTCGAGGCCGACCTCGTGGGCGCTCGCTCGGCGGTCGGGATGGTGTTTCAGAACCCGCGTGACCAGTTCGTGGCGCCGACCGTCGCCGCGGACGTCGCCTTCGGTCCCGAGAACCTCGGCCTCCCACGCGAGGTGATCGACGAACGGGTCGCGGCTGCACTCGACGCGGTCGACCTGCGCGACCGCGGTGAGACACGGATCGCGGCGCTCTCTGGAGGTGAACGACAGCGAGCCGCTATCGCGGGTGCGATGGCGATGGCACCCACACACCTCGTCTGTGACGAGCCGTTCACCGGCCTCGACGAGCCGTCCCGTCGGACCGTCCTCGACCGACTACGGTCGCTCGCCGACGACGGAACGGGCGTCGTCGTCGTGACTCACGACCTCCGCGATGTCCTCGAGCTCGCCGACCGACTCGTCGGACTGAACGACGGTCGAGTCGTCGTGGACGGCCCGCCAGCCGCGGTCGCCGCCGACCTCGCCGACCACGGGGTTCGCGTCCCAGTCACAGACCACGAACGGGCATGACGATCGCGTACGCGCCGGGCGATTCGCTCGCACACCGGCTCGACCCGCGCGCGAAGCTCCTCGTCCAGGCCGGCTTCGCGGCGGCCGTCTACGCGAACACCTCGCCGCGCGGGCTCCTCCTCGCGACGCCGCTCGCCGCCGCCTGTCTGTGGGCGGCCGGGGGCGGTCTCGGTGACGTCTGGGCGTTCCGGTTCGCACTGCCGGTACTGCTCGTCGCACCGGTCGTTGCCGGAGTGACGCTCGGCGAGCCGTGGATACGGCCGGCCCGTGCGGCTACCACGGCGCTCGCGAGCTACCGGGTTGGACTCATCTTCGTCGTCGCGGCTGCGTACGTCCGGTCGACGACGATCCGTGAGTCGCGCGCGGCAGTACACCACACGATTCCCGGACGTCTCGGCGCGGCGGCGGGACTCGGGGTCGCGCTCGTCTTCCGTGCGCTGCCGCTTTTGCGTGCGGATCTCCGCTGCGCGCACGAGGCGGTGCACGCCCGCGGAGGCGGGACCAGACCGGTCTACGTGCGGATGCGAGCGGTCGCGATCGTCGGCGTCCGTCGAACGCTCACCCGGGCCGACCGGCTCGGGACGGCGATGGCGGCGCGGTGTCTCTCGTGGAACCCGACGCTCCCGGCGCTCTCGTTCGGTCGGCTCGACGCCGTCGCACTCGCGCTCGGTCTCGGCCTGATGACCGTCGCCGCAGCGAGCGGGTGATGAGCGTCTCGAGCGGAGCGGTAACGCTGCGCGACGTTAGGGACTACCCGGGGCCCCTTCCATCACGGAGAAGTCCTCGCCGTCGTCGTCGACGCCGATGACCGCCCAGTCGTACGGCGGTTTCACCTCGGTCAGGTGCTGTTGGAGGTCGGCTGCGTTCTCTATCCACGTCACGAAACACCGGAGTCGGGGTGTCTCGCCGCCATCTGCGAGATACGGTTCGAGCTCGTCGGTGTCCATACACAGCGCGGTGACGAGCACGCGCCGCCACTTTCGTTCCGCGACGAACTCGCGCTCGCCCGCTGAGACGCTGTACCCGAGCTCGCGGAAGACGTCTCTGGCCTCCGTCGTCGGTGGGATGCTCGCAGTGGCCATCTGGCCGAGGATTCGGCGCTATCCGTGATAAACTTTCGCACGGTTCTCAGGACGGTGCAGCCGCCGGCGTCTTCGACGGCTCACTCGTGGGCGGCGTCCCACTCGTCGGGCTTCCGGCGGTTGTCACACTCCGTACTCTGAATCCGATCCATCGTGTCCATCGCGGTGTCCAGTGAGCCGCGGTGTCCGCAGGCGAGTCCCCATCGCTCGCGGCCGGCGTCGTCGGCACACGCGACGTGGAACGGACCGGTCGGCCCGCGTTCTGCGCGACGACGGTCGACGTACACGCGCTCGTCGTCCTCCGTCGTCGAGGCGTCGAGAGTCATCGAGCGGTGACCAGCGGCGGATGTGAAGCGGTATGTGAGCGTAAGGTGGTAC
>Ga0209945_1000950_pt1 | contig 10490 bp, 7 predicted proteins | sample SalPonR2_A_D2_MG_FD_185703 | JGI IMG/M metagenome (GOLD analysis project Ga0209945, IMG submission 185703) | Salt pond soil microbial communities from South San Francisco under conditions of wetland restoration - Salt Pond MetaG R2_A_D2_MG... ...
TCGTCTGCTACGCGCTCGACGCCCGCGGCGGCCGCATCGAAGAGGTCGACGTCCGCTACGGGGACCGCCAGCTGCGTCGACCGGACCTCTCGACGTCGCGGAAACGCGTCGCCCACGACCGCATCGAACGCACGCTCGGGATCGACGTCCCCGGGACCGAGGTCGTCGACCTGCTCGAACGGGCCGGCCTCGACGCGGCCCCCGCCGACGGCGGGAAGCGGGATCGCGGCGTGCCCGAGGACGCCCCGGATCCCGACGCGCCCGACGACGTCGCCCTCGAGGCCGTCCCCAGCCGAACCGACGGCCCCGACACGGCGCTCGGGGGTACGGATCCCGCGTCCGGGGACGCGACGGGCGGGGACGCGACCCAACCGTCGACGGACGGGGAGCTGATCTACGAGGTCGAGATCCCGCCCTACCGGGTCGACGTCCTCCACCCGGCCGACGTCGTCGACGACGTCGGCCGCGCCTACGGGTTCAACGACCTCGAACCGACGTACCCCAACGTCTCGACCGTCGGCGGCCGCCACGCGAGTTCGCGGCTGGAGGACGCCGCCCGCGACGCCCTGGTCGGGCTCGGCTTCGAGGACCTGTTGAACTTCCACATGACGAACGAGGCGGAACTGTTCGACCGGATGGGCCTCGCCCCCAGGGACGACGCCCTCGGGGCTTCGGCCCCGCCGACGATCACCGAACCCTACAGCGAGGCCTACACCGTGGTGCGGACGTGGGCGCTGCCCTCGCTTCTGATGGTCCTCGAGAACAACACCCACCGGGCGTACCCCCAGGACCTCGCCGAGATCGGACTGGTCGCGGGCGTCGATCCCGAGGAGCCGACCGGGGTCGAGGAGCACCGCTCGGTTGCCGGCGCGCTCGCCCGGACGGACGCCTCCTACGAGGACGCCAAGGCGCGGCTCCAGGCGCTCGCGGACGCGTTCGGCGCGTCGCTCTCGACGCCGCCGACGACCCACCCCTCCTTCATCGACGGCCGGGCCGCCGAGGTCGTCCTCGACGGCGAGTCCGTGGGCGTCGTCGGAGAACTCCACCCGAAGGTGCTCGTCGAGCACGACCTCGAACTCCCGGTCGCGGCCTTCGAGTTCCGACTCGACGGGCTCCGGTAGCGGCCGCCCTCTTGCCACGCCTTTTGTTTCAATCGTCCGCGTCGGGGTCGACGTCCACGTCTACGTCCGACTCCGACCCTTCGGACGGTCCCGCCGGCCCCCGGACGTCGCCGTCGCGCCACGTCCCCCGGCGGAACCACGCGTACGCGATGGCCGCGCCGGCGACGTTCGAGACGACGAACCCCCACCAGACGCCCGGCGGGCCCATGGCGGCGAGCAGCGCCGGCACCGCGAGTGTGACGCCCGCGACCTCGAGCGTGTAGGGGCCGATCCCGTAGGCCAGCGCCGCCGCGACCGGAAGGCGGATTCCCCCTAAAAATGCGACCGCGATCGCGGCGGCGACGAGCGTCTGTCCGGCCCCCCTGAACGCGCCGGTGTAGGCGCGTATCACGCCGATGCACCCGAACGTCAGCGCGACGTACCGGAGGAACTCCGCGCCGACGCGGATCACCTCGGGGTCGTTCGTGAACACCGCCGAGATCGGCTCCGGGAACAGGAAGATGAGGCCCCCGGCGGCCCCGAGGATCAGGAACATCGCCTTCGAGGCGAAGTGGGCCGCCTGGCCGGCGCGGTCGGGCTTCTCCGCGCCGATGTTCTGTCCGGCCATCGTCTCGACGCCCTGGGAGACGGCGATCGCCGGCAGGAAGATGACCGAGAAGATCCGGACGCCGATCCCGTAGCCGGCGACGACGGCGGTCGGAAAGCTCCCGACGACCACGAGCATCGCGTTGACCGAGATCGCCCGGCCGGTCCCCTCGATCGACGCCGGGACGCCGATGTCGAGGGTCTTCCTGAAGTACGCCGCGTCGGGGCGCATGTCGGCGAGCCGGATCTTCACGCCCCGCGTGCCCGCGAACATGATCGCGAGGCCGACCGCCATCGCCAGCCCCCGCGAGACGATGGTCGCGTAGGCCGCGCCGACGACGCCCAACTCCGGGAACGAGACCGTCCCGACGACCGGGGCGTCTGCGACGACCGTCCACCCGAAGATGAGAAACGGGTCCAACGCGAGGTTGACGACGACGGTACCGAACATCACGAGCATCGGCGTGACCGTGTCGCCGTACCCCCGCATCAGCGAGATGAAGACGAAGAAGCCGAACATCAGGGGCAACCCGAGCGCGATCACGCGCATGTAGGCGGTCGCGGCGACGAGCGTCGCCGGTTCGGCCCCGAACACCCGGAGGAGGTCGTCGACGAAGACGTACCCCACGGCCCCGATCCCGACCGCCGCGACCACCGCGAACAGCATCGTCTGGGAGGCGGCGTACTCCGCGGCGCGCTCGTCGCCCGCCCCCACGTTCTGGGCGACCAGGACCGACCCGGCGACCGACACCCCGAGACCCAGCGAGATGAGCAAAAACACCATCGGGAACGCGAAGGAGATGGCCGCAAGCGCCGTCGTCGAGTACTGGCCGAGCCAGAACGTGTCGACGAGGTTGTAAGCGGTCTGCAGCAGGTTCGTGATGACGATGGGCACGGAGAGGTAGAACAGCGGCTTCGCGATCCCGCCCTCCGTGAGTTCGAGGTCGTCCGGCCCTTTGAACATCACTCGTGGCCCTCCCGACCGACAGCCTCGTCCGGTCGTCCGTCGTGACCGCGCACTCCCGGCAGTACGATCCGGTCGGGCAAATGGATTCCGTCTCGCCGCCGCCTCGACCGCTTTCCACCCCGGTTCCCGCGACCCGCTACCGACGCCGGCCGCCGTGGCCGGGGTAGTCGCGCTCGAAGCGCGTCTCGATCTCCTCGGTCGACACCTCGATGACCGTCGGCCGGCCGTGCGGGCAGGCGTAAGGGTTCTCGCAGCCGTCGAGCGCTCCGAGCAACGCCTCGACGCTCCCCTCCCGCAGCGACGTGTTCCCCGTGATCGAGGGGTGACATGCCAGATCGCCAAGCACGTCGTCGACGACCGACTCGACGGTGCCCTCGGGGTCGCCGCCGACGAACTCCCCGAGCAGGTCGCGGGCGAGTTCCGGCGCGGCGTCGCCGACGTGGTCGGCCAGGAACGCCGGTACCGTCGTCACCGAGAGCGTCCCGTCGCCGAGCCGCGTTCTGAACCCCAGCCGCGAGAGCGCGTCGCCGTACTCCTCGGCGAGCGCCGCCTCGCGGGCGGTCACGCCGACCGCCACCGGGTCGGTCAGCGTCTGGGTGGTGACGTCCCCGGCGAAGCGCTCCCGCAACCGCTCGTAGTTCACCCGCTCGTCGGCGGCGTGTTGGTCGATCAGGAGGAGCCCGTCGGACGACTCCGCGACGAGGTAGGTGTCGTCGAACTGCCCGAGGACGCGCAGGTCGGGGAGCCGGTCGAACCCCGCCGGCGTCCCCGTCGTCTCCCCGCCGTCGAGGGTCCGCTGGGTCGTCGGCCCCGACGGGGGCTCGGGATCCGAGCCGGTTCCGTCGGCGTCGGCCGCCGCCCCGAACTCGCCCGTCGCGCCCGAATCCGACGTTCGGGACCCGCTTTCGCCGCGGTCTCGCGAACGCGTGTCCTCCGGATCCGTGCCGGTCGCAGCCGCCTCGTCCGCTTCGGCGGTGGCGGTCCCCCCGGCTTCCGCGGTGGACGCCTCGTCCGCCCCGGTATCGGCGCTTCGCACCCGTTCGTCGGCGTGGTCGTCGTTCCCGTCCCCGCGACCGTCGCGTCCCCCGGACGAGTCTCGATCCTCCGGGCTCTTTTCCTCCTCGGACCCTCCCCCAGTTCCCGCGCCGTCCCCTCCGACACCCCCGGGCGACACTTCGGTCTGCTCGGGGGCCGACCGCCCCCGTGGCGCGCGCGACCGGAGCAGTCCCGCCTCCGAGAGGGCCGCCTCCACGGCCTCGGTGACGGCCGCCTTGACCGCCGCCTCCTCGGCGAACAGCACCTCCAGCTTGCGGGGGTGGACGTTCACGTCGACGCCGCCCGGCGGGAGCCGCAGGTCGACAACGGCGAAGGGGTACCGATCCGGCGCGAGGCCGTCGCCGTAGGCGTCGACGACCGCCTCCCGGACCGCGCTCGCGGTCACGTACCGGCCGTCGACGAGCGTCGTCACGTACTCGCTGCCCGCCCGGTTCGTCTCGGGGTGGCTGACGAGCCCCTCGACGCCCGCCACCGGGCTCTCCGCGCCGCCCTCGTACTCCACGGGGACCATCGATTCGGCCACGTCGCGGCCGTACACCGCCATCACCGCGCCCTTGCGGTCGCCGTCGCCCGTCGTGGCGAACGTCTCGCGGCCGTCCCGCGAGAGCGACACCGCGACGTCGGGGCGGGCCAGGGCGTAGCCGGTGACGATCCGGGCGACGTGGTCGAACTCCGTCGCCTCCGTCTTGAGGTACTTCCGGCGCGCCGGGACGTTCCCGAAGAGGTCGGTCACCTCGACGGTCGTCCCCTCCGGACAGCCGGTCGGGCCACAGGAGACGACCTCGCCGCCCTCGACGACCAACTCGGTGCCGTAGGCCCCGCCCCGCGGCTTCGTTTCGACCCGCAGGCGCGCCACCGACCCGATGGCGTGCAGCGCCTCCCCGCGGAAGCCGAGCGTGCCGATCGAATCGAGGTCGCCGACGTCCCGGAGCTTGCTCGTGGTGTGTTCCTCGACCGCCAGGCGGGCGTCGGACTCGGTCATCCCGACGCCGTCGTCCGAGACGACGATCCGGTCGGTCCCGCCCGCCTCGACGGCTACGTCGATCCGGCCCGCGTCGGCGTCGAGGGCGTTCTCGACCAGTTCCTTGACCACGGAGGCCGGGCGCTCGACGACCTCCCCGGCGGCGATCCGATCGCGCGTCTCGGCGTCGAGTTCCCTGATCTCCGGTGACATCGCGTCTCGGTTCGACGGTGTGTCGGGGCGGGCCTAACCGTTTCGCTCGCGCTACCGGACGGAACGGGGGAAGATAGCGAGTACGCTCGATACGCCGACGGCGCTACTCCGTCCACCGGATCTCGTACTCGAGTTCGTACCGCTTCTCGCCGGTCTCCGAATCCGTGAGCCGTTCGAGTTCGACTTCGAACCGAGGGCGTTCCGGCACGGTCGCGGCCTGCTCGTCCGCGTCGCTCGCCAACGTGACGTCCCCCGACTCGATCTGATCCGCGGCGTCGCGCAACGCCTCGGCGATGTCGGCTCTGGGCACCTCCGCCTCGGTTTTGAACAGTTGTTCTTCGGGCATCGGTGCCCGCTACGACCCGACGTGATAAGTAATACCATGCGGCTCCCGGTGGGACAGATCGCTTTCGGCCGTCACTCGCCGTCGAGACGGCGCTGCCACTCCCTGACCCGGTTCATCAACTCGACCGGCGACGTCTCGGCGAGTGACGTTTCGCGGACTTCCTCGACGACGGCGGCCGTATCCGGATCGACCGCCCCGCCGTCGGACGTGCTCCGGGCGGCGTCGCTCGCTTCGGTTGCGTCGTCGCCAGGGACGTCCGCCCCGTTCGCCCCGCCCTCGGATCGCCCGGCTCCGTCCCGGAACTCCCCGCTCCCGAGGTCGAACACCGTCTGCACCGGCTCCCCGGAGTCGCCGCCTCTCGCCTCGATCGCCCGCTCCTCGCGGAGCCGCCGGAGCACCTCGCCGGCCCGGTCGACGACGGGCGCCGGGACGCCTGCCAGGTCGGCCACGTGGACGCCGTAGGAGCGGTCGGTCGGCCCCGGCTCGATCGTCCGGAGGAAGGCGACGCCATCGTCTGCCCCCGCGCCCGCGTCCCCCTCCGTCCCCGTCTCCGTTCCTACCTCCGCTTCCGCTCCAGCCTCCGCCTCCGGCTCCCCCGCGACGGCGACGTGGACGTTCTCGACGCGCGGCAGCTCCTCGGCCAGCGACGTCAGCTCGTGGTAGTGGGTCGCAAACAGCGCGAACGCGCCGACCTCGTTGTGGAGGTACTCGGTGGCCGCCCACGCGATCGAGATGCCGTCGTAGGTCGCGGTGCCGCGGCCGACCTCGTCGAGGACGACGAGCGACTCGTCGGTCGCCGAGTGGAGGATGTTCGAGAGCTCCTCCATCTCGACCATGAACGTCGAGCGCCCGCCCGCGAGTTCGTCGAGCGCGCCGACGCGGGTGTAGATCCCGTCCACGAGGCCGACCCGCGCCGAGTCGGCGGGGACGAACGAGCCGACCTGCGCCAAAAGCGTCACGAGCGCGGCCTGCCGCATGTAGGTCGACTTGCCCGACATGTTCGGGCCGGTGACGAGCAAGAACCGCCGCTCCCGGTCGAGATACAGGTCGTTGGGGACGAACTGGGTCTCGGTCTCGACGACGGGGTGGCGTCCGGCCTCGATGTCGAGGACGCGCTCGTCGGCCAGTTCCGGGCGCGTCCACCCCTGCCGTGCGGCGTGCGTCGCGAGCGAGCAGTAGGCGTCGAGTTCCGCGAGCGCCCGCCCGACCGCCCCCAGCAGGTCCGCCCGGTCGGCCACCGACGCCCGGAGCCGACAGAACGCCTCGTACTCGCGCTCGCCGCGCTCCTCTTCCAGGCGGAATATCTCCCGCTCCTTCTCGCGGAGTTCCCCGAAGACGTACCGTTCGGCGTTCTTCAGCGTCTTGATGCCCTCGTACTCCTCGGGCACCGAACCGGTCTCCGATTTGGGGACCTGGACGTAGTAGCCGTCGGTCTTGTTCCGCCCCACCGTCACCCGCGAGAACCCGTGGCGGCGCGTCTCGCGCTCCTCCAGCGTCTCGAAGAACTCGAGGGCCGCCTCGTGGCGGGCGACCAACTCGTCGAGGTCCTCGTCGTAGCCGCGTTCGATCAGCCCGCCCTCGTGGAGCGTCTTCGGGGGGTCGTCGGCCAGCGCCTCCAGTTCCGACCGGAGGTCGGCTATCGCGGCCCGGTCGAGGTCCGCGAACAGCGCCGCGACCGGCGAGTCGGCCAGTTCCGGCGAGCCCTCGATGCGCTCGCCGAGGTCGGGCACCAGGGCCAGCGTCTCCCGGACGCGCAACAGGGCGTCGGCGTCGGCGCTCCCCGAGACGGCCCTGGAGGCGGCGCGCTCGACGTCGTAGGCCTCGGAGAGCGTCTCCGCGATCCCCTCCCGGACCAGGGCGTCCCCGAGGAGGGCGTCGACGGCGTCGTGTCTGGTCTCGAGGGTCCCCGCCCGGCGGAGCGGCCGGGTGAGCCACTCCTTCAGGAGCCGCCCGCCGGCGCTCGTCTCGGTGTGGTCGATCGTCCCGAACAGCGTCCGCCCGCCCGGCGTCATCGGCTCGGTCACCTCGAGGTTCCGCTGTGTGGTCGCGTCGACGGCGACGTGGTCGTCGGGCTCGTACGCGCCGATCCGGGTGATCGAGGCGAGCGCGCCGACGCCCGTCGCCTCGACGTAGTCGATCGCCGCCCCCGCCGCGGCGACGGCGGTCTCGGAGAGCCCCACCGTCCCGGGGACGTCGCCGAACTGCTCGGTGAGGCGGTGGCGCGCCCGCCCCGGCGCGAACGCCTCGGTTTCGTGCAGCGTCAGCCGGGCGTTCAACTCGTCGCGGACCGACGCGAGGAAGTCGTCGTCGCTTCGGACCCGCGGCCCCGGCAGCACCTCGACCGGATCGAAGCGGTACAGTTCCGAGAGTGCCCGGGCCGCGGCGTCCGCCCCGGACAGCGTCGTCGCTCGAAAGCGCCCGGTCGTCACGTCACAGACAGCGAGTCCGTAGGCGTCCTCGCCGTCGCACGCGACGCTCGCGAGGTACTGGGCGTCGGACCGGTCGGTCTCGAGGAGCGTCCCGGGGGTGACGATCCGGACCACCTCGCGGACGATGTCGCCGTCCTCGTCGCGCTGGTCGGCGACCGCGATCCGGTAGCCCCGCTCGGCGAGCGCCTTTATATACGGCGTCAGCTCGTCGACCGGCACCCCGGCCATCGCGTAGTGCTCGCCGCCCGAGGAGCGCTCCGAGACCTTCAGATCGAGCTCCTCGCCGACCACCTCGGCGTCCTCCCCGAAGAACTCGTAGAAATCGCCCATCTGCATCGCCAGCAGGTCGGCCCCGCTGTCGGCCTTCAACTCGAAGAACTCCCCGACGATGCCCGAACTCATGCCCGGATCGGGGGGTGGAAGCGGTTAAAGCGTGACGGGTCGGCCGCGGTTTCGCGTCGGTCCCGGACGAGGGCCGCCGGCTACAGCTCTTCGATGAACTCGATCAACTCCCCGTCCGGCCCGTAGACGAACGCGATCTCGAGGTCGCCGAACGTCTCCGGCGGCATGAAGATCTCCGTTCCGGTCGATTCGAGGTCCGCCACCGCGCTCTCGACGTCGGGAACGACGAACCCGAAGTGGAGGACGCCGGTCGGGAGGTCCTCGACGAGGCCGTTGATCTCGTAGGGCGGCCGTTCGAAGCAGTAGATCCGCTTGTCCGCGACCGAGAGCGCGACGTACTCCGAGCCGTCCCCGGCGTCGCCCGACTCCAGCACGTCGCCGCCGAGGACGTCCCGATAGAAGGCGGTGCTGGCTTCGATGTCGTCGGTCTTGATCGCGACGTGGAAGAACCGTTCGAGTGCCATGTCCCACCAACGCGCGGGCATTTATAAACCAGTTGTGCCCGCCGGTCCCTCCATTTATAAGCTGTCCGTACCTCCCCGTGTCTTTTTTCGACGCCGACCGGCGGCCGCTCACGCCGACCGGTTCGCGGCGGCCTCGACCGCCTCGAGCGCGGCGTCGAGGTCCTCCGAGAGCACGGCGATCCCCCCGCCGTCGACGTCGGCGACGGCACACGGCGAGGCGTCGAGCGCGTCCTCGAGGTCGGCGTCGGGGCGACACGCGAGCGCCACCCGGAGGTCGGGGTCGCGCTCGCGACCGTCGAGCAGCGCCGCCCCGAGCGCCGGATCCGCGCCGAAGCTGATCCGACCGGGGGCGACCGTTCCCGCATCCCCCGATCCCGAAGACGCCACCCCGCCCTCGACCGCCGCGACGTCCCCGCCCGTCTCGGCGTACGGCGTCGCGCTGGCGACGTTGTCGACCGCCGAGGCGGCGGCTCCGGACACGTCCCCGCCGCCCTCCGCGAGCCGATCGGCCGCCTCCCGGACGGTCTCGATCGCCCCGGCGCGGCCGGCCTCGTTCCGGAGGTCGACGAGGTGATGCACCGCGCCCGGCCCCGTCCCGGCGGCGTGGTGGTACCGCACCGCCCGCTCCATGAACGAGACGCCGCGTTCGACCGCCGTTTCGAGGGGTGCGCCCCGCGCGAGCCGCGTCGCGATCGTCGCCGAGAGCGTACAGCCCGAGCCGTGCGTCGCCTCGGTGTCGATACGGGGGTGCCGCATCGTCTCCGCCCCGCCGGGGCCGACGAGGACGTCGAGCACCGCCGCTCCGGGGACGTGACCGCCCTTTATCAGGGCGGCCTCGGCCCCCATCGAGCGGAGCCGTCGCCCCGCCTCCAGCGCGCTCGCCTCGTCGGTCGGCTCGATGCCCGTCAGCACGGCCGCCTCGTCGGCGTTCGGCGTCGCGAGCGTCGCTTCCGCGAGGAGGTCCTCGTAGGCGGACTCGGCGGCCTCGGTCAACAGCCGATCCCCGCTCGTGGCGACCATCACGGGGTCGACGACGACGGGCGCGTCGAACCCCGCCGCGTAGTCGGCCACCGTCTCGACGACCTCGGCGGTCGCCAACATCCCGGTCTTGACGGCCCGCACGTCGAAGTCCTCGCGGACGGCGTCGATCTGGGCGGTGATCTCCGCTATCGGGAGGCGGTGACTCGACTCGACGCCGGTCGTGTTCTGGGCGGTGACGGCGGTTATCGCGGAGACGCCGAACCCGCCGGTCGCCTCGATCGTCTTGAGGTCGGCCTGGATGCCGGCCCCGCCGCCGGAGTCGCTGCCGGCGATGGTCAACACGACCGGTTTGCTCGTCGGCGCCGCGGCGCGCGTGTCGCTCATACGCGCGAGTATAACCCGGACGTACAAACAGGTGATGGTGCGGCTTCAGACGCGCTTCCGGCGCGTGCTACTCCTCGGCCGTCGGGATCGGCCCGGTGCCGATCACGTCCCGGACGGCCGCCTCGAAGGCGCGTCTGGTGTCGAAGTACACCTCGTCGGTTTCCTCCAGGATCACCGCCAACTCTCGGGGACCGTCGGGGGTTCGGATGACCGTATTGCCCTCCCGGCGAACGACCTCGCTCTTCCCGATGGCGTAGTGCAGCCGCGATGCCACCCGTGCCAGCGGTGCGCCCTCGACCGGTTCGCCCTCGCCGAGCGGGACTGCCGGCCCCTCCGTATCCTCGTCAGTATCGCTCATTGGCTCGATTTTCGGACGTGAGGACCTAATCCTTACGAACCCTCGCCCCGGCGCTCGTTCGACCCCAACGACTTTGTATTCGGCGATGGTACCACTTGGTTGTATGACGCAGTTCAACGAGTTCAGCGACGTCGGCGAGGCGGAGGTAACGCGAGCGATCGGAAGCCAGTGGACCGACGAGTTCATGGAGTTCACCGAATCCGACGTGATCGTCGTCGGCGGC
>Ga0209945_1000951_pt1 | contig 10485 bp, 10 predicted proteins | sample SalPonR2_A_D2_MG_FD_185703 | JGI IMG/M metagenome (GOLD analysis project Ga0209945, IMG submission 185703) | Salt pond soil microbial communities from South San Francisco under conditions of wetland restoration - Salt Pond MetaG R2_A_D2_MG... ...
ACCACTATTCTGTATAATGTATTTGTCCAATTTTTGAAAGTACCGCTTCCAGAGGGACCATTTGGGATAGGTGATGCAGTCTCTGTCGGTAGGTTAATAGGGCAAATAGTATGAGTATAGGCGCAGATTTACTGGGGGCAGTCAGTTCCGTCACGGAACCGGTGACTCTCTTGTTGTTGTTAGCAGGCGTGCTTATTGGTATTATAATGGGGTCACTTCCGGGTATGACGGCAACGATGACTGTTGCAGTTCTAGTCTCATTTACATTTTCAATGGAGCCAATACCTGGAATGATGCTGCTGCTTGGAATATACGGAGGAGCGTTATATGCAGGGTCTATCCCGGCGATTCTTATTCGAACTCCAGGGACTCCGAGTGCTGCTGCAACGGTGTTTGACGGATTCCCTCTCGCTCAGCAGGGGAAGGCAGGTCAGGCGATCTCTATCGCTACCATTGCCTCGTTCATTGGTGGTGCGATAAGCGTAATACTTCTTACATTTGTGGCTCCTCAAATTGCTGCCTTTGCATTGGAATTTGCTTCACCGGAGTATTTTGCTTTGGCAGTATTTGGACTGTCAATTATTGCTAGTGTAAGTGGAGATTCAATAATAAAAGGACTCATATCTGGTTTATTTGGCATGTTTCTTGCTACAGTTGGACTTGACCCGGTTATGGCTGCCCCGCGCTTCACCTTCGGATATGAGTTTCTAACATCGGGAATTCAGTTTATTGCGGTGATGATTGGGCTGTTTGGAATTGCTGAGGGCCTTTACAGATACCAATCTGAGCTCACAGAGAACGAAGCAGGTCAGGAAGTAACAAACATTGTTCCCAGCACAAATATCATAAAAAGGGTGCTACCACTTTCGCTCGCTTCAAGCGTGGGCGGGACTATAATCGGGGCAATTCCAGGAGCTGGAGGTGATATAGCGTCTTTTGTAACATACAACGAATCTAAGAGATGGCTAGATGATGGCACCTTTGGAAAAGGAGATATTAGAGGAGTTGCAGCGGCAGAATCTGGAAATAATTCTTCAACCGGTGGTGCATTAATTCCAACACTTACACTTGGAATTCCAGGTGACTCGGTTACGGCAATCCTTATTGGCGCACTAATGGTTCACGGGATTCGGCCCGGTCCTGATCTCTTTCAGGATGAGCCAGAGCTAGTATATTCAATTTTTGTTGGCTTTTTCTTAGTGTACATTGTGATATTGATCGTCGGGCTTCTGGGTGCACGTGCTTGGGCAAAAATCATAGATTTTCCTCCAAAATATCTATGGCCAATGATATTTATACTCTCATTAGTTGGAGCATATGCCTTAAGAGGAAATCCGCTAGATCTATGGACGGCAATCGGAGCTGGCATCCTAGGCTACGTCATGCGCGTTGAAGAGTACCCATTAGCACCGATGGTACTTGGACTCATACTCGGACCTATTGCAGAGGTAAACCTTCGGAGGTCATTACAGCTGTCTAATGGGAGCCTGAGTATATTTATCGATAGCCCTCTAGCGATGGTTATTCTCATTCTGAGTATAGTGTCGGTTACTTATCCAGTAGTTCAACAGGTACAAAATAAAAGAGCGTAGAATTCCTCACAGTTTGAAATTTAGACTTTCTGATCTACACACATATACTATTTATCATAAACACTTCTGAAGATATTGTTGGCACTAGTGGGGGATATAGTGGAGTCTAAAAGTCCTTGTCGTGGTACCCACCACATTTGATGTAGCCTGTTGGTATCTGAAGACCTGACGGGAAGTGTAAACGGATACTTCTGTGGATTAGTATGAAAACACTCGTCAATATACTCACGGCGCAGAGTGCCACCGGGAAAGCTATTGAACAACGAATTTCTATGGCTTATTCTCAGTCTGGCCAAATGGGTCAAGCTCAATCTTGCCAATCGTTTTCGACAGCATGGCTCGTACCAGTAGGCAAAATTTGGATTGTAATCCTATTGGGAAACAGGACAGTGAGCATCGAATCGTTCGTGAGATTGCTTATCTAGAAATATCGTGTCCCTCGCCGTTCAGTACCTGCTCCACTTCCTCAGGCGTCACGACCGCGAGGTCGCCCTTAATCGTGCGTTTGAGTGCAGCCGTCGCTGCGGCATACGATAGCGCTTCTGAGACGCTATCACCGGCGATCTGCCGGGCAAGGTATCCACCGATGAACGCGTCGCCGGTCCCAATAGGATCAACTGTTTCAGTCTCAAAGGCAGGCTGTTCGTAGGTCGCACCATCGTGAACTGCAAGCGCACCGTTGGTCCCGCAGGTGACGATTACTGTCTCAAAGCCAAAGTCGGCTGCCAATCCGGCGGCAAGTTGGTCGGGAGATCCCTGTCGCTTTAGGACGTTGTGAACATCTCGTTCGGCGGCGATAAGGATGTCAATTGATTCAAACAGCGACTCGTACGCCCGGCGCGCGTCAGCCGCCGACCAGAGCTTTGAGCGGTAGTTGAGGTCAAAGGCAGCCGTCGTCCCCGCCTGCTGGGCGGTTTCCAAGAGGTCTGTTGTTGTCTCGTGGAGAGTTTCGGAAAGCGCGGGCGTGATCCCACTTGTGTAGAAGAACTTGGCATCACGGACCGCGCCTTGGAACTGGGTAGTCGGATGGGCGGTCGTGATCGACGCGTCGGCGCGGTCATAGATGACTGTCGTCGGTCGCGGGGTGGCCCCCTGTTCAATGTAGTATACTCCCTGTCGTCCCTCATCATCCCATTCGATACGTGGCTCAACCCCGTGTTGCCGGACCTCATTGGTGACCCGGCGTCCCAGTGGGGAGTCGGGAAGCTTTGAGAACCACACCGACGATGCGCCAAGCCGTGTGGCGGCGATAGCAACGTTGCTCTCGGCACCTGCAGTCCGGAAGTTCAACGAATTTGCGGTTTCTAATCGCTCTCCTGACGGGGGACTCAGACGAAGCATCGTCTCCCCGAAAGTAGCGAGATCTATCGTCATCGGTGCTCCTCGGCCAATGCGGCGAACTTGCGGGCTGTCTCTGTCAGCAAATCAAACTCACCGGCTTCGATCGCTTCTTTATCGACGATTGCGCTACCAACACCGAGGGCTACCGCCCCAGCGTTGAAGAACGCAGCTGCGTTGTCTAACGAGACACCACCCGTTGGGACAATTGGGACCTGTGGAAGTGGGCCGTTGATAGCACTTACGTGTTCTGGACCAGTCGTTGATGCGGGGAACAGCTTGCAGAAGTCTGAGCCCGCTTCGATTGCTCTGACCGCTTCGGTCGGAGTCATTACACCCGTTGCAATGGGTGTTCCGTACCGTTTACACGTTTTGATGACGTTAACATTTATCGACGGTGTGACGACGAATTCTGCACCAGCCATCTGGACAGCTCGGGCAGTTTCTGAGTCAAGAACGGTGCCAGCACCGATAACAATATCATCAAACTCGTCGGAAACCTCCTGAATCATATCAACCGCACTAGGAGTATTAGCCGTTATTTCGATTGCTTCTATTCCCCCTGCTGCAATAGCATTAATAACCTCGTTACACACCTCTGGTTCGATTCCACGAATAATCGCAACGATACCAGTCTCTAAGATACGCCTGTCCGGAGTGGCCTTGATCATAAGTCTATGCTCCAGTACTATTTAATCGCGTATATAAATAGTGATATAGTAGTAATTAACATTTTCACGGATAAAAAATGCGGACCCCTGATTGCGTAGCGACAGTATAGCGTACGATTTATGACTTGTTCTATGAGTGAAAATAACTCTCGCGACGCTTGTACATGTGAGCAGCCGGCTGTGCCAGCCAGACATTATACCTATCCGGTCAAGTACACCCGCTACGCAAGGTACGCGGGAACAGACTCCCACGCGTCCGGTGCAAGTGTGACAATATCTGGCCGGATCACTGACCCGATCTCGACGTCCTCACGGTGAGAGTCGACTCTCGCAACGCCAATCGTTCCGACGCGACTGAGATGCCGTTCAATCCGCATCGGCGACACCACTCCGTCAGCTACTACGGCTACCATCCCAGTGTACTCCTAGTCAAATAGTAATGCAAGTCGCTCCTGGAGGTTCAGTGACGAACTCAGATACACCACCTCCACAGCAAGCTGTATCGGGTCTGGGCCCGGACGTCTTCGATAGCGTCACCGACGACGGTGTACGTCCCGTCAGCCAACCCCTCAAGTTCAGTTATGCGTACGATTCCTCCACCACGAGGTCACCGGTACTCGACATCACAGTAATCGTATCGCCATTGTTGTTCCAAACGGGTGCTGACGCGTTCCAGTACAGCGCGTTGATGTATCCATTCTACTGCCGGTACACAGCGTGAGATTATCACCAGGTGCGAGCCTCTATCCGACCACAAATAAACAAACAACGCGGTGGTGTTTAACCGAATTACACCGTCGCGATCAGCTCGAGACCGTGGAATTTCTCGTTAACGAGCTAGACTATCTCGGTCCAGTTTTTGCTGAAGACGGGTCTCGATTTTAGCTACTTCGCCATGGAAAGCAGAATGCCATTGAACGGCTGTGTTGAATCGCTGTAAGGCGTAGAGATTCACTGTTTGACGAAGCGCTTGATATTGTAAACCACACACATCAGAGCGATCTCACGGAACTCACGGAACCACGACCGCGCCCGCAGGGCGAAGCCGAGCGAGCGCTTCACAGCCGACTTTACAGTTTCGGTCATAGAGCGCTGATTGTAGCGGTTATCGTCAATTCTGGCGTTGTGTGCGTGGTCGTACGGTGCGAAGATGCGGTGCTTGATCAGTGGTCTGATTCCGAGATCGCGGAGACCTTCACGAAGTGATTGCTTGTCGTAGCCCTTATCGGTCGCAAGAGACCGCAGATCGCCCGCGTTCCGGCGGGCGATCTGCTCAGCGAGATCTGCGTCACTTCCTTCCCAGTTCGTTGAGCAGTGAACGTCAAGGACGGCTTGCGACGCTGTATCGACCAGTTTCGTGACTTTGGGCTTCTGAACGCGGTAGCTGATTCGCTGGCAGTAGTGGCGGCTCGCTGGTGAGCGATCGTAGAACGTGGCGTCGATCGCGGCGTGTTCAGAGAGGTCGTGCAGCTGCGCCGACTGGCGCAGCAGCACTCGACAGACGCTCATACTGATCCGGTCGAACGCCTTACACAACGTGGACGGCGCGGGGAGATCGGCCGCGCTGAGGCCGATCTCTCCGGTTATTTGTGGCATTTCTTTGAGCAGGTCGATCGTCATGCGGTACGACGTATCAAAATAAATCCGGAGACAATGGAGGGAAACGAGTGCGTAGTCGGCGAATCCGCCGCCCCGGACGGTGGCGGCGGATTCGCCTCCATCGCCAGTAACTCTTTGAGCAACCGGGACAACTTCCCCGATGAAGCGGGAGATCTGTGTCATAGGCAACCGAATCTTCCCGCTTCAACGCCTTTGATTTAGCGACCTACCCTACCGCCGTATGGCGATTCAACACAGCCCGTCGATACTAACGTACAAAGCGAGAGTCGAGGGAATCGAAGTCGTAGAAGTGTCCGAACGCGACACAAGCAAGACGTGTTGTGCCTGCGGTAGGAAAGACGAGAGTCAGCGTGTTGAGCGTGGCTTATACGTGTGCGAGGAGTGCGATGCGGCGTTCAACGCTGATGTGAATGGGGCGGAGAACATCCGTCTCAACATGAATCAAAGTAACTCCGAGTCTGCACCCGGTTTGGGTGGGGATAGGAGTACCGGCTGGTTGGCACAGCCCGGAGTCTAGCTTCATGACTTGTCCCACGGATTCTCACCGAGGGAACAAGTGGTAGACTGCAAACCCTAATATCCCAACTCAGCGGTGCGGTGCCGTGGGATTCCTCCGCCTTCAGGCGGAGGAGGATGTCAATTAGTTCCGATGGGGGCGGTTAGGGCGTGGATAGGGAGTTTAGATCCTCAGACAGACGATATCGAGATCAGTATCAGCTAAGATAGCAGTACGTGTAACTCTCTGAGGATTTCAACAGGGCCACATAATTCACCTAGAGATGTTACGTAAGCATCCAACCCCAGTCGTGGCTACGAGCGTGGAGAGATTCCCTATTGTTGGCTTCATCCCACCCCTGAAGGGATGTGCTTTCGCCTCGCCACCGTTGTAAACGCCAGGATTCTCCGGATAAAAAATATAGATCGGCCTCCTGAGCGCTCTGGACAGATCTTTTGATCAAAGCTGCTGTGAGATCCCCTGTTGTCTGTCCACCGACATCATCACTCGCACAGCAACACGGCTGGTGATCTGATATCTCAGTGGTTGTGCGACTAGGAGTCATGTATAGCAAGTATCGTTGAAGTATATTGCTAGCAACTGCGTTATTGAAGACAAAATATTTTCAAAGCTGTAGGCCGAGGGATTGGTACTGACAGACCGATGCCTCAGATGGAAACTGCGCAGTTTGAGACGGATTTGAGCCTGTTCAAGTACGATAGTCTTGAGCAGCTTCCTCAAGCCTACCGAGAGTTAGATAAAAAAGAACGCACCGAACGCATTGAAGCGGCACTAGACGAGCTCGGCGATGATGTGATCATTCTCGGCCACAATTACCAGCGTCGAGAGATTGTCGAACACGCTGACTTTATCGGCGACTCATACCAGCTTAGTAGGGAAGCTGCCAATGCTGATTCCGAATACGTCATCTTCGGCGGTGTCACGTTCATGGCCGAGTCAGCAGACATCATCACAGATGATAGCCAATCGGTGATCCTCCCGAGCATGGAAGCCTCGTGTCCGATGGCCGGGATGGCCGAAGCACTACAGGTTGACGCTGCCTGGGCCGAGATTACTCAGGCAGAACCTGATGAGACCATCATCCCAATCACGTACATGAACTCATACGCCGATCTAAAAGCCTTCTGTGCCGAGCAAGGCGGTCTTGTCTGTACTTCCTCAAATGCACACAAAGCCTTCGAGTACGCCTTCGATAAAGGAGATAAAGTCTTGTTCCTCCCAGACAAGCATCTCGGAGAAAATACTGCTCACAGACTCGATATGGCCGACGAAATCGCCGAGTGGGACCCGTGGGACCCTGAGGGCAAAGATGCCGCGGACGTCGTCAACAACGATATTATTCTCTGGGACGGCTATTGTCAGGTCCATGAACGTTTCCAGAAGTCACACATTAAGGACTTGCGTGAGCGCCGCCCTGATGTGAACGTTGTTGTCCACCCCGAGTGTCGGCGTGAGGTTGTTGAAGCCGCAGACGTTGTTGGATCCACATCAACAATCACCAAGACCATCGAAAACGCTGCTCCCGGCGAGACGTGGGCTATCGGCACAGAGATTCACCTCGGAAAACACCTCAACCGATGGCATCCCGATGTGGAAGTGCTTCCGCTCTGCGGTGACGCCTGCATGGACTGTAACGCGATGCGTCAGATTGACCCTAATTATCTGGCGTGGGTACTGGAGGAACTCGTCAGCGGGCGCGTGCGTAATGTCATTGAAGTCGCACCCGAAGAAAAAGAACTCGCGCAGATTGCACTTGACCGCATGCTGGAGATCTGAATATGAGCGGGACAAACATACCAGACCGTAATTACTTGACGACTGATGTACTCGTAATTGGCTCTGGTATCGCTGGGCTCGCTGCCGCGCTCGGAGCTGCCCGTGAAGGTGCGAGCGTGACCGTAGCGACGAAAGCGACCCAACCTGCATGTGCGTCATCATGGTGGGCACAGGGTGGGATCGCCGTTTCGCGTGATGATCCCGACCAGTTCAAACAAGACATTCTCACAGCCAGCGCTGGTACTGCCGATCCCGTTGCGGTGGACGTCCTCGTCAGTGAGGCTAATGATGTCGTTTCGGACGTGCTTGTTGATACTCTTGAAGTTGAGTTCGACACAGACGGCGACTCAGCTGCGTTCGATTTTACCCGTGAGGCCGCCCACGAAGCGCCTCGAATCCTCCATGTGGACGCCTCGACCGGCAAGCACATTCACATCCCGTTCTTAAATCATGTTAACGCCCATGAGGACGTGACGGTCCGTGACGATACTGCCGCACTTGAGCTTATTACCCACGAGGGCCGCGTTCACGGCGCTCTTCTCAGCCGTGGTGAGGAGGTCACGCCAACGTTTGCAGGTGCAACCGTCTTAGCTACCGGTGGCATCGGCGATCTGTATCCTCGGTCAACCAATCCAAACGGGTCGACCGGCGACGGAATCGCTATGGCTGCTCTTGCGGGCGCAGACGTCGCAGACATGGAATACATACAGTTTCACCCAACCGCGTTCGTTGGTCTAAACGGTGACACAGCCGATCCATTCTTAGTCAGCGAAGCTGTCCGTGGCGAAGGCGGGTACCTCCGTAATGACGACGGCGAGCGATTCATGCCCGGCTATCACGAAGACGCTGAACTCGCACCGCGCGACGTGGTCGCTCGGGCCGTCCAGACGGAACGAGACACCACTGGTGGTGTTCAACTTGATGTGAGTCCGCTCAAATTTGAACTGGAGTTTCCCGACCTTGTTACAAAGTGTGAGGAGCGTGGTGTAGATTGGCAGTCAGGTATCCCAGTTGGTCCAGCTGAACACTTCCTCTGTGGTGGTGTCGACGTTGACACCTATGGGCGGGCCTCGCTCGACCAACTGTACGCCGTCGGCGAATGTTCGTGTACAGGCGTCCATGGTGCTAATCGCTTGGCCTCTACCTCACTGCTTGAGGGACTTGTCTGGGGGCTGCGGGCCGGTGAGGACGCTGCCGACTACGACCCAGATCCTATTGCGGCCCCGGAACTACTGGACCGCGACCCAGCATTGCCTGACAACTTTGCTCGCGAGAAGTTTGTCCGTCTGCGCCGTGTGATGAATGAGTACGTCGGTCTACGGCGTACTCCCGACGAGCTCGAACGCGCTCAATCGATCTTCAGACGGCTCAAAGGCGAGGTTGATGCTTACGTTCGCACACGCACCTCTCGACCGCTATACGAACTCCGGCATGCTTCGGTGACGGCTCTGCTCGTGACACGGGCCGCTGCTAAAAATGGGGAGTCCATCGGCACGCACAATCTAGCCACCTCATCTGCAGCATCGGAGGCGGACTGAGTGAGTCACTCGACCAATGATCTCTGATTCACAAGTTGAGGCGTGGGTTCGAGAAGACGTCGGTCACCATGACGTAACTAATCAGTTACCCGGCAAAACAACCGGACACCTCATTGCGACAGAGTGTGGTGTGGCCGCCGGCTTGGACGCTGCCACGGCTGTCTTCGAATACCTCGATGTGACCGTGACTGACAGCGCCGATGCTGGGGATCGAATCAACTCCGGTGAGACCATCCTTGCGGTCGAAGGGCCAGTCCGCGACGTGTTGCGCGGCGAACGTGTCGCAGTTAACATTGCGGCACATGCCTCTGGAGTGGCAACACAGACCCGTCGAGCGGTCGAAGCTGCTCGTGCCGAAAGTGATGACGTGCAGGTCGCTGGCACCCGCAAGACTACACCCGGGCTCCGTGGAGTTGAAAAACGAGCGGTCGCTGCGGGCGGGGGTGATACACATCGTCTCAACCTCTCGCATATGGTAATGGTCAAGGATAACCACATCGCGGAGATAGGTCTCGAACCTGCTATCAAACGTCTCCGTGAGCGTACGTCGTTCGCCACGAACGTCGAAGTTGAAATTGAGACCCCCATGGACGTTCCCCGCGCTGCTAAAGCGGGCGCAGACATCGTCCTTCTTGACAACATGGATCCCGACACAACGGCAGTGGCCGTCGATCGGCTCCATGAGACGGCCACTGAATGTAACAGAACAGTACTTGTAGAGGCTTCCGGTGGAATTACCATCGAAACCGTGCCTCATTACGCCGCTACTGGTGTCGATATTATTTCGCTGGGCTCGCTTACACACTCCGCGCCGGCACTCGATCTGTCATTTCGTACTGTGTAGCGTATCTCGACTCACCCAATGGCTGTCGGCGTATTTAAACCCGTGACTGCTCTCGCAGGTGAGCCGCCTATCTCGTTACCGGCAAGCAATGGGATAATTACTGCGCAGCCAATCTCAGCAGCAACTCTCCGTTACTGCGTGTCAAAACGGCCGCAACGCGAGTGCCAGAGGGCACTGCGGCCGCAGGTGTACCATACCTTGTACCGCTGGCAGGCGGTAATGAAGCAAGGGAGGCCTCGCTATCATGATCGACATCTCCTTGCTCCAGTCAAATATTCTTTCACACCGACATAAGTGTTAGGGCACACAACTCCCAGAGGATGGATGACTCGCGACGGTTACCGTGGCGCAACAGGCCGCTCGCAGTTAGGACACTCGATGAAGACGCGCCGCTCGTCGTCAACCTTGTAGGCGATAAGGATGGCTCCACCGCTCAGATCGCTTTCACAGAACGGACATCGACCACTATCAGACGTCACATCTGGCATGGGGAGGGGGAATCACCTGGAGCGTGTGACATACCCAGGGATTCCATCTGTAGATGTGGCGAGAGTGGGCTAAAAGACATGGGAACCGCGGTGAATGTAAA